>Ga0307375_10003830_pt1 | contig 14573 bp, 19 predicted proteins | sample TR1MG_FD_202531 | JGI IMG/M metagenome (GOLD analysis project Ga0307375, IMG submission 202531) | Soil microbial communities from Risofladan, Vaasa, Finland - TR-1 | ecosystem: Environmental > Terrestrial > Soil > Coastal area > Acid sulfate soil | place: Finland: Risofladan, Vaasa | collected...
CTTTCTCAAGTGACTGGTCAGCCATATTAAATTCTCCTATTGAAATTTGAGATTCTGGGTATTCTGAAAAGTTGAGGTCGTTAGCTGCGCTTAGGATTACACTTCTGGGGTTGGCTGGCTTTTCAACCAGACCTTTTCCGGAGAATGAAATTTTAGACAACGCACGACCAATTTTACGGCCTTCGTACTCGCCGGTTCCTCCATAGGCCCTAAGATGCTTTGTCAGGAATGCAGATTCTTCATTCCTAGGTAGTATCTGGGCATTTCCTTTGTCGTCGATTACCGCATAATCGAATCCAGAAAACAGGCACTCCATTGAGACGTACCATTTGTTTTCCTTAATCTCAGAGATAATCTTATCCATGCGTTCCCGATTTTCCGGGCTGTTCCAACTATTATAAAGGACGGATTGAGTGATAATATCAAATTCTTCTGGTCTTTGAATATCATCGTCGCCCACAGTTTTTCCATCTTTGGTCAGAACATAACTGCCAGTGATATGCCCGATGATATCATTTTCATTGTGCATAAAATTGAACTGTTTGTCTTCCGGAGTATGGCGGGCATCCCAAGCTGCTTGAGATGTAAATACATCGTCGTTTTTATTCATCCCAGTGGAAACTAGAACAGCTTCGATGTAGTGTAGATCAACCTGATCTTTATTCTCTGCCAAAATTTTATCCATAATATCTTGTGGAACAATGGACTTGGCAATACTAACCTTACCCTCGTGGGCAGTAGCTTCAGAGCAATATGCAATACTTGCGGTACTTTTGACTAGATCGCCAATGCCGTCGACAATTTCTTGCTTGTAAATTTTAATGGTCATAGATTTACCCTCGAAACATTATACACAAAACGATCACAAAAGTGTAAAAACCGTCAATTTTCGCTCAAAACATACTCCACATAAGCTCCCACGACTAATTTTCTGTAGTTTTCCATCGTAATGCTATTCTTCAGTAGGTCACTAAATTCTTCGGGTATGCAATGATTTTCCTCTGAGAGGGCACTGAAAATATTTTCATTGGTAATACTACACATTGGCTCCAGATTCAAAAAGGTAGATAGCTTAATATTCTCCAATTCTCTGGCCTGATCCTTGGTCAATGTTCTAAGATTTGCCTTAGAATGGAAGTTAAGATATCCGTTCGATAGAATAGACATATCATCAAAGGCCGTCGTAGCCCAAACAATTAGTTCTCCTACGCCGGGAGTAGTTTTAGGCTTTTTGACCCTTTTCTTTCTGGGACCACCATCTTTTGAAAAATTTGGACGACCCGCTGGTGACTTAGCTTTATCCTTGGTTTTTGCTATTTTCTCGTTAATCGCACCCTGTTTGTCGATCTTTTCCAAGTCCTTTTGGTGGTTTGCATTATGAAATGGGCTGGCCTTCTCAGGCAATTTATCTTTATCTCTGGCATCTGATTCTCTTTGAAGCCGGACTCGCTCAACGCTTGGAACCTCTTTGAATCGTTCCAAGACAGTTTCGTGGGAAATGATATCTCTATCGGCCAATTGTAATAGTAGATTCTTCTCGGCGGCCTCGTCAGACAAGCTCATCTGATCAAATACTACGTGTGCTGGCTTTCTAATGCCGAGGGCTTTTCTAACAAATTCAAGTTCATTTTCCCAAAATTTAGTTAATTGATCCCTGCCATATTGTAGCCGTTCTACGAGGGTTTTTAACGATATGAAGTTGTTTGTAAATCCGCCGCTCTGTCCGGCCATGCCGGTTAAGGTTGGGGGTACGCCAAGACCGGCATATATGCTATTAAGAACAGATTGATATTTTTCTGACCCAAGAAACTTATATACCTGAGAGTTGCTTTCTGAGAAAGCCAGTTCTGGGCCAAAAACCAATTCCATGGTTCCTCCTCCGGTATTACTGGCTAGAATGTTCCTGACCTTATTAATACCTTCTTTAGTTGGCAATACCTTGTGCTCGAAATTTCCAAGCGTCCATAGTCTGATATTAGAGATTGCACCATCCAAAGCAGCAAGGTCGGCCAGTTTCATTTTCTCCAGCATTACAATATCGTCTAGAATAGCATAGACTAGTGGGTGAGCCCATTGTTGCCAGTCGTCCTTTTTGTAATGATAAACACATAGTCGTTCTGGATCCAGATCAATCTTTCTAACATTGTCGTTCATAGCCTTCTTGATTGATGGCGGTAGTGTTTCCAGCACTTTGGTGGGAATTGTTCCGTCTTTGAAATTGTCTAAGAAAGTGCTAGTTGATAGCTGGAAATTTTTCTTCCTGCCCAGAAATAGGCTCACTACGCCGTCTTTCATGTCTATTGTGAGCGGATTGAAAAAATTGTACCTCCAAGGAACCGTGTTTAGGTTTGGATCAGGAACCTCTACCTTGATATCTTGAGCAAGAGACCTCATATACTTACGGATTTCGGGAGTTATATCGGCGTAGCTCCTGTATATGAATACCTGCCCGGTTCGATAGAGGTTATTGAGAAATCTTTCAGATCGTTCTTTTCCTTCTACCTTTTTAAACCATTGCTGTAACAGTTTTTCTGCTGACCTATCTTCGTGGACTACGGCGATACCCTGACATCCGAAATCTCCCATGAGGTCTATCACATTCCGGACAATACCAACCTTATCATATGCGTCCATGCACATTTTGATGATACCTTTGGATTTACGGGGAACTTCTTCTTCTGGCCTAAAGGCGTAATAATCAGAAGCTGTGAAGCCCGTTTTGACAGAGCGATTCGGCTCAATGTCTAAGAAGTCGCGATGATGCGCGCGGGTTACTCCGGCATAACTGTCCGAAGCTTGGGCAAATTCCTTAAAAGCTGCCTTGCGACTAGACGCATCGTTATCGTCCCATGTCATTAGGGATTTTTCGTCTGACATTAATTGATCCTCTATAATGGTAATGTGATCCGACTGTGATCGGACTGTATTACATTATACTCAAAAGATCAATAAACGTTGCGCATATGGTCCTCAAACCACGCGGGAGCATTAAAAAGTTTTCCAGTCTTTTTATCTTTGCTGTCCTGCTGAGCCGTTGCAAATCCTCCGTAGAAGTTATGAACGGCGGCGGAAGGTGTCTTCATTATGATTCTGGCTGCCATATTTGCCATAATAAGCGCAGAATAGCGGTCCTTTCTAAGTTTGCCCTTTTTCCCTGTGCCGATAATGGTTTCTGGCGTATCCCACTTATCACGACCAGCAGGCGTTTGTGTGATTTGGATCATTGTCAACTCATCTTTCAGGTCTTCAATCTCCATAACACATTGCTCAAGGGTGTCAAATCTTCTATCTTTCAGCGCGTCTTGAGCGCTTGCAAATTCTGGAGAGAGTGAGTCAAACATTGGGAATAGCGTGGTCTTATCCTCAAAATCTCTCCGCAGCGTGTGGTTGGCTTCTGATAGCCAGTCGTATTTGGCAAATTGACACATCTCAAGGATGTGGAGCCCTCTTTCGTCGTCCGAGTCTTTTGGCTTATCGTCATCTATGACTTCCCAGATAGGAAGTTCGCCCTCTTTGATTTTATCTGTGTCATGAAGGGACTCCATTACGGCTATTCCACCACCCTGAGCGTCCATTGCTATATGAATACACGGGAAAATAACCATCAGGTCTCTAATCTTACGACCGCAGGCGGCATAGAAATCGCTCTCTACAGAAAAACCACTTTTCACCTTCTCTTTATGTTCTGATCTATTTGTTGTCCAGCAATGGACAATGCGCTTATGATTCTCGTGCAGCTCTAAAACGACAATGCTGAAATTATCAACTTCCGATGCGGGGTCAACGCCAAAGACATACTTTCTCTTGTGATCGCCCTTTAGTTGAGAGTGAAAACAAATTGGGGAGCCATTTTGATCTTTGATGGGCACTCTGTCACTGTATGTATCGCTGGCGACACAGCCTTCTATCAGTGATCGCTTAAAGAACCCGTGTGAGTCGCGAGTAAAGCACGCACCAAATTCCATTTGATAAATACCTGCGTGAACCGTAGCTTTTGATCTTGCTACCTGCGAAGCGTCCATGAAACCTTCCGGAAGAAGCTCATACGGTATTCTAATAACCGAATAGTCTTTCCAATCAAAGTCTTTTGGTGGATCTTCTCCGAAAACGTCTCTTAACGCTGACTGGTTGCCCTTACTCTTTATGATCTTAGACCACTTTTTCCAATACTCGGCAAAGTGATTAAAGTCATAGTATGCGGTTCCGGAAATAATGATCTGGTTGTCTGCTTTGCGCATAGTGTTAACGTCTTGATCTTCTATGATAAAGCCGAGTTCTTCGGCCTTCTTTCTGGCCGCTACCCTTTTAACGTTTTCAACAGGATCAGAACTAACGGACGCAAACCCTGCCACAACCGTTTCAAAAGTTTCCCGTGGGATACTTCCAAATTCGTCAGCAAGAATATCATTTGCGCGTTGACCACGAATCTTGGATCCATCGCCAAGAGGAAGGCAGGTAATGCGAGAGTTATTGATTCTCATAACGCATCGGTCGACATCGCGACGAGGCCCACTACTTTCATCGCACATACTTCTTAAGATCGGAGCGTTTGACCAAATTGTTTCCATGTATTCAAACAAAACCTTAGATTGACGAAAGGCAGATCCAACCACTACTACTTTTCTGTCTGGAATCAAAAGGGCCCGCATTAAAGCGTATAGAGACAAAATAAATGATTTGCCGAACCCACGACTCGCTATCAACATAGGAAATCTACGGTGCCACATTTCCCACAGAAACAATGCTTGCGATGGTAAGAGATTGATATTAAAGATGTGTTTGACCATGAAAGAAAAATACTCCGGTCTGGTCATCATCCACAATAAACGGTGAGGATAATCTTCGTCTGCGAAATCAATGAAGCTAAATGGATTAAATAGGGGGTCGTCTTGATCTTCTAATCCTAGCCACGCCTCATTGATTTGTTTTAGTTTGTTCATTAAAACCCGTTTCTTGAAGGGTGTAGTCTAGCGTGTTGTTTGCCAGTTATCTTTAAGATCATCCACTCTAGAAATCTCCAAAATCTCGACTCATCTAGAACTGGATTAACCCAGTTAGTGAGTGTGCAATAACGCCTATCGTATGGCTCTTTGTGATGTTTTGAGTGGTGTGTGGGGGTCTGAACTATGCACATATCCTGCAATAATTTCACCAAACAAATTCTCTTGCTTCTAGGTTGATGGGTCCAAGTATGTACCTCGTTGCCAAACGCCGCAAAAACAAGAATTAACACTACCGGCCAAAAAATTTGGAAAAAGAGAAAATAGACCACTGTGGCCACAGAGGCCATTGCCACAGTCTGTAAGTTTCTACTAATTAGTGTAGACATGGAGCCTATCCAGCTTGGGTGTTGATGATGCTCCACATTGTGTTGGCCAACGAGTGGGCCTAATACGGGGGTTTTTAATGTTATGTAACTGTCTTCAAACCAATGGAAAAATCCTGTGATAAAGTCTGCGATCAAGGCGCAGACTATGATGGTGCCAATCATATTGTCTCCTCTAGGGAATTTTTAAACTGTCGATGTGTGGATATTTCCTAGTACTTAGAACGCCATCTGCAAAGCCATAATATACGGCTTCTTCTGCGGTCATATACCAGTCACCATCCTTCAGCTTCCTTTTGAGGTAATTCTTAACTTTTTCTTCTGTAATAGTATCCCACTTATCGCGGAAATATTCAGCGGCCATACATCTAAATGAATAGATGTCAAGCATTTCTTCGCATATTCTTTTTTCAAAGTACGCCCGCTTCTGTATGTCCAGATGGTTTCCAGAAAATTCTGAACTACCATAATGACACATGTGGTAGGCATTCGGCATCATTATTCTTTTGTCAGCAGATTGTAATATGATGCTACTCATTGACTCTGCTTGGCCATAAGCAATAATAGTGACGTGTGATTTACACATATTTATCGCGTCAAAAATAGCCATTCCCGCACCCCAAGTGCCTCCCACCGAACTCATATGAATTACGATAGGATCGCCCTTTAGTAAATCCAGCGTCCTGATATTTCGGTAAAACAGGGCGGCCATCCGGTGATCTACGCCGGGATCTTCATCTTCTGCTCCAAGATACGCATGTAAATAGATTTCCCTATTTTTTATGTCTAAACCATACGTATTAACATCCGACAAGGTATCGACTGTGAGTGTCAAAATTTCCTCCCTATTGTATAATACTCGTTTACCCTCTTCAATATACTATTAACAACAAGTTTGGCATTTCTTCTATTCCCAGCAAATATCACATGGATATCATCGTACATTTGAAACTCAATAAGCATCTTTAGCATATACTTATTTGTAATTTTGATTGACGCCCATTTTTCTTCTGGTATATCGCTTCCCTCTGGGAAATCCATCAGGTCGGCCAAGGAAAATTCTAAAACCAAGAATTTAAATGGAAAGTCCTTCATCCTCTCAATTTCACTAAAGAATCTCCTTTTGTCTTTCCCTAGATTGATGGCAAGTTCCGACAATCTCCCCTTTCTCTCTATGCAAAGTTTATCTTCCAGCCCCTTGATAGAATAATCGCCGGTGTCTAACTTCTCAACTATCATGCCGTCGCACGATGTATATCTGCCGTTAAATGCCTCAAATGTAAATCCATCTTGTTCCCTTGAGTCTTTTATGACTGTGTACGGTGGTGCTTTTTTAACCATTCTTTCTTACTATCTCCTTGAAAAGATATTCATACACATGCTCGTGTCCAGTGACTTCTTTATGACATGCGTAACATAGTGTTATTCCGTTTTCTACCTCGTATCTTAAGGCCGAAGCAGATGCCCACTTTGTAATGTGGTGTACTTGCAGCCGTCTTTTTGATCTGCATCCGGGCATCTGACATACATTCTTGTCTCGCCGCCTGACCCGCTGTCTCCATTGTTTGTAAACTTGGTCGTCATAGTTACGCCTCATCTTTACATGTAACCCTTATTATACGAATATCTACTAATATCTCTCTTATGAGAGCGGCGGTTTCTACTGACTCGTCTTGCTTCAACAATATCTCAGAGAGTTTACAAACCATACGATAGCAAGCATCGTCTGGGCTTTTGGCCTCTAAGAAGATTATTGGCTCTGGATAGTTGAATTCGTCAAGTCTAAATCCCTTCAGCCTGCCTAAAACCAACAGCATGTCTACATGCAAACAGTATATTTTCATTCAAGAAACTGCCCCTCTTTGACCTGTATATCGTGGTCTACCATTAGTTTGACAAGCTCTTCAAACGAGCATTTTGGTGCCCAGCCAAGTTTAGTTTTGGCTTTGTAGCTGTCTCCACGTAAAAAATCAACGTCTGCCGGGCGATAGAATGCTGGATCTTGAATAACAAGGCCAGACCAATCCTCTATGCCAATGTGGGAAAAAGCTACGTCTAGGAACTCACGAATAGTATGCGTTTCTCCGGTGCAGATGACAAAATCTTCTGGACTGTCCTGCTGAAGCATCATCCACATCGCTTCCACGTAATCTCCTGCATACCCCCAGTCTCGGAATGCTTCTAAGTTACCTAGACGCAGCTTTGGAAAAAGTCCATCATTGAGATATATTTGGTCGCGCAGTGAATCATTTTTTGTCGGCCCAAGGTAAATCATGTCTTGCGGGACATATAGCCTACCTATTGTGTATCTTTCTTGCGATCTTGCGGCCTGAAATTCACCAATCCACTTAGTTATCTTTCGTGTAACGAAAGTCTCACCCCTTCTAGGCCCCTCGTGGTTGAAAAGAATCCCGGCACATGCAAACATACCATAGGCTTCTCGACACAGAATTGTCATGTAGTGGGCGGCACATTTAGCTATGGCGTACGGACTCTGTGGCATAAACTTGGTGTCTTCATCTTGATATTTGATCCTCGGAGCATAACATTCTGGAAGATCGCTTTTATCATCGACATATTCTTCATAATTCTTACCAAACATCTCGCTTGAGCTGGCTTGGTAGAATTTCACGTGAGTCATTGAAAGATCGACTAAACTCTGTAGAATGTTCAAACAGCCCTTGCCTGTTATATCCCACGTAAGGGCTGGCTGTTTAAAGGACACAGCTACATGGCTTTGGGCAGCTAAGTTATAGACTTCATCTACATCATCGTGGGTTTGTAGTATATGTATAACTGAATGAGCATCTGTGATGTCTCCTTCAATCAGATTGAATCGACTATTATTGAGGATATGCTTAATTCGACCATTACTGTCATTACTAGTTCTGCGTGCAACTCCAACAACTGTGTAATCAGGTTTGGTTAGTAGGAAGTCCGAGAGGTGACTGCCGTCTTGCCCAGTCACACCGAATATCAGGGCCTTTTTCATTTTTTGGTCTTTCTAGCAGGAGACAGGGGGGTCGTTTTTGTTGATCCAGACTTTGGGATGAGGATAGTCGGGTGGATTCTCTCTGAGTTCTTCTTTGAGCGAAATGCCACAGTTGACCGGCATATTAGTAAAGTCAAACGGCTTCACATCGTTCAGTGGAGTAAATGTGCTGTTGGTAGACTTTATGGATTGATCTGTCGTAGTTCGGTCTGGGGTTTGTTTATCAAACACTAACTTTAGATGATCTTTCAGTATTTGAATTTGTGTACGATCAAGAGTCAGATAGTTTCCATTAACGTCGCTTTCACCAGTTAGCTCAAAAAAGCCCTGAAGCCAGTAGCAAAAATCTCTAGGTGTCATTGTGTTCCTCTAAATAAGTAATAGCGTTCTGTAAAATGTCTACGTCGTCTTTGAATTTTCCTAAGGCGGTATTACATAGGTTGCAAAGCATCTCCCTCACTTTGTCCGTATCGTGACAGTGGTCAACACGTAACGTCCTTCCAAGAGAATCTGGCTCAGGAGTGCGTGAGCATATAGCACATCTCCCTCCTTGCCTAGCAATCATTCCGTCGACTTGCTCTGATGTGAGGTTGTAGTTCTGGAGAAACCGATTGTTTCTCTTTATAGCCTTCCCCTCTGGAGTAGATTGACGCTTCACCGCATCAGCCGATTCACACACCTTACACTTATTTCTCTGGTAGGGCCCATAACCCCCCCACGAATGATCTACTCGGAATGCTTCTATAACCTTTTCCTGTTTACATGCTTTGCAAACCCTCATCTTTGTCTCACTCATCCTTTACGGTCTCCGGGGTTAAATAGGGCTGGTCCACCATCCCATCAGTGTATTTATGAAATTGAGATAAGCGTAATTTTTCTTGTTCCATTGCCGCCCTCATCTTCTCCATTTCCACACCATAAGATTTAGTTAGTTCTGGATTGGCTATCAAAAATGTCATCCAACCAGTAAAACTTGTCTTACTATCTTCGAATCTCTTAACTCGCTGCTCTCGTGTGGCCTTCATTTCTTTAAGCATGGAATTCTTTTTTGTCTGCAGCTCACGGTAGTCTTTGTTCAGGGACTCCTGTGAGGCTCGCAAGGATGCCTGCTGACGCTCCATATTAAACATAGTGTCTCTGTCTGCTTGATCTGAGGTACGGACCCTCTCGACCTGAATAAGGGCCTCTAGGGCGGCTATCTGTTCGATGTTGTCTTTGTTTCCTTTGAGGGACCGATTCATTAACAGTTCCAACTTTATAAGATCAACCACCTGTAGTTCTTCAGTTGGTATAACATCGTCTTTGAATTGGGAGATAATACGGGCCCAGTGGTATTTAAACAGTTCTAGCTCGTCTCCAGTGAATTGTTGGGTAAGTTCTTTAAAGTATGGACGAAAGGTTAAGTCATACATGGCCTTCTCTTCGTCGGAAGAATCCTCCAGCCATTTAGGCTCATCAAAATCGCCCTTGGCAACCTTCTTCTTGATGAAAGACAGAACACTAGCTGGAGAGCGATCCAGCACATGAGCAAGTTCCTTCTCGCCCATTTGCAGGTTCTCTTTTATGAAGAGTTCTTCTTGTTTGGATATTCTGCCCTTTTTCACGGCGTCCTCTTCCAGTTAGTATTGTTGCCTACCATTCGTACATTTTCGTTAGCTGGTTCGTCTAACCCTTCAAAGCGCATCGCCGTTGGAACCAGATTAAATTCGATTATCAGAGACTGACACTCTGCAAGAAACTCCTCTTGGTTAGTAAATTCCCCGACGGAACCGTCTGGATACGTAATCTTATGCATCTTCTTCTTCCACATGAAATCCATGCTCTTCCAAAATGCCCTTAATAATTGCGATCACTTCTTCTTTTCTTTGTTTAGATATATAGACATCATTTACCACTTTTAGGTAGTCCATACGAAGGGATGCCGGAATGTACTTATCAACAAGGCGCACTTTCTCCATCATGTCTAATTTGTCGTATGAGTCTTCGTAAAACTCACTGTGATCCACCAACGAATTCTCAAAATCAAGCTGCGCTGGCTGAGACACCCTCTTGCGTCCTTCGTGCGAGGACGATATGAAGAAATTATCCCTAACAAACGTTTTTAGGCGATTTGAGAGATTGATACTGAGGAAGTTTTCAAGAGGGCGAATTCCGTCATACCTATTAAGGGCTTCAGCACAAATAATAAAGGCTTCCTGTTTTAGATCATCGGTACTATAGCCATAGAAGGTATATTTGGGAGCAATCCTATTGCAAACCAACTCTATTGTGTCTAACACTTCTTGTTCTTCCATATTGTCTGGAATGTTCATATGGTTTTCCATCCTGTTCCGTCATAAAATTCAATTCTTCTTGATGTATTGTTAAAAATGATGGTGCCTCGCCTTGGGCTTCGTGGCCTATTAGTGACGGGGGTTAATCTTAGCTGTTCTACCGCAGAAGAATGTTGAGTTCTCTCTTTTGATATCGAGTCCAACATCTCTTTTGGCGTGAACTCGGCTATTGAGCCATCTTTTGCCCCTAAGAAATTGCCGTCTTCAAGAAAAACCACTCCGTCGGATGTGAAGATAGCTTTGTGGCCAATTTGTGAGTAATCGCACTCTGGAATCAGAGATTCTACCCAAACATATGAGTTTGTAGTAAAGTTGTTGTGGGTTCTTCCAAAGTTTGAAAGAATGGATAGGGTAACACAGTTTCCATCCTCGTGTTGTAAAACCTCAACTATAAAGTCTGAGTGGGTCTTATAAACAAAGTCCATTGTCCCGCCAGACTCAGGCACTTCCTCGTATGAATAAACGCGAACGAACAGCATATCGCCCACTTCGACTTGATTTACAAGGCAACCGTTCGCTTCTTGCTCTAATTTCTCTCTATATTCCTGTTTGCTGATGTTGCACTGATGCGCATCGCAGTCGCCGATCCGGATTTCTCTCTTACGACCGCAATAAAAGCCAGCGCAACAACCATGCGGCCTAATCGTCCTTATTTTCATCTTCTTCGTCGCCCTCCTTAACCGTCTTGCCGAGCCAGTAGTCCGCTATGACAGTTCTGATAAAACTATCTGATAAACTCTCGCCAGACGCCACAGTCGACAGAGGGCGGTCTCGCTTCTCCATATCATCAGCGATTTGCGCTTGTAGGCTGGCCGTTGCCTTGCAACACAGTTCTGCGTCACATTTAATTGGTTCGTCTTTGTTACTCATGTTTTCTCCGTGAAAAGTGTTAGCCTTACTAACTATTATACTCTGATTAGGCATATTTTCCAAAAACCATTTGCAAAAAACAGTAATTTAGACTAAAATAGAGTGTGGCAATGGTTGTAAAGTGTCACAAATTCGATAAATATTTGTAAAAAGTGGTAAATCGGGGCTGAAGTACTTTCTGTCGCAAGATAGTTGGGAGCCACCTTAGTCCAATTCGAATTAAAAAGTTACTGGCGAGCGTACAAGCGTTCCAAGGTCGGGCAAAAACCAAAACTAGGCAATGCGGTCGCGCAACCTAGTACCTGTAAGACGGCGAAGGCCGACACAAGTTTGATTTTTGCGATTTGAGATAAAAGTATTAAAGACCCGACTGCTTTTTAACACAACTACGTACCCGTAGACATCTTACAGGTATAAACGATCTTGGTACGCCCCTTGGGCGATAACAGAAAGATAAAGGGCGGCATTTCCGAGGGAGACACACTATACATCAGAGATCCAATCACCGTTATGGAAGACCACGCAGCTCATATGTTAGGGCGAGTTGGTGCTTACGGATGGCTTTCACTATACTTACCGGAGGAACAGAATGAAGAACGTTAACATCCCAAAAATTGGAATCATTGGAAGAGGATTCGTTGGAGGAGCCCTTGAGAAGTACCTTACAGAGAAAGGCATTACGGTCCATTCTTACGACGTTATGGATGACGCCGATCCAGAGACTGTATATAAAGACATCGTAGAAAAATGTCCGTTGATCTATATATGCGTGCCAACGCCAATGGCCCCAGATGGATCTTGCGACATTAAGAGGGTCACCTCTGTGTGCAGCCGAATTGACGAAGCGGCAAAACTTCAGAATAAAGCCGCCGTTGTCCTTATTAAGTCAACAATGGCTCCCGGAACAACAGATTTCCTTCAGGGCCTATTCAACAACCTTATCATAGCCGCCAATCCTGAGTTTCTTACGGAGCGGCGAGCCTACGAGGATCTAAAAAACGCTGATTGCCACGTAGTAGGAATTCCAAACGGCGAAACCAACCCACTGGCTTTGTTGCTGGTTGTATTTTTCTCTGCCGCTTGGCCGCTTTCTACGGTTGTCTTTGTCGAACCAATCGAAGCAGAGCTTATAAAATACATGACCAATAATTTTTTTGCCGTCAAAGTATCGTTCGCTAACCAAATCTATCAACTGTGTCAAGCCATCGGCGTGGATTACACGACGTTTGTAAATTCAGCCATTAAAATTGATCCAAGATTAGGCGATCAGCACTGGGATGTCCCCGGTCACGATGGAAAATTAGGTTTCGGCGGTAAGTGCTTTCCAAAAGACTTAAGAGGGATGATTTCCGTTTGTGGTCACCATGGCGTCGATTGTTCACTTTTAGAGACGGCTTGGAATTATAACTTGCGTGTGCGTCCCGATGCTGAGTGGAGCGAAGATGTCGGCAGTTCCATTATTGTTACTTCCAGCCTACTACAAGAGAGCAATTTGGAGTGGATTGGTCGCTACGCCTCCGATGCTGAGTCAAAGTCGGCCTTTTCTAACGGATTTTCAGGGACACACCCACATATTACTGGCGTAGCCATGTGGGAGGAGAATCTGAAATGAGAATGATCATTGAGAAAAAGAACGGTACTGTTTTTTGCTATTTTGAAGACGAGAGCCATTATAGGGTTGTTAAACCGTCAAGGGAAGAAATTAGTTTCTGGCGGGCTATGAAGATTCTAGACGATGAATGTAATATGAGCGCGTTTCCTGATAACACGTGCTTTTCTGTTAGGATCAAAAAGAAGCAATCTTGTTACGGCGAGGGCCACGCGAGGGCCACAGATGACGCATCCTCTTAAGGATATCTACATCAGTCCAGAAGCGATGCGGGATCTAAAAGGTTGGGATCAGAATCAATAGGGTCGGGATTTTTTTTAGGGGTTGATGTTGTAGGTTTAGGCAATACATCCTTAGAAGTTCGTCCGTGTTGTGTCACAACTACCCCGGCTTTTGGGGGCCAGCTAGGTACTTTCTAGATCGTTACTACAATAGCACCCCCCTTCGGGTGCCCGGCGAAACGTCCTAAGTCCTTTTACGGCAAGGAGTTAGGGCGTTTTTTATTTGCGTTTATTTTGTAAAGCACACTTCCGGGGGGCCGAAAAATCGCCCTAAGTGCTTACTATCAAAGGAGTTACGTCGCCATTCCCGAAAACCATGTGTCCACCTAAGTCGTAAACCCTTACGGTCAAACGACTTACAACTTTCCGCTTGCCTTGATGTATATAATTAAGACATAAGAAGGAAAGTTAAAATGAAAACTCAAAAAACAAAAATCAACGGCTTTATCAACGAAAGCCATACTAATGAAGTAGCAGAAGTATTCAATCAAGCAATCGCCGACCAACTAGCAAACTCCGAAGGTAAAACTTTCTTGCAAATTCTTGTTGAAAACGGTCAATTCGACTTGACAAAAACCGCCAACTAGTTTATAATTACAGTATAACAAAAACACAACACTAAGGAAAAAAACAATGAACAATTTAAACGCTTGTATCGCAGATTTGACCGCCAACTATTCCGCCGCCGTGCTTGCAGACTATGCCGCCGCCGACGATGGAGCGTACACTATCGCAGATCATGGCTGCGATTTTGATATCAACACAATTCATGATGCATTGAACGCGATTGTAAACTAATGACAAAAGCAAGAACACTAAATCACATTAACTATAACGGCACGGCCAACAAGCCTACCGAAGTCCGAACAAATGCTCGTTGGCGTGCAATGGTATCACGAATTTTAAGAGAGGAATTTTAATGTTTACTCAATTTTGGGACATGCACAGCGGTGGTAGTCAAAAAGAACACTTCGCAATGTGCTACATCGAAGCACCAATGAAAGAGGCGAAAGTAATCTTTTACAATCGCTTTGGCCATAATCCCGAGCGGGTTACTTGTGCTTGCTGCGGTCACGACTATTCCGTGACGGAATACGAAACACTCGCAAAAGCAACCGCGTATCATCGTGGGTGTAAGTCGGTCAAGACCGGCGAGAGTTGG
>Ga0307375_10003831_pt1 | contig 14570 bp, 11 predicted proteins | sample TR1MG_FD_202531 | JGI IMG/M metagenome (GOLD analysis project Ga0307375, IMG submission 202531) | Soil microbial communities from Risofladan, Vaasa, Finland - TR-1 | ecosystem: Environmental > Terrestrial > Soil > Coastal area > Acid sulfate soil | place: Finland: Risofladan, Vaasa | collected...
GCGAACCTTTCGCTGACTGACTTTGCTCGTCATAGCGGGCCTGATTTAACAGAATCGACGATGCCTTGAGGTCGCCTGCTGCGGCTTTATTGACGATCTGCTTGGCGATGATCCGTCTTTTCTTGACACGACTTTTCTTGCCGTTTTCATTGATGGGCACGACCGTGTTGAGTTCGCGGTCAATCTCCGTTGCGAAATTCAATGATCCTTTGGGTCGGCCATTCCGGTTGCCACTTTGTCCGGCCTTGAATTGTGTGGATTTGGGTGGCCGCTTGTAACCGATTTCATAGTCGAGAGTTTTATTCTGATTAGCCATGATGCACCTCAGCACGGGAAGCGAGTTCATCAAAGCGCTGACCGGATTTGGCATGGATCGCGCAGTCGCCGCTATGTGCCTGCCAGCGCCTGATTGCGGTATCCACATAGAGCGGATCCAATTCCATCCCATAACAAATCCTGCCAACCCGCTCTGCCGCCAGCAGGGTGCTACCGCTGCCCAGAAAACTATCCAGGACAATGTCCCCGCGTGCCGAACAGTCCAGGATCGCATCGGCGATCAGTGCGACAGGTTTTACGGTTGGATGCAGCGCCAGCAGATTTTCCTGCCCACGTTGACGGGACAGGGTATTGGCGCCCGGGTAGTTCCAGACGTTGGTCCGATATCGACCGTATTTGCCCAATTCCACATTATTCCGGTGCGGTGCTGTGCCATGCTTGAAAACAAACACCAGTTCGTGCTGGCTGCGATATAGGCTGCCCATTCCCCCTTTGTCCTTGACCCATACGCAAATGTTCTTGAGTTCAGAGTAGGCTTGATCACCTGAAACCATCATTTCGGAAACGTGCCGCCAATCTATACAGATGTAGTGGATGGAACCGGCATGGCTGTGCGTTGCCAGGAGTTGGAGCGATTTGGTCAGGAAGGCGGTGAATTCCGCTTCGGTCATTTCGCCGGACGCCATGGCGAACTCACGGTGATGTTGTCCTGTTACGTGACCTTGGATCGGCACGTTGTAGGGCGGGTCAGTGAACACCAGATTTGCTTGTTCATCTTGCATCAATGCTTCAAACGAAGCCTTTTCTAGCGCATTACCACACACGATTCGATGTTTGCCAAGGAGCCAGAGATCACCTAGTTGAGTGATGGGGGGGTGATCTGGAACGTCTGGAATCTCGTCCAGGGCATCAGGTTTGCTTTCGATGGAAAGCCCTTCGATGCGCAGATCGATTTCGCCCATGGAAAAGCCGGTGTCTTCCAGGCTGAAGTCCAGATCCAGTGCGGAAAGCTCGACGAATATCTCGCCCAGCAATCTCTCGTCCCAAGTTGCGTTCTCGCATAAGCGGTTGTCGGCAATGGCGAAGGCGCGGGCTTGTGCTTCCGTCAAATGCTCAAGCTGGATCGCTGGTACTTCTTGCCAGCCTAACTTTTGACAAGCAAGTAAGCGACCGTGTCCTGATAGGATCGTGTTGCTGCCATCGACGAGGATCGGGACATTAAATCCAAAGGCCTCAATACTTCGGGCGATCTGTTTGATCTGGCGTTCGCTGTGTTGTCGGGGATTGCGTGAATCCGTCTTGAGAGAATGAATCGGCAGGAAAATTGCAGATAGGGTTACCTTGGAATGATGCTGAGAGGAAGTTGCCATGCGGTGTCTCCTTTTTGGTTGAAAAGAAGATACGCATACTAGTAATGTTTATTTAAGAAGAAAAAAGGAAACCCTCCAAAAATTACCTGGGTTATTTATTGCTTTGTAGGTTTTTCATGAAATTCTCGATCGCTTGCCTTGCAAAATATTCTGTGCTTTCGGCAAGGTTTAGCGTGGCAAATACATCCTCAACCAGATTTAGAAACTGTCCATAGTCCGCCGGCTTTCGGGTGGAGTTGTCGTACTGCATGGTGGGATATTGCCCGGTTATTTTGTAATAGTAAAACGCGAGCATTCCAGTTGCTATTTGTGCCCTGGTATTTTTCGGTTTTCCACCAGGAAGATTCTCGGAAATCCAACTTGTATCTGCCTCACGTGTTGCCTTTGCTGCATCACGCAGAATTGCAGGAAGTTCAATGCGCAATTTCCATTGTCCTACATCAGCAAGGGTCAGAATGGCGGGCTCATGGAGTGAATCAATGTGCTTGGCCAATTCATCTGCAAGTCTGCCTAATTTTCCCAGTTCATTATCGGTTTTCGTTTTTCCGGCTGTATTAAATTGAGTCGGATGGTTAAGTAGATCAGTGCCATCCATGGCCATGAGATTATTGATGCCAGCCTGTAGCCAGCTATCAATTCTCTTATCGCTGTATTCTTTAGGGAACAGCTTTTTGAATGCGGCCTCAATTTCATTACGCTTGTTAATATTTTGTTGCATCTAAATAAACTGCTGTTGGCACATTTTAGAGGATCAACGAGGTCGTTATTAGACTCAATCCTCGGCAGACTTGATTTGACTGAACAGTGCCGGGTCGACCAAATCCTTCAATGGGACATTCAGGGCTTCGGCCAGCTGGCCCATATTGTCTATAGAGATATTGCGTATCTCTCGCTCAACTTCGCTTACATAAGTGCGGCTCATCCCGGCCTTTAAGGCCAGCGCTTCCTGGGAAATATCCTGCATGCGTCGATATCGGCGCAGATTTTTAGCAAATACCTGCCTGGGCGTCAATTTTGCTGGTTTTTTCATACAACCAGCTTCGCCCAAAGCCTGAATTCAAACAACACTGTATCGAGTACGTATGGTAAAGTATAAGTGTCATTAAGTTGTTTATATTAACTATTCTGAGCTTGATAAAGGTCTATATGAAAGCACCCCAGGCTGATAAAGAGGCCATCAAAAAAAGACTGGATACCAGCCTGGAATCCGAGGCAGCAGAGTTTCTTGTTCTAGCTTGGCTGATGCTCAATAAGATTCCGACCTTCAAAGCTTATGTCAATTATCCTGGCTATGACTTAATCGCTACCAATGCCGAGAGAAGAACCCAAGTAACCATTCAAGTGAAGAGCAGATTTGTTACTGATTGGGACGGCTTTATCATTAATAATGATAAATGTGACTTTGTCGTATTTGTGGCACTTAACAGGCGATACAAAGTTAAGAAGAAGCAGGGGAGTGGAGAAGCTGATCCAGAATTTTATATCCTGCCGATTGATTGGGTTAAAAGGGTTCGTGATCCAAACAATAAATGGGGCAAGATTACGAGAAGTAGATTATTGAATATGGGTATTCAAGATTACAAAAATCAATGGAGTCAAATCTCGGCTGCATTAAATAGTTAAATTTATACACCTCGCATAACATCGTCCCCCGATTAGTTGCTCACATTTTGGCATAGGCCAGACATGGCATTGATCACCAAATTCCCAGCCGCTCAATATAGCATTGTGTAATGGATATCCTATCCAGCGTATTCACGCACAGCATGCTGTTCTTGGCAGATCCAATTTTATTTCCATACCGTATCGCATAGTACTGGCCTACCAGATTGGAGGGATTGAATCGTATAAACTATATACTGGGTAGTTGGACGAAGCCGATCAGAATAATATTGATGGGGCTATCGAAATGCTCCAGGATAACCCGCTTTTTATCTTTGACACCCCAAACCTTAGTCATCGCACGTCCATTACAGAACAACCAACTCCGCAATACTTTCCAAGCTACCGAGTTCAAGGTCTATGTATGGCAGGCTGGCCGTCGGCTTTACGGGCCTCCACACGAAGCGGTACTCGCACTGATACTCGTACCGGAAGTGCTTTGACATTAGGACGTCAATGATCGCAGTTGAGGGTCGGAGCGGGTCGATGTAAATTGCTTTCCCATGATGGTGGCCGGTATTTGGAAATTTGGCTGCGCTCTGTAGCGTAAGGAGGCGCTGGAAGCGATCTTTGTCCTTGATGATGACACACGAGTCGGCTTGAAAATCGACGAACAGCCGAGGCTCAACTGCGCTACTGAGGCAATATAGCCAGTAATCTGTACCGGCGTTGTAAGTAACATCTAGGCGCTGTTCAATAGGCCTAGCCGGTACATCTTGCGGATTGAGGACAACTTTGATGATGTCCTCACGAGATAACGCCAGGGAAAGAGGTAGGGAAAGTTCGTCATCTCTTATTGCCCCATTGTGGTCTGGCGCTGCGTAGTAGCTTGCTGACTGAACGCGCAAGGCTCCTTTCTCGACAAGAGACCTCATATGTTCGGTCTTTCCGAACTTGATAAATACATCGCCGGATCGCAATCCCTTTGACGCGAGAATGCCTGCCGCCTTTGTGCCAAGTTCTCCAACAAGGTCAGGGAAGGGTTCAGAATGCAAAATGTCTCGCGTAAACCCGTTTGGATATGGGCCGTGACGAAGTGCCATTTCTTCCAGCACGTGGGTCCAGATTTCCATCGCCTTCGCTCCCTCTGGCTTCAATGGAGGAAGACCTATCTTCACCTCAGGCGTCAAGCGAAGCATATTTAGCACTATGTCTCGGACACGCTGATTCAACTCCTTCTGGCTAAGGTGTCGACAGTATCGGTTCTCGCGATACATTTTTCGCCATATCTCGTGACGCGGTATGCCAGTGCTCATGTGATGGCTAACGTAATGGAACTAAGTGGCTGCGCGAGGGTTATGCAATTTAGTAGATCGTTATAATTCATTTAAATAGCTTATCAAGTCCTATTGCTCCAAGCGACAATCGCCGGGCGTGTATATGTCGCGTCCTGATTACAAAATCTGACCCCAACACTTTCATATTAAATCACCAGTCACTGTATTGATGTAAACAAGTACTTAAGGCAAGATGCGTGAGAGGGACTTTTCCAGAGCCTTATTATGTGCTCATAAAGTTTGCTGTGATCAATGAGAAGAGCTAATTCAAAAGGCAGCTTGAAGTGATGACGAAGGAATACAAGCAATTTACTGCTGCCGATGAGTGAAAAAACGGGCTTTGCACCGCGCTGTTTGTGCCTTGATCTGGAGGTCGATCCAAGCGACAAGCGCATACTCAAAATAGGTGCGCTACGTCCAGATACTGACAGTTTCCTGCATTTCAAGGGCCAATTCGATCTTGCTACTGCGCTTGGCGAATTGGATCGCTTGGCTGTCGGTGCCAGCTTTGTTCTCGGCCACAATGTCATTCGTCATGACCTGAATCTTCTTAAAGCCCAAGCGCCGGGGCTTAAGCTTCTTGAATTGCCAGTGGTGGATACGCTGGCCCTCTCACCGTTGGCTTTTCCTCGCAATCCATATCACCACCTGGTGAAGGATTATCGATTACTTAAGATGGCGGTCAATGATCCACTGGCTGATGCCAGGCTTACCGTCGAGCTTTTTCGCGACCAACGGGACGCGCTACAAAATGAATCCCCAAATGTCTTGGGCGCTTATCATTTTCTACTCGCTCAGGATGGGGCCAATTCCGGCCTTAACAATTTCTTCATGACCTTAACCAAAACGGCGCGGCCGGGCCGGGAAGAAACGGTTGTAGCGTTACACCAGCTTCTGGATAACCGTGTGTGTCGACAACGTCTGGAACGCCTGTTGAACGTTGATCTTGATGATCCAGCGCAGCGCCCGGCCATCGCTTATGTACTCGCTTGGCTGCGGGTGGCGGGACAGAACTCAGTCATGCCACCCTGGGTCCGATTTGAGTACCCCCTTATCGTACCTTTGGTACGTGAACTACGTGCCACGCCATGCAAGGATCATTCGTGCGCCTGGTGCCGCGAAAGCCACGATACCCGGCGCTGGTTGAAGCGCTGGTTTGGTTATGATGATTTCCGTCGTGATGAGTCTGGCCATTCGTTGCAGGACGACATTGTCAGCGCCGAGATTGCCGGACACTCCTTGCTGGGCATCCTGCCAACTGGAGGAGGCAAGTCATTGTGCTATCAGCTGCCTGCGCTGATGCGTTACTATCAGACCGGTGCTCTGACCATCGTGATCACACCCCTGCAGGCCCTAATGAAGGATCAGGTGGATACCTTGCTGCAACGCGGAATCACTGCCGCGGCAACGATGAACGGCTCGCTTTCGCTGCCGGAGCGCAAGCAGGTTTTAGATGGCATCCGATTAGGGGATGTTGGCATTTTGCTGGTGTCACCTGAGCAAGTGCGCAATAAGAGCTTTAGAGAGGCGATCAAGTATCGCGAAATTGCCAGCTGGGTCTTTGACGAGGCACATTGCTTGTCCAAGTGGGGGCACGATTTCCGACCTGATTATCTCTATGTTTCGCGCTATATTCGGGAGCTGCACGGTGAGATCGTGCCACCCGTGACGTGTCTTACGGCTACTGCCAAGCCGGATGTGATTGACGATATTACTAACCATTTTCGGCAGCGGCTAAATTTGGTACTTGAACCCCATTTTGGTGCAACGGATCGCGACAACCTTAGTTTTTCCATTGTACCGACCCGTGATGAAGCCAAACTGTCGCAGATTCATCGTCTCCTTGCTGATCAGTTTGGTGAGCCTGCCGAAGGAAAATCATTAGATCATCTGGGTGATGGTGGCGCCATTGTCTATTGCGCCACGCGCAAGAACACCCAAGAAGTCGCTGACTATCTAGCCCAAATGGGCTGGCAGGTTGCTGCTTATCACGCTGGCTTGCCGCCTGATGTCAAAAAAGAACGCCAGCAAGATTTTATTGCCGGACGACTTAAAGTAATTATTGCCACGAATGCCTTTGGCATGGGTATCGATAAGCCGGATGTGCGTTTGGTAGTACATGCCGATATTCCCGGTTCGCTTGAAAATTACATCCAGGAAGCAGGACGGGCTGGTCGTGACCAACAAGCAGCGCGCTGTGTGCTCCTCTACAGCGAAAAGGATGCCGAGCGTCAATTTAACATGACCATGACTAACCGGCTGACACCCAAAGATATCCAGAATCTTCTCCACGCATTGCGAAGCCGACCTGCCGACAAAGAAGGTAACGTGGTAATGACGGTGGGGGAATTACTGGCAACAGAGGATTTGGAATTAGACTTTGATCCCACCGACCGTGGTCGCGATACACGCGTTAAAACCGCCATGGCTTGGCTTGAAAATGCTCAATTACTGGAACGCAATGAGAACCGTACTCAAGTGTTTCCGGCGTCGCTACGCTTCAAAGACTTAAAAGAGGCGCAGCAAAAGCTGGCAGGGGTTAACTACTCCATCGGACGGCAGAATCAATTGTTGAGGTTATTAGAGGCCATCCTTCAGGCAGACCCGAAAGAGGGGCTATCGACCGATGATCTGGCGATGGCAGCGGGATTTGCGCCAAACGAAGTAGGTCGCGCACTGCATGATCTAGAAAATTTGGGCTTGCTGGAAAATGATAGCCGTATCGTTGTCTACCTGCGAGCCGGCGTGCCAGGAGCCTCGATGCCATCTTTTGAGGCGCTAAATAAGCTGGAATCGGCATTTCTTGCTCTAATGCGCGAGGCGGCTCCAGACGCTGGCTTAGACAAGGAGCCGACGTTCCTCAATCTTTCTGCGATGGCCCAAAAGGTGAAGAAAGAGGACAAAGAATTTGCTGACGTTCTGCCTGAGCGTATTAGCCGATTGTTGGAAACGCTGCGTCAGGATGGCCGTGAGCTGCCGGGTGGACGCGGTAGTTTGGGGCTGCGTCGGCTGGATAAGCAGACCTATCAGGTAGCCGTGCAACGGCAATGGAACGAAGTGGATGCATTATCACGTCTGCGTCGTGCCTGTGCTCAAGCAGTCCTGAAGGCATTTTTGGACCGTTTACCAAGCGGTCTTCGTGGCAAGGATTTGGAAGCTGATCTTACGCTGGGGCAAATTGGTAAGGTGCTAAAGGAAGATCTTGCCATTGCCCCCGAGTTGCGAGATGTGCCAGCCGCTGTGCAGACAGCACTGCTCTATCTGCACGATCAGGGTGTCTTAACACTTGCTCAGGGTTTATCGGTGTTTCGCCCAGCCATGACATTGCGGCTTTATCCCGAGGAGAGGAAGCGCGGTTTTGCGGGCCACGATTATCAACCCTTGGCGGATCATTACGCTCAGCGTGTGGGCCAAATTCACGTCATGATCCGCTATGCGGAAATTGGCATGGGTAAACAAGCTGATGCGCTGAAATTGGTGAGTGATTATTTCACCCTGCGTGAAGAAGTTTTTCTTGCACGTTATTTTCCGCAACAAAAGGAAATGTTGGAGCGGGCGACTACCGAGGCCTCTTGGCATAGGATCAGCGATGGACTTTCACCGCTTCAGAAACGTATCGTCACTGAGAAACGTCCTCAGAATCGGCTGGTTTTGGCTGGCCCAGGCTCCGGCAAAACCCGGCTCATTGTCCATAGGGTGGCTTTTTTGGTGCGGGTGTTACGGGAGCGACCAGAAAGCATTTTGGTGGTGACTTTTAATCGCCACGCAGCAGCGGAAGTGCGACAGCGCCTGCATCAACTAATCGACAACGATGTCTTCGGCGTGGCGGTGCACACCTATCACGGCTTGGCCCTGCGCCTGACCGGAACCTCGCTGGCCAATCGTGATCCAGATCTGCCGCTTGATTTTGACCAAATGCTTGTCGATGCCACCCGACTTCTAAAAGGCGAAACCGCAGCGAGTTGGGAAACCCCCGATACATTACGGGATCGACTACTGGTAGGTTCGCGTTGGGTATTAGTAGATGAATACCAGGACATTAATGGTCCGCAATACGAGTTTCTCTCAGCGCTGGCAGGACGAACGTTGCAGGATAAAGACAGAAAGTTGAACCTACTCGCGGTGGGAGACGATGACCAGAACATCTATGAATTCGCCGGAGCACAGGTGGAATTCATTCGTCGCTTCGAGAAGGACTATGATACCAAAGTCGATTACCTGGTGGAAAATTTTCGTTCCACTGCAAACATCATAGCTGCTGCCAATGCATTGATTGATAAACATCCTGATCGACTCAAACTTCAACATCCCATTGCCATCAATGCTGCTCGGCGAAAGGAACCGACCGGAGGTGTATGGGCACGACGTGATGCTGCAGTTAGCGAAGGTCGTGTCCAGATCCTGTCTAACGGAGCCGATTACCAGACGCAGGCCTGGCTTGCACTTCAAGAGTTGCGCCGATTGGCCGATCTGGATGGGGGATGGGACTGGTCAGGCGTAGCAGTGATTGCACGAGAATGGAAGGCTCTGGATCCCGTGCGGGCGGGCTGCGAGTTACTGGATATCCCCTGTTATTTTGCAGGTCGCCGTGAACGTCTACCGCCAAACCGCCGCTTGCGTGAAGTGGCTCGATTCCTTCAACTATTGGATAAGCATCGGGAAGAACTCATGCCTCTGCAGCAACTGCAATCATTGGTTGCCAATTTGCGTGGTGATGAGGCTGATTCACCGGGCAACGAAATGGTGATGGAGTTTTTTGAGGATTTTGGTTCGGCGGTTGGCGAGGGAGTACATCCAATTGCAGTGGTATTGGATGCCGCTTATGAATTTCTGGCCGAGGCAGACCGACAACCTGGAGATGGCATGTGTCTCACCACTGCCCACGGTGCCAAGGGGCTGGAGTTTGATCATGTTGTGGTGCTTGATGGCGGTTGGCATACAAACGGTCCTGAGACCTTTGCTGAGCGCCGTCTATATTATGTGGCGATGACGCGAGCTCGCCAGACGCTTGCGCTGTGTCGAATGGTTGGCAAATCTTTCGCAGATGAACTAGTCAACTTGCCCGACGTATTAATGCGTCCTCCGGTTACTATAGAACAGCTGCCAGAGGGATTATCGAAACGTTTCGAATTGCTTGGTTTGAAGGATGTGGACATAGATTTTGCCGGACGTAGCCAAGATGCCGCAGTTGGGCAGGCGATAGCAGAATTGAAAAATGGTGACGAATTGATAATTGAACCAGTGTCCGGGCAGAACAGTTTGATTATAAAAAATGTGAAAGGGCAAATAGTCGGGCGTACAGCCAAGAGTTACAAGCCTCCAGTTGGAAAAATTGTCACAGCACGTGTATCGGCGATTTGCATCAGGCGATTACGGGACGTCTCGACCGAATGGCAGTCTCGCATGGTGGCTACGGAGTGGGAGGTGGTGCTGCCGGAATTGGTGATAGTTACTTGAAGTTATTAGTTGACTGCAACATCGCGCCAATAGCTGACTATCGATTCAATTCACGCCAAGTAACCGATCAGAGTAATTGTCCTGGGCGACGACTCGTGCCCCGGCTATTGATCGAGCGACACCGTTTGCACGATCACTTCAAACTCGGCCAAGACTTCTGAATGCCTCTGGCGAAGATAGCGAGCCACCGGCTTATTTTCCAGTAGCTTGGTGAGATAGCCCTTGGCCAACACCAGATTGAGGACATCCTCTCCATAGGTCTGCTCGACCATCTTGTATCGCTCTTGAAGATTGCTCATCTCGCGCTCCATTTTTGCCATTTGTTCCTGGCTCAAGCCTGTCAGCTTCGCCAGCTTCTTTTCCTCAAGCAGCATCGCCGCCGGTGTCGCGACCAACATCGCTTGGGCATACGCAATCGTGATGGTGTTGGCCGCGACCATCAACTCAACACACTCGACCTGACGGGTCGGCTTCATTTTGCGCAGCACTTGGGAAATGCCAGTTGCGAACTGGCGATCCTTCAGTAGCTCGACCGCTTCTGGGCAGATCCCTTCCAGCAGCGCCATCTTCCGAGTGATCGTGCGTGGGTCCACGCTGAGCGCCTTGGCCAGACGTTCCGGAGTGACTCCACGCTTAATCGCGCGCCGGATCATGTAGTGCTCCTGGATCGACGACAGGCGGTTGAGCCGATTGTTGTAGGTGTAACTCTCGTCATCGGTGGCAACCAGGCACGGCACCTCCCTATAGTCCAATTCCTGCAATATGATCAGACGAATGTGTCCGTCGAAGAGGGTGTGCTGGCCGGTCTTCGGATCCACCGGTCCCACCGACAACGGCTCGATCAGACCAATCTCCTGGATCGATGATCGAATCTGAGTGAATTTGCGCGATGTGGCTACCCCCACTGGCGTTTTACGCGACAGCAGAATTTTGTCGACCGGTACCGTCATCGGTTCAAGATCGAACCCAATGGATACCTTGGTCATGCAGCGCGACCTCCCGACCAGACGCGTTCAGCGAGATATTTGGGTAGCGAATCCAAACCCTCCGCACGCAACAGGGTGGTGAAATTTTCATCGGCGAGCAGCTCGCGCAGGGCACCGACAACGAATAACAAGCGCTGCTGGGCGATCTCGGCTTTTTTCACCATCTGCTTTTGCCGTTCCACTTCCTTCTGGTAGGTCCTGACCAAACTCGATGTTGTGACATCCTGCCTTTTGCGGGGTGTTCCACGCGCCACGGACCGCCCCAACGTTTGCCGGCGCTCGATGACCCGTCGAGCCTGGAGCAGTTGTTTGCCACGCAGCTTGCCGGACTCATAGGCATCCTGAAGCGCGGCTTGGACTGCTTTGTCGTCATCACCCGCGCCGACGATGGTCAGCGCTGCGTTCAGGGGAATGCGGCCTTTTTCCACCGCAACCAGCAGTCGCTCCTCGCCGTTTTTCAGGAGTATGAGGATGCCCTGCACATATTCGACAGTCAGACCTGTCTTTTGGGCGATGATCTTCTTATCGTAGCCCTGATCGCGGAGTTGCTCTATGCCGGCGAGTAGTTCCAGCGGCCGGTATTGGCGACGGGCGATGTTCTCGGCCAAACTCATGATGAAGGCATTTTCATCGCTGACCGCCACAACCAAGGCCGGAATGCTCTGCTCACCCAATGAGCGGAACGCCTTCATGCGACCTTCGCCGCAGATGAGGAGGTAACGCTCGGTGCCGTCTGGACAGGCACGCGGGGTCACGGTGATCGGCTTTTTCAGCCCGATCGCCTTGATGTTGCCGACGATCTCATCGAACACTCCCTTGTTGCGTTCCCGGGGATTGAGGACATCGATCCGGTCGAGCGGGATCATCCGCATCTCACCAGGTTCTATCTTTCCGCTCATGCTGCTCTCCTCAATCGTGTGCGCTCTGCCATCCCGTACAGATAGTCCAGGCTGTCAAAGCGGTAGCTCTCGAATTCGACTGGATTGCGCTCGGCCAGACTGATGCGGGGTTGCCAGAAATCCAGCCTGGGCAACAGGTAATAGTCCAGAGCCGCCTGATTAGTCTGATCCAGCCGAACCGCCACGGTGATATCCGGTGCCAGGCTGGTATCGAATCGCACTTTCCAATGATGGCGACCACTCTCCGGGATTTGACACCGTGCCAGTACCAGCGAGATGCTGAACTCATCATTGACCCGCAGGAGATCAGTGGCAGGGTCACGCCGGACGACACCGCCCAGACTGGCGATCTGACTTTCGGTCTGGTTGACGATCTCTGGATGAAAACGACGCAGGAACTTGTTGGTTTCCAGATACCGGTAATCACGATCTGGCGTGAAGCCCACCATTTGATACGCGCGGATCAGGCTGCCGAAGCGGTGGGTGTAGATCGATGTTGACGGCATACCCTCGGCCTCGTCGATGATCAGGCCCGACAGGAATCCCCGGTTCTGATACAGGGATCTCAGGCGCTCAATCAACTCCTCGTTCGTATAACGGTACGCCCGTGCCCGGACGATACCCTGAGCGGTGTAGAACACATCGGGCGGCACGATGGATTCAAATGCGCCTTCTTTCTTGATCCACATGTCGGGGGTGTTTTCCACCCGCAGTTTCTTGAGCTTGAACGAAATTCGATTGTAGACGTTGTTACCGATGTACTTTTCGTTGGTCAGCACCTCGTGCACGGTGGCGCGGGTCCATTCACGGTCGAGGTCGGTGCGCACGGACATGCCATTCAAGCGTCCGGCGATCTCGGACTCGACCAGGCCGTCATCGATGAACCAGCGGTACATCAGATTGACGGTGCGGACTTCATCTTCCGGCCCGGGCATGAGGATGACGCGGTCGGTTTGCAGGCTCTTGTGCTCGCCCCGATTCAACTCGGCTTTGATGGAGCCGTTCTGATCAATGAGCACACGGCGCAGCCCGAAGCCCGCGGGGCCGCCTTGACGAAAACCGAGTTCGATCAGTCGGCACTGTCCGGCGAACACCTTGGCAGACAGTTCCCGGCTGTATTCGCCAGCCATGGCCCGTTTGACACCCTTGACGATGGTGGACACCGGCGATCCGTCATTCTCAAACTGCTCGGCGCAGTAGGCGACCTGAATGCCGGCACGTCGGCACCGGTACTCGTAGTACGCACTTTCGTCGGCATCCTGGAAACGGCCCCACCGACTGACGTCGTAGACCAGAATGATCGTAAAGTCCGCCGAACCGCTTTCGACGTCCTTGATCAACTGCTGCAGCGACGCGCGGCCATCGATGCGCAGTCCACTCTTGCCGGCGTCGGCATAGGTGCGGATAATCTCAATGCCGCGACTAATGGCGTATTCGCGGATCTTGTCGGATTGATTTTCTGTGGAGTACTGCTGGTGTTCGGTCGACATCCGAACGTATTCCACCGCTCGCAGCAGGGTAGGGGGTTCTACCCCGGCATCGCCTGATTCTCCTCGTTCCATATTTCCCGATCGCCCCATTTCATCTGAAAAGTTGGCTCTCTGGAACCCGCCTTCATATCGCAGTGGTCTTCGAGGCAAGCTGGTGCTTTCCGTAGAAAAAGACCGCGATTTGAATTCCATGAAGGACGTACAGAGAGTCCACAGGCAATACGATATTAGGATCTGTCCGATTTGCCGATCACGTCATCTCTTTGCAATTTCGACGGGTTGCACGCATACGCAGGCATGCACCGTGATCTCTACCGTCCAGACGTCCATCTTTACAATTCCGGCATCCGTGATCAAACTGAGGCGATAAATCCCTGACGGTAATGGAATCGCTGGATTCGATACGTCCATCTTTGCAATTTGGTCCACCATGGTTTTGGCGTTGCGTTCACGTTGCAGAGCTCGATTACGTTCGACATATTTTGGGTGGGACTTACGGTATTTGCGCCAGTATTTTGGATTCCTCTGACTCCAAGCCTGCTGTGCTCTGGCCTGGTTTTCCTGATAATCAGGATCGGTCTGCAGCTTGAGGCGCTGCCACTGTCGTTGGCGCTCACGCTGGCAAGCGGGCGCTGAACAATAAGATTGCTGCGGGACTTGAGGACGTGGTTGAAAAATCTGGCCGCACGCTACGCACTGTTTGTTGCCCATGTTATTCTCCATACACAAAAACGTGTTTGGAGCATGCGCGATGGCGTTGCCATACTGGAGTTGAATTGTTTTTTGCGAACTAAGCCAAACGGGGGCGTATGAAAGGCGAGTAACTGATTACATTCCCTGTTCCATATTAATTAATTCCCTGTTATCATGCGCGCCCTTACGGAATGGGATGTTCTGGGTTTGGCGGTAGAACTAGCTTAGAACAGTGCTTTCCCTTTAAGATGCACCGAAAGGATGTAGAAATACGCTGTAAATTTCCCTGTTTACGGGAAATTCACTGAGGTGGGTTAGCAGCAGACTAAGCCCACCGCCAAGTAGTCTGAGCCCTTCCTCGAGAAGGGCTTTTTCTTTGCGGGATGCCCGCTCCACTCGGGCATCCGGGAGATTCGAATATTCTCTGTCAGAGAGCAGAGGGCTTATTTCCACGTTCTAT
>Ga0307375_10003832_pt1 | contig 14570 bp, 26 predicted proteins | sample TR1MG_FD_202531 | JGI IMG/M metagenome (GOLD analysis project Ga0307375, IMG submission 202531) | Soil microbial communities from Risofladan, Vaasa, Finland - TR-1 | ecosystem: Environmental > Terrestrial > Soil > Coastal area > Acid sulfate soil | place: Finland: Risofladan, Vaasa | collected...
TTATAACGATAGAAAATGGCACGGAAGTGGAACAAAAATATTACATAATTTGAATAAAATAAATGAATAAAACTAAAACAATTGCTTTTTATGTGGGTGGTAAAAAGCCGTGCATCGAAGTTTTAGTCTCCATTTATACTTTGCGAAAATTTTACAGAGGTCCCATCGCTGTAGCAATTGGAGAGACAGCAGTCCCATATCTTCAACAACTCATTGATTCAAAAGACATTGATACAATCATAGTCCCAAACACTTCAACAGATAGAACGAGAAGAAATCACTGGGTTTCAAGGTGGAAAGGATTAAAATTAATTGATTATGATAAGGTGCTACATCTAGATTGTGATACAATCATTGTAAATCCAATTGACCACCTATTTAGTTGTATCCATCCTGACAAAGAATACATCACAAATTTTGATGTATTGTGTAGAAAAAAAGATAGTAAATGGAATTTACACCTCAGATCATTTCGTAGAATTTTTCCAGATTTTAATACCGACAAACCAATCTATATTGAATTTGGACTTGTTGGATGGAATAAAGGGTGGCCATATTTCGATTTGGTGTCATCGTTCAGTGTGAAAACAAGAAATGATCAGGAAAGTATGGCATTAGTTCTTATTCAAAATGGACATAAAGCATACAAACCTCCATTTAAATATGATGCTATAAGTAAGATGAAGGGGTATCATAGAATGCCGTTGGAAAAAAGAAATAATTTGATTGTGATGCATTTAGTGGTTCCAGAAGGATTTGCTTTTTTCTGGAAATATTTCCTCGAAGCAAGAAAAAATAGGTTTATGGGATTACACGACAATTCTTATATTGAAAAGGTGCGACCAGATCTACTAAAAACTCTGATGAATAAAAATTGGCCTAATATTATTTTAGGATATAGCGAAAAAGGATTTGGAAAAGATGTACCAATTCTTGAAAAAATTCCGCAAAAAGAATAGAAGGAATTTCTCCTTTTTTGCGGAAAAAATAAGTATTATGCCCAAACCTGCTTATTACGATCAAAGCCGTAGAGAATTTTGGAGAATAACCAATATTTCAAAGAAAATATTGAATATTGGAGATCTACCCAAATTACCTACACTTGAACCTAATGAATTCTGTGATTTGTTAAGATATTATACAAAAGAAGAAATTAACCAATCAGAAAATCTTCCCTATCTCATTAAAAAAAGATGGCTGAGAGCAAGTAAGGATCTTGATAATGTCTCCACAGCAGTCTCCCGTAGATCACCAGAACCATATTTGACAACAACTGAAACTAATGAAGTAGAAGATATCGAAGAAGATTTAAGAGAAGCCATATTGGTATTGGCATCATTTATAGCAACTGGTATAGAAACAATAACAAAAGATGCCACGGCAGGTGCTAGACAAATACTTTTGGTTGATGCAACGAGCAAAGATATAACAATCACATTACCCGCAGCTTCATCCTCAACAAATAGGACATACTACATAAAGAAAATTGATACTTCAAGTAATGACGTAATTATAGATGGAACAGGAGATGATGAAATAGATGGAAATGCCACTGCTTGTATTTCTGTTGCAAATACTACACTAAAGATAGTATCAAATGGAACAGCATGGTGGATAATATGAGTTTTACACCGAATCCACAAAGAATAGAAGGAGGACAACCGGAAACGGTAGTAGGTGATGAAGATGTTAGAGGATTATTGGTTAAAATTTTGCAAGAGTTAAAGAAAATGAATATACATTTAGAAATTTTAACTGATAATAATGTCAAAGATACGGAGATAGATTAATGCTTCGAGTTAATGAAACACAAGTTAACGATAAATTTGTTTTAAAAACATTAAAAAAAATTTGCTTAAAAAAAGCAGAAAGGAAGGTGTATTATTCCTGATTCAATAAAAGACGGAAGCGGTGCCGGTTATTTGGCGAGAGTAGATGGTCAAAATAGACTAGATGTTAATTCCAGATCAAACCCAAGAATATACTATGCATCCAGAATATTTGAGCGTGCTTTTACTATTCACTGGCACTTCACCCAGGACACAGGCGGTGCCAGCGAATATGTAGGATATTTTACATATACCGGTGATGGAATAGTTATTGTAGATCAGACTTTTTTATGTACAGAAGAAACCGGGATGACAGCCTGGGTATGGTCTTTAAGGCCGACAGGTATGAGCGGAGGAGCAGAATATACTCCGGTTATTCTTAATAGGAAGTCGTCTAATTCCTTGGACATAACAACTTACCACCAGAACGACGTTACCGCAGCCCCAATAAGCACAACCAGCGATGGAACACATTGGTTCTGTACAAGGCAGAATGAACCTGGAACCTTAATTTTGAATTTTAACGACTCTCTCATTTTGGGGAAAAATGACATACTTATGCTTAAATGCTCATGTGCTACAGCGGCAAGTAAGGCAAGAGCGACAATTTTCTACTACGAAGACGTTTTAGACTAAATAACATGGAGATATTATTATGATTATAGAGGATGGCTTAGGAACTGGAAAAACGGCGGGGATTAATGAAGAAAACAGATTAATTACATCATCAATTTCAGCGTCTGTTGAACATCATGTCAATCATCATGCCGAAACAGCATTTAATGCGTTATTTGCGGTGAACCCAGATGGTGCAGATGATTGTATTTTTTACTTAAAAAATGAAGATGATACAGATTTAATAATAGAAAGTGTTTGGTGGCAAACATCAGCAGCAGAGGAAGTATATTATAAAATAGGTGATACTGGAACAGCCGTCAAAACAAGCGGAGCAGACATAACCCCTGTCAACCTTAATGCAGGTAGTGGCAAAACCGCTGATGTTCTTTGTTATTCTAATACAGCAGATGGTGCCGTAGACATCACAGGGATATCCGGAGGTTCGACTGTACAAAAATTATGGCTAACATCAGCAGAAAGTAATTTATTTAATTGTGATCAGGATTTAATTATCCCTAAAAACCAGACATTTGCGATATACTGTGTAGGAGGAGATACACTGTTACGAGGAACTGTAGTTTTTAACTTCCACAGTGTGGAAGCAGCAGGCTAACAATGCCCATTAAAGCACATATAACTGATCCTGCAACAAATAAAAAAGCAGAGGTGGATTATACGGAAGGAGAAAAGCAAGCTCTCGTAGTGGCAACTCGACCGTTAAAAATTTACGAAAATAGCTCTGAAATTTTTACAGACGCTGATGGCAACGCTGATATGAACATCGGAGTTGCTTTTGGTACCCCTGAAGGTGTCTATGATGGTGGAGACAGAACGGAATGGACAACATCAACCCCGGTGGGTGGTGCAGGAGCATTCCTTGAAACATCAACGACACACGCTAAAAACGCCATAATAACAGTAACAAATAATGCCGCTATAAATGGTGGAGATACGATTACCATAACTACATCTGCAACTGGTGTCACAGTATTGACCGAAGGTGTAGAGTGGAATAAGTTAGGCAATGCAATACTCACAATAGCAGACATTGCATCGGCAATCAACACGTTGACGCATATGGCATCAGCAAGCGATGGGGTTGACACGGCAAATATGTACACAACCAATGCGGAAGATATACAAACTATAGCGTTTTCTGGTGCCGGACTTTCACAAAGTGCCCAGTGTATAGATGCGACTCCATCTGGTAATAATGACGTATTGCAATTCGATAGGGGATCAGATTTGGACCTAACAGGTTATGTATCATTAACAGGATATATTTACATAACATCATGGCCATCAACGGGCACAAAAGAAGTCAATTTATATGGTTGGGACATAGGTGCCGGGTCCCAATTAGGGGTTTCTGTCAATATAGGTGATTATGTGAACACAGCAGCCACAGGTATGTGGCAAAAATTCACCATACCGTTGACCGACATGGGAATAGCCGGACTATCTGCCACATTTGACGGGCTACGTATGGCCACTGTAGATATCGCAACGGGTTCACCTCCTGACTATTTTATTGACTATATACAGATAGAACAAGCGGGAGTACAAGATCCTACATCATACTCTATAAAACCAGATAAAGAACAATGGTTATATGTTTACAGCTTCATGTGGTCTTTAGCAGATGCGTTAGATACAACGTTGGCCAATAATTCTATGCCCAATTTATCATATGATAAATTATTAGGTGTTTCAGAATTAGCAAGCGGTATAAATTATCAGAGGATACAAGACGGAAAGGTCTTATTTGGTGCAAGTACAAAAAAAATCGCAGATATGCTACAATGGGCAGGGGCAGAAATAAAGACCCTCATACAAGATGGTACGAATGTATTTTTAACAATAGAAACGAAATTCATAGAACCGTTTGTTTTGAAACACGAAGATTTAGACGAAATACGTTTAACTGTCAACGACGATTTATCAGGACTTTTATGGTTAAGGGCTACATGTGGTTGTCGAACAGAAGAAAGAAGGAGTTAATTTTTTCTCCGGGTCTCCCATCCTTTTTTGGCAGCAGCAGACCTTTTGCCAAATTGTTCGTTTGTTTTTTTTAGGGCTACTCTTTTAACTGCTTTTCTAATTTCTTTCTGTTTTTTTGACGGCTTTGAGGGCATTTGAATTTTTCTTTTTGCTTTTCTTCTACGGTCTATGTCCTTGATTTTTGTCATTATTTCTTTCCAGGTTTCTTCATCGACATCATAGTCAAGCATAGATGTTTCATTACACCCACCCACTGTCCTTCTACGGTTTAAATATTTCTCATCATCGTCAAGATCTATTTCTATTGGTTGTCTGCCTTCTTCTTCTGACAATAATCTCATTTTATTCATTAGATGAGGATATCTAGAGAGACATCGGATAAATTTTTCTTCAGAATTACAGTTATGAGGATGGATTTTAGCACTTAATCTATTATCTACATCTTCTTCCATAGTAACGCCGCAACGAAAACCTCTTTTTGGTCCCTCTTCCATAACACCACAATATGGAATCTTTCTTCTTAAATCAAATACCATTCCCTTATCTGCCAAAATATCAGATGTCTTTTCAATAATATCATCTAACATCGATTCTCTCAGTTCAGCAAATTCCCCTGATACGTCGGCAGCCCCTAAACCTCTTGCCAACTCTGTCATTTGACGTAGTTGGTCTTTCAATTCTTGGCGGGTAAATTTAATTTTTCTCTTTGGATCATCAGTGAATATAACATTTTCTTTTGGTATATCTGCAACGGCGTATCTTTGTTCTGCTGTTGTCTTTTTTCTTTGTAATTTTCTGTCTCTAATTTTCATTAATTTTCTCCATTTTTAACTTAATCTATCTGAAACTTTATTGAAAAAATCCATCATAAAATAAAAATCATTATATTTCTTTGGATTTTGCATATTACGTCCTACATTAAAAAATTTCAAAATATAATCCGCAGTATAAGATAGTGAATTTGGAATATCTTTAGAATACATAGATGCTTCAGTCGGAACCGAATTCACATCATCTGCCATCTGACCTACATCCATGTCAACCCATCCTCTTGACTCTTCCTTATTGTTTATAGTTCTTAGTAATTTTTTCTTTAAATCATTTCTTGGATTTTTATATTTCTTATCAAAATCTTCTTTATCTTCTTTTTTCTTTTTCTCAATTATTTCTCTTCTATTAAGTGGTTTTACACCACATCTACTTTCCACTTTGTCTTGAAAATCCCTAAAACACTCATCATCTATGGCCATTTCAGATCTGTCTTTCATGATTCCACCCCATCCTATCTTTTATCTTTTCGAGGAAATCTTCATGATCTATTTCTGGGTCCATATCTATCTCGATCTTTCGTGCTGAATCTTCTTCTGACAATAACCTTCCTTGTAATTTAATTTCTAAATCCTTTTTTGTCACTTTAAATCTATACTTCTTCATTATCAACTCTTTTTCGTTGGCAAAATTTTTCTTTTTGTGTGTCATAATTTCAAAGGACTTTTCTTTTTATATCGGAAAATATGAATATGAATTGGTACAAAAAAGCACAACCTGACATTCAACAACAATATGCGGACTTAGCAGAACAAGCTGCTTCTATTGAAATTATTGGAATTGGACAGAATGAAATAATAACAATTCCAGGTTCAAGTACGACGATTACAGCGAGAGAATTATTAGAACAAGCAAAAATGCAACTTGCTCCAATTTTAATTGAAAATGGTGTTAGACAGATTGATACCAGTCCAATTCAAGATGCTGGTGCTCAAGGATTGGCAATTTCACATGAGCCCGGCGTCATACACGCTGATATCCCAAAAATATTCAATTCAGCGAGACAAGCATTACCCGCTACATCGCAGTTTGATGGAGTAACACTTGATCCGGATATAGTAAATGGACTTATTGCCAATGTCACTGAGTGGCTTTATAGAGAAGTGGTAGGAGTTTTTTCACACGAATCTCAACACACCCGCGATTTCGGACAATCAGTTCAACAGGGAGAATTCCGCAGTGAAGAAGGACCAGCCGAACAATACCAGAGACAAATGCAAGATAGATATGCCCCAGTTCAACCATTCAAAAGAAATTTGCCATATGGAATCGCAGCATCAAGCAACGAAAAATGCAAGTGAAATATGGAAAATCACATGTCAAAAAGAAAAAATCTCACAAAAAGAAACAAAATAACATAAACAATAATCCTAAAGTTACCGGGATTATTATATGTGTTGATTTTTCTGATTTCCTAAAAGAAACCCTACCTTTCAGTAAACCATTATTAAATGATTTATATGTAGTGACATCAGACGATGACAATGAAACCAAAAAATTATGTAAAAAGACAGACACAAAATGTCTATCGATACCAAGAACTAAGCCTTTTCTAAAAGGAGTTTATATCAATCACGCACTTTTTAACATACAACATAAAAATTGGTTTCTCATCACAGATGCAGATATAGTTTTGCCATCCAAAAAAATATTCAATATTTCAGAGATAGAAGGACATAAAGAATGTCTATACGGAGTTTTTTGCACTTATTGTAATAGTTACGAAGAATGGGCAGATTATAGAGATAATGGAACACAATATTATTGGAGAACAAAAGCAAGAACTACCCATATTGGTATGGGAGCATTTCAACTATTTCATACAAATCATTTTCAAAGACGTAATTTTGGATATCCACCATATACAGGAACTATGCGTGGTGGACGCAGAGGAAGAAGATATACATATAAAGGCAGCGATTATGTTTTCTCCCGTCTATTTAACAATCAAATAAAAAAATTGCCATTCAATGTCATACATCTTAATAGCCAAAAACATGGAACGGCTAAAAATAATAATGAAAGAAAAACCATGTATTTCGGTAAAATTTCCGATTAATTAATAATGGAAAAGGAATCTACAAATAGAACCTATATCACAGCAATCCTTCCTTGTGTCAATTATTCTGATTATTTGATAGAAACTTTACCAACATTAAAAGACTTAGTTGATAATATCTATATCATAACAACATATGATGATATAGAAACCCAAGAATTATGTAGAAAAACATCAACGAATTTCATAGCAAGAGAACCAACCACTCCCACATTCAAGAGAGGAGTTTACATCAACTACGGATTTAAAAATATTACCAAAAAAGGATGGTTTTTAGTGACAGACGCAGATGTAGCATTTCCTAAAAAAGCAAAAGAAATATATAATGAACAATTAGATAAAAAATGTCTTTATGGGGTTCTTCGACATAAATGTCACAAATATAGTGAATGGATAGATTATCAAAAAAATGGAACAAAATATAATTGGGATATTTTAAAAAGCAAACCACAAGTTGGAATGGGGTATTTTCAACTATTTCACACTGACAACTTTAAAAGAAAAGAACTTAACTACCCGCCATATTCAGTAAATGATAATGGAAAAGGCAGTGATTTCTATTTTTCAAGAAATTTCAAATGTAGAAAAAGATTTAAATTCTTCAGTGTCATACATCTTGAAAATGGGAAAAAAGGCCAGAATAATCACGGAAGATATTCAAAAACATTTCAAAATTCCGATTAATTAATAATGGAAAAGAAACCAATAGTTCTGGTGTCAGGTTGTTTTGATTTACTCCATTCGGGACACCTGAAATTCTTCGAAGAAGCAGCACAATTCGGAGATGTATATGTGGCTTTGGGTTCTGACGAGAATATAGAAAATCTTAAAAATCGTCCAACTATCAATAAGGAAAATGAACGAAAATGGATGATTAACAAATTATCTGATGTCAAAGAATGTTTTATCAGTTATGGAAATGGGGATTTACATTTCCTTAAAGATTTTCTAAAAATAAAACCAGATTATTTTATTGTCAACGAAGATGGTCATACAGCCTCGAAACAAGCCATTTGTGAGAAATACGGGGTAAAGTATGTAATTCTACAAAGAACGCCTCCTACGGGCATTCCTGGGCGTTCTACGGCATCTCTAAGACACATATCTACGATCCCCTACCGAATTGATTTGGCGGGTGGGTGGCTTGATCAACCAGAAACAAGCAAACATTATCCTGGTCCAGTTATTACCCTTTGCATAGAACCAACAATAGAATTCGACGAAAAGAGCGGGATGGCATCAAGTACCAGAAGAACCGCTATAAAAATGTGGAAAAATAGGATACCAGATGGAAATAAAGAAGAATTAGCAAAAGTCTTATTCTGTGTTGACAATCATCCTGGAGAAAAAGACTACTTTTCAGGTTCTCAAGACGCAATTGGTATTGTGATGCCAGGAATCAATTTATCTCATTATGACAAAAAATATTGGCCAATCAGAATAGAACCAATACATGATAATCACATATTAGACTGGATAGAAAATCATCTTTATTTTATTAAATTAGAGAAAAGACAAAAAGATTACAATCCACTGACCAATACATATGCGAATAAAGCAAATGCGATGCTTTTGTCTGTTGCCGCTCAGAATTGTTGGAAAGCAATTAAAGAAATGGATTTAGAGAAATTCGGATATTTTTTCACACAATCCAGAAAAGCACAAGTAAGAATATTCCCATCTATGACCAACGACAACATAGAAAAAATCGCAAAAGAATATAAAAAAGATATTTTAGGGTGGAAAATATCTGGTGCTGGTGGTGGCGGATATCTTGTAGCCATATCAGATAAAGATATAAAAGGTGCTACGAAGATACTAATTAGGAGGAAATCCTATTACGCTTGTACCATTTGATAGATTTCGGATTTTTCTTTTTCTTTCCGAAAGCATAATCCCAACGGATGCCAAATTCTTTTTGGGATATTGAAAAAGGACGAGGGGTATCTCCTTTGCCTGCTTCACTCTTTTTTGTCTTCTTGTTCTCCACTTTTAAGTTCCTCAATATGTAATTTATTTAATTCTCTTATTTTTACATTGCAATAAATCATTACATCGTCATTCGTATCTGGAAATTTGATTACTCTGAGTATAAGATGTTTAGGGTTAAAATCATCTACTGAAATTATTGTACCTTTTGGTAATTGAATAATTTGTTTGAACATATTAGTGGAACTATTTTCTATGCCATTATAACACAAAAAATCATATAATCTTCCGCTCAAATAATCATAAAAGAGATAGAATTTCCAGTGTTCTGTTAAAATGTATTGTTTTTTTAGTTGTGGAAAATTAAATTGCATTTTGTCTATCCTCTATTCTTTCTCGGAATTCAAAAAAGTCCTCTCCGTCTTGTACATGTACATAACCCCACATTTTGATTTCTCTTTTCAATTCTGGTGAAAGATACATATTCTTACGAAGAACCGGAAAATTCAATTTATAGCCATAAAAAATACGAATATATTTTATAATAAAAGAACGAGACAACTTTTGGTGTAAACAAATTTCGTTCCAATCAAGATAATCCCTGTATCTATTTATAAATTCTTCTGACAAAAATTTAAATCTAGAAATCTTGTTCCAATTAGTCAGTATATCAGGAACGAAAGTTTTTTCGTTAAATGCCATTGTCATAATAATCTGTCTTTTACTCTTTCTAAAAATTCATAATAATGATAACCGTCAAAAAAGAAGGCAACAGCATTATATGTTTCTGCTGGAATATTTTCATTAAAGCGAAATCTACTTAAATCTATGTATGCTTTAAATTTTATAGCAAATTTTTTTGACATTTTTTGAAATCTTGATATCCAAGTCCAGTTAACACGGTTTCTATATTTTTCCATAAATTGTTCTGATAGATTATATGTAGAAATCTTATGCCAATTAGTTGTGTCATCAGGAACGAAAGTTTTTTCATCAAATGCCATTGTCATGATATTCTATCTTGGATTTTCAACAAAAATCCCAAATAATCGTCAAAATATAAATAGTGTACCCTTGCCAATTTCTTTAGTTCGTCCCTTAATTCCATAGATAAACTATAATTATTAACCAGATGCCAGAGACCTAATTCATCAGGTATATGATTTAGTATAAACGAACGAGACATTTTCTGATATATGGATACATAATCCCAATCTATACTACTACCATACTTTAATATAAACGATTCTGATAGACTTTCATGTTTTGCAATACGCCACCATTCAGTATTTGCATCAGGAACGAAAGTTTTTTCGTTAAATGCCATTGTCATAATAATCTGTCCTCTATTTTTGCCAAAAAATCAAGATAGTTATTTTTAGTCCATGAACTGATTTCTTCTTTTAATTTTTTAGACAAATTTTCATTTCTATTTAGAGATATCATATTCATTTTTTTCCAATGCTTGATTATAAACTGTTTTGACATTTTTTGATATCCGCATATCCAATACCATGAAATTAAATGTTCATTTTTTTCTATAAATTCCTCTGATATTTTCTGGTCAGAACAAACGAAATCCCAATCCCAGATATCCTGATATTTTATTAAAAAATCTTCTGATAATTGTTGATAGACCAAAATAGGTATAGGCTTTAAGCGATCAAAATATTTTTCTATGAATTCTTCTGATAAATTATATACTTGTACAATATAATTCCAATCAGTATTTTTATAAGGAACAAAAGTTTTTTCGTTAAAAGTCATTTTTCCTGTCTTCTATTTTTTCTAGAAAATCATAATAATATTCTCGATTTAAAGTATCAATTTTATCCCATTTTTTTATTTCTTTTTTTAATTCATCAGATAAATTTTTATTCTCACAAAGGGAAAAAATATTAATGTATTTAAAATGTTTTATAATAAACTTTTTTGAAAGTTTCTGATATTTTGAGATATAAATCCATTCTACTTTCTCAGAATATTTTTCAATAAATTGTTCTGAAAGTTGCTGATATTTTGAGATATAATTCCACTCTACTTTATCAGAATGTTTTTCAATAAACTTTTCTGAAAGTTTCTGATATCTTGAAATATAATACCAATTCACTTTATCAGAATGTTTTTCAATAAATGTTTCTGAAAGATTCTGATAAATTGAAATATAATACCAATCTACTTTATCAGAATGTTTTTCAATAAATTGTTCTGAAAGTTTCTGATGGATTGAAATATCAATCCAATTAGTTTTTTTATCAGGAACAAAAGTTTTTTCGTTGAATGCCATTGTCATAACACATAACCAATTCTATCTTGAACTTTCAATAGAAAACTAAAATGATCTTTTTTATCATAATCCTGAATATTGTTGAACTTTCTTTTGATTTTCTCTGAAATGTTTTCGTTATCTGATAACATATTTAAATTAATCATATCAAAATTAATAAGGATAAAATAAAAAGAAAGTTTCTGATATTTTGAGATATAATACCAATTCACTTTATCAGAATGTTTTTCAATAAACTTTTCTGAAAGTTTCTGATGAATTGAGATATAATACCAATCTACTTTATCAGAATGTTTTTCAATAAACTTTTCTGAAAGTTTCTGATGATGTGAAATATAATACCAATCTACTTTATCAGAATGTTTTTCAATAAACTTTTCTGAAAGTTTCTGATATTCTGAGATAAAATACCAATCTACTTTATCAAAATGTTTTTCAATAAACTTTTTTGAAAGTTTTTGATATTCTGAGATAAAATACCATTTTACTTTATCAGAATATTTTTCAATAAACTTTTCTGAAAGTTTCTGATATTTTGAAATATAAGTCCAATTAGTTGTATCATCAGGAACAAAAGTTTTTTCGTTAAAAGTCATTTTTCCTGTCTTCTATTTTTTCTATAAATTCATAATAATAATTATCGTCAAAGAAAAACGCAACAGCATTATAAGTTTCTTTTGTAATATTTTTATTAAAACGAAATCTTGTCAAATCTATATAAGTACAGAATCTTATAGCAAATTTTTTTGACATCTTTTGATGTAACGAGATATAAGGCCAATAAATAAAACCTATATATTTTTCCATAAATTGTTCTGATAAACTACAATTAAGAGAGATAATATCCCAATTAGTTGTATCATCAGGAACAAAAGTTTTTTCATCAAAATCAGGCATAATACATTATAGTCATCAATGTCTATATTTTTTTTCGGCAAAAAAAAGAAGATGAGAAAAATTTTGCTCGTATTTCTCACCTTCTCTGAGCGGTGCTTATGATGCTCTGTGTAATTAATCGGAATTACGGTTGACTTTGTAAATATTTCTTACGTGCTATTATTAATTGTTTTTTATCTTCCGGCATTCCTTCTTCATTAAGAAGTTGATCGCATCCTTCTATGAAAAACGGTATAGCGAATTTAGTAGTGTATGTTCGTTCCTCAAAAGTTCTTTTTTCCACAGTTTTCAAAAACCCTTTAAACCTGTCGAAATTACTTCCATAAATATGAAAACTCGTAGCGAAATGCACATATTCACCTACATCAACCCCAACTCGATCAGCAACATATTTTTGCAATTCAACAAAAGCCCACATATTCATGAAGGCCGCATCATACGCACAATTTGACCTGATAAAAATTGACATATTTAATTTACCGTTTTCCACTCGAAAAAACAAGTTCTGCAAACAGGGGGGATCATCGGTGCCCACATCATTCCAAGGTTGATAAGTTATTGCTATTGCTCGTCTTGTGAAGCTACACTCTTTCAGTTTAGAAATACAAGCATCAATCTGATTGACCGTTGCTTTTCCTGGGACATCATATTCAAACAAGCGTCTATTATAGGTATAAGTCCAACAATCTGGATTATCCAAATCATCCATATAATGATTTCTAACCCCGTGAACAACCTCTAATCTATACTTCTCAAGGTCATCAAGACCACCGGGGAATGCCCTATGAATTCTTGGCTCTTTCATTGGATCGGTTACATGTATTAAGGCACAAACATCTTTACTTGGTGGATCATTCCTATCTTTTTTGTTATCATACTCTGTGGGAAAGTTACATCCATTTTTCCAGCATTCTAAAATTGCATTTTCCCAGGCCCTCGGCAATGTTTCTTCTACGACGTGAATTGTTTTCATTAATTAATTCCTTTATAAAGATGATGCCATCTTCGCTTGTATCCGTTCCCCCATTGACAGATAGGATTCTAGTTCTTCTCTATCTTTCTTATTTTGTTCAAGTGCCTTTTTAACCTGTTCAACAGTGGGGAATACTTGAACAACAGTGTCATCGCATTCTGAGTCAACACCCCGGTCAATATTGCTATCGAATTGAAGTGACGGTAATTGTGGCATTATTGGCTTCGTTTTAAACTTCATTTTGATGCCAACTTTTTTACAATGTTTTTGAGCAGATTCCGATGCTATTATTGATTCTATCCCTCTAACTATTATTTCTTCAGTGATGAATGGAGCGGTGATTCCTTCTATAAATCCTATTTCTTTCCATCCCAGTAAAATTGCTTCTTTGCCAGCCAGCATTAACTTTGGAAAACGACGATAATGAGATTTAATTTTTCTATTGTGATATTCTCTAAAAACATCTTCTACATCTGATATTGCGTCCTTTCTATTATATGAATTTCTTGTTTCCTTACCAAAAGCAAGAGCGAGGACAGGCTGTCCAAACTTGTTCTTTCTGGCATTAAAATTCCTCAAATCGATTCTACTTTCATTCTTTTCTGGCATAATTTTCTCCTTCATAGTTAGATGCCACATCATGTATTCTTCAAAACTCTTATCGGCAACTCTCATCCCCAACTTCAGCAAGACATGAAAAATTTTCAATCTTCCTTTTTTCCCATCCTATCTTTTATTTTATTTTTAAAATCTTTTTCATATGTCAAAAAATCTGTATAAAGCTGTCTCATATCCACTCCTTCAAGATTTACGTCTCTAAGATCGATAACAAAGACTTCCATACCATTAACTACTTTGGTCATTGATGCCCCATCCTATCTCTTATTTTATCTTTAAAATCATAATAATCATTTGCACCTTCTGGCAAGATAGCCCACCAATCATATTCTATTTTTGGTATTGGTGGAAATTCAAGATCCATACAACTAACATACCTATGCTTATGTGCTACTATCTTCTTCATCAAAAACAACGACTATTTTTATTCCATGAACTTCTTTATCTTTTTCTAAATCATAAACAAACATATCACATGCTTCGCAATCTGCATGAGAATACGAAAAATTTTCTAAATAATTCAATTTTACT
>Ga0307375_10003833_pt1 | contig 14569 bp, 19 predicted proteins | sample TR1MG_FD_202531 | JGI IMG/M metagenome (GOLD analysis project Ga0307375, IMG submission 202531) | Soil microbial communities from Risofladan, Vaasa, Finland - TR-1 | ecosystem: Environmental > Terrestrial > Soil > Coastal area > Acid sulfate soil | place: Finland: Risofladan, Vaasa | collected...
TTTGCAAATAGTGATGCATCACACAAGTGTGCAGAGTGTAATCAGAAGATAAAGCCATTATCAAATTATTGGGTGAACACAATAACATGCTTGCGTTATCACCCTATTTGCATAAGGAGGAGCTAATATGAAAAAAATAAGTGAAACTAAAATCACTCATGGTGTGTCAATTGAAGCTGATTGGTGCGATGTTACGGCACTTGAGTGGAGGGCAGTTGTGCACTTGTGTTGTGCTGATGGCCACCCAAAAAAGATTCCAATTGCAAGGCTGGTTTGGGAAGCCTTCATTGGAATTGAGGCAATTAAAATCTGCCACATTGGGAGTTGGCTATGAGTGATATGCTATTCAAGCAAGAGCTGCTGAAAGAGTTGATTGATGCGTGCGGTGTATGCGGTGTATGCGGTAAGAATAATTGCCTAGCAGCAAAACACCGTAAGGTTGCCCGTGTACTGCCACCATTGATTGCAAAGGCTTCATTGCTGCGGGTGCTAGATGTCACCGCCACAAAGAAGGCGCTGCGCTCTGATAAGATTGGGGGTGACGGCAAGCGCATCACCAGCACCACTGAGCACCCAAACAATTACACAACAATCCATAGGAGTAGCTGATCATGGCAGAGCACATTAAGGTTGGCGATTTGGTGATGATGGCCTATCCTACACGGTGCTGCGGATCATATGATGGATATGGGAATCATTGGGTGGTGGAACGGTTGGTTGATGATGGGAAAGAGCATTGTTGCACTTGTGGTGCTTGGACTGATGGCCCTGCTGCTGATTGCCCATCAACTGGACAGGGTGCACTTTCTTATCGGTTGAAAGTTATTAAGCCTGATGATGAAGAATTCAACATGTTGCGTCACATAACAGTGCGCATACCTTTGGAGGTCATATGAAACGGCAACGCGATGTAGTGATGGCAGAGATTGATAAGCTCAATGAAATGAAACCACGGGTGCGGCACTATAGTCAATTCAATGATGACAACTGGCAGGCCATTGATGCCCAGTTGGAGGTGCTGCGCGAAGATTTGTCAATGGAGGAGATTGATGAGCGATGGGGTGATTATGAAGATGCATTTGGCGGTGCACTTTATGATGCTGCGGTGTTTGCATATGGATGGAAGGGTGGTTTTTTGCTGCCTGATGATGATGCGCCGCCAAGCGATGATTGGCAAATTTTATTAACTAGGCAATAGAAGGAGAATAATTGTGAGTGATCGTAAAATATTATTGAACCCGCTGACACAGGCAATGGTGGATGCAATTAAGCGCGAGGAGTTTGCAAAGCTGCCTGCGGTGAATGTGCTGACGTGCGGTGGCTGCGGCTGTAATCAGTTTATGATGTTTGAGACTGGTGATGTGGCATGTGGCAATTGCCATGAGAAGGTTGCTGGGGTGCGTATTGCAGCAGACAATCATCGCGCAATGGTTACTGCAATTGAGTATGCCACTCGCTGCGATGATGGGGTGGAGATGTTGCGCTTGTGGATGGTTGGTGAGTTTGATGCTATCCGTAGTGAGTGGCCCGATGCTCCTGAAGAGATGTTCCCAGGGGTGGTGTCGTGATCAGGACACGCATTGGCATCTACCTATCACAGTTGGCCCCGCATGTACGTGCGCGTGAGGCTGCGCAGTTGCTTGCTGATGCGCTTGATGAGTTGCTTGCCGGCGATGCGGTGCAGTTGGACATCATCAATCGCCGTGTCGAGGTTGAGCAGGAGTTATTGAACATGGCAGCAGGTAAGGTTGCATTGCCTGATGCAGATCGGTGCCGTGAGTTAGCATTGAAATTGGGGGTGCCGAGTGATGGCTAAATTATTCTTGACGGTGGCACAGGTACGGCTGCTGACTATCCTTGCTGGTAAGCATGCTGTTATACGCTTGCTACAGGATGGCACTTACAGTCCGTGGGATAAGGAGAGGCGAACGGCTGAAAAGCTTGTAGGCATGGGCCTAGCACACTGGACAAAGGCTGGTGAGCATGGTTATATCTATAATGGACTTGTGATAACACAGAAGGGAGAAGGCTATGTCTGAACATAATCTGTGGACTGCTGTGCGCAAGGGATTGGTTGATGCTGCTGACTTGAAGATTGACTTGATGCGCGTTGAGAATTTAGTTCAGGATGGGCCGCCAGATGTCAATGGTTGCTGTCAATGTGTAGAGTTCTGGATTGAGCTCAAGTATGCGGATGAACCTCCAGCGCGTGACAGCACTAAGGTATTTGGGAAGGGTGGCTTGCGTGACTCGCAGATTGTCTGGATATATAAGCGGGTGAAGCACGGTGGCCGTGTATGGATATTGGCCCAGTGCGGTGAGGCATTGTTCCTTGTAAGTGGGCGATATTGCCGTGTGTTCAATGAATGGACTTATCCCGAGTTGCTTGAGTTCAGTACGTGGTACCATGTCGGCAAGAAGCGTGATTGGAGTGGATTGTTGGAGGCTGTATTGAGGGCTAAAATTTAGAAAGTTTGTCAGCATTCTCCAGGTGCTCTATGTCCTTTGCAAATTCCCCTTCATCAGCATCCATTGTTGCTTTATTCATGACATTGACCAATGGATGACCTTGTGATAAATAATCTGAAATCATTTGCTGCTTCAGCTCTGAAGCAAAAAATTTATTCTTGCATGTGATCAAACTTACCTTGATTGCATCGCGCCCATACTTGCTTATGACCTCCCGATATTCAATTGTCCTGATTGCTGAAAAATTATAGGCATGCCACCCCGTGCCAGCACCTATATAAAATGGAACATCATCAGGGGTGCTATGAATATATACATATGACTCAGCAGGAATATGTTTTTTGTTTGCTGATTTATTTTGTAATGATATTCCTTGCTTTGTAAAGTAATCAATCAACCAATCTTTGTAGTCTAGTGCATCAATGGGTGACTTCATCTCAAGGGCAAATATCTGTTTTGCTCCGTTGCTGGGAAGATTTTCACCGCCCTTGCCTACATAAAATGGCACCCCTTCTTCATTGCAATAAACGTAAATATATGCAGCTTTCATGGCCAACTCCTTCTAATTAATAAGGGCGGATTATATTAGATGATCTAATATAATCGTACTTTCGCTAAATTCTGATATTTTGATTATATTAGATGATCTAATATAATGGTGTTTTCTGTATTAGATAGTTGATTGTTTGAATCCCACTTAATACTGTGGATGCCGGTTGTTTTGCTGTGCAATATTAGAACTATTAGATACTAACCTGTAACCAAATAAAAGTAAAATATATGCATATATTTTTTTATTATTTTTGGAGCCACGCGTACCCCTATAGGCGTACGCGAGACATTTCGCTTTACTTGCAAAAAAACACAGCGTATAAATGCAACTATCCACCGAGGGGGGCAATGATGCCAACAGTCAAAAAAGTTGCAGCCAAGAAGAAAGCAACCAAGAAAGTTGCAACTCCAAAACCACAAACTGAGTTAGCAAGGCGCAGAGAATTATTTGCGAACATGACCAATGCTGAGCGCACCGCAATGGTGAAGGATATTTGTGATGCAGTATCATGCACTGAGTTGAGTTTGAGTGCGCTTTTGAGAACCAATCCTGACTGGCCTGTGTGGACAAAGTTCTACGGTTGGATGGATGAAGATGATGACTTGCGCAAAATGTACGCCAGCGCGAAACGAAGACAGACCGAGTACATGGCAGATCGCACTTTGGAAATTGCTGACTCGGAATCTGGTGAGCCACTTATGGGCACCAACGGCAGACCAGTCAGGGATGAACACGGCAATATTGTGTATGTCCGTAGCCAAGTATCCATTGCGCATGCGCGCCTTCGCGTTGACACTCGCAAATGGCTGATGGCAAAAGTCCAACCACACAAGTATGGTGACAGCACAACATTGCGCGGTGATCCTGATGCACCACTCATCCCGCAGAAGAAGCAAGACCTGAGCAAACTCACAGAGGCAGAATTGGCAACCTACATCGCACTGGCGCAAAAAGTTGAAGGAGCAGAATGATCCCACTCCAACAGCTCAAGGCAGAATCCTCGCGGCGTCACCTGCATGAATTCCTGCGCACCTATGCTTGGCCTGTGTTGTTTCCTGCCACACCATTCAAGGACAATTGGCATATCGGCGCAATCTGTGAACACCTTGAAGCAATCCAATCAGGTGAGATTAAAAAACTCATCATCAACATTCCATTCCGTCATCTGAAGTCCACCATCATCAGTCAAGCCTTCCCAGCGTGGGACTGGATCACAAATCCTCACCTTCAATATCTCACAGGCTCATACAACAAAGACCTTGCAACACGCGATGCCGTCAACACACGCCGCATCATTGAGAGTGAGGCATACCAGCGCGATTTTGGGCACGCATTCCAAATGACGTCAGACCAGAACGTCAAGACGCGATATGACAATGACCACAATGGCTCACGCACAGTAACATCAACAGATGGCGCAGCAACAGGGTTTGGTGGCAATAGGCGCATCATCGATGACCCAATATCATCAAAAGAGGCAGACAGCCTTCCTGCAATCAACTCTTCAATTGAGTGGTGGAAAGGTACGATGGCCACGCGTGGCAATGATCCAGAGACAGACACCACAGTCCTAACTCACCAGCGCGTCAATGAGCGTGACTTGACTGGATACATCCTTGCTGAAGAAGCTGGATGGGAGCATTTGGTGCTGCCACTTCGCTATGAGGCAGAGTTCAAACAAAAGCCAACCAAGATTGGGTTTGTTGACCAAAGACACAAAGAAGGGGAATTGCTGCACCCAGAGCGTTTGGGTGAGACTGCTGCAAATGATTTGGCAAAATCTCTCGGGGCATATCACACCAATGCTCAACTCCAACAGCGCCCTGAGTCACGTGGTGGCACAATCTTCTTGCGCGACAATTGGAAATTCTACAAGGTGTTGCCAACCATTGATGAGATTGCGCTCAGCGTGGATTGTACCTTCAAGGATACCAAGAGCAGCGACTATGTTGCACTTCAGGCATGGGCAAGGCGTGGTGCTGACAAATTCCTGCTGTACCGGATTCGTGAGCGCATGGGGTTTGGTGCCACAGTTATTGCATTGCGCGCCCTCAAGGAAAAATTCCCAACAGCAGTCGCAGTGCTGGTTGAAGACAAGGCAAATGGATCAGCAGTCATTGAGACGCTGCAAAAAGAGATTGCAGGAATCATCCCTGTCAATCCAGAGGGTGGCAAGGTTGCTCGGGCATACGCAATACAACCAGAGCATGAAGCAGGCAACCTCTGGCTACCAGACCCAAGCATTGAAGCAGGGGCAGACATTGAAACTTATTTGACTGAGTTGAGCGCATTCCCAAATCCGGCATTCCACGATGATGAAGTTGATAGCACAACACAGTGCATCAATTGGTTCAGAAATAGATCAGCAAGCATGGGCATCTTTGACTACTATCGCCAGCAAGCAGAGGCGTTGAAGAAGAAAGCAGCATGATCATGACAGCCAACACCACATGGCGTAACATGGTGGAAATCGGACTGGTGGCTGAGCAGCAGAAGGATTGGATTGAGGCAAATAGGATTTGGAAAGAATTGGCTGTGCATGATATGATGACATATGTGAAAACGCGCAAGCAAGAATATTTTAACTGCGCAGTTGCAGATGTTAACAGGGCAGATTGGTGTTTGTGTGAATTGGCAACGCAAGAATATCAATGGGCATTACTGAAGGCAATGAGAAGGGACACATAATGGCAACTCGGGAAACCATGGGCACAAACGTTGCCCCATCACTAATACAGCGCGTGGTTCAAGGCAGCAAGTTCATTGTGTCTGGCGTAACGCCTGTGACGTGGTTTGGCCCATCACAGCCAATGAACCCAAATGCGCAAGCGCCAGATCAAGGTGCTGTTGGCCGGCAGCTTGATTATCCGGTTGGCTATAACCTTCGCATCACACCTCGCCAAGAGGAGCCAATCACATTCCCAATGCTGCGTGCGCTTTCTGATGGCTATGACATTCTGCGCTTGGTCATTGAGACGCGCAAAGATCAAGTTGAGGCATTTGATTGGGAGATTGTGCCCATTGACGAGAAGGCAAAGCCAAATCAATTTGCAGCAGAAGTAAAAGCAGCAACAATGTTTCTTGAACGCCCATCGCTTGAGTATGATTGGTCAACGTGGCTTCGCATGTCGCTTGAAGACATCTTTGTTTTGGATGCGTGGGCAATCTATCCACGACCAACAAAGGGTGGTGGATTGGCATCATTGGATTTGATTGATGGCGCAACAATCAAGCGCGTTATTGATGCAGGTGGTCGCACTCCTCTGCCACCAGACCCAGCATATCAACAAATCCTGAAGGGCATCCCTGCTGTTGACTATACGAGTGATGACATCTTGTACATGATGCGCAATCCGCGCACCAATCGCCTGTATGGATACAGCCCAGTTGAGCAAATCATCATGACGGTGAACATCGCCATACGCCGCCAGATCAGCCAGCTTCAATATTACACAGAGGGCAATATACCAGAAGCAATTGTTGGGGTTGATCCTTCATGGACAATGGCGCAGGTTCAGGCATTCCAATCATGGTTTGATGCTACGCTGTCTGGGGACACAGCAGCACGCCGCAAGATGACATTCATCCCTGGTGATGCAAGCAAACTTCAATTCACCAAAGACCCAAAGCTGAAAGATGAATATGATGAGTGGCTGGCGCGTGTTGTGTGCTATTGTTTCTCGCTGCCACCAACACCATTCATCAAGCAAATGAATCGCGCCACTGCAGAGAAGGCATCTGACAGCAGCAAGGAAGAAGGATTGATGCCACTGCTGACATTCATCAAGCGGCGCATGAATTATATCATCCACACAAGGTTGAATTTAAAAAATGTTCAGTTCCGTTGGAAGGTTGCGCAAGACCTTGATCCACAGGCACAGGCAACTGTTGATGATATCAAGATCAAGAATGGAACCACAAGCATTGATGAGGTGCGCGAACGCAATGGTGATCAGCCGCTTGGTGTTGGCAATCTTATCTTCACACCACAAGGCCCAGTACCAGTTGCCAACTTCACAGAGGCAGGATTGGCACAAGCAAAGGCAGATGCCGAGAAGCAAGCACAGCAAACCCAATCACATCAATTGGCGCTTACTCAGGCAAAGGCCAAGCAGCCAAATCCAGAAGATGAAGGTGATGGAGGCTTCAATGAGCCATTGCCTGTTTTTGGTAAGCCCAAGAAAGGGGTGCCAGCATGATGATAGCAATGCCGCAAGAAGCACTATTGACAATGCGCCTCAGCCGGTACATCCATAGCAATACAGATTGGCGCAAGACAAAGGCATTGTGGCTTTGCACCAAACTTCTATCAACATTTGACTCAACACAAAATCACTGTGGTGAGAAAAATAAATGACCCAATTCATTTACAATCAGCCTAACTGCCCGAAGTGTGGTGGCATTCAACTTGCTGCCTTGCTGAAGGTCAAGCCAAAGACATTCAAGGCGCGTCCAGATTATCTGAAGACTGTTGCTGATGGTACAGCACCATTGGCAGCAAAGATTGCGCCATGGCTCAAGAAAGAGGGCCAACGCATTGCTGCAATTATCGCACCAGCAGCAAACAAGATTGATTTGTGCGCATTGTTGCGCAAGGCAGCACCAAAGTCCATCGCCAGTATTATTGATGGCCTTGACCTTGCTGATTGGAGTGTGTTGGCTGGTATTGTTACTGAAGACACATACAAGGTTTATCAGCACGCCTATGAAGATGGGCTGAATGTCTCAGGCATCACTGATGTGGACACAACCAACCAAGCAAGTGAGGCTGCGCAGAATTATGCACAAGATCGTGCAGCAGAGTTGGTTGGCAAGGTTATCAATGATGCTGGCAAGATTGTGGACAATCCAAATGCGATTTGGTCAATCACAGAGTCAACGCGCAACATTCTGAAGTCACTTGTCCAGAAGGCAATTGATGAAGGTGATTCCACCGCAATGCTCGCAAAGAAGATAGAAAGCAGCGCAGCATTCTCTGACACCCGCGCTGTCACAATTGCGCGTACAGAGTTAGCAACATCATACATCCAAGGGAATTTAGCAGGATGGGTCAGCGCAGGAGTTGAGGGCAAACAATCAGTGCTTGGCTCTGAGCACGACATTGATGATGAGTGTGATCAGGCAGCGAGTGATGGAACTATCCCGATTGCGGATGACTTCAGCAATGGATTCTTAGCGCCTCCATATCACCCCAACTGCGTGTGCGACATCCTTCCAATCATTCACATGGATAAATCCATCAACCTCATCAGCCTTCTCAAATATGACCCAAGTGAAGCGCGTGACAATCACGGCATGTGGACAACAGGCGGTGACCTTAGCACAAAGGCCAATGCAGCACGATTGAAGGCATTGCGCGTGCCACCAGCATGGACAGATGTCAAGTTAAACAAAGACCCAAATGCTGCACTTCAAGCAATTGGCAGGGACAGCAAAGGCAGACCACAATACCTATACAGTGCTGCGCATTCCGAGGAGGCTGCTGCTGAGAAGTTTGCGCGCCTCAATGACTTTCACAAAGCAGAATCCAAGATCACAGGCAAAGCATTCAAGGATATGGCCAACAAGGCATTGCCAACAGCAGAGCGTGATACAGCAGCATCGCTTGCCCTTATCAGCAAGACAGGATTCAGGGTTGGGTCAGACCGCAGCACTGGCGCTGAAGTAAAAGCATTTGGTGCATCCAATCTGCTTGGCAGTCATGTCACAGTTAAAGGCGACACACTGACATTCAACTTTACTGGCAAGAAAGGAGTCAACCAGTTGCACTCACTCACAGACAAATCATTGGCGCAGTACATCAGTGAGCGCAAAGCTGCTGTTGGTGGTGGGCGTTTGTTCAAGACTGATGACAATGCCATACGCGATTATATGCACGCATCTGGTGGCGCTGGATTCAAGGTCAAGGACTATCGCACCTATGTTGCTACCAATGAGGCATTGAAGGCTGTGGATAGCATGCCAGCACCAACAACCGCATCAGGCTATAAGAAAGCGCGCAATGCGGTTGGGGACATTGTATCAAGCAAGCTAGGCAACAGCCGCACCATGGCACTCAACTCTTATATCCACCCAGCAGTATTTGCAAAATGGGGATTCAAATGAGCAGCAATGACCAAGCATTGATGGATGACTTCTTCTCCTCTGTCCATTATGACAAGACAGGCGACTGGCGCAAGACACCAGCGAGTGAACCACCCGAGGATGATGCAGTGGAGAAGGTTGACTTGGGCAATTTGCTAAAATATGACCCCAGTGAGGCTAGGGATGACAAGGGAAGGTGGACTTTAAGCGGAAGCCTTATTGTGTATCACGGAACAACAGAAGCAAATGCAGAGAGCATAAAAGCAGTTGGGCTAGACTCTAAATTATCAGGCCACACATATGGCATTTCAAGAAAAGGTAAAGTATATGTGACTGCACATAAAGAGGAGGCTGAGTTCTGGGCTAAGAATGCAAAGTTACCAGGACAGAAGCATGCTGTTGTTGAAATTCATATTCCTCCTTCACATCAACATCTTTTGTCTGCTGATAAGAATGCAGATAAGATGCCGCCGAAAATACGGGCAAAGACTGGAGTTGATAATTCATCCATGACATATACAGGGTCAATTCCTGCTGCTTGGGTTCACCATATTCACAAATCTATCATTGATTCCGACCTGCTCAAGCTCCTCACAGATGACCAAGCAGCAGACCACAACACATCACCATCACAGGCACAGATAACTGCAGGCAACTACAAGAAGGGGCATTTGCTGATCAATGGCCTCAACATCAGCATAGAGAATTCTGCTGGAACTAAGCGCAGACCAGAATGGCCAGCCCTTAATCATCATTATGGCTATATCCGAGGCACTACTGGCAATGATGGTGATCACACAGACTGCTTTGTGCGCAATCAAATATCAAAAGACTATGATGGTGATGTATTTGTCATCAATCAGAACAAATCGGATGGCTCATTTGATGAACACAAATGCATGATAGGTTGGTCATCTGAGTGGGAAGCAAAGGCAGCATACCTTGAGAACTATACAAAAGGCTGGAGTGGAATTGGATCAATCAAGAAATTTTCATTTGATGAATTTAAACAATGGGTCAAGCAAGGCAACCATAGCCAAATAGCTATGTAGCTTTTTTTATTTAAATAGATTATGGTCACATGACCAATTTAGGAGAAACAACATGAAACTTAATTTTCCCGCAGGAATGAGCCAATTCATTGACAGTGCTGGTGCAGAATTCCGCGCCATTGAAGGATTTGTTGAAGTTGAAGCTCACAAGTTGGCAGAATTCCTCAAGGCTGGCTTCACGCATGCTGAACCGCTTCCCCCAGTTGATCATACAATCACCAAGATTGATGTGGCAGGAGTCCAGACAGTCCCCAAGCATGATCAAGACCCAGCAGCTGAAGAAGTCAAGCCAGCTGAAACAGTAGTTGAGCTGCAAGCACCCGATGCCCAAGCACCCGATGCCCAAGCACCCGAAACCAAACAAGAAGGAGGCAGTGATGACAACGCAGACAAATAACCTGATATTTGCGCAGCTTAAAAAGGTTGACGTTGAAAAACGTCTTGTGTATGGTCGTGCTGCGCAAGAGCACCCTGATCATGCGAATGAGATCATGGACTATGCCTCCAGCAAACCGCTATTTGCAAAGTGGAGCAATATGGCCAAGGATGCAACTGGTGGCGCCTCAATTGGCAATGTTCGCGCAATGCACGGCAAAGTTGCTGCCGGCAAACTCACTGAGTTGAATTTCAATGACGATGAGCAAGCCATTGATGTCTGCGCGAAGATTGTTGACAACAATGAGTGGGAAAAAGTCCTGGATGGCGTATATACCGGATTCAGCATTGGCGGCTCCTATGCCAAGCGCTGGGCTGATGGCGACATGACGCGCTACACCGCTGACCCAGCTGAAATCTCGCTGGTTGATCGGCCATGCATCCCCACTGCCACTTTCTTTGAAGTCCAAAAGGCTGATGGCCTTGTTGAGAAGGTTGACTTCAAGCCTGCACAGCAAGCCGCAGAAAGTGATGATGACATCCCAACCATTGATGGCTCTGTTGATGACTTGAAGGCATTTGCGAAGTTTGTCAATGATAACAAGATGACCATGGCCAATGTGGTTGAGGAGCTCGGCAAGATCGCAGAACGCAAAAATGTTGATCCTGAAGAAGGGAAAGACAAATATGGCAATGTGAAATTTGCAGATGCCAAAAACAAAAAATATCCCATTGACAATCCTGAGCACATTCGTGCGGCGTGGAATTACATCAACAAGGAAAAGAATGGCGCCAAATACAGTGCAGAAGATTTGGCCACCATCAAGGGTGCCATTGTATCGGCATGGAAGGACAAGATTGACAAGGATGGGCCTCCAAGTGCAGAAGCTGGCAAGGCTGATGCTGCCACAGACCTGATCAAAGGCCTGAGCACCTGCCAGTCATTGGCTGGCGTTGTTCAATCTCTCAGCTATATGCTGGCATCTGTCGAGTATGAATCAGAACAGGAAGGCGACAACAGCCCAATACCTGCGCGCCTGAATGACGCAGTTACCAACCTTGGGCAAATCCTGGTGGACATGACTGCTGAAGAAGTTGCTGAGCTCACTGCGGCAGATAAGGATGGTGGCACAACTCCAAATCCGCAAGTTATGGCAATGGCAGAGCAAGCAAAATCCCTCGTCAAACGCGCCTCTGAATTCAAGAAGGCTGGCGCACGTCACAGCAAAGCAGATTTGAATCATGTACAAGCGATGCATGATTCTGCTGTGGCACTTGGCGCACAATGCACTGGCGCTAAAGCAGCAGGCAAAGCCCACAGCCATGATGGACTTGAAAAGGGTGCTGGATGGAAGGATGAGATGAACAAGGCAATTGCAGCAGCAACTGAGCCTTTGCAAAAGGCATTGGAATCTGCAAATGAGAAGCTTGCCAAGATTGAAGCTCAACCGGCACCAGCAAAAATTGTCCTGCGGGCAGTAGCAAAAGGGGATGATGTTGATCCAGACCTTAGCAAGCAGCAAGAAATCAAGCCTGTCATCGCAGCTGATGGTAAGGAATCTGAAACCGCATCGCTGATCAAATCGGTGCACAAACAAGGCGGTCAGCAACTCAAGTTCTAATGACCATTCATCAACCAACCTAACTTAACACGCAACAATTTACAAAGGAGTAACATCATGAGCCAAGGAAACACTACTCAAGAAACACTGGACTTGCTGAAGGCAGCACGCAGCAAGCCGGATGAAGCACTGTTGAAAGCGTGGACGCAAAGCGGCACTGCCACTTCTGGCATTACTGCATATGACCTTGAAGCACCAGCCAAGAAGCTGTACCCAGTTATCACTCCACTGCGCAACATGATCCCTCGTGTCAGCGGCAAGGGTGGTATTCAAGCAAACTGGCGCGGCATCACCGGCATCAACACCTCTGGTGTATCGGCTGGCGTTGGTGGCGGCAATCGTGGCGGCGTTATTGCCACAAGCACGCAAGACTACACCGCAGCCTTCAAAGGGCTGGGCCTGGAAGACTACGCAACATTTGAAGCTGACTATGCTGCTGAAGGCTTTGACGATGTCAAGGCATTGGCTGTGGAAGGTCTGTTGCGCAGCCTCATGATCCAAGAAGAACGCATCATCATCGGTGGCAACAATTCTGTTGCCCTCGGAACTCCAACAGCCCCAACTGTAACTCCGGCAGCCACAGGGGGCACATTGGGTGCAATCACCATGCTGGTGTCTGTTGTTGCATTGACGCTGGATGGTTACCTGAATGCCAGCATTGCTGGCGGCGTCATTGGTCAGGTATCGCGCACCAATGCTGATGCATCAGTGGACACCTATGGTGGTGGCTCTTCTGCAGCATCTGCAACCGGAACCACTGGTGCCATGACTGGCTCTACCAACTCTGCTGGGGTATCTTGCCCTGCTGTGGTTGGTGCTGTTGCCTATGCATGGTATTGGGGTGTGTCTGGTAGCCAGTTGCTTGGTGCCATTACCACAACCAACAGCGTGAGCATCACAGCCACCGCAACCGGAACGCAAAATGTGACTGCGATCACTGCCGACAACAGCAAAAATGCGCTGGTGTTTGATGGCCTGTTGTCCTTCACTGCGGATGGCGCCAGCAATGGTGCGTATCGCTATGTGATGGCAACTGGAACTCCTGGCACCGGAACTCCGTTGACTGCGGATGGTACGGGCGGTGTGGTGGAAATTGACACTGCGCTGCAGGCATTCTGGGACAACTACAAGTTGTCGCCCGATACTATCTGGGTGAGCTCACAAGAGCAAAAGAACATCAGCCTGAAAGTTCTGGCTGGCTCTGCAAATGGCGCTCAACGCTTTGTTTTTGACTCCAATCAAGGGCAACTCGCTGGCGGCAATATGGTTCGCAGCTATCTGAACAAGTTTGCGATGGATGGGGCCAAAGAGATACCCATCAAGATTCATCCAAACCTGCCCCATGGCACCATTCTCTTCACCACCAGCCAGCTGCCCTATCCGCTGAGCAATGTGCAGAGCGTGTTGCGTGTCCTGACGCGGCGTGACTACTATCAAATTGAGTGGCCACAGCGCAGCCGGAAGTATGAATATGGCATCTATGCTGATGAAGTGTTGCAAAACTACTTCCCACCAGCATTCGGGATGATCACTAATATAGCTAACGGGTGACCCTGAAGGTAATATATAATCCCCTCCTCTAAAATTGAGGAGGGGATTATGCAACAATTTTATACATATGTTCACTGCAGGCCCAATGGTGAGCCATTTTATGTCGGCAAAGGATATGGGCATAGAGCATTTAAGTTGTTGGGAAGTGAAAGGAATATATATCACAAGCGAGTTGTTGCAAAATATGGCAGAGGCAATATTGCTATTTATGTATACACCTGTGAATCTGAGCAATTGGCATTAGATTTTGAAGTTGAACTAATTGCATATTTCAGGTCACAAGGTATCAAGCTTTGCAATATGACTGATGGTGGAGAAGGATTATCAAACCCATCACAAGAAGTAAGAAAGGCATTAAGTAAAGCAACAAAGTTGATGTGGCAAGATGAAGAGTACAGAGCCAAGACAATGATGGCTCAATCTGTGGGGAAGATTGGAAACAAGAATGCTGTTGGCAACCACAGTGCATTAGGCAATACATTTTCTCACACAGAAGATGCTAAGCAAAGAATGTCAAAGGCAAGGATTGGCAACAAGCATCGGTTGGGCAGCACCGCATCATTAGCAACAAAGGCTAAAATGAGATCATCCCATTTAGGCAGAAATAAGGTAACAAAGAATTCACCATCCGCTGAAAATGTAATGGTGATGAAAACGCTAAGATTGAAAGGTTTGCCATATTCAAAGATTTCAGAACAAGTTGGATATAGCATTGCTACTGTTTATTATTGGATCAATAAAGGAGTACATCATGAAAATGAAATTGCCGAAAGATGCATATGGATTCAATCCTGCTGGGTTTGAGCTTGATGTTGTGAATGGCATTGTGGAAGTTCCACATGATCATATCCAGACAGCGCTCA
>Ga0307375_10003835_pt1 | contig 14564 bp, 10 predicted proteins | sample TR1MG_FD_202531 | JGI IMG/M metagenome (GOLD analysis project Ga0307375, IMG submission 202531) | Soil microbial communities from Risofladan, Vaasa, Finland - TR-1 | ecosystem: Environmental > Terrestrial > Soil > Coastal area > Acid sulfate soil | place: Finland: Risofladan, Vaasa | collected...
CAAGGTCTCCTCGCGTATAGTAGGCCAAACAAAGGAGGACTGTCTTATGGCCCAACGGTTTTGCAAAAGCTGTAACACGGAAATTTTGCCGAGACATCTTAACTGCTCCAAGTGTGGCTTGATCAATCAAGAACATTTCGACGAGGTGCTACAAGAAGTCTGTTTTAACTCGTCTGCTTGGATACCTGTGCCGGTCACCAAAGAAGACCCGCTCCTGCCCGACGAGGACTTTATTTTTGAAACTGTTTTTGACACAGGCAAGAAAGAATTCGTCGCTGCCAATTACTATCGGCACAAGCCCAACCCGGAGCACGCCAAGGAAGCGCAGGACTCTTGGTACACGCTTTCCTTACCTTTTACCAACGAACCCGGAGAACCCGCAGGATTTAAAATCCCCCTTAAAGTCCCCCGCCCCGAAAAATAAAGATATAAAAATTTGCGCCCGCTGCTGTCCCGGTGGACAATGGCCCCCTTACTAAGAGAGGACCTATGCCCGCGCAAATCTACAACTTATCTCTTATCCGAGCCGCCCGATCCCTAAAAGTATTGATGCTCCCCCAAGCCTGGTGTAAAGATATCCACGCACGGCACTATGATTTTGGGAGGCGCCCCATGGCTCGAAAGATTGACCCTACCAGACTAACAGAAAACGAAAAAGCAGCGCTCGCTTTCATTAACGGCCGGGAAGAAACGACAGTTATTGAATTGAAAACGATTTTCGAGGGCAACCAAACCCTGGCTAGTAGCGTAGGCTACACTTTGGCAAAAAAAGGCAGAGTCAAAAAAATAGTCAAGAAGGTCAAAACGGCATGGGGAAGGGATGTGCATCTTAAGCCTCTTGCCTACTACTATCCGCTCAATAAGGGTTAGTTTTTCCTCGAACTTCCCCTCTTACTCCCCCAAGGTGTTAAAATGTCTTATGTCTTCGAAGGCTCCAACTTTGTAATCTATGACCTACGCCAAGAAATTCAAAAACACATTAACGCTAACTTTCCTTACGGTTGGCGTAGCAGCGGAGCACACTACTATCGAAGAGAATTAGACACTATTAAGCACGTAGTCTACCACCACACGGCGGGAGGTATGACCCCCGGCCTCAAAGGTCCTATCAACACCGCCGAATACTCTGTCAGGGACCCGCGTTTTAAATGCCCTCAGTGTGGGCGCTGTTGGCTTGGCAATAAAAGCTACCCGCACAGCTTTTGCCCCCTATGCAAAACCACAGGAAAGAATACGGGATATGGAAATGGTTTTCCCGGGATGCCCTACCACGTGTTTGTTCCCTATGACCCAGAGCTGACAGAGCAGGGAAAGCATGTTGTTTTTTGGTGTGAAGATTTTGAAGAAGTCACCTGGCACTCGTCTAAGGGAAACGCCCAAGGGGTTAGCGTAGCGTGGCAGGGACTTTTTAAAAGCCGCCACCTTAATCGGTTCATCCCGTGGCCTAATACCGATGGGGATCCATCCCCCGCGCAAAAGCAGCTGGTAGTTCCCTTGTGGGAAGAATGGCTCAGAACTGAATTCGAACTGGCTAATAGCGATCTGACAGGCCACTACGCTTTCGGTAAGCCGAGCTGTCCGGGGGACTGGATTGAAAACAAAATCCGCCAAGTCAACCAAGAGCCCGCGCTGAACGTCTACGATACATCGCACTTTAACCCCGAAGAAGAGATGTTTGGTTCGTGGACGCTTCGCCAAGCGGCCCTAGTAGTATTGGGTTATGATTTAGGGGCCTATGGTCCATTGAAAAATGGCGTAGACGGAAAACCAGGGATGAAAACAAAGATGGCCATTGCGGCTTTTGAGGAAGCTAACAATCTTATCGTTGACGGGGTATGGGATGATCAAGTAGAACACGCTATGTTTTATGTATTTTTTGACACCATGGGACTTACTCAGTCTACTCTTATTGACACCCTGTCCAAAGAAATGCCAACGGATCTGTAATGTCAAATTTTGTTTTCGTTAAGTTCGACGAGGTAACGACTACTGATCTTTGCGCTACTAATCGGATCTTTAGGTCAAACCACGATTCTATCACGGTATCAGATAGTGTACATGTTTTTTGGCGTGGATATACTTTTACTCTAGCTGAAAAAATTCCTACGCGCATGAGAACGGTTAGGGCCGTGCTTACACATGAGGCGCGACGTTTTCTTTCTTATGCTATTTATACTGGGGCAACGGTTAGGCCGGTTAGTTTTGTATTAGGCACAGGTTGGAATGAACAGCGTTGGAATACGTTGCCTGCGCCAAGCGGGGCATCCACTCAAGTTGTTAATCCTATTTTCACTGGGACCGCCGTAGCCAATCAATTACAACTCGAGGAAGCGAATGCGAGCACCCTTTGTGTTCGTATAAGCACCTATAATGAATTTGCTTCACAAGCGAATGAAGTTTTGATCTACGCTAAAATCCATCGAGACCCTTACTACAAAGGTCTTGTGATTCCTTTTGCGAGTTGTCGATTTCCTACTTGGCATCATGCTCCAGCTGTTGGTTCGTCCTCCAAGCAATATTTTGTCACACGCATTCTTATCCCTCTGGGCATGGGTATTCGCGTGGACGAAAATACCGCTTTCAAGCAACAGTATACTGCGGATACCGTGACAGCCACTGATAGCCTAACGCGTATCGTCGGACACGTAAGAGCCCATGCCGACGCATTAACTGCCGTCGAAACTACCAGCGCGGTTTAAGGGACCCTATGACCAACTACGCCTATTCACGAGCAGAAAATCTTTCCTTGGTAGAAGCTGCGGAAGCATTTCCCCTAAAATGTCCTGCTGGGCTAATCCTCTCTACGACAACCGTAGGCTTTTATGATAGTCCCGAAACAAAAACATTTTTCGTGGAGTACCCTGGTCTGCCAGTGGGTGCGCCTCACCGGATTTCTGGTATCATTGTTTACTTTCAAATTTCCGCGACTGGGTCTAATAACAACCTGAGAACACGCTTCCGGTGGAAAGATACCGACTACGATGCAGGCGATTCTTTTTCGTATACGACGGCCCCTTGGTGTTATCACGCCGAATGGTTTCCTGTGGCTCCTTGGAGCTTACGCCCTTGGAAAATAACAGACCTATACGATCTTGAAGTAGGTCTGACCAATGCAGGCAGCGACGTTTTCACAGTAGGGACTATCGCCCTTCATGTTGTCGTTGAACCAACCCCTTTTCGTAGTTTGCGGTTTGATGCTTTAGGCTTTTACGATATGTGGGATCGTAAGCCTACTTCAGGGACCGGAGCAGCCGGGTTTGTGGACCTCGATCTTTCCGCCCTAGTAGACAATGATCAGTTTACTCTCAGCGACGGTTTTAATGAACTTACTTTCACCTATCAGCAATCTTTCGACACGGTGATGGTTGGCGATATTGTGATCGATTACTCGACGGCCACGACAGACAATGAAATAGCGTTGAGGACCGCGCAGGCCATAAACAATAGCGCGAGCTGGCCCACGCACACCAGCAATCTTGTAGCAACGGTGAACGGTGAGCGGGTCATCATTACTAATCTGCACCCAGGACAACATGGAAATGTCACCATGGTAGCGACGGTGGCGGCGGCTGGGATTATCGTCGGGGGCATGAGCGGGGGAACTAGCGCCACCAGTCAAAAATATAGCCACGTGCGTCTAGACGAGGGTCAACGCGCCTACCTCTATCCTAAGTGCGCTTCCCTTCCTTCCTCTTACCTACTTACAGAATCCCCCCTCATGGACAAGCTCACTTATGCCTCTGAAAAGAAGGTCAATGCCGCTGACCTGGTAGCTGCTGCTGCTTTTAGCATGAGCTGCGCGGTCAATGGCAGTGAAGCGGTTTTTGGCGCTCCCCTGCAAGATGTTGGTCCCCTTGGCGCTGCTTATCTATTTTTAAAAAAGCCAGATGGCACCTGGTCTGAAATGCAAAAGCTTGTCATGGCGCCGACGGTTGTTAGTTGCTCCTTTGGGTATGCTGTGGCTATAGCCGGGGACTTGATAGTGGTAGGCGCCCCACAAGATGGCTCTCTTTTTGCTACCGGCGGATCGGTTCATGTATTCGAACGGGATGACAACCTGGTAACCTATACCCTCACGCAAACCATTCTTCCCTCTGACCATGCCGCTAATTGTCAGTTTGGGCACTCGGTAGCAATCAATAAATGTAATGAGATTTTAGTAGGTGCCTGTGGTAGTGCAGTCTATGGGGTGTACTCCTTTTTAAAGGTAGGGGGCACCTGGACTCAGCAACAAAAGATGGGAGCTTCCGACACCATTGCAGCCGACCAATTTGGTTGGAGCTTGTCCGCGCATGAGGATTCTTTTATCGTTGGCGCTAATTTGAAAGACGCGGTGGGTGCCGCCTACGTTTTTGTTAAGACCGCAGGAGTTTGGGCCGAACAAGACAAGCTGATAGGGGATAGTGACTCGGCTACTTTCGGCGACGCTGTATCTATTCAAAGCAATGGCTGTATCGTAGGAGACGCAACCGATGCTGGCGTATCCGTTAATGGCGGAGCTGCTTACCTGTTTGGGCGAATAGGCACGGAGTGGGAACAAACAGATAAAGTACGTCCCTATGAAACAGTAACGGTTAACTGGTTTTTTGGGAATTCGGTAAGCATGGGCGGTCCCAATTATGTTTATGTTGGCGCTTATGGTCGCTTAGCCTCCCAAGGCGCCGTGTACTGTTTTAGTCGCGCACCGGGAGAAAATGATTGGGGCCTCACTAAAATAGTAGCTGCCAGCGATACAGCTAATAATGATTATTTTGGACAAGCTCTAGCAAGCGACGGGGAAACGTTAGCTGTAGGCGCCCCAGCGGAAGACGAGGTAGCGGCTACAGCAGGATCAGCCTACCTGTACGAAGACGACGGCTATGCCTGGGGATCTGATTGCACCTTTCTTCAGACCCTACGCCTCGAAGAGACAGACTATGAGCTACCCTATAATTTAGACATAGATAAGATTCAATTTGAGGTGCGCCTTAAGGGCAACGGTTCGTTTACTCCCCTATTACGTGATGAAAATGTTGACACCTTAGGGGAGCCCACGTCTGTTACTGCCTCGTGGCAGACCTTTCGATTCCCCTACTACTATCGCCCGTCGTTTACATCCGAACCGTCTCCTTGGGATCTTATCCGTGTGAGAGCCGCAGAGTTTGGTTTGGTCAATGTCTCTTCTGAAAACCACTGGGGTCACGGGCGTATCGATATTTTCGCAAGTCTGCACACCATTGATAATTTCTATGTCGTACCCACCGGCATCGGAACCTGGAATCACTGGAGCACGGCCTCCCCTAATGGCGGCGAGCAACACTATCAGGATGTCAACACCAATGACAATTCAACTTATTTAGCAGCTACCATTACAGACCGCCAAGCATTTCAAAGCTTCGCCGTGAGCAATTCGTACTCTGGTCAAATTTATGGTGCTCGCTGGATGGGCCGTTTTCGCACGCGGTCAACAGCAAAGGTAGTCCCCCTGATCATTAAGAGTAGCGAAGTTTATATGGGTCATCCGACTTATTTAAATGCCTGGCAATGGACTGAGGTGGCCTACGATATGTGGCTTAATCCAGTCACGGGGACCCCTTGGGCCTCTACTGATTTACAGAGCATGGAGGTGGGGATGGTTCTTCTCGAGGGGGATGCAGAGTGCTCTCGTATTGTCCTCGAAGCGTCCCTAGTTCCCCCTGTTGTTAGTTCGAGTGAGGACGCAACCTGGAAAGCTTCGTTTACTACGACCGCCAACGAGGTGTTAGCTCGCTGTGTTGCTGACAATACAATTTATAAAATTGATAAATTTTCTGTTGGTCGTGGCGGTTTTCAGTATGACAATCCTGGAGTAGTCCTTCCTGTCGATGCAAATTTAACACATTTAGCAGAGGAAGTGTGGAGCGGAGAGATTACCCAAGCAGACAGCCTGGCGTTCACCGCTTATTACTGGTGCGTTATTCCCCCGGACACCGTGGGCGATCCCATTGGGGAGCTTATGCTATGGGCATGCATTATTAGCAGCGATAACCCCAAGGATAAAGTAGGTCACTATATCCCTTGGGCATGCACGCATTTTCCTGCGGACTTTCACACGCGCAAAAAATTGAACGTGCTCAGAATAGCACTGGCCTACAACGTTTAAGAGTAGTGCGCCAATGGGGAACGTATCGAAGCTTTTATTTTGGTCTGATTGTTTACGCACGTTTGCTCTACTACCCAGAGGTACTACTTACGCTAAGAGGATACCAACAAGCAATGACCGGGATGTACGTTTTGCGAGCGCTTAAGAGCGGGGCACTCGCTGTGATTACCGCCAATCAATTTGACTTACTGTTCATGAGGACCTCATGCTGAAAACAGCCTTACTCATTTATGGACTTTGTTTTTTAATTATCGATAGCACGATTTTTAATCGCATTCGTGAAGTGCTTTCTAATATCTCATTTTTTGAAAAACTATTATCGTGTTATTTTTGCGTGGGGGTCTGGGTCTCTATGAGTATTTGGATAGCAAAATATTATCCGCTTCCTCCCTTGACCTTGGCTATTGCTTTCAATTTCATTGAATTCATTTTTTGCTTTGCGGCCACGGCTTACGCTTTTAATATTATTCTTTCGGTCTTGGAAGGGATTGCCGCTCTTTTGGCACACAAGTTGAGGGACTGATGGCTATTAACGAAATCAAGGATGTTTTAAATCACAGCCTCCATCACTTGGCTAGTGGGTATGTGCGGCCTCGGGGCTTGCTTGTCCCCATTGACCCCTGGATGCGTGGCACCCTGCGCTGGGCGCGTAAGGTCGGGGGGCAGGGTAGCGTGTGGCGCCCTGACAACCTTTTATGGTTGACGAAAACTACAGGTAAAGGCGAGTATACTTTTTGGGTTGACCACATTCCGAGCAGCATGCTCCTCGGGACAATCCTGCTAGCCTCTCCCACAGACAAATTAATCGTTAGCGATTGGGACTCTACGGACCTCACGCTGACCGTGACCGCCGAGATAGGACAACGCGCCGAAAGCGGGACTAGTCTAGCGGTGTGGGGCTGGCCGGCCACCATTGAAGGTGGGTTTGCTGCGGGGGTAAATCAACTTTTAGTCACCTCTGAAGTTTTCTTGGGACACGGCGACCAGCTAGAGATTCCGGTGGGAACAGAAACGAATGATTGGAAATACACCATTGGCTATGTGCCCACCGATGTTTCTTTTTTGAAAGAAACCTCTGAAGGGTATCGCTACTCGCTCACCCTCCCCTCGGCTACTGCTCGGGCGCTCGATAGCGGGGACATTGTTTATTTCCGCGCTTACCCAGGATATTTTAGCGGTAAGATTCCCCTTCCAAATTACAGCGCCGAGTATATTAAGCTTATAGGCCCCTTTTTACTAGATTGGTTAAGTGGCCCCTTAACAAAGGACACGCGAGGTACTGAGTTTTTCCGCGTGAAGCAATACCGAGCTGATCGAGATCCTATCACTCCTTTCATTATCGGGAGTCATAATTCACAAGTTAATCGAATGCCTATCCGTTCCGGGCAAATGTTATTGTGGCGAAAAATCAATGGGACAATTAATCACCAGGACAATCTTTTGCTTTGTACCTGCGATGATGATGGGCATTTTAGATTAGTCGAAACCCTCACTCCCCCCATGGCTGTTCCTGCTTACTTTGCTGTTGGAGCCATTCAAGCAGTAGAGCGTTATACTATTTCAAATAATGAATACTTCACAGTCAACGATGGCAATGGCACCACCGTTAATTTTGAATTCATGGAAAGCACTCCTTTTACACCTACTTCAGGGCGCACTACTATTGATGTAATTAATGACAACGACGCCGATCAAGTTGCCGCTTCTATTGCGTCCGCCATTAATTATAGCGCCCTTCAAATCGAAGCCAAAGTTTATAACGATACCGTTCAACTGGTGCATAAGATTGCAGGACCTGCGGGCAACGTGGCTATCACAGAGCACCTGACCAATCCCAATTTTTACGTTACGGGCATGGCCAATGGCGGGGGTGGTCTTGTCTGGGTGTTTTCTGTTTACGCGCTAGCAGCGGGAACTCTCTACGTGCGATTTCATCCAAATGCCGAACAGACTTTTCCCCTAATAGTAGGCACCAACGTGATCATGCCAACCCTCAACGCGGCTGATCAACCCGCAGAGCAGCTTGACTTAAGGATATCGAGTGATAGTGGAGCAATTTTTAAGCTCACCGGGTGGAGTATTCAAGGGAGCCGCACAGCCTACGTCGAAACAGAAACAGTAGTACAGATCAATAATGACCAATGGGCGTGTAGTTGCATTTTTGCAAAACCACTTTGGTCAAATTTAGAATTAATTGCTAATGCACCGGACATCGATCCCGTAAACAGCCCTGCGCTGATTCTTTAGGAGAGTCTAGATGACCACAGATCTTCCCGGAACCAATTACAGCAGCCCCTATGGGATGGATGACCTTGCTTTCGAGCAAACGGTTTACCGCGATGAATTCTTAGAGCGTATGCGCCTGATGTTTGGGCACCCAACGTATCTTTCTGATTCTAGCTTTGGCATTGTGGCAGAGACAGACCCATCCACGGCGACCGTCGGCGGCACAGAGCCCGGATCGGTTTCTGCCAGCGGCACCCAAGTGACCGTGCAAGCCATGATGGGTGTGACTAAGAGCGGGCACCGTATTTATTTGACCGCCGCAGTGACTAAGACAGTAGCAAGCGCGGAAGACAACGCTCTCAACATTATCACCATAAAATATTCTACAGGGAATCCAACAAGTGCGGGTACGAGCGCCTTTCATGGGCTCTCTTATCGACGACGGACAGTACAGGATAATGATAATCTAATAGTGGTCTACACGTTAGGGCAATATAACGCGCTGTCTCAAACGCAGCAAGATGACCACATTCCCCTCGCTGTTGGGACGGTCACCATCGATGATACCGGTGCCAAGACCGTTTCGATCACGCACGTAGATACGAACTACGTCTGGCTGCGCCCGTGGTTTAGCCCGATGGACGTGATCCATCGTAGCCAGGTAGGCAGTGGGACCGTTAGTGATACCAACCCCCACGGAACAAGCGCCAACGAATTAGCTATTGGTAATTTCACGCTCCCACAACTAACAAGCAATGTTGGTATGGTTGTTGCACATGATGTGAGCTATCCTCATGTTCCTGGGACTGTTTGCTCCGTTTCGATTACGGCTGCCCAGATCATGACTGATGATGCCGGGGGAACCGTGACAGGCGAAACAGGAAGCGTAAAATACATTGACCTTGGATTTTATCCGACAGCCTTGGGCGCGGTCTTTGCCGCAACCGGAGTTGAATATCCTTTTGTTCATTTAGCAGGGACTACCATCATCCACCAGCTTTATGGTGTGACCGCCGCGCTTAAACCGGCCCTCAACCTAACCGTCTATTGTTCTCGGGTTTCTGCGTTAGAGCCTGCTTACTCGTCTGTTATGTCTACGTTTACAGCAGGGACCCCTGGGTCTAATGAAGCAATTGTGGCTAATGGTCAAGTCAAAGTTTCAGATAGCTCGCTGAATCTGACAGATAACATGGCGGACGCTGGACCCATCCCTGCCCAATACACTTTCTATTTTGCGGGGGACCAAGTCGTTAAAAATCCCCAAGTGCTAATGTGTTACGCGACGCTGACTTCTATTGGTAGCGCAGGGATAACCCCAAGCATTACTCAGTTTGGCAATGGCGTTGCGGTTGTTGCTTTGGATCAAGCATCCGCCGGCGCAAGCCTAAATGTGCAAATAAAGATCACAGGGAAAGACGAAGATAACGCGGACGTGAGCGAAACATTTACTTTCGGAGCGAGCTGGACTCAAAGCACTTTCCCCCTCTGTTCGACGCCCACAAATCAATTCTCTAGAGGGTCTACTATTTTTTCTAATGTGACAAATATTAGCGTTCTCCAAAATACAGCCAGTGGTGCTAACGCCTCCATTCAAGTCTGGATCTCGATGGACCCTACTTCATCCTCGAACTTAAGAGGAGCGTGCCCTATTGCACAAGGGCAATGGAATGGCGGAAACCTTTGTACGCTTTACGATATGCGCCCTATTACACACTGCATGCAATTGAGCGATAATGCGGACTATGCTCATGGCGTGTACGAGCAAGTGTATCAGCCCACTACAGGGGCAGAACCTGGAACTGCTCATTTTCGGGGAAACAAGTACATGGAGAGTTTTATCAAGCCTAAATATGGAACGCTAAAGGACTTGGATTCTTCTACCGCCGGGTGTTTTTCTATTTCACCAGAAGTTATAAGATTGTTTGATAGGAACTTCAAGGGACTGACTGGGTATTACGAAAGTCGCGCTTTAAATTTGCGTTTGGGAACAGATGGAACACTAGACGAATTTGTGCTTATGCTTTGGCCCCCACTTATTTCCCGGGTTGACCCTGTAGTTAATATGCAGATATTCGATAGCGCTACGGGTCTTTGGGGGGATTGGAATACAATGTCTTCTGGCTGTTCTGACTCGACGCTTAATGGCTTCTTTGGCGGGCAACCGATGTTATCCAAACCGAGCGCCACAACCTGCGCTGTAAAATTTCAAATTTATGGCGTTGGCCTTATGGGCTTCACACTGATTGAATATACATAGGAGAATTACGTGGCTCAAAAACGCTATGTTGAACGGGGCCGGTCTTATGATTACGCCGCGTGGAGAACCTTTCACCGATACATAACATCACCTGGAGTTTACTACGGGTTTGATCTAAGTGTATCACTAGTCAGTGGCAGCAACGTTACCGCTTCGGCCGGTGGCCTTATGTTGCCCACAGGATTGGCCGTTGTAGAAGACACCGCCTTTGAAATTGATTTGACAACGGCGGGCAACTTTCCCCCTTCGGCAGCAACCAACTACACCATCTATACTGAACACGATGAACTTAGTTATGGCATGATCGGCGGAGACGCCATGACTTACAATTGTCAATCGGGTATCCTTACCGAGCAGCCAGACAACGGCGCTATCTTGGGGTGGATAAGGCACCCTGGCAGCGGAGCGGCCCTTGACGCCACCCACATTTACAGCGCACCCAAACAGCGCCCGTGGGAACTGGCTACCACCATGGTCGGTCGGTTGCCTATTCACCTTAGCCCGCCATATCTTGTTTTGGTGCCTACGGATTCAAGCGTTGTTTCTTCAGAGGGATACGATACAGCTAATCATGTTGCGTGGAGAGGGGCGGTTAACAATCATGCCAGTTTGACTAAAACAGGAAATCATTTTTATCTGCAATGGCCTGTGTACGCTGAGCCATACCAAGTTCGCCTTCGCGATATCATACCATCTGGGGGTGTTGACCTGGTAACTATTACCGTGTACGACACCGCACATGTTGCCGCAAGTACGCCAGTCACCCTGATCAATAATAGCAATTGGACATGGAACACAATTCCCATTCTCTCTGGTAAAACGTGGACTACTGATAGCATGGCCATAATCGATTTTAATTTTAACGTATCGGTAGGAAATAGTATAAAATTTGCCAATCTGATCGTGGACAATTGGCCTTATGGCCTTTCACGCGTTGGCTGAGTTGGAAAGGCAGGCTTACGATTCGTACCATCTTACGCTTTTGGGAAAACCAAGACTCGACCAATGCTAATAAGGTATTTAGCCGTACCCTAGGTAAAATTAGTTTCGTCTCAAACGACTATGAAGGCGATCTTCCATGCGCCGAAGAGTTTTGGATCTGCGACGTAATAGAGGAGCTTCACGCTGGGCAAATTAAAGGATGCCTTTTGGTTCGTCCTACTCAAAAGATTGCCTATAGCGATCTGTTGCCACTTTCCCCCCTCCATTGCACCCTACATGTGCATCGATTCTGTAAAGGGGAGCCGAGTAGCGGGATAACGTTAGTCGTTAAACCCGTTTTGCTCACATCGCCGCAAGGAACAATGTTGCCTTGGTTTTTGCCGTTGAAATACAAAAAGCAACTCAAAACCAAGGAGGTCGTTGCGGTGGTGGTCCACTTAGGAGGTCCGCTCTGGACCCTTAAATAGGAGAGCCCCACGTGGAAATAGAAGCGCCCTTGGTTAAAATCCCTCGTCCTGTTATTCTGGGAGAAGTAGTCAAAAAGCCCGCCATCAAAAAAACCCTTCCTGATCCCGAAAAGCTAAGAGCAGCACACAAAGACGATCTCTATCTCGCGTGCACTGAACTAATAGAAATGCTCCCGGATGACCTGCGACACTTCGTAGAATTCCCTGGGTCTAATGCTTTTGATGAAGGACCGGAAAAGGTTCTAGCCGCCCTGTTTTACAAGGTCGAAAGCAATGTCAATAAATTTTTCACCAAAGAAATCCAAGCGAAACAAAAGTTGGTCTTTCGCGTGCTGGGGCAGCTGGCGGCAAAGATCGAAAAAGAAAAAGAAAGCCAACGCACCCGAGCACTGAGTAGAAGTGTTGACCTTGTTAGTGCGCGGGACAAGAAAATCGCAAAGGCAATTCAGGCCATCAAAGAAGAGTATGCTAGAAAAATTAAGACCACTGAGGTAGACGAAAAATCTGAAGCTCTAATCGCTCTCGAGACTGAGTGCCAGGCTACAAAGGATAGCCACGAGGCAGAGGTCAACACACTGCAAAAACGTCTGGCCGCTTACTCGTCGGTAATCGAAGACCTCAAAAACCACTACAACATCACCTACTAGTTATGCGCAAACCAAAAGGATCTCCACGCAAGCGGGAACTTGTGTGTACAGGTTGCCCCGGTTTATACTTCGACGGATATAGCCGAGGTATCCCCTCTTTTAGCTACGGAAAAACCCCGGAAGATATCTTCTTTGTCACCGAGGCCCCGGGCGTTAATGATGATCGCTATGGTCAGCCCTTACTCGGATCAACAGGTGACCTTTTTTGGAATCTCCTACTAGGCATTGGGATTAAAAGTTGTACCATTGGTAGCCTCCTGCGCTGCATGCCCCCGGAAGGCGTTAAGCCCTCACCCTCAGAATTCGAAGTCTGCAAGAAGCATACCCTTAAAGATATCCGGGAACTTTCGCCTAAGCTCGTAGTGCTCTTGGGGCGAATGCCGGCGGAAATTCTGTTAGGAAAAAAAGGGAGCTTGGCCAGCTTAAAGGGCTGGCACAAACTACCCATAGGCCCAGGGAAAGTAGTTGACGCCTTTGTTATGGGGCATCCTAGCTCGCTGCATTTCAACCCGGATAGCCTTACTGCTTTTCAAAATGACCTTCTATTAGTCAAGCGACGATTGAACGGGGAAAAGCCCCGCGTCCTCGATTATACCTATCACCTTATCGATAACCTACCCAAGTTAAAAAAAGCAGTTAGCCTCACCCTCGCTGCAAAGGGGCCGGTGGGGTTCGATTGGGAATCTGTAGGATTAGCCATCGTCAACGTCACCCCCTTAACCTTTTCCTGGTCATTGGGAGAAAGTAAACTTACTTGTTTTACTGTTCCCTTCAATCATCCGCAAACCCCATGGACCGCCAAAGAACTTCCGACGGTAAAGCGCCTATTAACGTTTATGTTAAAGGCTATCCTGGCCAAGAAGCGTACTCTCACCGCGCACAATTCTAAATTCGATATCTGTCTAGTAAAAGATGTTCTTGACTTTTGGATTCAGACCGCCTTTTGTACGATGCAAGGCGCCCACGCTATCGATGAAAACCGCCTTTCGAATAAAACCAAACAAGGCATCTTCAGCCTCGAAGTATTAACCCGCGATTGGCTTTCTATCGAGAATGATATTTGGGATGATGAAACGAGTGACCTGCTGTATAGCGGACAAGGGAACAAGACAGATTTAAAAAAACTAGCAGAGCATGGCGCGATAGACTGCGCAACACAAATGCTGCTTTACCAAGAAATTTTACATCGAGCCGACGAGCAGAACTATAACCTGCAAAAGATTCGCCCGCTCATCGACTCTTTACCTTACATGCTTGCAGCAGTCGAACGTAATGGCATGCCCGTCGATATCAATCGCCTAGCTGAACTACGATCTAACTCTGGGTCTTTAATTACACGACAGCATGATATTATCAAAGAGCTTGAAGGGCTGCCTTCGGTGCAAAAGGCAATTCAACGCGTGCGTTATGGAAACGTAAAAATCAAGCAGCTTTTTGGACAGACCAAAGTACAAAAAGGCTTTGCCCCAAGCAAGCGGAAATATCTTGAAGCTCTTTTCTTTGATGTTCTTGGAATCCAATGGGGACAAATACCCGACGAGCAAACGCCGACTGGTTTGGCGAAAATAGGCAAGGAATTTTTTGGCACTTTTCCTTCGATCACTGAGGTAGGCTTAATTGATGAATGGAAAAGTTTGGAAAAGTTGCGCAACACTTATCTTGACGGATGGTGGCGCCACGTCGAAGGAAGTTTCGACAATCGGTTGCGAGCTAGCTTCCACGGGACTGGGACTAAGACAGGAAGGCTGAGTAGTTCGTCGCCGAATTTGCAAAACGTTCCTAAAGGAAAGAACCCCACAGCAAAATTGATCAAGAGTATTTTCAAACCGCACTGTGAGCCTGGGGGAGAGCTGCGCGTGATTGTCAACAGCGATTTTTCACAGGCAGAGGTGCGCTGGCTTGCG
>Ga0307375_10003836_pt1 | contig 14559 bp, 11 predicted proteins | sample TR1MG_FD_202531 | JGI IMG/M metagenome (GOLD analysis project Ga0307375, IMG submission 202531) | Soil microbial communities from Risofladan, Vaasa, Finland - TR-1 | ecosystem: Environmental > Terrestrial > Soil > Coastal area > Acid sulfate soil | place: Finland: Risofladan, Vaasa | collected...
ATAAGCAACGAGGACTTGGAGGCACTGATGCGCGGCGAGCAGCCGCCTGAGTTGATTGCAAAAATCGAGGCGGCACAAGCAGAGCAGGACTCCGCGTAGGCAACGGGCTTACGCTGTAGGCAATTCACGGGCCCCCAGAAATGGGGGCCTTTCACTTTTGTTGGGCAGCACCGGGCGGCGGAAATCGACACTTAGCCGTGTGATTGTAGGGCAGCACGAGCCGGGAGTTGAAAGTCCGTGCCGCCTTTTTCGTTATTGACAAAGGAACTTGCCACCGCGCGCAAGTTGTTGTAGGTTTGCCGCTCGTGGCAATGCCGGCTCTGTGGTTCGCGCCGATATGGCGAGGAGAGGACGCGAACCGGTGGACCACGGCGGAAAGACTGTATCCCTGCCCGCAATTTGAAGTGATTCAAGCCCCGGGCCTAACCGTTGCGGGTTTCACTTTTCGGGGCGTCGGCGTTCCGCGGCCAGCGAGTCATTAGCGCCCGCGTGGCATGCTGCACTGCAAATTTCCAGTAACAAATGCTGCGCTGGCGTGGGATTCGCAAACTTAATCGGTTCGACCCGACGGTACCGGTGCGAACTCCGACCCGGAATGCCCACAATTCGGCCTGAACGGCCATTGGAGGTATGCGGCTTGGACGACAGCTCAACTATGCATTGCTGCCACTCGACGGTTCCAGACGAAAAATCGGGGCGAAGAATTCGAGCGACTGCTTATCGAAAATCGCTGCTCACCCTATCGCCCCGAAGCGGTCCTACGATTCGGCGCCGTGGATGATGGGAAACGTGCTACGAGCTGACGTTCGCGGATGGCCAAGTCCCAGTTCTGGCGGAAGTGATCATACCCGCGTGCTAGTTTTTCTCGTCCGCCGCCTGCGGAGAACCAGCGCTCGGACGGGGCGAATGGTCGCCGACCAAGGGCTGGTTTGTGCGCGCGCTCAGATATGGGATACTTCACATGTCATGTACCTATAAGCCGAGATGACCGGCATGACCGAAGTTGCCGAAGCAGATGTCCTGCCAGTGACACCCTCCGTGATCCGCTGGGCTCGCGTGCGCGCCGGTTTCTCCATTGAGGATGCCGCCAGGCACTTCAAGAAGATCGCCGTCTGGGAAGAGGGTAAAGCGAGCCCCAGCTACGCTCAGCTCGAGCAAATGGCGGAGAAGTTCAAGTGCCCGGTGGCCATATTCTTCTTTCCTGAGCCTCCGACTGTGCCGGACGTGCAAACCTCGTTCCGCACGCTATCGCCTGACGTGTTCAATGAGATTCCTCGCACTGTCAAAGCCTTCATGCGCAAGGCTACGGCCATGCAGCTAAACCTAAGCGAGCTAAACGATGGCCGCAATCCGGCCCAGAATCTGATCACCCGTAACCTAGCGTTCGCAGCGGACACGCTTGTGCCGGCGGCGGCCGAGGCCATCAGGGGTTACCTCGGAGTGTCGCTCGATCAGCAGCAGAAGTGGTTGAGCGCAGAGGATGCGCTCGAGCAGTGGCGCGATGTCTTCGCCAGCGTGGGCGTCTTCGTCTTCAAAGACGCCTTCCACGCGGAAGACTACTTTGGTTTTTGCCTATACGACGACGAATTCCCTGTTATCTACGTAAACAACACGAGCGCCAAGACGAGGCAAATCTTTACGCTGTTTCATGAGCTGGGACATTTAATTTTCCACACCAGTGGCGTCGACTTCTCCGATGACCGCTACATCCGGCGTTTGACCGCGCCCGACTATCAGCTTGAAATGCTGTGCAACAAACTCGCCGGTGAAGTGCTGCTGCCGGACACCGAATTCGACCGGGTAGTTGCTGACATGCCGAGGAACCGTGATACGGCAAGCCGACTGGCCAATCGGTATAACGTCAGTCGTGAGATGGTCTATCGCAAGATGCTCGATCGTGGCTGGGTACGCACCGACGAGTACAACGAGGCGGCGAAGGTCTGGGCATCACAGATGAAGGTCAATAGCGGTGGCGACTATTACTACAACCAGATTTCCTATCTCGGTCGTCGCTATATCGACTTGGCTTTTCAACGATACTACCAACGACGCTTCGGTAAGGAAGAACTGTCCGAGTACCTCAACATCAAGCCAAAGTTTCTACCCTCGTTTGAACTCAAATATGGGGGCGGCTGATGGTCTATGTACTGGACACGTCGTTCATCATCCAGCTGCACGAAAACTATTACCGGGAAAACTTCGTTACCCTTTGGAAGCTGTTTGATGAAATGCTCGGCGCTGGCCGGTTCACCTCGACGCGGGAGGTGCTGCGCGAGCTTGAGGAGCAAAGCGACATTGCAAGCAGATGGGCGGCAGACAACAACGGGCTATTCGCTACGCCCACTGCCGAGGAAGGACGCGTCGTTGCCAGCATCTATGCCGTCAAGCACTTCCAGCAGAATATTGAGCTTAAGAAGATCCTGACGGGTGGCAAGAACGCAGATCCTTTCGTAGTCGCTCGCGCAGTCGCAGTTGAAGGGGCAGTCCTCACCATGGAGCAGCTGAAGCCCAATGCGGCTAAGATTCCCAACATCTGCGATTACTTTAAGCTGCCATGTAGGGACTTCCGACGTTTTATGATGACCGAAGGGTGGTCCTTCTAACGTACTATTGGGGTCGGAGTGACCCCGTCATGTACCATAGGTCTGCTAGCCTTAGCGCTGAAATTGTGTATGAGCCTCTAGGCTTGTCCACCTGATTGCTTCTTCAATCGGTAGGTTGACAACAAGATTAGTAATTCAACTTGCAGTATAGGTCAACGAATTAAGCTACTGCATGGGAAAAAAGAGCAAGGACCCAACATTCGAGCAGCAGTTCCAGCCGTTTCTTCGACTTGGCCGCTACCTGCCTGATGACTTCTTGAAAGCTACGGAGGAGCTTCTATTCCTTGTAAGTGCCTACGGAAAGAGTAAAACTCCAAAGCAGCCGGAAACTCGAGAGCAGTATTTTGAGTTCACCGCCCACGTGCACGATGGTTGGAAGCAAGCTCAAAGACGTATCGCTGCTCTTCTTACGGACGCTTTGAGTAGACGGGACGCCGCAACGGCCAACGAAAAGGTGCAGCATCGGCTCCGGAATAGGGATGGACAGCTTCTAGCGAAGCGAGCGTCGAGCTTAGTTCGAATCGAGATCAATATCTTGCGTCGCATCCTCGATACCGTCCTTTGGACAATTTTTGCCGCTGAACATTCAACGCTTCGGCGCCTATTCGTAGTTGGCGGCAAGAGCAATTTGTCGGCCAAAAACATTGCGGACGCGATGCCTACTGCCGAACGCTTTAACGTGAATCCGCAACAAATCGCGCTCTGCACCGATATTCTGTCAATTGTGCATGTGGGTGATCTGTTGGTGGCCAATCGTGAGACAGGCGCTGTCGATTTTGTGGAACTGAAGGCTGGCGACAAAAACTACAAAATCAGCAAGATTGCCGAGTTCGCCGTCAAGTCTGGATGTGAGCGATTCGAAGGTTTTGCGACAGCAGGGTTTGACGAGACCGACATGGAACAATTCCAGAGGGTTAAGCGGCAGACGGAGCGAAATCAGACAATCATGACGGCCATCCACAGTGAAGGGGGAATCGATCACAACACCGGAATAGAGGTGAAAATCTTTCCCATCAAAGATGCGCCGGAGTTTTGGAACTCCACAATCATAGATTGTTATCACCAGCTAAATGAATCTAAGAAGTGGGCTATCGCCACGATCGAAGAATGCGTCCATGTTGGAGTCTACAGCGATCAGGAAATAGCCTTTGTCGGTTTCAAGTCGTGGATGGCAAGCATAAAATGTAAGTCACGAGTTTTTAACCTGACAGATTCCTTTCGAGATCCTTGGACTCGCCCTCTGGGCGCAACAGATTTGCCGTTTGAGTTAGTGAAGAAGATCTTTCGCGGCGATATATTGGTCATTATTTGCCTCGACATCGTCAGGATGGTCCAGCTTGCAAACCAGATGTTGGAAGGATTTCTTGCACTGACTTCTGCGCGCGATGCAGCAAGGGTGCGAGGGAAAGGTATACCGTTGTTGCAGTGCGAAGATCAGTTCGTGCGTGCCAGAATTGGGACCGCGACCTATTTTGTTGGGGAAGGTCTACGAGATCGAGTTGTGTTTGATCAACATCTTCCATCCCAGCTTATTGCCAATCACATCTCGACCATGCAGACCCGTGAGGTTGCTGCTTCCTAGGGGGCGGTTATCGCGCGGATGACCCTCAGCTCATCGTCATCGAAATGCTGAAATATGCACCCACGGCAAGAGAGCTATCCTTGCTCTATCTCTACCGCTTTCGTCCTAGAATGCCAGGTTAAATTGCCTTTGAAGGTCCGCTTCGGGTCGCTATGTAAAGCTTTGCATAGAGCAGAGGATTTTTAGGTCGGCGCCGCGGCGCGCGGTGTACGGCATGGCATCGTGCCGTTTAGCAAAAACCACTGACCAAATGGAAGAGTACAAATCGTATAAGGAATCGCTTTGATTCATTTCTGCTGGCTCATCGTCCCTGCAATATTGCCGTCCGTCCCTTGAGTTTCCAACGGTGGCAGCGTATCGTTTGGGCGCAGCCTTTCGACGGGGGGTAGCCTCGGCAAACAGGTTTGATTCCATCTCTCGTCGCACCGCATCAGCGGCTCTTCAAGCGGCGCAAAAGAATCCCAACAGTCTCTGGCCAGACGCAGATAGGAACGACGCCGGCTGGTATGTGGGTGCAAATTATCTCCGGATGTACGCTGGCGACTTTGATGGCGCAACTAGCACAAAGACTGGTTACTCAGTGCGTATAGGGGCTGCTGAGGCGCTTTTCGAGCACGACAAAAACGATCTGGTAGTCTCAACAGACTCGGCCACGATGGGCAAGCAGTACCGCATTCTTTCGGATACTACTCATTTTGATTATTTCAAAGATGGCACTGTGCAATACGACCTTCGAAGTTTTTGAACAAGAGGGTGCAATGATATTATTAGGACTCAGATAATTGGGGCTAACGTAATGCGAGGGGGGCGCCACGGCCAACTAGGTGTTGCGCCCGCTGCGGCACGCCGAAGACTGTATCGGGTTATCACCTTCTATGTCGAATCAGAAGTTCAGCGCGTCGCAGCGAGAAGCCCTCTGGCTAGCGCACGAGAAGAAGTGCGCGTACACAAGAGAATCTCTGGACGTAAGCAGCTTTCACATCGATCACGTCATCCCAGAGAGTCTGGCTGCGGATCCGATTGAGCTTGATCAGGTAAAGGCCAATCTTGGTTTGCCTGACGACTTCGACATCTTTGGGTACGAGAACCTTTTGCCTAGTCGTCCGGGGGCCAACCTCCAGAAGGGATCAATAGTCCTGGACCTGGCATACACCCACTTCTTTCTCGGCATAGCAGCAAGCAAGAAAGACGCGGTTGAAGCGAACCTTCAGCGTATTGAGAAACGCAACGTTCGTGGTAAAGCACTAATTCTTCTTCAGCAATGCCTTGAGCGAGGCGACTTAGATGCCTCAGAAGTTGCTGCGATCCTCGAAAATCACCGGGACAAGCCCGAAGGGATCTTTACCCTGATTGAAGGCATGCGATTTGCCGATGCAACTGAGGTGCGTACCATCGCAAAATCGGATATCGAACTACTCCGTGACCGTCCGATTCGCATGGGTCAGAACGATCACATAGACGGCGTCACGCTAACCAATGACGCGAACGAGCAAATGCATGTGCGCACTTGCCGCGAATACAACGAAGCACGCAAAGCTGGTTTCTATGCCTACTCGACCTTTGACATCAAGATGGCGACGTTCTTCGAGCACCAGTGCGGATTGCTTGCCGCGCTGACGGCCGCTTCTACACCTCGAGTCAGCTTCATATCCAACCCCAGAGTGGGGGTGGTCGATCTCGAACTCCTGCCGTTCTCACTGTTTCCCTACATTGGCGAGGACACGCACGAACAAGATCCGTCTGCCACCTATCAAAGCAAGGTATCCGATGGCACCCTTGTGATTAAGAAACTAGGTCAGAATCTCCTGCAGATCGCCGGGCCTGACGGCATGGGACACCAACTCATTGAGGTGGCTAGAGCGGATTTCAACGGGGATGGGATTGAGGACATCCTCCTGTTTGAGTACTGCTGGGCCACCCACGGCACGCTCGGCTATGGTGGTATCCGCATCATGACGCGAAAGACCGCCGACGGACTGTTTGAGTTTGTTGCTTCGAATGACCTCTAACATTTCGATCGCGCGGACCTCCTCCGGCCTGCGGCCCCCGAAGTCCGTTCATGTCAAACGTTAACCCGCACGAGCAATGACGTTCCCTTCGGTTCCTATGAAATACGTCGGCTTCTGCGACGTACTGGGTTTCTCGTCCGCGGTCTTGAGCGACATCAATGCAACGATCGCTCTCTACCAACAGTTCCGGAGCGATATTCGGACCTTGCCTCTCCCTGCGCGAGCACAAATCTCGGTCTATTCGGACTCGATACTGGTTGTCTCCGACGAACTGCCTGCTGTTCTACATACGATCGTTGCGCTTAACTGGGTAGCACTGATGCAGGACTGGCTTATCCGCGGCGGTATCGCCTACGGAAAGTACTGGGAAGAGAAGGAGAACGGCAACCTGTTCGTCGTAAGCGATGCGCTTGTCAGAGCTGTAGCACTGGAGAAGACCGTGAAGGTTCCAGCGGTCGTAGTCTCAGAGGACATCCCTCTGGAAGTCGAGGCATGGGTTCCGCGCTTCGTGCACGGAACCTTCAAAGCCCCGCTCCTCTATTTTCAAGGCCTCAGTATCGTCAATCCATTCAATTCGTACTGGTTCGCGAGCGCCGCCATACGAGCAAGGCGCCTCCTAGACGCACATCCTGCGCACAGTGAAAAGTACGAGTGGTTCCTTTCATTAGTGGAGGCCGTAGCGAAAGACGACATCCTCATCCCTGAAGTGGCGCTTGCGCGCATGCTTGAACTTGGCATTCTGGAGAAACGGCCTGAACATTCGGCACCACCGCCGGCCGAAAATGCGGGCTAGCAGCTACTGCTAATTCGCGAGTGGGTCGCCGCACTGCATCCACCTGCCGCTGACGCCGGCGGACACGAGCGTCCCGCAACACCGTTCCGGTGGTAGGGACTCTCCGCGCGTAGAAGGAACCAAAGCCTGGATCGGGTGCCAAATGGCGTATGGCCGGCGATGATGCTGCGAGGTCGACCCCATGACCGAAGAATTGTCCGCGTGGATGGATGGAGAGCTGGGCAATAAGAACGCCCGCGGGCTTCCGTTACGACTCAGAGACGATGCCGAACTGCGCCGCAAATGGGACTGCTAGCAGCAGGCACTCACGCATCCCACTATCATCGCCGGGGACTATGCGGGAATAATGTAACGCTAGGCGCTTGCAGTAGATTACGCGACTGGATTGAGTTCGGGCGCATACGCGGGCAAGCGCTCGATCACGATCTGGCCGTCCGTGAAATCGACATAGTCCAAGTCCAATGGCCCGCGCCGATGCGCTCTTGACAAGCTCCGCGCGCGACGCAAAAATGGCAAGCTATACGGTATCGAGAGGCGTATCCATGTACCTGTCCCTGGCGAGGCAACGCGAGCTTCTGCGCGTGGTGGCACAGATGATGCATGGCTTCGATAGCGCCGAAGTGCGCGAGCGCACCGGCCACGATCTGCTTCGGCTGCTGCGCGCGGACTACTATGCTTCCTACGTCTGGAATCCGGCGCGCAGGGTGTTCGCTGACCGTGTCACCATTAACATGGACCCCGCCAACCTCTACAACTACGACATCCACTACCAGTTCAACGATCCGATGACCTTCAAGCTGCAGCGGCGGCGCAACGCGACACGTGTCAGCGAGATCATCCCGCAGCGAGAGCTGGTGAAGACCGAGTTCTTTAACGACTTTTTGTTCCGCGACGGGCTGTACTGGGGGGTCAACCTTTACGCCCACGACGGCGTACTTAACATCGGTGACGTACGCATCTGGCGAGGTAAGCGCCGGGCCAACTTCGACGATGACGACATCGCCGTGCTGCAGTTGGTGAAGCCGTTTTTCACGCTGGCGATGAAGCGTCTGCAGACGTTGTCGCCAGCGTCCGCCGCGAAGGCAGCTTTATCAGACGTGGCGGGATTGCGCCTCACGGCCCGTGAGGTCGAGGTAGCGCGCCTGCTATGCGCAGGAAAGTGCGACAAGGACATCGCGCGCGCGCTCGGCATCGCGTTCTCCACTGTGCGCACGCACCTGCATAGCCTGTTCGAGAAATTGGGCGTCTCCGGACGCGTCGCACTGATGCTGCGCCTGATGTGTCCACACTATTGAGGATGGTGCGAGGCCGCGCACGACACTAACCTGTCGTTCTTGCTGGCGGCACGGAAGGCACGGTGTTCTCGGTGCCTCGTAGGCGAACGATTGGGGGTGCTTGGATGAACGGTCCAGTTGACTTGGGCGCGCGCGCGGCAGCCGCCGCCATGCGAAACGGCGAAATGACGGCGGAGGCTTACGCGGATGCGCTTATTGAGCGCGCCGCGAAAGGTGCGCAGTTAAACGCCTTTATCCATTGCGATGTGCAGGCCGTGCGTGCCGCAGCGCGCGCTGCCGACCAGCACCGCAATAGCGGTGCGGCGCTCGGACCGCTGCACGGCGTACCGCTCGCGCTCAAGGACAATCTCGATACGGCGAACGTGGCCACAACTGGGGGCACGCCGGGGCTCGCGCACAACATTCCCGTCCACAACGCGTCCGTCGTAAAGAAGCTACTCGACGCCGGCGCAATCGTGTTTGGCAAGACGAACCTGCACGAGCTCGCCTTCGGTATCACCTGCAACAACGCGGCCTACGGGGCTTCACGTAACCCGTACGACCCGGCGCGCATCCCCGGCGGATCGAGCGGCGGCACCGGCGTAGCGGTCGGCGCACGCATGGTGCCGGCGGGCATAGGCACCGACACCGGGGGCTCGGTGCGCATACCGGCCGCGCTTTGCGGCATCGTAGGCTTCAGGCCGACGGTGGGACGTTGGCCGAAAACGGGCATCGTGCCGATCTCGCACACGCGCGACACCGCGGGTCCAATGGCGCGCAGCGTCGAAGACTGCGTCCTGCTTGACGGCGTTGTCACCGGCGCGGCCGCGCTCGAGGTGGTCTCGCTCAAGGGCCTGAAACTCGGCGTGCCGCGCGAGTACTTCTGGGACTTCCTGGACACCGAGCTGGCGCGCCTGCTCGAGTCTGCGCTCGGGCGCCTGAAGGACGCCGGGGTAGTGCTGGTCGAGGTCACCATCCCCAACATCGCCGCACTCGACGGCGCGGCGAGCTTCCCGATCGTACTCCACGAAGCGGCCACCGACCTCGCGGCCTACCTTACCGCGCATGGCAGCCGGCTCGACTTCGCCGGCCTGGCCGCCAAGGTCTCAAGTCCCGACGTGCATGGCATCCTCAGCGGCCAGGCCGGTCAGGACGCAGTACCCGAGGCGGTCTACCGGGAGGCGCTCACCAGGCATCGCGTCACGCTGCAGGAGGCCTACCGCGCTTGCTTCGCGCAGCACGGTGTGGCGGGCTTGGTGTTTCCCACCACGCCACTGCCGGCGGCGCTGATCGGCGAGGACGAGAACGTGATGCTCAACGGCGTTCCCGTGCCCACGTTCATGACCTATATTCGCAACACCGATCCAGGCAGCGTGGCCGGGCTGCCGGGCCTGAGCCTGCCCGCTGGGTGCACCGCGAGCGGCATGCCCGTCGGCATCGCGATCGACGCACCCGCGGGCGCCGACGCCCGGCTGCTCGCGATCGGCGGCGCGTTTGAGCGACTGTTGCCACGCATCCCCGCACCGAACGTCTGAGCGGCGCGCTGCGCTGCTAATCGCGTAAACCGTATCGATGACAAGGAGAGACACACCATGGACCAACAACATTCCCCATTACGTCGCAAAGTTCTGCAAGCCGCCGCGGGCGTGGCGGCGCTCGGCCTTGCGCCGGGCGCGCTGCGCAGCGTCCTCGCCGCCGGCAAGGAATTCAAGATCGGGCTGTTCATTCCGCTGAGCGGCCCCGCGTCGCTGTTCGGGCCCACCGACAAAGCCTGTGCCGAACTCGCGGCCGATGAGGTCAACAAGGCGGGAGGAATCCTCGGGCGTAAGGTGGTCATCATCCCCGCGGACGCGGGCGGGCCGCCGGCCGAGTCGGCGAAGTCGGCGGTGCGCCTGATGCTGGAGGAGAAAGTCGACATGTTCGTGGGGTCGCACGATAGCGCGACGCGCGAGGCGCTAGTGTCGACGATCAAGGGCAAGGTGCCCTACATTTATACGCCGGTATACGAAGGTGGCGAGTGCGCCTTCAACGTGTACTGCCTGGGCGAGACCCCCGCGCAGCAGGTGCAGCCGTCGATCGGCTGGTTGACCGCCAATCGAAAGACAAAGAGCTACTTCCTGATCGGCGACGACTACGTGTGGCCGCGCAAGACGAACGAGCAGGCGAAGCGCTATATCGCCGCCGATGGCGGCAAGGTGACGGCCGAGGAATACGTGCCCTACGGCGCGCCAAACAAGTTCGAGGAGGTGGTGACGCGCATCAAGTCGGTAAAACCCGACGCAGTGCTGATCACGCTGGTGGGCGCGGACAACATCAACTTCAACCGGACCTTCGCGGGTTTCGGCCTCGACAAGGACATCCTGCGCCTGTCGCTGCTGCTGGAGGAAAACACGCTGCAGGGCATCGGCGCGGAAAGCAGTAAGAACCTGTACTCGTGCATGGGCTACTTCGCCAACATCAAGAGCGCGCGCAACGAGGCGTTTAAGAAGGCCTACGCTGCCAAGTTCGGCGACAAGGCGCCGCAGCTCTCCACGATTGGCGTGGACTGCTACGCTGGAGTGCACTGCGCGAAGGCCCTGGTGACCAAGGCGCACGGGGAGAGCGCTCGCAAGCTGATGGCGGCCTCGCAAGGCCTGCGCTTCGAAACCGCCGCCGGAACCGCGACGATGCGCGGCCGCCAGGTCGACAAGGACATGTACCTCGCAGAATGCGAGGGTACCGAGTTCAAGGTCGTGAAGACCTTCAAAAACGTCCCGAGCGGAAGCGCCTGCAAAGCCTGAGCGCGCGCCGAGCGCTGAGGCGTAAGCATGGATCCGCTCCTCATCACGCAGCTGGTGAACGTCGCCTACGGGGTCTCGGTCTTGGCGCTCCTGGCGCTCGGTCTCGCTATCGTGTTCGGCTTGCTCGGCGTGCTCAACCTCGCGCACGGCGAGTTCGTGATGATAGGCGCCTACTGCGCTTGGCTCGTGCAGGGCTGGCACTGGCCGTTCCTGGCCGCGGTGCCGCTCGCGCTCGCCGTATGTGGTGGACTCGGCCTGCTGGTCGAGCGGGTGCTGGTGCGTCCGCTGTACCAGCGCCCGTTCGATACGTTAGTGGCTACCTGGGGGCTGAGCCTGCTGCTGCGCAAGAGCGCCGAAGCGATCTTCGGGCTTGATTACAGGAGCCTCGACGTGCCGCTCGCCGGCACGGTCGACTTCCTGGGCGCGACCTATCCGCTGTACCGGTTGGTGCTGATCGCAGTCAGTGTCGTGCTGCTCGCGGCGCTGCTTTTGTGGTACGCGCGCAGCCGTACCGGGACGCGCATTCGCGCGATGGTTGGCAACATCGAGCTCGCGCAGGCGCTCGGCATCCCGGTGCGGCGACTCGCGGCCGGAACCTTCACCGTGGGCAGCGCGCTTGCGGGCTTGGGTGGAGTGATGGTCGCGCCGCTCGTGACGGTGCAGCCCTTCATGGGCCTGGACTACGTGTTGCAGTCGTTTTTCGTGTTGGTGGTGGGCGGTTTGGGCAGCGCGCTGGGGCTGCTGTCAGGGGCGGCGGTTATCGGCGGGATCAACAGCGTCGTTTCGGCCGCGGTCAACAACACCTACGGTTATTTCACAGTTTTGATCACCGCGATCCTGTTTCTGTGGCTGCGACCGCGCGGCATCCATGCGCGAGGCTAGCGTCGGCGCGGCGGCGCTACTGCTGCTTCCGCTCGCCATAGGGGACTACTGGTCGTATCAGCTCTCGCTTTATTTTCTGTATGCGATCGCTGCCCTTGGCATCGGGCTATGCTGGGGCCGCGGCGGCTTCCTGCCGCTCGGCCAGGCGACGTTCTTCGGGCTGTCAGCCTACCTGTCTGGGTTGGCGCTGATCGCATTCGAGGGCAGCGCTTGGCTCGTGCTGCTCCTGCCGCTCGCCGCGCTTGCCTCGGGCCTGCTCGCCTACGGCATCGGTGTGCTGGTGTTCCGCGCGCGCGGCGAGAGCGGGCCGTACTTCTCGATGATTACGCTTGCGCTTTCGCTGCTCGCCTACCAGGTTGCCAACAGCTGGGACTCGGTGACCGGGGGCTTCAACGGCCTGAAGGGCATTCCGGGGCTGCCGGGCCTGGACGGCTTCACCGCTGCATATTACGTCGCCGCGGTGGCGCTGCTCAGTTCGCTCGCGTTCACGAGCTGGCTGCTTGCTGCCCCGCTCGGAGTGCTTTGGGGGGCGCTGGCGCAGAACGAGCGGCGAGCAGTGCTATTCGGGTTCAACACCAACCAACTCAAGGCGGTCGCGTTCGGCGTGAGCGGACTGCTCGCCGGCTTGGGGGGCGCGCTGTATGCGCCGCAGCAGGGCTTGGTGACGCCGCAGTTGTGCGGCTTCCTGCTTTCGGCCGACCTTGTGGTCTGGACCGCGGTCGGTGGCCGCACGCGAGTGCTCGGACCAGTGATCGGCGCACTCGCAATCGGCGCGCTCAGCAGCGAGCTGCGCGCGCGCGTGCAGTTCTGGGAGGTGTTGATCGCGTTGCTGTTCATCGCCGTGGTGCTGCGGCTGCCGCAGGGTATCGTAGGGCTGCTGGCACCGCTGGAGCGGCGCCTTGGCCGGCGCCGGCACCGAGGCCAAGGGCTCGAGGCACCGCCACACCTCGAACCGAGGCAGGCGCCGCGGTTGGTCGTCGACGCGACAAGCGCACACGTGGGTGAGGTGCACATCCTGGACCGCCTCTCGCTCGAACTGGACCGGCCCGGGATCTACTGCATCATTGGCCCGAACGGTGCAGGCAAGACCTCGACCTTTAACCTGCTGACGGGCGAGTTGGCGGCGAGCTTGGGCAGGGTGCTGCTGGACGGGGTCGACCTCACAGGTCTTGCCCCGCACCGCATCGCGCGGCTCGGCGTCGGGCGCAAATTGCAGATCCCAACCGTGTTTCCGGAACTCACGATCGCGGACAATCTGAGCATCGCGCTGTGGAGCGGTCGCGCCACGCGCATGGATCTTTTACGGCCACGCCTGAAGCGCTGGTCGAATCCCATTCTCGCCGAACTGCGCCAGCGCTACGGCTTCCTCGACGACACTGAACGCAAGGCCGCCGAGCTATCGCACGGTGAGAGTCAGATCCTCGAGCTTACGATGGCGCTCGTCGCCGAGCCGCGGCTGCTGCTGCTGGATGAGCCGTGCGCCGGGCTCTCGCCGGAGGAGACGGCTGGTGTAATCGACGTCATCCGCTGGGCGAGCCGACGGCTCGGCGCCACCATCGTCGTGATCGAGCACGACATGAGCCTGGTGAAGGAGCTCGCCGATACCGTATACGTGCTGCACAACGGCACACGGCTCGCGCGCGGCAGCGTAGCCGAGATCCAGGCCGACCCGACGGTGAGGGCGGTCTACGTGGGAGGCGAGAAGTGAGCGCATTGCGCTTCGCCTTCGAAGGCGTGATCGGCGGCTACGGCAGCGCTGAGGTGGTTCGCGGCGTTGACGGCGCGATCGCGGCTGGCGAGGTACTGTGCGTGATCGGGCGCAACGGCGTGGGCAAGACCACACTGATCAAGCTGCTGAGCGGCTTCCTGCCGTGCTGGCATGGCCGCGTTCTGCTGGACGGGCGGTCGATCGAGGGTGTTGCGGCCGCCGCGCGGCGTAGTTTGGGTATCACCTACTGCCCGCAGGAGCGCCCAGTGTTCGACGACCTGTCGGTGCGCGACAACTTGACGCTAATGCGTGCCGCGCGCGACCTGGGCGACTTCGCGCCCTACTTCGAGCGCTTCCCGATACTCGCGCGTCGCCTCAGGCAGCCAGGCGGCACGCTCTCGGGCGGCGAGAAGAAGATCCTGTCCTTCGTGCGCGGTCTCGCCGAGGCGCAACCGCTAGCGTTGCTCGACGAGCCGAGCGAGGGCGTACAGTGGGAAAACGTGCTCCACATGGAAGCGCTGATTGCCGAGCGTAAGGCGCGCGGCGCGGCCTTCGTCCTAGTAGAGCAGAACCTCGCCTTCGCTGAGCGCGTTGCGGATCGTTACCTGGTGATGGACCAAGGCAGGGTGGTGTTGAAAGGCGCGCGCGCCGAAATTGACCGTGCCCAGTTGCTCACGCACCTGCATGTTTGAGGCGTAGGGCCACTCAGGGTCGGAGCATTATTCCATTTGCCGAACTTAGGCGATAACCGCGTCCTAAGGACGCGGGTTTCAAGTTGTCACTAAAGCATATGTCGCCTTTGGCCGATTATGCAAAGCACCCGATTATGGAAAGTACTCGGCGCGCTTTGGGCCGAGTAGTAGGCGGGGAGCGGATTGGCAAAGTCTGAGTTTGCCGGAAGGTTGACATAATTTCAGTGGTCTCTTGG
>Ga0307375_10003839_pt1 | contig 14558 bp, 17 predicted proteins | sample TR1MG_FD_202531 | JGI IMG/M metagenome (GOLD analysis project Ga0307375, IMG submission 202531) | Soil microbial communities from Risofladan, Vaasa, Finland - TR-1 | ecosystem: Environmental > Terrestrial > Soil > Coastal area > Acid sulfate soil | place: Finland: Risofladan, Vaasa | collected...
GCAACCGACTCGGCGTAAATCGTCACGTCCACGAATTTGTCATTCAGGCGGTACTCGCATTTGGAGAGCGGCGTTTTAGCGGTGACCGAAACGTGGTCGATGCTAAAGTCCTCTCGAAACTGCCACTGTTTGAAACCGGATCGAAGCTCCAGTTCTCCGGGACGCATCTTGCGTAGGTTCATGACTTCGGCCATATCGCCCTGCGGACGATCGGCCTGGGTAGCATCCGCGTTCCAGCCGCCGACGGAAGGGTTGCTCTCGCGTAATTGCGAGGGATATTTTCCCTTGTCGGTTTGGAGTTGCTTCGATAGTCGCTGGGATGCCATCGTTAAAAGCCAAAATCAACATGCGGCTCGTAATTTTCCGTGTAGCGCGGCGCGTTGTCCAGTACCTTTTGCGGAGCGCCTTCGAAGATTGCCATGCGCTCCTTGTAATCCTCGAAAAATCGCTTTTTCCAGTCTTTGATGAACGTGAGAAGTTGCGCCGCCACGTACTTCACGATCTCGATTTCCGCCCCGTCGAGTTCTTGCGGAAGTTGCGTCGTCGCCATGCTGCTCTCCGCCCATTCGTACCAAAAACTCGTCGGGTCCGTTACGGCACTCGGCTGATAGACGCCTATTTTAGCGAGACTCACGAGCGAAAACGAACCCGTCAGCCCGGAGAATGGCCAGAACCAGAGCCGATTTTGCTCCACGCAAAAAATGATCTTCGGTCGGTGTGGCACCGGCCAGAACTGCGGAATACCAAGACCCGGCGCTCCGTACATCTTGATCTCGTTGAACTCGTCGGGTCCCCTTCCCTCGCAGAAGATGGGCTGGCCCGAGATGGGCGTGTATGTCACGCGCACGGGGAGCGTGATCGAGCGATCGAGCGCGATGGAGCCGTTCGCATCCAAACTGCCGGAGTTTACCGTAATCACCTTCTTTATGACGCGCGCGCTCCGCTGAATCCTTACCATCGCCTCCGAAATAAGGCGCATGAACACCGCGGGCGTGATGCTTGGAAACGAGGCATACGCCTGTACGTCCGCCTGCGCGTCGTACATACATTCGGAGTACGTCACTGTGTAACCTCCACGGACATCGGCGATTCGGAAATCCCTTCGATCTGCTCCAATGGCTTCAACTTACGATGCAATAGCTTCGCGCTCGCCGTCATCATCGCCATCTGCTTCGCCTGTTCCTGCGGAGTCTCCGGTAACCGAAAATGCCGAACACGAATAAGCTCCTGCATCTTACTAAGAAGGAGCGGTTGGTACACGAGCGGAAGAAATTTCGTCACCTGCTGCGAGGTATCCGAGAGGTCGGTCTCGGAATAGGTGCGAATATAATACACGATACCACCCGTAACCGCCGGCGTAATTCCGAAGGTCGCACCCAGGTTGATTCCCAGTGGCGCCGCAGCCGTTCCATGATTGCGGGAGTTCGCCTCATGAATGTCGTACTGGGCGTTATCCGCGATACGCACGTAACCAGAGGTACACCCGGCGTCCGTGACGCGGAAAATGATCTCTTTCTGGAAATCCGCAGGGATCGTCCATGAATTCCCGGAAAAAGGAGCGGAGACGGTGAAAAACTCCGGGTACGAAATCACCGCCTGATTGTAGGTCGATTGATAGGCTGCGTAAAAGATACGCTGGACCTCCGGCTCGCCCACGGAGTTGTTTACCGCGAAATAGCGGGTCCATGTCAGCGCGTCCTTGATGATTTGCGCGATTGTCATAGCGTTATCCTTTCAGCTGAGGCTCCCTATCTACCACTTCGAACTTATCACGATACACTTGTAAAAGTTGCTTTTCGATGCGTTCGACCTCCTGCTGGTTTAGCACGAGCGCGGTCTGCTGGTCGAGGAGTTCCTTTAGCATCGACTCGAATGCCGCCGTGATAATATCCGGCTCACTCCATTCGGGCATCGAATCCGTGGCTGTATCCACGATGGATGGGTCTTCGAGCGGCGCGGGAAACAGAAAGTGCTCGATGGTGACCGTCGTGGTATCGGGCAGCGTGTGGAATAGCCCGTCGCACATAAAGACGACGGGTGCGTTTGCCGTTGCCGCGATGCGAGCATTTCGATCGACGGACGCGAGAATACCGGGGTTAACAAAACGAACGGGCGTGTTCGGTGTGCCCGGCACGTAATAACGGCCAGCGAGACCGAAGAAATTAGCCGGCCACGGATCGCCGTCCGCGAACGCCGCGCTTGCGCGAAATAAGAACTGATTCTCGGAGAAAATCTCCGAGAATACTTCGTACTTGGCGTTATCAATCGCCTCGTCGAGTTGCCCCCACGAGAGCTTGATCGGTATTTGGTAGGTGTTGGCGCGCGCGATCAAGTCCGCACGCCGGTCACCCTTCGTATGTCCCATTACGCTATGGTCTCCATTCGGGCACGTAGTCCGAAATTAAAATTCGCGTTGCCGTCAGGTCAACTACACGCACGTCATGACCTGGCGGCAGGATCGGATTCGTTGCCGTCATCCAGTCCGTGATCGTCGGCTCGACCAGGATCGTAAGCGTGATCGACGATCCTAAAAAGACGCATAGGCCATCCATGAGTGTGAATAGATTCGTAAATTTATTCACGCCAGTCTCAGCCGCCGACTGGTAAAACGAGCCGACCGATGCGTATACCGTCGCGTTCCCATCGACCGAATAGGAAATGGGTCGCACGATACTTCTCGGTATAACGAGCGGCGACGAACCCGTCAGCACCTGTACCGCCTGCGATGGAAACGCTTCCCAGTCCGCCGGATCGACTTCCCGAAGCACCTGCGTGAGCGATGCGTGAAGCATCTGGCTTAGGTCGTCCTTCGTCAAATACGGCACGTCCTGCATGTATTGCCCATTAAGGTACGCCATATCCGGTTCCTTCATGCGCAGGGCTACCGCGCTCATGTAGTCGTTCCAAAGCATGTTACACGAGTCCCCCCAGCTGCGCGAATAGCAATTCGCTTAAATCGTCCAGCCTGTCCGCCGCGTCCATCGGCTCCCCCATGATGAGTTCGATGGCCGTGTGCGTGATGACCGCATCGTAAAATCCATCGGCAAAGTCGCCGAATTCCGGGGCGGTTGGCGATATAATGGATGTCGGGTGCGCGTAGTACACACAGCTGCGTGCCGTTCCGCGAAATACACCACCCGCGATCCACACCGCGTCCGCGTCCGGCATCGCGCCACCGAGCATGACACCGAGCGGTAATACGTACTTATAGCCACTCGTACCCAGAACGCCCGACGTTCCCATGATAAGCCGAAACAGGTGCGTTGGCGCCGGGTCTCCGTTAATCGACTCGATCCTATAGACCATTCGATTGCAACAGACCGGCGAGACATACGCCGTCCGGTCGGTCTTTGCTTTCGTCTCCGCCGCGTCGATGACGAGCGCGAAAATTACGTCGCGCACCGCCATCGCTTTTTGTGCGATCTCGTCGTCTTTCCAGCGCGGGTTCGGTAATAAAAATCCCTCACCCCTGTCGTGCAAAAGGATACGAAGCCGGTTAAAAAAAGTCGGTCCGTCCACGAGAATGTTCTATGCAAGTTCGCGCTCGATTTCCCGCGCGCGGATTTCTTCGGGGTCGTCGTCGTCGGATGGCTCCTCGTAGTCTTCCTCGATAACTTCGAGTTTCTCCGGGTGACCGTTCATCCGCTTCAGCATCGCGGTATCGACACCAAGAATATCCTCGTTCGTTTTGAGCGAGTATTGCGACTGAACGCGCTCGAATAACCTTCGAGACTCTGGGTCTTCCATCGCGGACTCCTCTATGTCGATAACTTCCGACGGCACCGGCACGAGCCGGTACGTTTTACCCCATCCGTGGTCGCGGTCGGCTAAGTATTCCAGCACTTCGATCGGTTTCTTGAACCACGGTTTCCCTTGTGGAAAACGGTCGGTGCGGCCAGGAATCGGATGAATGTACATCTCGATTACCTGTGGAATCGACATCGAAATACCCGTGATCGGGTGCGTGCCGCCCGATTCTTTCATTACGCGGAACTCGACGCCCGTAGCCTTCACTCGGTACATCTGCTCCTCGGTTGGGTCGTCCATCATGATAGATTTTGGACCGCGCCGTTCCTTGATCGGACGCACTTCCGCGACTCCGTTCGGAAATTCGCGTAGCAACCTCGCCCGATAATTCTGCTTGTCTCTTCGCTCTTTATTGGTCATTGTTGTTTGTTTTGAATGCCGAAGACCTGCTATACGGATTTCGTATAGCAGGTCATTCCGCAAAAGGCTACGCCAGCGCGTATAACTTCGCAGCCTGCGATTCATGCGCCATCATGATACCGGATTCCGTGCGGAACACGATGGAGTCCATGTCGCGGTCTGGCGGGCTGGTGGTTTTCGTGGTCATATACGCCTGCTGTAAGTGGCGAATACCCAGGTTGTCCGGGTTCAGCTTGTAAATGGAACCCGCGTCATCCGTCTGGTTGACGCCATCGCCGTAGAACTCGCGCTCTTCGACGATAATATAACGGCGGTCGCCCCACGCCTTGAACTGCTTGATGTCAAGGCCGAGGGTGTCGATACCGGGGAGCGAGACAAACTGGTTCTCGCCGATCTCGTTGATCGCCTGCATCGCCGCCGGCCCCGCAAGCCAAAGCTGCTCTTTCGGCCCGGCATTCCGCGAGGATGCGACGTGATTGGCGATCCACGCCATGATCGTCGGCTTGTCGAGCGTCGTGTACGGCGTTCGGTGCGTCTGAATCCGGTCATCGATGCCCTGCGTGCTGTACAGCGCGCCGGTCGATGTTTTTCCATTCTCGTTCGTGAGCGACATGACGCTGGTATCCGCAACGCCGTACCACAGCACACGCTCGTTGTTACCCTTGTGCTGCACCAGCTTCTCCCGCACGTCCTTCGGGAACTGAAGCCCGTACCATTGCTCGACTGCCTTTTCCGTCTCGGAAATCGCAACGGAATTAGTGTTAAGCTGCGTGTAGTTGAAGTGATACTGCGGCAAGGAACCCTGCGAAATCGGGTAATAGCCGCCGGTAACTATTCGAGTCGCCATGACGCGAAGCACCGGAATTCCAGCTACAGCCACGGTCGCCTGGTCGAAGGGACGCCGCTTGATCGTAATGACCTGCGACACCCCCGTCGGAGACGTGCTATCGTCGGTCGGCGACTGCACGGCGGTTACGATGAAGGTCTGCTTGGTGGAACCGTGGTTAAATTCCTGCCCGATAACAGCAGAACCCGCAATCGTGATGTTCTGCGCGATGCCCGCGGCGGCGGCGGCAATCGCGGAGGATGTCACCTGAAACGTTTCCGCGCGACTTTCGGGCCACTGGAATTTGTAATCGTTGACTTTCTGTATCTGCTGAAGGTCGTCCATCAAGGTTACGAGCGGCTGAAAGTCCAAGTCCTCGTACCGAATAAAGTGGTCGATCTGGGGCACGACGTTCGCGTCGAGTACATCGAATCGGTCCACTACATTGACTAAATCCTGTGAAAGTGCCATTTTGTTACCCTAAGGGGATGGCTTGTCACGCCGATTGCGCTGGGGCCATCCATCTCTTGACCTTACTGCTGAAGTCCTGACCCTTGCGTTCTTCTTCCTTCGCGTTTCCGCGATAAGCTACGCCCGCTGGTCCTACTTCTGGCAATGGGTCTGGTTGTGGTTTTTCGGCAAGCGGTTTGTCCAGATCGAGATGAAGGAGCGCATCGCTCGGCTTCTCTCGTTCATATCCGGGCGGCATCGTGCCGGGTGGAAAAGCCCGGAGAACGGCACGCGCCATGTCGGACGCGCTATATTCGCGCTCGCGCATCTGCGCGGGGTCGCCAATATCGAAGTTGTAGAGCGTGTTGGCCGTCGAACGAATGTGGTCGAATACCGCATTCTGCGTCGCCTGGTCGAGTCCGTCCGTCTCGAACGGTAATTCTACCATCGCGGACATGTAGTTCTTCCGGTTCTGGATCAGCGTCGCCTCTCGGCGTGCCGATTCGTCGTCCTTTTCGGAGAGTCTGCGTTCCAGAAGAGCTACTTTATCAATGAGAGGCTCGATCAACGGGCGTAACCCGGATTTCTCGATCTCCCATGCCGCGAGTTCCGCCTGATACGCGCTTCTCGCGTCGTCGTACTCCGGGTCGCCATCGGTCAATCCGCGCGGTGCGGAGAACTTCGGGCGTTCCCGAATCGGCTCGCGCTTTGGCGCGGACTCGACGCTTCGCTTTGGCTCTTCCTTCTGCTTTTCGCGCTCTACGAGCCGCTCTTCCCGCAACCGGAGTTCCGAGGTTCTGCGATCCGTGTCGCGCGACCGATCCAATTCCCACGCTAACTGCTTCGCCGTCATCGGTTTCCGTCCCGGTAGTTCGATAAGAGCGTCATCGCTCTCGACTCGAACGGCGGTCCTGGCCGTGACTACTTCGCTTGCCTGTTTTTCTACGGCGTTTGGCGCGGCCTCCTTTGAAGGTACAGCTACCCCTTGCGCGCTCGCTTGTTTGTCAGGCTCCGGTTTTTGCGCCGGTACACCCGTTTGGGTTGCCCCCTCGACGGTCTTAGCGTTGCCGCCCGTGATAGAAAGTTTCGGTTCCAGTACAGCTTTTTCCGCGTCCTTTCGCGCCGTTTCATTGGCGCGGGCTTTCGCCCGTTCGAGGAAATTGCCTCCAGCACCGAAGTTGGTTTCTGATGCCATATTTTCGATTTTCAATTATCCCTTTCCCCGCGGTACATCCCGTCTTTCGGAACTCCACCGGATAAGGCTGTTTCAACAATATCTGTTTCGACAACTATGTGGATTGCGTTTTCGTTCGCTCCGGTTTCTTGCGGGAGCGGTTATTGCGATCTTTGGATGACCGAATGGCGCCGCCCGTCTGCTTTTTCCCCGTGGGCCGCTTCGGTTCGGCTGGATGTATCCTGGCCAAACTCCGCTGGTACGGCAGGTCGATGGCCTGCTGGCTCTTTTGCCGCGCGTTGTCGCGCTGCTGATCCTGCTGGTTTTGCATTTGCTCACTCTGGGCGATCTTATCCGGCGTTGCGTCGATATTATGCTGCTTGAAGATTTCCGCCATTGCATCCTGGCCCGGCGCATTCGTTTTAGCCACGATCGTGTACCCAACGGGCGGATTGCGCTGGATGTCCACCTGCTCTCTCGCAATCTCGGCTTTCGCGTCGCGGTCGCTAATCTTGGAAAGCATGTCGCGGTCGCTCATCTCCTGCTCGTGCTGCGCCGCCGCGCCGGACGCTTGCTCGCGCGCCTGTGTGCGCTGGTCGATACGATCCACCATACCCTGCGGGAACCGCCGCAGGCGCATTACTTCGGGCATAATATCCGAGAGGAGTTCGGGGTCTTGGCCGGCGACCTCCAGAAGCTCCGCCGCCTGCTGGCTGGAGCGAGTTGGGCCGGACAGCACTTCCGTCGTCGCAATCTGGAAGGCATCGAGTTCAATGCGGTGCGACATATTCTGGAGCAATGGAAGCATTCGCGGGCGGTCTTCCGCGTTCACAAGCGACAAAATGCGTGTCGGGGGCAGGAATGACGCTTGGTATGCAAGCATTTGCCCCACTTGCGTTTCAGAGTCCCGCATGTCGGCCACGGCATTCTCGATGCCGGTCTGGGCGCTCTGTTGGAGGGTGCGGCTCGATTTTGCGGATTGGCCCGCGAAATCGGCACCACCGACCAAGCTCACGCCGCCATTGGAAAAATCGGACGCCTTCTCGATAAGCTCCGTGAGATAGCGGATGGTCGCTCCGTCGATTGCGGCAGCGGGGCTTATATTCGCGGCGAGCCTCTTTATATCGGTATCGAGCGGCAAATCGACGATCATCGCCTTCGCGGGGTCGCGGATCATCTCCTGCTGTTGTTTTTCTGTCGATTCCTTCGAAAAAAGCTTACGGTTATAGACCGCTTTACCTTTCATACCGCCCAACTGCATCGAGAGAATAACGAGCAGGAGATTTCGCATCTTCTGGTTCGGCTTGTCGTCCTCGAAGTATCCCCGCCACTCGCCGCGGTGAAATTCGTTGTGCTGCGCGACATAGGGGAAACGCCCCACTCGTCGCGTGAATGCGTCGAGTAGTACGTTCGAACACCAAACCTCCGTGTGTAGCACTTTCCGCGTTATGTAAACGGGCACCGAGATGAGATCGAGTCCCGGTTGCCCCGTGATAGCCAGATTACGGGCAATCGAAGCGTCTCGGAGATGGCGGTAGAACCGAATTGCCGCATCCTCAGCGGCGAAATCGTAGGCAATGTCGAAGTTACCGTCGTGAACCGACCATTGCTTGATACCGCCGATGCGGTAGAATTCCGTCATCCACGCGACGCGGCGCCGCTGGAAGAACGGTCGCTGCACGAAACGCTCCGGCAGCGAGACCACCCGCTTGTACGCCGTGGGTGGGACTTTCGGAGTGGCGACCGTAAAGAGCATCAGCTGCTCGATGCCGCTTGCGGCGGCATAATCGTAGTTCAGCAGGTAATCCTCCCATTCCGGGTACTGAAAAATGACTTCCTCCAAGTCGCGGTAATAGGTGCGCATGATGTAATTACATCCTTCGAGCGTCCCATCCTGCGCGTGTTCGAAGTCGTACATGAATTCCTCGTACCGTTCGTTGCGCATTTGTATCTTGCGCAGTGGGTCGAACGGATCGGGGCTTACGGATGCGAACGCGCGTCCACCGACCGTCAGATTAGCGAAGAAATCGGACGATTTTTTAGACCACCTGTTTGCGCGCGCGATTTTACGGCAAACCTGGCCATAAAGCTCCGTGATGGGTTGGAGTGAGTCGTCCTCGCTCTCGAACTTAAATGCGGTTTCCGCGCCGCGCTGCTCGCCGAGAAGCGTTCTAATCCAGCGCGTCATGTAGTTCGAGACGTGTGGCACCTGCCAAAGCTTCTGCAACCGCTTTATCTCCGCGTCATCCCACTGGTATCCATAATAAAAATCGAAGTTGTCTGTTTCGCGGGCAACGGTCGCCTCAAAATGGGTGCGGTAATAGTAAATAAAATCGGTTATTTCCTGCCATGCAGCCGTTTTGAGGCGCAGTAGGTTCGACTTGTTGTCCATCCGCTGCTCCATCGCGATCGCGTCGATGCCCGTGCGCCATCGCGTTTGAAGCGCGACGGAATCCTGGAATCCAGGATCGCGCGAAATCTCGCGCTGCAATACATCCAGCTGGTGCGCGTACTGGTTGGTCGAGCCTCGGTCTATCGCGCTGCGAAGACCGGGATTTGCTGGGGTGCCGTTCGGTGAGCCGAACGGACGAGCCGATGCCGCGAGTGTCGATGGGATTATCATTGGGAAAAATTGGCTTGAACCGAACTGGACTGTTGCGTGGGTTGCGTGGGCGCGGGTGCCCCGTATATCCCGGTTCCGCTCATTATTCCGAGTATAGTGTGGAACGATGGGTCATTCGGCTCGTCGTTGCTCATCTCTTTGTATGCGCCGTATGCTTCCTGCACCGTATTGCCGCCACCGTAAGCCTTCATGATATTGGCGTAGATACCGCGCAGCCTGTCCGTTGGCAGAAGTGCCTCTACCGCCGCGTGCATACTGGTTGCCGCGAGAGCGAATTTAGTCTGCGCGTTATCGTCGGGATCGCCATTCGCGAAGCTGGTTAGGTAGCCCATACCCTCGCCAATCGCGCGGTTATAGGCGAGGATTTGGATCGGTGTGAGCGGCTTCCCGTTCGGACCTATCGGCGCGCCCGTCTGCGCGCCCGATGCGCTGAGTGAGCCTTTGGTTATTTCCTGCCGAAGCTTTGTGGTCTGAAGCCGCTTATTCTGGATTCCCAGTTGCGTGCTTTCCGCGGTAAGCTGAGATTGCCGCAACTTGTCGTTCTGTGCGGCAATAACGGCGGCGGATGGACGTGGCGCGATAAGCGGTGGAATAGGCGGCGCTCCAAACGCGGGGTCAGTCCATCGGGGATCGTTTCCGTCCGTTGGGTCGGGGGCCTGGTACTCGGAAAGCGCCTTCGTGTAGGACGAAACCGTATCGCCAATGCTCTTCACGTCATCGGGGTTGTAGTTATTCGGGTTTTTCAGGATGGCGTCAGACGTGGAGAGGAATGCGGACTGGGCCGGCTTGTAGGTTTCCATGTGATTCTGGAACGCATCCTGTCGCCCCTTGACAGGATTATTGGCGTTCGCGCGTTCCATCTGAAGCGCATACGTGTGCTGTTGCGCAAGCGCGGCCATGCGATTCCGCTGCTGTAGCTCGATGTCCTGCTCATGCGCCTGCTGGTTCGCGGATTCCTTCTGCGCTTCCAGCGCGGCCTGCTCGCGCCGCTCTTGAATCCCGGCCATAACCTGCACGCCGAGCCGGAACGCCGAAGGATCGTAGTTTTGTGAAAGATACCCGCGCTGTGGCATGTAATAAAAACGATTTGGTGTTGCAACGAATGTTGTTGCAACGATTACTATTTGCTATTTAACCGTTTTTTTGCGCTTTCGTTTCTCATGGACGGATACCGCTTCCGGCGACAACTCGTCTTCGGTGGTGGTCGGAGTGTCCGGCGACTCCTCTTCCGCATCGAAGTCTGGAACCGGAATTTGCATAACATCGCCGAACGGATGCTCTGGCGGCGCGGGTTGTTCCGGCACGTCCGCGGCGAGGCGCGCGCGAATCGCATCCGGGCCATAGAGATTCGGTTCCGGTTCCATTACGATCTCCACGGGATGACCCGCGCTCCATTTCTGGCACAGCTGTCCGCCCGTGGCATTCCCGCCGGCGACATAACCGCCGAACATCAGCGCCGCGAACTCCAACTCGCCCCCCGTGTCTGGGTGACGCATAACGCCGCCTTTATAGAGCGAGTTTTTCATATCCTCCCATAGTTGCCGGACGAAGCCGCCGGACGCGAAGCCGCCAGCGGCATTCGTGGCTGCGAGTGACGACAGTTGGCTGCCCTTTTGCCCTTTCGGGCGATAAAAAACGTGATACGTCAATTCCATATTGTTGCTTAGATTACAATGGTTGCATAACCGCCCGACATGTCGGATGCGTATTCCTCTTCCACGTCGCGCATCGGATCGTACTCATCCGGTTTTTCTTCCGGCTGGTCGATCATTAATAAACTGTCTATTTCGACGCCCTGAAGCGCATATCTCAGTGCATCCGGCCCTTCGTCGCCCTCGCCGACTTCGTACTGATTGCCCACCTGTTTTTCGCAGTCATCCGAGTTGGTTTCCTTATGGATCATGGCACTAAGCTCGTCGAAGAGCATGTGGATTTCCGGCGTATCCATGAAGTACAGATGCGGCGGCTTGTCGATCACGCGGAGAGGAATACCCTTTTCATCTACTTCAACGTGGTCTTCGAAGAACAGAAGCGACAGCAGCACACGCCAGCCGCCCGTTCGGTCTCGGTTGGATGCGACGGCATCGAAGGACGGTCCCCACTTGTCCTTCGTGTTGAACCGCTGCCCGACGGTCAGATAGCCCTCGGTGGATGCTTTTTGAGCGAACGCATCGTGAGACAGGGTTATCGGACGCGCGATATTTTTATCCGTCTTCATCCGATCCCATATCTTCGCTTTGATGCGGTTCGGCCACTTATCCTTTTCTTCGAAGTATCGGTAAACCACGAATCGCCCATCTGGATGTTCGTCCGTGGCGGGATAGTGCGCTACCCACGCACAACCGGAGGGGTGGTTGGTGCCAAAGTCGATCCCGACGTATTTCACGACCTCATCGGGAATCTGCTTCTTGGGGATGAAATGCACTTCGTCATCCAGCATATCGAAATACTGGCCTTCGAAGACGGTCCAGTCGCCGTCCCTGTATGCCTTCGCCATCTTCCCCGTCAGTTTACTAAGCTGTTGCTCCCAGTAGGACGCTGGAAGGAGCGGGTTGTCTTTGGCAATAGCGCGTATGAACCCCCGGCGATCTCCTCTTAGCGCGGCCTTATCGCGCTCTTTTTTCTTCACGAATCGCCGGTTTACCCACTTGTGCCCTTTAGACCCAGGATTCGATGCGGACCCCACGCACCACTCGCGCGCGGGCACCGCGCTCGATCGGATACAAGAGAGGATTAGCTTATAAGCGTGCTCGGATTGCCGCGTTAGTTCATCCACCGTGGCATAGGCGATATTGTAAGACAAAATACGCTCGATGTCGTTTTTTTTGTCGCCAATATAGAGGAACATGATGACCCCTCCGCCGAACTTTTTATGGAAACGGTAAATCAGGTTCGCCGAGTCCCATGTACCCATCCAGCGCGGGAATATGTATGGTATTAAAACCTCGTGGCGCTCCCGGAGTTGCACCTTTGTCTCCGTGAACATTGCGGTTGTCTGCCCAACGATGTCACGCGCCTTCCACGACAGGTGCTTTACGATATGGCTTTGCAGCAGACCGTATGTTTTGGCGTTTCCGCGCGATCCACCCCAAAAAACCTCCGGCCACTCGAATATCATGTTGAAGAACTGCCTCTGCTTTTCAACGACCATGCGCTGACCCGGCTCGATCCAATACGTCTCGACCGAATCGCGGTCGCGCTCCATGTCCCAGCGTTTTTGCGCTATCCTGGTGCCGAGACGATTGATGCCCGGTGTATAGACGCGGCCATCCAGATCGTCCGAATCGAGACGGAGTGTGTTGAATTTTGGCCAGAGAATCTCTTCAAGGGCGATATTTCTCACGACGCGACCTCCGACGGAATGCCGAATTCTCCAGTCCGCATGATGACAACGCCAATATCGTCGGTGTCCTGCTTCTTACGTGTGCCGGCTTTGCCAATATCCTGAGCGAGAAGCTCCTTGAGCGCCCATGCGCGCTCCGACGAGTCGGGAGAGAATTTACTGAGCGCGATTAACTCGGCGATGATTTCCTTGCGGTTTTTACGGAAGTGCGCCGTAGTCTCCGCGTCAGACAGGTCACGGTCGGATGGGAACGACTTCATCTGCTCGTCGCGCTCTTTGGCGACGAGATCGTAGCTGTAGGCGCTGCTTTCGGGCGCTTTTTTTCTCGTGGCCATTACATGCCGTCGCCCGTCCCCATGCCGGCGAGCGTATGCGCCCATTCGGGTGTCCCGCGCGTCGGCTTCGCCTTCGCCGGTTTGTCGCTCGGCTGACCCATCTGCCGCATGGCTTCGCGTGCCTTAATTTCGTTTTGCTGCGCGCGAGCACCCGTAAAGTGCTTCACGTCCGCGTGGCTCATTGAAACTTTGTCTATTTTCATTGTATCGTATCGGAAAAATCCTGACCCGCATTTTGCGGATTGTCGGTCGGACCCGTGTTTTGGAGCGCGCCGGACTGGTCGGCCAAAATGTCGCTGGGGCGGTCTTCCTGGTTCGCTATGCGGCCCGAAGGCGGAAAGGACGGGGATCGCCCCTGCGTGTACTGCTGGATGGACGCGGCGAGCGACGGGTTGTTGGCTTTCTGTTTCATTGTTTAGCGGAAATTCGTTTCGACGAATATACGGGTAAAAAAAAATAGCGGATAGTTGGTTCCGGCTCGGTTAATTCGGCATCGTGGGCGGTGACCCCTCGGCGCGTATGGCATCCGCGATGGCTTTTTCGATCTTACCGAGCGTCCGGTCGAATTGCGCTTGTGCTGCGTGCCCCGTCATGGGCCGGCGTGGGAGCACGACATCGCGGAGCATTTCGAGGTCGTGCCGCGAGCCGACGATCGTGAGCGTGGTTCCAAGCCGGTAGTACCCACGGACATCGCCGTTCGTCGAGTCGATACGAAGCTTTAGTTCGCTCACGGCGTCCCCCGACTCGTCGAAAACGGCGAGCGGGTTTGTTTCGGTCAGCACGTTTACATGGCCGTTTCTATGGATCGCGCCTTCGGCAAAGGCGCGGCGCTGCTTACGATTCATTAGTTTATACAGCGGGTTTTCCCGTCATCCTAACGACGGACGATTTCCTTGTGTGTGATTTTTCGATCGGCTTTTTCAGGTTCGGCATGAGGAAGGATTTCCCCTTTGCAGGCTCGTGCGCATGGTGAATCGGGTCGTCCTCGCGCCAGAGTTGCTTGAACCAGTGCCGCGTTTCGTTCAGTAGCTCATCCTGTGTCCATTTATCGACACCGTATGCCGCTTCCACTTCGCGCCAGTAATCCATTTCGGAGTACCAGTAAAACGCCCCCGGCTCCGTCTCCGTGCCAATGCAGAATTTGCGCTCCTCGACGAACATCAGGTCTTCGATGGCCTGCGCCACGATTGCGGCCTCGATGATATTCGCTGCGGAAAGCTTCCTGTTCAACTCGTCAAACTTCCGTTCGTACCGCTCGCGGTCTTCCTCGTGCGCCATCGCGAAATTGTTCCAGTCCATGTCGGCTCGGAAGCGCCTCTGCTGAATGTCATGGAACGTGAGTTTCTGCTTTTTCAGCCTTGGAGTGTTCGTGGGTGCCATGTAGCCCTGTTGCTCCATAGCGCGCTGTCGAAGGAGTGTTGCATAATCGCCCATCTTGGTGGAAATGAACTTATGGCTCTGGAAGGTGGTTCCAATAATCGACAAGTCAGCGGCCCAATGGCCGATTATTTTTCCACAACTCAATTACTTTACTACTATGGCATCATTCGGATTCCAAGACGTTCATGGCCCAAGTGCCCAACCCGGTGCGGTTCAGTCGACCGCGCTCAATCAGCATTACAACGAGACGGGCGTACCTC
>Ga0307375_10003842_pt1 | contig 14551 bp, 11 predicted proteins | sample TR1MG_FD_202531 | JGI IMG/M metagenome (GOLD analysis project Ga0307375, IMG submission 202531) | Soil microbial communities from Risofladan, Vaasa, Finland - TR-1 | ecosystem: Environmental > Terrestrial > Soil > Coastal area > Acid sulfate soil | place: Finland: Risofladan, Vaasa | collected...
AATGAAGATGATAGCAGGCCTTGACTCCTAGTCAAGAGAAGTGAGTGGTCGGGGAGTGCAAATTCATTTACACTATTTAGCCTCACCAGCCGGTGGTGCTCGCTGTGGAACACGGGTGACCCCTTCAGTCTTGATTGCACCTGTTCCGAATTCATCGCAATGTCTACGGATTGGCCCAGCGATAAAGTGCGCAAGGCCTTCATCGATTTCTTCGTTGAGAAGCATGGACACACGTTTGTGGTCTCGTCTCCCGTCGTTCCCAACAATGACCCCACGTTGCAGTTCGCCAACTCCGGCATGAACCAATTCAAGCCCATCTTCCTTGGTCAGGTGGATCCTACGAGCGAACAAGCTTCTTTGAAGCGCGCGGCAAACAGCCAGAAGTGCATTCGCGCCGGTGGAAAGCACAACGATCTTGAGGATGTCGGTACGTCGTTCCCTCCTGTTCCTTCTACCCCCTCTCCCTCTTCCATTCACTCTACGTCCTGTCTTGCGTTGCTTCCATGCTTGAGTGCTGCCGTGGATGCCAGTGGAAGGCCCCATGTGCGCCCTCAAATCCGTTCGCCACTTCTTCGCCTAATTAAGCCTCCTAACGCCCACCATGTGTTCCCTTTCTCCCCGCACGGGCATTCATCTACTCGCTCTTGCGTGCGCGCACCTCAGGAAAGGACACGTACCATCACACCTTCTTCGAGATGCTTGGAAACTGGTCCTTTGGCGATTACTTCCAAATCGAGGCGATCGACATGGCCTGGGAGCTCCTCACTGGCGTCTACGGTACGCTTCTGCTGCCCCTGTTGCTGCTCTTTCCCCTCCACCCCCTCCCTTTGAGGCCTCGCTTGCATTTTCACTCCTACTTGTCCGATGGTCACTATTGCCGCCAATGCCACCGCGACCGCAGCGAGCTTTCGCTCCCATTTCCCTCCCCTCCAGCGTCCCAAGTAGCAGTACTGACCCCTCTCTTCTCGCTGCCTTTTGGATTCCTGCCCACGTGTGCTACCTCTTTTCGTCTCTCTCTCTAGGCTTGGACCCCGCTCGTCTGTACGCTACGTACTTTGAAGGCGATGTCAAGGAGAATCTGGAGCCCGATCACGAGGCGTTGAAGTTGTGGAGCCGTTACTTGCCCGCCGATCACATCTTGAAGGGTAACAAGAAGGACAACTTCTGGGAGATGGGTGCTACTGGACCGTGTGGTCCCTGCAGTGAGTTGCACTACGATCGCATTGGTGGCGGTCGCAATGCTGCCGCGCTTGTGAATCAGGACGATCCTATGGTGATTGAAATTTGGAATCTTGTGTTCATGCAGTATAATCGCGAGACTGGTGGTCATTTGAAGAAGTTGCCGCGTCGTCACGTTGACACTGGAATGGGATTCGAGCGTCTTACCTCCATTCTTCAAGATAAGCCCTCCAATTACGATACCGACATCTTCATGGTGATCTTTGATGAAATCCAGCGCATCACCGGAACTGAGCCCTATGGCGGCAAGGTCGGCAAGGATGACGTGACGAAGAGGGACATGGCCTATCGCGTTGTTGCTGATCACATTCGTACCCTTACCTTCGCTATTAGTGATGGAAGTGCTCCTGGTCCTACTGATCGTGGCTACGTCCTGCGCCGCATCCTCAAGCGTGCCATTCGTTACGGCCGCGAGTTTTTGAGTGCCAAGCCTGGCTTCTTCGCGCAGTTGGTGCCTGTCGTCGTGAAAAAGATGGGCGGATTCTTCCCCAAGTTGATTGAGACCGAGGAGCGTGTTATTGAGGCCATCAAGCTGGAGGAGGATCGTTTCGACAAATCTCTGGAGAAGGGTATTGCCAAGTTCAAGTCGCTTACTTCCAACCTTCAACCTGGTCAACAGATCTGTGCTCAGGACGTCTATGTGTTGTACAATGCCTATGGCTTCCCCGACGATTTGACTCGTCTCATGGCTGAGGAGAGAGGTTTGACGATTGATCACGTAGGTTTTGCTGCTCTCATGGACAAGAAGAGACAGGAGTCTCGTATTGCGTTGACTCAGAAGGTTGTGGCTGCAGAATTGGCCCTGACAACGGATAGCGCTGCGAAGTTGAAGGACGAGCTTAAGATTGCGGTGACGGATGATTCTCACAAGTTCCACTTGGGTGAGATCGATTCCTCTGTTTTGGCGATTTGGACTGGCAAAGAGTTTGTCAAGAGCTGGAAGAAGGAAGGCGAGTCCAATGGCGTCGGTTTGGTGCTTGGAAAGACGAACTTTTACAGCGAGGGCGGAGGTCAGATTGCCGATCGTGGTACCATCACTCTCAACAATGGCTCCGTCGCTCTATCCGTTCTCGATGTGCAATCGTTCGGTGGCTACGTGGTTCACATTTGTGACCTTGCCGAGGGCTGCGACGCGTCCACGGCAGAAGTTTCCGTCGGCATGAATGCTCACCTGGAGGTGGACATTGACCGTCGTCGTCCTACGATGGCCAATCACACTGCTACTCACTTGGTGAACCACGCGTTGCGCGAGGTGTTGGGCGATTCCGTGGAGCAGCAGGGCTCCAGCGTGACGGACAAGAAGTTGCGTTTCGACTTCTCCTACTCCAAGACGGTGACGGCCGCGCAATTGGCGAAAATTGACGTGTTGGTGTGCAAGATGATTGCGCGTGAAATGCCAGTCTATGCGGGAGAGGTGCCGCTCGACATGGCGAAGTCCATCAACGGCCTGCGCGCCATGTTCGGCGAGAAGTACCCTAACCCCGTGCGTGTGGTCTCGATTGGTGTTCCGATTGCTGATTTGGTCGCTGCGCCGTACGATGCCAAGTGGAGAGCGTACCCGATCGAGTTGTGCGGCGGTACGCACCTCGGCAACTCTCGCGAGGCCAAGGACTTTACCGTGATCGAGGAGGGCGCTCACGCCACTGGTGTGCACCGTTTGATTGCCGTGACTGGTGAGGAGGCATTGGAGGCATTGCGATTGGCGTCTGAGTTGGAAACCCGCTTGTCGGAGATCAAGGCGATGACAGACCGATCTCGGCTCAACATCCACGTCAATGAGTTCATCTATCAATTGGAGAACGCTGTCGTGCCCGCATCGAGACGCGGATCGATGAGAGAGGAGTTGGAGCCATTGAAGGCTGAGGCGCAGAAGCTCGTCATTGCCGCGCAGAAGGAGGCACAAAAGTCCGCAGGCGATTACTCTGGAGAGACGCTTGAGAAGCTGAAGGCCTCTGGTCACTCGTACTGGGTGGAGACGCTGGACATGGGCGGCAACTCGGAACAACTCGCCAAGGCAGCCAAGGGACTGCTCGAGGCTGCAAAGGCTGCGAACTTGCACGTCGCAGTGCTCCTGCTCTCGAAGGACGAGGCGAACCCAAAGAAGCTGCGCACCATCGTCACCGCAGCCGTCGCTCCGGAACTCACCGCAAAGCTCAACGCGTCAGAATGGGCAAAACACGCATCGGCTGCTCTCGGAGGAAAGGGAGGCGGCAAGCCAGAGGTCGCACAGGGACAAGGACCGGACGTTGCAAAGACCGTAGACGCTGAAAAGGCAGCCGCTCTATACGCCAAGGAGAAGCTCCACTGATCGTCATCAACATCATCAACATAATCTGAATTGAATGACTGCAACTAAATCGCATACCCCCCATTACCGAGGAACCACACATCTTCACACGCAGACATGTCAATGTAGTATGCAGAACTTTCAAAGCGATCTTAAAGAGCCTGGAAGCAATCAGCCTGACTGCCAACGTTGGCTCGCCTGAATCGGACGGCGCACTGGAACCAAATTGCTGGATATGGTGGAAAGGGATGCCTGTACATTCACATGGGATTGAAGGTTGTCATCTTAGAATCGGTATCGATGTGTCCAAGAGTCTCCTGAAGGGGTTCCAGCGGAATAGGGTGAGACTCGTTGAATGCGTGGATCAGACGGTAGTTTGGCCCGAGAGCCTCTTCCAAGGACTTCATCTTGATCGGTGTGGGTGCATTGACTTGACTTGATCTTGAGGAAGCAGTAGCAGGTACAGTCGTGGTGGCAGTTGTAGTAGTAGAAGTAGTAGAAACAGACTGTGTCTTTGCCGTCTTCTTCTGAACTGACGACGACGAAGGTGTTGAAGATGGAATGGGCTGCAAGAGCCTTCTCCTTACCTCATCCTTAGACGGCTCTGGCGTTGGAGCAATGAGAGCGAGTGGTTGCGTGAATTGTGGGAGCGACGTTGTGAGATTCAGTTTCCTCTGAACAGGCTGTTGTTGTGGATGATGATGATGGCTTACATAATCATTCTGTTGCTTGTGCGAGACGTGTGTTGATGATGAAGATGAAGCGGGAACAGCAGAAGGTTTGGAAGGCGACGGTCTCCTTCTCATCGTGGCTTGTCTCTTTCCAATCGTTGTCTCAGCGCCGTTTCTTCTCCCAGCAGCTCTCTTGTGACTCGATTCTGTAGCAATGCAACCAACAGCGGCATCCTTGGTCTTCTTCTTCATCTCAGATCCTCCTCCTCCTCTTCTTCCTCCTCCTCCTCCTCCTCCTCCGTGAACACCACCTTCACAACATTGGCACTTTCTGAGTCGGGAGGCAGTAGCGAGCTTCGGGGATCTCGGAACGGTCGGAACCCTTCCGACGGTCGCCGCGCTCGCCTTCCTCCTCAAGCTCACAGAGGGCGCCGCAGAAGGGGTCCTCGCCACAGTCCTCGATTGAACAGCGCCACTTCCACTACTGGCACATGTGCCGTCAGTCCTCTTTGGAGTCTTCGAAGACGATGAGAACGAAGTTGACTTGTGCGATGTCTTGGATGACGACGGATGCGATGAATACAATGACGATGAATACAATGACGATAAATGCGAAGATGAATACAATGATGATGATGAGGACGAAGACTCAGCTGAGTGAAGGGGAGGCAGAAACGTCTCTCGCCTCTCCTCCAGCTTCTTCTCGTAGAACTTTGCCGCATGGTTGGCATATTTCGTGAGGCGAGGGTATGGAGAAGATAAGTATGCAGTACACTTGGGGACATTGTCCACGTCCAAGTCCAGGCGTTGAGGGGCAGACGTTGAAGAAGACGTTGAAATTGCAGACGAAGACAGCAACGATGGCAGTTGAATTGCGGAATCCTCGTTGTTGCTAGGGTTGTGCTTCTCATTTGGCACATATGACAGGTGCATATCGCCAGGCATCCTAATTCCAGGCGCCGCAGAAGAAGTGGCCCAGAAATGCCTCTTCTTCACACCGGATGCCTTGGAAGGAGAAGATTGAGGGACAACAGAAGCAGAAGAAGGAGGAATACGAGATGGCGTGGGCATGACGGGCATTGGACGAGCGGGAAATAGCGGAGCCTTTTGAAACATTGGAGTGATACTAGACCTTCCTCCTCTTCTCTGGACGACTGGCGTCACTGCAACAACATTGCTAATCGATTTTTCCACTCTATTATCGGCATCAACCAGTACGAGTCGAGATCGGGACGGACTAGAAGGCATCGAATCGCATTCCTCCTCCTCACCGCCAAGATCATCATCCATGCCAATATTGACACTCAAACCCGCATTTTCGTCTACATACAACAACGAAACTTGAGAATTGAAGGGGACAGGGAGTGGAGGGGAGATAGATGTTGTGGCTTCGTCCAAATCGCACTGAATGGGGAGAAGATGGAGATATGAGAGGTCCAAAGAAGACGTAGCCATTTGAAGAGGAAGACCAGGGAAAACAGAGGCAGTGGGAGCAACACGGGGGGAGGAAAACGCGAGAGAACTTACCGCCTCTCTAGCGACCTTCGTTGGCGATGTGGGGTCGGGAAGAAGACAATCAACAGAATCCAAATACTTCTTGGAAGACTTGACATGGCTTTTTAGGATCGCTAGAGGACTTGTGAGGGGCACGGGGTTGAGAACGTTCTCTTCTCCGTCTATCGGCGGTGAATCGAGTGTAACTGCAGATAAGACAGAAATAATCGATTAGAAATGGAAGAAGGGAGGTGATTTAGCCAGAATGGGGGCGAGAGGGAGATCACGTACAGCGAGGCGTAGAAAGCAAGAGAGGTACAACTTCCAATCGCCGGATTGGCGTTTGTGGTACCGCGACCGACATTTCAGATGCAGAAGTGATCAACAGAGGTGTTTGCACTAGGCGCAGAGTATACCAGGTGCAGGTTCAGGATAGAGGCCAGGAGGTGCAGCGTAGACGAGTAGTCCAACCAGAAGTTCGCAATTCCAGGCTCCTAATGGGCACTATTCGGCCAGGTATAGAGTGCACGCGATAGTACACGTAATTTACAAGGGAAGAAGAGGGGACAAACGTAGGCGAAGAAGTGGTTGGAATGAGAAAGAGGAGTCCAACTGGTTCGCGAACCGTTTGGGAGTGATTCAGCGACGCCGAGGAACGATGCAGGTATTGGTCCTCTCTTGGCTCCGATTGCCATCCTTCCTGCATGACCTCATGTGAATCATTATTGAGAATGTTGTTCGTTGTTGATGTTATGCTCAATTCGTGTATTGAGGTCTAGAAGTTGGTGTTCTCCGATGGCGGTCGTTTCGAATCCTAAAAAAATCCAGTTTCCTCCTCACCTGTCGTCATTAGTGTTGCTTTTGTATCCAACTTCTATCGGTATGGACGAATCCCTCATATTGGAGCTGAACTCAACTCATCTTGCGCCGAAAACGCCATCTGTTCCCGTTTGGTCCTTGGCCTCCATTTCTCCGGCCATCTTGGAACTCATCACTCACCATTTGAATGGCTACGATATCGCCTCTCTCTACTGCACGTGTTCTTCTGTCATAATCTGCAAAATGCCGCGTGGTGTGCACGAAATCACGATTTTTAGGAACGACCCCGTTCCGCCCAGTTTCCTCTCGTTCGGCTCCTGTCTTCGCGCCTGTTCTCAACTCCGCTCCCTCTTCATTCTCAATCCCTCTCTCATCATACTGCAAAGAGGCCCTAAGCTGTTCAACTACCTTCCTCAAACGCTGGAAACGCTCAAACTTCATCTTCCTGTTTCGTTTGGCGACTTTCTGCTCATCGATGCATACCCTCAGAGTAAGCGTGCCAAGAAGATGTCCAAACCCACTAGTGCGCTGCAGGATCGCAATATCTTTCCGAGCTTTTCGGTTAAAACGCTCTTCCCCCGACTTTGTGTGTTTTCTGTCTCTGTGTCCGCTTTGAAAGGTCTGGAACTGGTCCGTTACACTTCTCGTGCTCGTTCTAAGGTGCTTTCTATCTTCTTTGAGAAGTGCCCTCCATCGCTAAGGTCGGTAGAGCTGGCCGAAAATCTGGAACACTTTGAGTGCCTTCCCGAGAGTATCGATACTCTTGGTCTCACATTTGGCACTGGTGATGAATTCCCACAAGACTGGAATATGCTTCCTGAAAATCTAGTCAGATTGACTCTCAACACAAGCGGTGCAGAGCTGAAAGACTTTACAAACCTGCCGAAACACTTGGAACGTCTCGTTTGGATACACAATGCTGGTCAACCAAACTTCCCATGTCTTTCTGGCTTGTCGCACACCTCCTTAATCTATTTATCGCTTCAGTGGTGTGGTTCAACTCGACTGATCGGCACAGGAGCCACTCTTGGCAATTTCGACCTTCTCGAGGCCTTGCCCCGCACGCTTCAGGTGCTCATCCTCGAATTCACGTATTCGCCGATTCTTACATTCCCCTTCTTGCCTCCACTCCTCACTGAGCTCGTTATACACGTAGAACACGCATATCAATCTATCCACGTCGTTTGCCCTCCAACCCTGCGCTCTTTGTCACTCACACGCCGTATGTTTGTTCAACCTGACTCGTTCGCACTACTTCCGAGGGAATTGAGGCAACTAACGATCGACTTGGCGACTACGGCGAGGGTCGGAGGTGCAACTCCTCTGCCTAGCGATTGTGCCGAGCAATGTGCACTCAATCTCCCTGAATCGCTCGTGAACCTTAGTATCAGGCATTCTTCATTCAATGAGAAGTTTTTGGCCGCTCTTCCGAAACATCTGATGGCGCTAGAATTCAGTACTGTGAGCTCTCTTTCTGAGTCCTCTCTTTGCTCTCTTCCCGATACCTTGACCTCGTTGACGCTTGGAAACTGTAAACAGGTGCATCAAAGGGCGTTTGACAAGTTGCCTGCGGACTTGCTGGAGCTGATAGTCGAGAGCGGAGAGGAGTTTGACGATCGTGCGATTTCCAACCTTCCAAGAGGACTTCTACATCTGACGATTAATAAATGCAACAATTTCACGGATAGGTGCATCAAGGACTTACCGAAAACCCTACTGACCCTCATCGTACCGGAATCCAGCCGCTTCTCGGTTGGAGCTGCTCTGCGCCTACCGCGCTTCCTACAACAGCTAAAGGTCAAAGGAATCATCATGACTCACCCAAGGTTGCCAAGAGCTCAAATCATTGCAGGAATTCCAGGAGCGATCGATATTCACGCACTACCATGGATCTCAGCAAAGGGAAAGAAGGTTGTAATCGACGCACAACTTTAGGATGTTGTATACTCTCAAAATGTAAGAAGCACGATGTCTCTCATACTCATCGGAAGAATTCTCAATGGACAGGGCAATATGACCACACTGAGTCTCAGTACTCTCTCATCTCTCTCTGGCCATTCTATCATCCCTCCCTGGCCATTCTATCTCTCCGATCCTGACCGACTTCGTTCCCGACCGCATTACCCATCTCATGTGGATCCAGGTAAGGCTAGGTGTATAAGTTCAAAGTGACAATGTTTATGAGGGTTACCTAGGCCGAAACCTGACAGCGATGCGCGATGCGAGTCTGTGGTAGGCCTCCTACGTTGGTAATGCAGAGGTACAGACTGTTCCCACCAAAAGTCTCAATCCAAGGGTAGCAACAGAGCCAATAACAGCACAAAGTGGATCAGATGTTGGCGATGAGGGGGGATGAGGGGGGATGAGGGGGAGGATGATGAGCATTACCTCCCACGACCACGAGCGTGAAACAGTGTTGAGCGGCATTTGGAACGAAGAGAAGAGAGTGTAGATGGGTTTCATCTCTTTTTGCTTGTCGGAGCGCTACCTGCGACAGGGTTCGTGTGAGCGAGAGGGGCGATGATGTTCGCATCGGCGAGCACAGAGAGAACAAGAGGTCGGTGTTGTGGACGAACCGTTGGCAACTGTACCACAGTACTGTGGTTGTTGTTGTTGGTGATCGGGGAGTTCTCCAGGTGCAGAAAGCAGTGCAAGCAGGGAGTACGTAGCAGATTGAACGTCTTCGTTCTCGGAGTGTCGACCATCTTGGGGAAACAAGCACATTGGTTGAGCAGACCCAAGTACCAAGCTTCGACATCGAGTTGTTCTGTGGCAAGGCGCGAGTACGATGGCGAGTTTGAGACAAAGGAAGTCCAAGTCGGCGGAGTGTTGCCTACTCGAGAAGACCAAGCCATGGGCGCCTCTGACAACTGGAAAGAGGGATTCTAGACGCCATCTTACGCCTGAATCAGTTTCAAGATACGGAGCGTGGATATGAAGAAGAGGAAAGGCGCCGCGTTACGCTCCTTCGAAAAGCGCCTCCCTGCAAGTGCAAAGAACAAAGATACCAAAATACCGATACTCCTTCCACACCATAATCGATGGCTTGGCTAAATTGGATCGACCTCTTGTGATCCATCGAGAAGAACACGAACTTGGCAAGATCCGATGATCACCGTGTACTTCATCTGTTTCGTCGTAGAGTTGCTGAAGAAGCGCTCAGCCCTTATGATAGCCTCTTTCAGACTGTGTGAGACAGCAGATGATGTGCTACCGCTCAACCCAATCGAAGGAAGTGCCTCCCAAGGCGTTGCGGCTTTCGATACCTTCTTCCATGGCTGTTTGAGCTCTACGTCCAAAATTACGTCGGTCATAAACGTTTCTGAGGATGGGGTCGCATCATGAACAAGAAACAAATGTGAGACAAGCATGCCGTCCGGAGAGACATCGTCGGCTTGGTTCGATTCCGTCCCCGGGACGTAACGGAGGCCAGGGTGTATAGCGATCGTTCCAAATAGTTTCTCCGCATCTATATACATCTGAGCCTCCGTTGTAGGGCAAAGAACACTGGGGTTGAATGAACTGAGAGCTGTCCAAAGCTGAGCGAGGCCGTTCTCGTTCTCCAGACCTCTCTCCGAATATCTCTCTCTCTCTCTCTCCGAATCTCTCTCTCTCTCTCTCTCTCTCTCTCTCTCCGAATCTCTCTCTCTCTCTCCGAATCTCTCCGAATCTCTCTCTCTCCGAATCTCTCTCTCCGAATCTCTCTATCTCTCTCTCTCTCTCTCTCCGAATCTCTCTCTCTCTCTCTCTCTCCGAATCTCTCTCTCTCTCTCTCTCTCTCTCTCTCTCTCTCTCTCTCTCTCCCACATCTCTCCCGGATCTGGTTCGAGCTTCTCCCTCTTCACTCTGGCTTTGACTTTGTTCGTCATGTCTTCTCATGAGCTTGTTGCTATATTGGATGCTGGCTCTCAGTATGGAAAGGTGATTGATCGTCGAGTGCGAGAGTTGAATGTCGAAACTGAGCTGTTGCCTATCACCACGAGCGCTGATTCTTTGCGTTCGAAATACAAGGCTGTTATCATCAGTGGTGGTCCCCAAAGTGTGTATGATCCTTCTGCTCCCTTGGTAGATTCGCATATCTTCGAATTGGGTGTTCCAGTGCTTGGCATTTGCTACGGGATGCAGTTGATGAGTTTCCAGAATGGTCGTCAAGTTGGTAAGAAGACGAGTCGCGAAGATGGTCAGTTCTGGATTGATGTTGATACGTCTAGTGCCTTGTATGCGAATCTGGAAGCGCAGCAGTCAGTGTTGCTTACTCATGGCGATACGGTGTTCGAGGCACCTGAAGGTTGGAAAGTGACCGCCAAGTCCGGCTCTTTGATTGCTTCCATCGAAAATCCTTCCAAGCGTTTGTATGGTGTTCAATTCCATCCGGAGGTGGACTTGACGGTGCACGGCGTGGCCATGTTTCGCAACTTCCTCTTCGGCATCTGCGGCCTGTCCGCCAGCTTCACTCTTAAGGATCGCAAGGCTACCGCTGTGGAATACATTAGGTCTAAAGTTGGTCCAGAGGCGAAGGTGTTGGTTTTGGTGAGTGGTGGCGTCGATTCTTCGGTTTGCGCCGCACTCTGCACTTTGGCTCTCGGTCCCGATCGCGTTCACGCTCTTCACATTTGCAATGGATTCATGCGTAAGAATGAGAGTGCTCGCGTTAAGGAGGCACTCGCGAGATTGAACCTCAATCTACAGGTAGTAGACGCGAGCGAAACTTTCTACGCCGCGACGACCAAAATCACCCGCCCTGACGGAACCACTTACTTCACCGAGTCTCTCGATACAACCATCAATCCAGAGGAGAAGAGGAAGATCATTGGTGATACATTCATGCATGTGGCACAGGCGGAGATTGCAAGACTTGGACTCAAAGCGGAGAGCACGTTTCTGGCACAGGGCACGCTTCGGCCTGATCTCATTGAATCCGCGTCGCACTCCGTATCAAAGGCCGCTGAGGTGATCAAGACACACCACAACGACACGGACTTGGTGAGAGAGTTGAGACGAAAGGGACACGTCATTGAACCGCTGGCGGATTATCACAAGGACGAAGTGAGAGCTCTTGGACGATCCCTTGGCTTGCCTGACGATTTGGTATCGAGACATCCCTTCCCTGGACCTGGATTGGCCATCAGAATCATATGCTGCGACGAGAAGCCCAGCGGAGGCCTCGACGAAGAGTTCCACGCAACCAATGCCAAACTTCACCATCTTCTTCAAGAATTCAACCCTGACGACGACCTTTCATCGACCTCTACCCCTACGACGAATACAAGCGGAAGTGCGCCGGCTGAACTCGCGGAATTGAGAGAAGACGAAAGAGAAGTGTTGAGGAGGCTCATCAGGACGAGACACGTGTCTGCTCTCCTTCTTCCTCTGAAAACGGTTGGAGTTCAAGGAGATGGACGTTCCTATAAGTTCGCTTGCGCATTGTCAAGCGATAGGGTGAACATTGGCGCGGAGGAGAAGGCGACGAAACAGCCCGCACATCATCAGGATCACCACCAAGGCCATCATCATCAATCTCATCAATCTCATCATCCTTCTCATCAAATCCCTACTCCACAACAACAACAACAACAACACGACGTCGATGACGACTTCTTCAACCCGCACGACTGGAACGACCTCTTCTCGCTCGCCAAACTGCTCCCAAAGATCTACCACAACATCAACAGAGTAGTGTACGTGTTCGGCAAGCGAGTCACACAGCCCATCACCCAACTCACCCCTACCAAACTCACCAAGGACGTCATCGAACAACTTCAGGAGGCCGACGACACCATCAACCAAGTCTTCATTGAACGTGACCAACTGAAGAACATGTCTCAAGCTCCGATCATCCTCGTGCCCGTAGCATTCGACAATCGAGAGGAGGAGCAGCAGAAGAGATCTGTGGCCATCAGAACACTCATCACCAACGACTTCATGACGGGCCACGCGGCCATCCCTGGTCAGCATATCGACGCGGACGCACTTCTGGAGTGTGTCAGGAGGTGCTCAAAGATACAGGGCATCTCCAGAGTCCTCTACGACCTCACTTCCAAGCCTCCCGCAACCACGGAATGGGAGTAGAAGCGCTTCTTGCTGTACAGGCCTCTCCAACTTGCATAGACCCCCGTTTAGACATTAGAACGCTCGGCAACTCATACTTACTTACGAGAATCGCAAGCGGGGCTCTGCTGATGATGTGGGTCTGACACATTGAGGCGAATATGGCCCAAGTGCCCTCAAAGGCCTTTCCATCAGGTACTACTGGGATGCAATCGCCCGGTAACAGATCACGCAACAGAATGAGGCAGATTCCCGCAGTTGAAAGAAGAAACACGATTGACATCAAAGCAAGGCTGATGGACGATAGCAAACTTTCTCAACATCGTCCGGTTGCCTGGGATTCGTTTGAATGAGTGTCTTCATGGGGAATCCTATCGGAATCCATATAAGAATCATATTCTGCACAGAAAGTCCAACCGATAGATGAGGTGTTGGAGAGAAAAAGGCGGGGAGGAGGCTGAGCCGTGCTTGGCTGAACCAGTACGTTTTTAACGACCACATCATCCACATGGCTACTCTCGACAAGAACCAACACATGGTTGTACGTTCCTCATGATGATAAATAAGTGTATTGCTGTCTTCAGGACTTGTCTAACCTCAGAACCACCGCTGAACCTGTTTTGTGTTGTTGCCAACCTTCTTTCGACCCGCAGGCCAAGCAGACCAACCCTGCTGCCCCCATCGTGATCAACATCACTGAGTTCAAGCAGACTGTTTTCGTGAGCAAGGTACGATTTTGCAGGAGACACTCATCTAACGCTGGAAACTGCTGTTTGGTTTTCGGCGACCCATTCCAACCATTGAAAGCGATCTATCGAGCCTGTACTGACTTGAGATCGCGATCCATTCGTGCAAATCGCTATCGTGTAGTGTGTTGGAACTGTTGTGCAGATCGTTGGAAAGTGTAACTCAATCACCATCGGTACGTGGCCAAAGGGAGACGAGCGCCGAAACTTCTGCCATTTCGGGGGATGCTACTCACACGCGCACTAGCGATTTCAGACACTGCCTCTGTGAGGCGCCCCAACGATTTCGCCGGATCCATTTTTGGGTGCAGCTGCTTCCTATTCCTCATTTCCATCCCTACACAGTACTGTCTTCCATTCTTAGTCTCCCTAACACAATCCTTGCTCATGTGTCGTTGTGTTTTCGAATACGCGCAGAGGGATGCAAGCAAACCAACGTCGTTTTCGACGATATCGTATCCAGCGTCGACATCATCAATGGCAACAAGGTTAACGTGCAGGCCAACGGCGCCTTGCCCACTCTCAACATCGAGAAGTCTGCTGGCGTGAACGTGTACTTGACCTCCCCTGCCTCGCGCACCGCCTCCGTCATCACCTCTCTCTCCTCTGAGGTGAACATCGTTGTTCCTGGGGCCAGCGAGAACGACGACCCCAAGGAGTTCGCCCTCCCCTACCAAGTACGTTCTCCCCACATGAAGATGCTCTCCATGATGAGTTCTATGTTACTTTTGCATTGCCACCCCAAACCTTGCATCTATAGTCCAGTAACTGACCTATTCTCTCGCTTCCCCTAGTTCATCTCCAAGCTGGAGGGAGGAAAGGTCTCCACTGTTGCCGTCGAGCATGCTGGTAACTAAGTGTGTCGCACCCCAACACATTCACCGCCCAACACATCCAACCCTGAGACCAGAAGGTCGACAGAGGAGAAGAGCTGCTCCTCCCTCTTGTTGGCGTTCCTTGTCCTTGTCCCTCTCAATGAACTCATTTCTGGTAACTAGTAATTGGAAAAGAGTCCCATTTCTTGCGTACATTCCATTTCCCTGCATTTGTCGTACCGATTTCTATTGACGGGAAGGCAGGAAACACAGTGTCTTGTCTGAGGAGCAGCTTTTGAGAGATAACCTTACCCTCTGGACCTCTGACATTTCCGTAGATGCCGTCAGCTGTCCAAACCCAAATGGGAAATAGAATTCTGCGAAAGTGAGTGAATGCATTTCTCTATATATTAGGGTATACTTCAGGCCTCG
>Ga0307375_10003843_pt1 | contig 14549 bp, 9 predicted proteins | sample TR1MG_FD_202531 | JGI IMG/M metagenome (GOLD analysis project Ga0307375, IMG submission 202531) | Soil microbial communities from Risofladan, Vaasa, Finland - TR-1 | ecosystem: Environmental > Terrestrial > Soil > Coastal area > Acid sulfate soil | place: Finland: Risofladan, Vaasa | collected...
GTAATCATGCCGCACACTCCCAGCGGCTGCCTGATGCACATTGCGAACTTGTTCGGCAGCTCGCTCGGCGTCGTGTGCCCGAACATCCTGCGGCCCTCGCCCGCCATGTAGTAGCCCGTATCGATGGCTTCCTGCGTGTCGCCGCGCGTCTCCTTGATCACCTTGCCCATCTCGCGCGTCATGTCCTGCGAGTAGGCTTCCTTGCGCTGCTCCAGGATGGCCGTGGCCTTGTAGATGATCTCCGCCCGCCGGGGCGCCGGAACCAGACGCCACTTGGCATAGGCCCGCTTGGCGGCCTCCACTGCGGCGTCCACATCCTTCTTGCCGGACTTCTGGAAAATGCCCACGATCTCGCGCGTGTCGGCCGGGTTGATGTTTTCGAACGTCTCTCCCGTCGAAGCTTCCACCCACTCGCCGTCGATGAAATTGCGATAAACCTTAGGCTTCGTCGAAGCCTTTCCCGTAGCAGTTGCGTGCTCAGTTGATGCCATTGTTCAGTGCCTCCGCCAATGTGAAAACTCTCAATGCTACGTGTTTACGATGGGGGACGGCAAGTACATGCAACCGCGATCGTTTCTCATGAGTTCGTGAGTTTTTCGTTTAGGAATGACGCCGGATAACCCCGGGGTGGCCCATGCGAGCCGCGTTTGCTCGCATGGGATCAACAGAACTTTTTGTCAGGGTAGGGATTTTGACTTTGAAGTTGCTGTTGTTTTTGCTTATGTGGCGCGGACGCCCCCGCCCGCGGCAGTTCGCTTTTGCTGTTCTTCTGCCTTGTTGCTTATAGCTTGCTGCTTGAAGCTGTGTTTTGGTGGAAGCACCGGGCTTCAGCCCGGTGAATCGAAGCAAAGTGAAAATAGCCCGGCCATTCATGGCCGGAGTTACATCGCCGCAGCGGATAAATCTAGGTGTTGTCGTAAAATGGCGGCCTCAACTTTCCATGAATTCGTAGGAGCTACAAGGGGAGTAAATGGCCGACGACGAGACTTTTATCACCAAAAACCGCGATTTCTCCGACATCGCGAAGCTGCAGGATCCAATTGTCTTTCAAGAATTTCTTGAACAACCACTCACTTTCATCGCAGAAACCATAACAGGCGCCCTTGCGGTAGGCCCTTGGGGTGTCGCAGCCGCTGGTGGAAGGATTGTTCAAGGATTGCTGAAGGCCAGGCTATTCAGGCAATGGGCCGCTGAGTTCAAGTATCTTCGCGACAAAGGGCGCATTCCGGACGATTTCGCCGGAAAGAAGTATGGATTTCAGACGTGGGTTGAACTCATGAGGATTATCGACGAAGAATCACCGGACGCTGACCGCCTTGATGCACTCAAGGCCATGTTCTTCGCGGTGAACAAGGTCAACGTCACCGATGGAGAGCGAATCGCTGCATACCAACTTTGGCAAATTGCCAAGCAACTCTCGTCCGGCGAACTGTTGTTGCTCAAGACTGTTTACGAGCAGAGAATGAAATATCCGCAACAATGGTTTTCGTATTCTCAGTGGGTTTCACATATGACAAACGCCTCCGGCCACGGCATCACTGGATTAATCGATGTCCATGAAAAGCGTCTCGTCGAGTTCTGTCTTCTGTCGCCACGTAAGCCTCAGCCTCCAGATGGAAGTGAAATCGACGCTCAAAATGCACGATTAACAGACCTTGGTTTTCGTTTTTGTACAAACATCCCAAATTATCAAATCGAGATGAGCGACGTAGCTTCCTCTGGCTAGGTCAGAGGGAACAGACGCACCTTTCGCCCCGCCTTCCTTCCTCTTTTCCCGCAATAAATCCCCTCTTCCTCCGTCCTAACTATTGGAAGCAGTTTTTCCGGTGGGATGGCTATCATGAGTGCGGGGATTTCACAGGCGGCGACGATGGCCGAGCAGCAGAGCAGGGTCGCGGAGTTATTCGTGCGTGAGCGCACGCGTTTTCTCCGCTTCGTCCGGCGACGCTTCTCCGCGCTTTCCCTTGCCGACGCTGAAGATATCCTCTCCGACGTTCTCTCCGCATTCTTCTACCGCCCGCACCTGCTCGACGACATCGAGCGCCTCGACTCCTACGTCTACCGTGCGCTCACCAATCGCGTCATCGACCGCCAGCGGAAGCCATCTTCGGTTTCGCTCGATGACGACGATCCCGGTTCCGGCGAGCCCTCGGTGCTCTCACTCATCGACACCCGTCCCGGGCCGGACGCCGAGATTCGCGGCCAGGAGATTCGCCGACGCCTCGTCGAGGCGCTCGACGAACTCGACCCCAAGGAGCGCGCCGTCTGGCTCGCCACCGAGATCGAGGGCCGCTCCTTCCGCGAGCTTGCCGAAACCTTTGGCGAACCCATCGGAACCCTGCTCTCCCGCAAGAGCCGCGCCGCACACGCGCTGCGGCAAAAATTGCAAGACCTGCGCGACTCCGCGCACGAGGAGGAACTATGACCGACACGCCGAAAACCGAACACCGCCGTATCCGACGGTTCTTGCTTTTCGTTCCACTCTTCATCGCCGGAGCCTTTGTTTTTGGCTTTGTGCTGATGCTGCTGTGGAACGTCCTGATGCCGCAGCTCTTCCACCTCAGCCGAATTGGCTACTGGCAGGCCCTCGGACTGTTCATTCTCGGACGCCTGTTGCTTGGCGGCTTCAGCCCCACGACGCGGGTTCGCGTGCACCGCCCACCGTTCGGCGAAAGCCGCCCCGCCCCTCCCGCGGACGCCTACCAGTCCTGGTGGGAGGCCGAGGGAAAGGCCTCGTTCGAGCAGTACCTCAAGCGATAGGTTGCTGGAGCGCCAGTTGCCCCACCTTGGCTCGCCTCTTTTGGCGAGATAAGGTGGGGTGGTGCATGGTCGCAGCGCCCGCCCCTCGTTTTTCAATCCTCAATCAGCAATCGACAATCGGCCATCCTTCCGTACACTGACCTTTCGTACAGGGAATTCAGCACAATTCGGGAGCGGGGGGTGCGAATTCAGGTGCCTCCCCGCTGGTAATTTACTGTTCACGCGTATGATTCTTCTGCGTTATGGTAACTTCCTGAAATTACCTTCTATTGATTAGGTTGGCCTTGTGGCTGCGAAGCGCAAAGAAGGACTGCAAATCTCGTGGACGACCGTCAGTTACCGCTCGATTGCCGGGGTGGTCGCCGTGCTCGTCCTCCTGGTGAGCTTTGTCCTCTATTTGCTTTTCCCCACCACCGTCAAATCCGCCGCCGGAGGACTCAGCGACGTACTGCTCGGTATCGCCGCCAAACTCGGCGTTACCTCACCCAGTGCCGCCCGCAAGAATTCGCCCGTCGGCCCGCAGCAGGCGCACTTCACCAACATTGAAGGCGCCGTCAAGGTCAAGAAGGCTTCCGCCAACACCTGGATCAACGCTGACTACAATCTCCCGCTGGAGCGCGGCGACGTCGTCCAGACCACCTCCGCGGGCCTTGCCAAGATCGTCTTTGCCGATGGCACCAGTTACACCGTCAAGCAGGATTCGCTCATCGTCATTGAGGACAACTCGGTCAACACCAGTCAGCAGACGCAGGTTTCCGTCCAGGTCACCACCGGAACCGTCGATCTCTCCACCGCCACCTTCTCGCAGGGTTCGCACTCGCAGGTGGTGGTTGCCGGAGCCACGGCTTCGCTCTCGCCGGAAAGCTCCGCCCAGGTCTTCAATGACCCCCGTGCTGACCAGCATCAGATCCTTATTAAGAAAGGTTCTGGCGAAGTTACTCGCGGCACCGAGACCATTCGCCTCGGCGACTACGACATGGTGAGCTTCAAAAACAACTCGCCCACCATGACCAAGACCAAGGAACTGGGCCCGCCAACCCTGATTGGCCCGCCCAACATGGCGCCGATTTTCACCGCCAGCAAGGGCGCCACCGTGCAGTTGTCCTGGACACCGGTTGCCCAGGCGACCACCTACCGCGTGCGTATCTCGCGGAACCCCTATTTTTCCAGCACCGTTCTCGACAGCAAAACGAGGGATTCCAACCTCAACACGCAGCTCGACGATGGTGCCTATTACTGGTCCGTGCAGGCCATGGATGCCGCCGGCAAGACCTCGGTCGAGAGCGAGCGCAATCGCTTTACTGTCATTTCCAGGGGGACGGAGAAGATCGTGCTTCCGCTGACGCTTGGAAACTTCGTCCAGCATGGCCATGTAATCGAGGTTCGCGGCAAGACCGAACCCAACGCCCGGGTGATGGTCAACGGGCAGGAGGTGCCGTCGGTCAACTCCGACGGGTCGTTCATTTATCTGACGCCACCCCTCCCCTCCGGGGAGAACGTTATTACGGTCACCGCGCAAAATTCTCGCGGAGGTGTAAATACGCAACAGAGAAAGATCGATGTCCAGTAGTAAGATGGTAGGAGAGCGTGTGTTTGTTCCGGGCGTTTCAGCGCTCGGAGTCCGCGAAGTCAGTGGCGTGTTCGTCAGCGGCTCTTCCGTCCGGCCTGACGCTGCCGGCGATTCCCGGCTCCTACCGGCAACACCTCGGGGTCTTCCGCATCATGATGACGGCTTCCGGTGCCACGCGCACCGGCGCCGTGCATGAGGATTCCGGGCAACGGTATTCCCGTTGCGTGCGTGCGATTGCAAGTTCCAGTTTAAAAGTTTCTTCGAAAGAGATTGTTCAGCAATGTCATCCAACGGCTTTCATTCCGGCGCTAACCGATTCGCCAACCTGCGTTCGTTGTTCAGCATGTTTTCCAGTGACTTGGCCATTGACCTCGGCACGGCGAACACGCTGGTTTACGCGAAGGGCAAGGGCATTGTCGTCAACGAGCCATCCATCGTGGCCATCAACAAGAACACCGGCGAAGTCGAAGCCGTCGGTAAGGAAGCCAAGGAGATGCTCGGGCGAACGCCGGGCAACATCGTCGCCATCAAGCCGATGAAGGATGGCGTCATCGCCGACTTCAAGGTCACCGAGAAGATGCTGAACTATTTCATCCAGAAGGCGCACAACCGCAAGATGCTCGTACATCCCCGCATCGTCATCGGCGTGCCTTCGGAAATCACCCAGGTGGAAAAGCGAGCCGTCATGGACTCCGCCTATCGCGCCAAGGCCAGTGAAGTTCACCTCGTCGAGCAGGCCATGGTGGCCGCCATCGGCGCGGGTTTGCCCATCACCGAGCCCAGCGGCAACATGGTCGTCGACATCGGCGGCGGCACCACGGATATCGCCGTCATCTCGCTCAGCGGCATCGTCTACTCGCGCTCCGTCCGAATGGCCGGCAACCAGATGGACGAGGCCATCATGAATTACCTCAAGCGCAAGTACAACCTGCTCATCGGCGAGCGCACTGCCGAGCAGATCAAGATTGAGGTTGGTTCCGCCTATCCGCTCGATAAGCCGCTCACCATGGAGATCAAGGGCCGCAACCTGATCGAGGGCGTCCCCAAAACCATCACCGTCGATGACAGCGAAATCCGCGAATCGCTCGGCGAATGTGTATCGACAATTATGAATGCGATTCGCGTCGCGCTCGAGCGCACGCCCCCCGAGCTTTCGGCTGACATCAGCGACCGCGGCATCGTGCTCACCGGCGGCGGCGCGCTGCTCAAGAATCTCGACAAGCGCATCCGCGAGGAAACTGGTCTTCCGGTCTCCATCGCCGACGATCCGCTCGCCAGCGTCGTCCTTGGCACCGGGAAAATGCTGTCCGACTTCAAATTGTTGCGCAAGATTTCGATCGAGTAGGCGCGGAAGTTTCCAGTTTCGAGTTTCGGAGCATGCGTGGCAGGCGCTGAATTTCGCACTCGGAATTGCAGGGGCGATTTTCCCGCGACTCGAGACTAGCGACTCGCGACATCTTTTTTCTCTCGAAACTTGAAACTCGAAACCTGAAACTGCTTTTATGGAATCCTTCTTCGGCCGGCACAAGAATGCGACAGTCCTGGCGGCCGTCTTGTTTGCGCAGTTGCTCGGTCTGGCCACGCAGATCAAGACGCAGACCGACCGTGGCTCCGTTCGCCTCTTGCGCTACTGGGCCGTCGCCGCCATTAGTCCTCTGGAGAAAGGTTTCGTCCACACCCAGGACGGGGTGCGGCGCCTCTGGCTGAATTACGTCTACCTTCGCGGCGTCCGTCAGCAGAATGAGCAACTCAAGCAGCAGATCGAGCAGATGCGTATTCAGCAGGTGCGCTTGCAGGAGGATGCCAACCAGGCCCGCCGCATCCAGGCCCTGCTTGCCTTCAAGGAACAGTATGTCGCCAGGACCGTCGCCGCGCAGGTCATCGGAACTTCCGGCACCGAGCAGTCGCGCATTGTCTATATCGATCGCGGCTCCAACGACGGTATCCGCCATGACATGGCGGTCATCACTCCGGATGGAGTTGTCGGCAAGATCCTCACCGTCTATCCCACCACTTCACAGGTCATGGAGATCACCGACTGGCAGAGCGGCGTTGGCGCCATCCTTGAGACTTCGCGCCAGATCGGTGTCGTCAAAGGTTCCCTCACCGGACTGCCCTACTTCGACTACGTCATGTCTGATGAGAAGGTGCAGGTCGGCGAGAACGTCATCACCAGCGGCGGCGATAGCATCTATCCCAAGGGCTTTCTGATCGGCAAGGTCGTCTCCGTTGGTCCCAGCCGCGATCTCTACCTGAAGATTTCAGTCAAGCCGGCGGCGGCGCTCGACAGGCTTGAGGAAGTACTCGTCATCACCCAGGTGGTGGACAAGACGCCTGATACCACGGACCTTGGCCCGATTCGCGCTGCGGATATTCTTGCCGAGCGCCTGCCGTCCGTGCCGCAGCAGAAACAGCCCGCTGTATCGCCCGTTGTCGGTGAAGTCCCGGCCACGCCTCCCGTTTCCGGCGCTGCGCAGACGCAGGCCAAGCCCCCGGCGTCGCAGCCACCTCAGGCCAAGCCGCCCGCCACTGGCCCTGCCAAGTCCAAGCCGAATCAGCCGGTCGCCAAACCCAAGCTACCCGCGACCCAGTCCGCACCGCCACAGGAGCCCCGGCCGTGAACCTTACCTACACATCGCGCGAGCAGGTTGAGGTCTACAGATTTGCTTGGCCGGTTGCGATCGGTGTCCCGCTGGCGGCGCTCTTTCTTCAGGCTTTCATCCCGGTGCATGTCTATTTCTTCCGGGCCTTTGATCTTCCTCTGCTGGTCACTATCTTTTTCGGGATCTCGCGCCGCAATCCGATCACCGGTCTTTCCACCGGCGCCGCCATTGGCATTTTTCAGGATGCCCTCTCTCACCAGCCCATCGGCCTGTTTGGCATCGCCAAAACCTGCATCGGCTACCTGGCGTCCTCCATCGGAGTCAAACTCGATGTTGACAATCCCGGCTCGCGATTCCTGATGACCTATGCCTTCTACATCGTTCACCAGATGATCTGCTATGCCCTGCGCGGCATGATGGGCGAAAGCCCTGCCTGGCACTGGGGGCACGATCTCGGCCTGGCGCTGGCCAACTCTCTGCTCGCCGTCGTCCTCTTCGCCGGGCTGGACCGGTTCAAGCAGAGAACGTGATCGAAGTGGTGCATGGGGCACGTTATGGTGCGTATTTAGTCCGCTGCCCCTCAGTGGCACGCGCTAAAATTGACTGGATCGCGAGAGTCACGGATGGCGTAATCTCAGGTCGGCCCGGTCGCACTCCACCGGGTTCTTCCAGGCAAAAGTGAAGTAATGTTCGGGCGCGAAGACAAAGTCTCCCAAATTCGAATCGCGGTTATTCAGTACGGCATTCTTGCGGTTTTTCTGCTGCTTGCCTTCGGACTCTGGCGCTTGCAGGTGATGCGTAGCGGTTATTATCGCAACCTCGCGCAGCAGAATCGCGTCAAGGAAGTGCCCATTCTTGCGCCGCGCGGAAAAATCCTCGATCGCTACGGCCGCATCATCGTTGATAACTATCCCTCGTTTTCCGCGCTTCTCCTGCGCAACCAGGGACCGATCAGTGACGCCACGCTCGATGCCATTGCCGCCGGCCTTCATCTTGATCCCAATGGCCTGAAGCAGCAGGTCCGGCGGGCCTCCGCCGTTCCCGGGTATCAACCCATTTACATCAAGTACGACATCACGCCCGACGAACTGGCCTTCATCGAGGCGCACAAGACCGAGTATCCCGAGCTCGACACCATCACCGTCCATCGCCGCCTCTATCCCAAGGACGGCTTCATGGCGAACCTCATCGGCTACGTCGGCGAGATCAGCGAAGACATGCTCAACAAGCCGCGCTACGATCTCTACAATCCCGGCGACATCGTCGGCCAGTCCGGCGTTGAGGCCGAGTACAACGATCTGCTCATGGGCCAGAACGGTTCGCGCCGCGTCCTTGTCAACAGCCGCGGCAAGGAAGTCGGCGAACTCAGCGACCAGCCCGCCGTTCCCGGCAAGACGCTCAAACTTACCGTCGATATCGATCTCCAGATCGCCGCCGAGGAAGCGCTTGGTGACAAGGAAGGCGCCATCATCGCCATGGACCCGCACACCGGCGAGGTTCTTGCCCTGGTCAGCCGTCCCACCTTCGATCCGAATATGTTTGCCGTGCGCATCTCTCCAAAGGATTGGAGCGCCATCATCAATGATCCCGGCAAGCCGCTGCTCGACAAGGCCATCCAGGCGCAATTGCCGCCCGGCTCCGTCTTTAAGATCATCATGTCCGTCGCTGGCTGGCAGGAGGGCATCGCTCAGAATCTTGTAGTGCACTGCGCCGGTGGCGCTGATTTCTATGGCCGTTATTTCAAGTGCTGGAAGAAGGGTGGCCACGGCACGGTCACTCTGCCCAAGGCCATTGCGCAATCGTGCGACGTCTACTTCTACACGCTCGCCCAGAAGCTCGGTATCGAGCGCATTGCCAAGTACGCCACCGAGCTCGGCCTCGGACAGAAGACTGGCATCGACCTGCCGAACGAAGTCAGCGGTGTCATGCCCAGCGAAGAGTGGAAGATTCGCAACTTTAAGCAGCGCTGGTTTCCCGGTGAAACCATCTCGGTGGGTATCGGGCAGGGCGCCGTCGCCACCACCCCGGTGCAACTCGTGCGCGCTATCGGAGCCATTGCCATGGATGGCAAGATGGTTCGTCCACACGTCGCCTTCCCCAGCGAACTGCCGCCGCAGTACAAGCCGTCCTCCTACACCCAGGTCACTGACATTCCCATCGACCCACAAGGTTGGGACGTCATCACCGATGCCATGGCGCAGGTCCCTAATCCTGGCGGCACCGCAGCCGGCTCTCATCTGGAAGGCATCGACTTCGCGGGCAAGACGGGTTCCGCGCAAATCGTTTCCAACGCCTTCAGGGCGCGTCTCGCCAACAAGTCCGAGTACAAGGATAACGGCTGGTTCGTCGGATTCACTCCGCGTCGCGACCCCAACATCATCGTGGCTGTCCTCTACCAGAGCGGCGAACACGGTGATCTTGCCGCGCGTCTCGCCGCGCAGGTCATCAAAGCTTATGTCGAAAAGCAGCGCAGCCTCGGCGTAAAGACCGCTGGCACGCTTCCGCCCGAACTGGCCACCACTGGCGAATCGCCAATCTCCCGCTCCACTCCGCCCTTCCGTCTTGGAACCTCTGGTCACGTCGAAATGACCGGCTTCTGGAGCACGAATTCGGCCAATGACTTTCATGTCGCGCGTTTCAACGTCCCGGTTTCCCGCCACTTCCACCAGGCCCTGACCGCACCCGGCATGGGAGCCTTTGCGAAAGACAATCGGCCCAATTTCCGGACGCATCCGCGACCGTCGCCTTCGACCTCGCACCGCTACGTTCCTGAAGTTCTCGCTCTGCTTCCTGATCCGGTAAGGAGCCCGAAGCAATGAGACGCTACGTCAACTTCCGCGACTTCGACTGGGTACTGCTCGTTTTCGTGCTCATCATCTGCGCTCTTGGCGTCACCGAAATTTATAGCGCCACCCGTCAAACCCGCTTCGACGGCATACAGGTCAAGCAGATCTACTGGATACTTGCTGGTGTCGGGATCATGTTTGTGATGAGTCTCGTCAGTTACCAGATGCTGCTCGAAAATGTCTACTGGATGTACATCGCCTCGATTGTGTCGCTCGTTGCCGTCCTCATCTTTGGCCGTCGCTATCTTGGCGCGCGTCGCTGGATCGATTTCCACTTCTTCCACTTCCAGCCATCGGAGTGGGTCAAACTCATCCTTATTCTCACGATGGCCAAGTACTTTGCGGAATATCAGGACCGCGAGCTTCCGTTCCGGGAACTGGTCAAAGCGGGAATGATCGTTGCCGTCCCCATGTTGTTGGTTATGAAGCAGCCTGATCTCGGCACAGCTCTTACCTACGTTCCCATCGCCGTCATCGCTCTCTTTCTTGGCGGCATGAAGATCCGCCACGGCATCATCATGCTGCTGATTGCCGGTGTGCTCATGCCGGTCATCTGGCATTACGGCTTAAAGCCTTATCAGAAGCAGCGTCTTGAAACCCTTGTTTCTCCCGAGGCTGACGCCAAGGGAGCCGGCTATCAGGTCATCCAGTCTCTCGTCGCCGTTGGATCAGGTGGCCTCACCGGCAAGGGCGCCTTCAAGGGTACACAGACCCAGGGACAGTTTCTCCCCGTCCCTCATACCGACTTCATATTTGCCGCCTGGGCCGAGGAACACGGATTCATAGGCGCTGTGGTCGTATTGTTGTTATACTTCTTGGTGTTAATGCGTTTGATTCAGAACGCACAAACAGCTCCCGACCGGGCAGGTACATTCATCATAATTGGCGTGGTCGGTGTGCTCGCATTCCACATCCTGGTCAATGTGGGCATGGTTGTGGGGTTCATGCCGGTAACCGGTATCCCCCTTCCTCTGATGAGCTATGGTGGTTCATCAGTTCTCTTCATGTTCCTGGCGCTGGGCATTGTAATGAATGTCCGTATGCGACGGTTCGTGAATTGACCATCTGCGGTGGGTAGCGCCTGGCACAGAAAGTAGGGCCGCCCCCGTACGGCAAGGTTCCAGCCCGGGCTTCGGTGCCCGGAGACGAGTAACTCATAGAACGTTCGCCCTCGCGTCAGAGGGCACTCGCCGGCCAGAGGGGAAAACGGGCCGGACAGGATTGAAGTTGAAGCGTTGCCCGCGGGGCGGGTAACGGCCCCATTTCACGCGTCACGTACCCGATGTTCGAACCGTGACGGTTCGAGGTTCGTGACATCCGGCGGCAAGTGCCGTCCGGAGTGCAAGAGAGCGGTCACAAACCCCGTCGGAGCAACGCCGGATTTCCGGTGGAGAAGATTTTTTCAGTGGTTGCGATGCCTTTCCCGTCCGTATTCGATTCGGATCGGCGGATCGGTGTACGCACCAGGCCGGTGTTGTTTCCGCAACGCCGGCGCCCGCAGGACGCTTCCCGAACTCGGCGAAGCGTGCCAGCCGCCGGGGGCTTCGCGAGAGCGTCTCGCATCGCCCGCTTTCTCCGAACTTCCATCCCGTCCTTCCCAATCCCATCATCCGGCGAAGCCCATGAGGGTCTCCTGCGGCCTTGATGCCGCCGGACAACCCAATCGGGCCCGGAGCAACAATGAATAAAGAACTGTATGTTTCTTCTACGCCCCATGAAACTAAGGTGGCGTTGGTGGAAGATGACCAGCTTGCAGAAGTGTATTTCGAGCGCGAAAACGAATACACCTTGGCTGGTTCCATCTACAAGGGCCGGGTCACTCGCGTGCTCCCCGGCATGCAATCTGCTTTCGTCGACATCGGCCTTGAGCGCGATGCCTTCCTCTATGTCTCCGACTTCCTTGACTTGGAGGAAGAGGAGGACGAGGAATTCGGCGACGTAAAAGTTTCTGGCCAGCAACTCGCCCATGCCAACGGATTCGTTGTCCAGGGTCAGCCCGCCGAAGCCGTCGACGAAGATGAGTTTGAGGACGAAGCGGAAGAGACTAACGGCGAAGAATCCGCCGAAACCTCCGCTCCCGCTCCCACGGACGAAGAGGGTGCCCGCCGTTGGCGCGGTCGCCGTCGCCGTCGTGGCCGCCGTGGCGGACGCGAGCGGATTGTCCCGCCCGCTCAGCAAGCCTCCGAAGCCGGAGAAACTCCCGCTGGCGAATCCGAGTCCGAGGACACTGGCGCGCTTGAGGAAGCCGAATTGGCTGTCTCTGCCGAAGCCGCCGAAGTCATCGAGCAGCCGCCCGTCGAACGTGCTGCTGCGCCGCCCAGCGACTACGCGCCGATCCTGCTTCCCGGCGAATCGATTTCCAAGTACAACCGCAAGCCCGGTGAGCCCCGTCCTGAAGCTCCCGTCGAGCATCGCGAAGAGCGCCACGAACGCGGCGGACGCGGAGACCGTTTCGGACGCGGTGGCCGTGGTGACCGTGGTGACCGTGGACGTGATCGCGGACGCGGACGTGACCGCGACGAGCGTCACGACCGTGCGCCTCGCGAACGTGACGACACGCCGTTGCCGTCCAACTATCAGCCCATCGTGCTTCCCGGTGAGTCGCTCTCCAAGTATCGCAACGTCGCACCCATCTCACCCATTTCGACCGGCGATGTGAGCACCGTCAGCAATGGCGGCGAAGCTGAAATGTTCAATCAGCCCTCCGAGGCGCCCATCGTCGAGTCCACCTCCACGCTTCCCGGCATCTCTCTTGGCGAGCCGCAACTCGTGAAGGAACCCGAGCAGCACGAGGCCGAATTCGAGCCCACCGAGGCTAGCGCCTCCGTCCGTGGCCCCGGGTGGACCGCTCCCTTCGAAGCCTCCTCCTCTTCTGAGGAAGCGGACGAAGTGGAAGAAGAGGAGATGGTCGAAGAGACCGAGTATCCCTCCGAACCGCAGCCTCCTGTCGCGCAACCGGAAACTCCCAAGCCTTCCACCGGCAAGTCACGCTTCGAGCGCATGAATGTTGCCAGTGTCTTCGGCGGGGATGCCATCGAACCCGAAAGTGAAGAGGTTGCGCAATCCGAGCCCGCCGCTCCCAGCGTTGCGGAGCCCGAAGCCGCGCACGCTGGAATTCCTGAAGCTGTTGTCATCGAGAATCACGAGGACGAGCCACCCGCGCATCAGGCCGGCAGCTACACCCTTGAGGGTGGCTACGTTGAGCACGAAGAGATCGACGAGGAAGAGGCCGACATGCCTGACTACCCCGATCACTTTGGCGGCTATCACCTCCACGACATGGAGGAGGAACCTCTCGACCGTGCTGACGACTTTGCATCGCGCCTCGGCGCTGCCGCCGGTCTTCTTGGCGAAGCCGTCCGCGACTCTGACGAAGAGCGTGCGCTTGATCGTTCCGAATACGAGTACAACGGCGACGAGTTCGAAGAATCCGAATTAGTCGCTGGCGAAGAAGAAGGCGAAGAAGAGGAAGAGGCGGAAGAAGCGGAAGAGGCCGAAGTCGAAAGCGGTCAGGCCGCGCCCGTCGCTCCCGGCTCCGAACGTCCTGCATCTCGCCCCAGCTTCGAGCGCCGTCCGCGCGAGCGCGATCGTGATCGCGACCGTGGCCGCCGCTCCGGGCGCCGCATGCGTGTCCGCCGCGAACCGCGCCAGATCCCTATGATCAGCGACCTGCTCAAGGAAGGGCAGGAGATTCTCGTCCAGATTGCCAAGGAGCCCATCAACAAGAAGGGCGCCCGCATCACCAGTCACATCGCTCTGCCCGGCCGCTTCCTCGTCTACATGCCGACCGTCAATCACATTGGTGTCTCGCGCAAGATCAACTCCGAGGAAGAGCGCCAGCGTCTCAAGCGCATCGTCGCCTCCGAGCGTGAGAACGGACACGGCGGATTCATCGTTCGCACCGCCGCCGCCAACATCAAGGAAGACGAGCTTCGCGCCGACATCCGCTTCCTCAAGCACCTCTGGCACGAGATCCGCGAACGCGCCGAGAAGGGTAAATCTCCCGCGCTTATCTACCACGATCTCAACCTTGTCGAGCGCATCCTGCGCGACCAGGTCACCAGCGACTTCTCGCAGATCTGGGTGGACAACGAACAGGAGTACGAGCGCACCGTGCGTTTTGCCTCCCGCTTCCAGCCCAACCTCGTCCGGCGCATCAAGCTCTACACCAAGGACGTGCCGCTCTTCGAGCAGTTCGGCGTGCAGGAAGAGATCAACAAGTCGCTCAAGTCCAAGGTCTGGCTCAAGAGTGGCGGCTACATCGTCATCAACCAGACGGAGGCGCTTGTCGCCATCGACATCAACACCGGCAAATATGTCGGCAAGACGCAGCGCCTTGAAGACACCATCGTCAAGACCAACTGCGATGCGGTGAAGGAGATTGTCCGCCAGATCCGCGTGCGCGATCTCGGCGGCATCATCGTCATCGACTTCATCGACATGGACGAGCGCCGCAATCGCCAGAAGGTGATGCAGACGCTCGAAGAGGCGCTCAAGGCCGATCGCGCTCCGTCGAAGGTTCTCCAGTTCAACGATTTCGGACTGGTGGCTATCACCCGCAAGCGCGTCAAGCAGTCGCTGGAGCGCACGCTTGGCAGCCCGTGTCCGTATTGCACGTCCACCGGCTTCGTCAAGTCCGTCTCCACCGTCTGCAACGAGATCTACTCGGAGATGCGCAAGGTCCGCCGCCACATCGAGGCCAAGGACATCACCCTGCGCGTCAACCCGGAGGTCGCCAAGGAACTCAAGGCGGGCAACGGCAAGTGGCTC
>Ga0307375_10003845_pt1 | contig 14541 bp, 8 predicted proteins | sample TR1MG_FD_202531 | JGI IMG/M metagenome (GOLD analysis project Ga0307375, IMG submission 202531) | Soil microbial communities from Risofladan, Vaasa, Finland - TR-1 | ecosystem: Environmental > Terrestrial > Soil > Coastal area > Acid sulfate soil | place: Finland: Risofladan, Vaasa | collected...
GCGCATCCTCGATTAGCTGCCTGGCCGCGTCCGCGGTCTTGCCCTGCACGCGGAAACCGCCCAGCTGGTGTACCGACTGCGGTGTAAGGCCGAGATGGCCGCACACCGGGACGCCGCGTTTCACCAGGAATTCGGTGGTTTGCGCAAAGGTCGCCCCGCCTTCGAGCTTGACCATGTGCGCACCGGCCGCCATCAGTCGCGCGGCGCTGCGAAACGCCTGCTGGTCATTTTCCTGATAGCTGCCAAAGGACAGGTCGCCGATCAGGAACGCGCGCTTTGCGCCGCGCGCGACGCACCTTACGTGGTAGATCATGTCATCCAGCTTGACCGGCAGCGTGGTATCGCGCCCCTGCAACACGTTGCCCAGGGAGTCGCCCACCAGAATGCTTTCGACGCCGGCGTTCTCCAGCAGCGCGGCGAAGCTCGCATCGTAGCCGGTGAGCATGGCGATTTTGCTGCCGTTGTCGCGCAGTTTTTGCAGGTCGGTGAGGGTAACGGGCTTGTCGCTCATTGGGGCATGTCCGGAAAGATGATGGTCTATAGCTTATTACAAAACGAGGCGATGCATTTCTTCGTGAATTAATGCTTTTCTTAAGTGACTAGGCGGCGCCTTTATAAGGAGAGTGCTCGTTCAGCTCATCCACGTAGCGCGCGATGCCATGATGCTCGCGCTCGAGGAAACGCTCCACCGCATCGGAGAACTCGGGGTGCGCGAGCCAGTGGGCCGACAGCGTTTTCACCGGCAGGAAGCCGCGTGCGAGCTTGTGCTCGCCTTGGGCGCCGCCCTCGAATAGCTTGATCTTATCCTCGATGCAGAATTCCAGCGCCTGGTAATAGCAGGTTTCGAAATGCAGGCAGGGAAGGTATTGCAGCGCGCCCCAGTAACGGCCATACAGGGCTTCCTTCGAGTACAGATTGAGCGCGCTCGCGATCGGCTTGCCCTCCAGTTCGGCCACGATCAGCAGTACGTGCTGCGGCATGGTCTGTCCCAGCCGCTGGAAGAATTCCAGAGTGAGATAGGGCGTGGAGTGGTGTTCGCGGTAGGTGCGATTGTAGCAGCGCGTGAAGAATGCCCAGTCGCTGTCCCGGATTTCATCGCCGCGCAGCCGCCGGAAGGTCGCGCCGGCATCGCGCACCTTGCGCCGCTCCTGGCGGATCTTTTTGCGCTTGGCGTGCGACAGCTGCGCGAGGAAGTCCTCGAACGAGCCGTAACCCTGATTGTTCCAATGAAACTGCACGCCCGAGCGCAGCATCATGCCGGCCTCCTGCATCAGCAGTGCTTCCTGCGGCTGGGGAAACAGCACGTGCAGCGACGAGACATTCTGCGCGAGGGCCAGCGCCGCGCGCAGCAGTGCGGCGCGTTCGGCGTCGGTCGCGGCGAGCAGGCGCGGCCCGGAGACCGGCGAGAACGGGATGGCGGCGAGCAGCTTCGGGTAGTACTCGAGGCCATGACGTCGATAGGCGTCGGCCCAGGCCCAGTCGAACACGTATTCGCCGTAGGAATGCGACTTGAGATAAAGCGGCATCGCTGCCCTGAGGCGTGGGATGGCGGACGCGTTCGCCGGCGGGCTTTGATCCCACAAGGTCAGGAATTGCGGCAGCCAGCCGCTGGCAGCGGCGGCGCAGCCGGTCTGATGCAAGGCGTGGAAGAATTGGTGCGACAGCATCGGGTTGCCGCCCGCGAGGCGGTTCCAATCCGCGGCAGCGATGCCGGACAGATCATCGAGCACACGCAGATCGAAATCGGGCATTTGGGCGGGTCCTGGGGGCTGAGCTGACAGGGGGCAAAAAGGGATGTTGCGTGGGCGAGCGGGCGCGCCGGTGATCGTTGACGACGCCGATTATTGGCGAAGGGTAGTCGCACTGCAAGCGTTATAATCCGCCGATGAGCAACACGGTCAAAATCGCCGTCGCGCAGATCAACTGCTTACTCGGCGATCTTGCGGGAAACGCCGCCAAGATTCTCGATTGCGCGGCGCGCGCCAAAGCCGCCGGCGCACATATTCTGCTTGCACCCGAGCTGTCGATTTGCGGTTATCCGCCAGAGGACCTGCTGCTGCGCGACGGATTCTTCCGCGATTGCGCGGCCGCCGTGGACAAACTCGCCCTTGCGGTGCAAGGAATCACGGTCGTCGTTGGCCATCCGCAACTGACCGGCGGCCGGCGCTACAACGCAGCATCGGTGCTGCGCGAGGGCAAGGTCAGGGCGACCTATCGCAAGCGCAATCTGCCCAATTACACTGTGTTCGACGAGGAGCGCTATTTCGAGCCCGGCGGCGAGCCGGTGGTGTTCGAACTCAACGGCGTGCGCTTAGGGCTAAACATCTGCGAGGACCTCTGGGGCGAGCAGGGGCCGGTGGAAGCCGGTGCCAGTGCCGAGCAGCACGGCGCGGCCGCGCATCAACGCAAGGTGTGGCGCGCCGAAGCGCCGCGCCTCGCGAGGGCCGCGGGAGCCCAGGTGCTGCTGGTGCTGAACGCATCGCCCTACCATACCCGCCAGCATGCCTCGCGCCTGGCGGTGGCGCGCAACCGCGCCCTCGAAACCGGGATGCCGATCGTTTATGCAAACCAGGTCGGAGGCCAGGACGAACTCGTGTTCGACGGCGCGTCCTTCGCGCTCGATGCGCACGGAGAACTGACGCATCAGCTGCCGTTTTTCGAGGAGGCGCTGGACTACGTCGATATCGTCGACGGTGTGCCGCAGCCCGGCGCGCGCGCGCCGACCCTGTCATTCGAGGCTTCCGTATACGGCGCGCTGTGCCTGGGTGTGCGCGATTACCTCGGCAAGAACGGTTTCCCCGGCGCGATCCTCGGGATGTCGGGCGGCATCGACTCGGCGCTGACGCTGGCCATCGCCTGCGATGCGCTGGGAGCGGACAAGGTGCGCGCGCTCATGATGCCCTCGCAGTACACGGCGGACATCAGCTGGATCGATTCGCGCGACATGGTCGAGCGTCTCGGCGTGCGCTATGACGAGATCGCGATCAAGCCGATGTTCGACGCCTTCCTCGCGGCGCTTGCCGGGGAATTCAAGGGGCTGCCATTCGATGCGACCGAGGAAAACCTGCAGGCGCGCATTCGTGGCACGCTGCTGATGGCCTTGTCCAACAAATTCGGCTCCATTGTGCTCACTACGGGCAACAAGTCCGAAATGGCAGTGGGCTATTCCACGCTATACGGCGACATGGCGGGCGGTTTCGCCGCGATCAAGGACGTGGCCAAGACCCTGGTCTATCGCCTCGCTGAATACCGCAATACCCTGGGCGAGGTGATTCCGCGGCGCATCATCGAGCGCCCGCCCTCGGCCGAACTGCGCCCGGGGCAGACGGACCAGGACAGCCTGCCGCCGTACGAGGTGCTCGATGCGATCATGTCCGGATACATGGAACAGAACCTGAGCCCGGCCGAAATCGTGGCCGGCGGGCAGCGCGAAGAGGATGTGGTGCGCGTGGTGGGGCTGATCAAGAGAAACGAATACAAGCGGCGCCAGGCGCCGGTCGGCATACGCATCACCCAGCGCGGTTTCGGCAAGGATTGGCGCTATCCGATCACCTCCAGGTACCAGGAGAAACTCAAGGGCTAATACCGGTCGGCGGAAAGCGCGGCGCGTGCGCGCGGCCGTTCCCGCTCTTGCCCCGCCTTTTGTTGATATACTTGGTGCAACTGCAACACGGGAGGTCCACTGTGAAAAAAATAGACGCTGTGCTAAAGCCGTTCAAGCTCGATGAAGTGCGTGAGGCCTTGTCGGAAATCGGGGTGACCGGGCTCACTGTGACCGAGGTCAAGGGCTTCGGCCGGCAGAAAGGCCACACCGAGCTTTATCGCGGTGCCGAGTACGTGGTGGATTTCCTGCCCAAGGTGAAAATCGAGATCGTCGTTGCCGAAAACATACTGGAGCAGGCAATAGAAGCCATCGTCAAGTCCGCGCGCACCGGCAAGATCGGCGACGGCAAGATATTCGTCACCTCGGTCGAGCAGGTCGTGCGCATCCGCACCGGCGAGATCAACGAGTCGGCGATCTAGCCCGCCAACAGCACCAGCAGCGCCCCGCTGCCGCCGTCCACCGGACGCGCTTGGCAGTAGGCCAATACCTCCTCGCGCCGGGTGAGCCAGTATTTCACCTTCGCTTTCAGCACCGGCTCGCGGTTCTTCGAACCCAGCCCCTTGCCGTGGATCACGCGCACGCAGCGCACGCCGCGCCTCGTGCAGTTCGCCAGGAAACCGGCCAGCGCCTCGTGCGCTTGGTGGCGGTCGAGGCCGTGCAGATCGAGTTGGTCCTGGATCACCCAGGCGCCGCTGCGCAGCTTGCGCAGCACCTGGCGCGAAACGCCGGCGCGCACGAAATTCGGCTCGTCGCCCGTATCCAGCCAGTCCTGCGCGGTCCAGTCGGCGCGCAGGCTTTCTTCGAGCGCCGCGTGCTCGTCCAGGTGCGACTGCACCGGGTAGGGCGGAGGCGCGTCCTGCAGGCGCAGCACTTTGCCATGGTGCGGCAGCCGCTGGGCATCGGCGACTGCCTGCCGGAACAGATCCCGGTCCGCGTCGTCAATCGACGTCTTGGCGGCCTTCTTCATGTCTGAGCTTGGCTGAATCGCGCCCGGTTATCCACCACCCAGATCGTCGAGGTATTTTTCCGCATCCAGCGCGGCCATGCAGCCCGAGCCGGCGCTGGTCACTGCCTGGCGGTAGACATGGTCCTGCACGTCGCCCGCCGCGAACACGCCGGGAACGCTGGTGGCGGTCGCGTTGCCGTCGTTGCCGCCATGCGTTCGTATGTAACCTCCCTTCATTTCGAGCTGGCCCTCGAAGATCTGCGTATTGGGCGAATGGCCGATGGCGATGAACAGCCCGGGAAGTTTGAGTTCTTCGGTGCTGCCGCTTTTGACGTCCTTGATGCGTATTCCGGTAACGCCGCTTTTGTCCCCCAGCACCTCGTCCAGAACGCTGTTCCACTTGATGCTGACGTTGCCGCCTTTGGCCTTGGCGAGGAGCTTGTCTATCATGATTTTCTCGGCGCGGAACTTGTCGCGGCGGTGGATCAGGGTGACATGGCGCGCGATATTGGCCAGATACAGCGCCTCCTCGACCGCGGTGTTGCCGCCGCCGACCACGGCTACATCCTGGTTCTTGTAGAAGAAGCCGTCGCAGGTGGCGCAGGCCGACACGCCCTTGCCCATGAATTTCGTTTCCGACTCCATGCCGAGGTAGCGCGCCGAGGCGCCCGTGGCGATGATCAGCGCATCGCAGGTATAGGTGGCGCTATCGCCCGTAAGCGTGATCGGTTTTTGCCGCAGATCGACCGACTGAATCTGGTCGAACACGATCTCGGTGTTGAAACGCTCGGCATGCTTTTGGAAGCGCTCCATGAGTTCGGGGCCCTGCACGCCGGCGAAATCGGCGGGCCAGTTGTCGACCTCAGTGGTGGTCATGAGCTGGCCCCCAGGGGCGAGTCCGGTGAGCAGCAGGGGTTTCAGATTGGCGCGCGCGGCATACACCGCTGCCGTGTAGCCGGCGGGGCCGGAACCGAGGATGAGCAGACGCGAGTGCTTGTTCATGTTGATCCAGTTGAAGTTGGATATAATAAAAAAAACGAAAAGAAAAAAGCGATCCGGCGGACAGACCAAATTATACCGTTCCGGACCGGTCGCACTTAGGGCAGCTTGCAGGCTTGTTTGGGGGCTTTTTTCCAGGCAACGGGTTTCCTCGTTTCTCGGGCTGCGGCGAAGGTCGGCAGGTCATGGTCCGCGGAATGCAAACATCAGCCAAAAGGGGCGCCGGCAGTTTGATGAAACCTCTTGTAGCTGCGGCTGCGATCGCGCCGCTGTTGTTCCTGGGCGCGCCGCTTGTCCACGCGCAGTCGCAGCCGTCCGCAGCGGCGGCGCCGGCGGCCGATCCGCGTTTCGATATCGACAAGTTCATCGTTCATGGCGCAACCCTGATCAGCGCCAATGAACTGCGGCTCATACTCGCGCCGTTTACAGGCAAGAACAAGGATTTTGGCGACGTACAAAGGGCGCTGGAAGCGCTGGAGAAAGCCTATTCCAGCAGAGGCTATAGCGCGGTGCAGGTCATTCTGCCGGAGCAACAAATCGACGCCGGCGTCGTCCGGTTCAAGGTCATCGAAGCCAGGATCGGCAAGGTCATCGTCGAGGGCAACAAGTATTTCGACGCGGCGAACATCCGTGCGAGCCTGCCGCATGTTCGGCCGGGGCAGGCGCCGAATATCTTCCGGATCTCCGATGACCTGCGCCTGGCCAACGAAAACCCGGCCAAGCAGACGACCGTGCTGTTGCGCAGCGGCGACAAGGAAGGCCAGGTCGACGCCGTGGCGCGCGTCACCGACGATAATCCCAACAAGTTCAGCTTAACCCTGGACAACACCGGCACACAGCAGACCGGTATCTTCCGCATTGGACTCGGCTACCAGAACGCCAATATGTGGAACCGCGACCAGGTCCTGAACATGCAATATGTGACCGCGCCCTACGACGCCGACAAACCTGACCGGCTCAGCCTGTATCCGAGCAGGCGCGTGCTGATCTTCGGCGGGCAATACAAAATACCGCTCTACCGGGAGGGCGACTCGCTGGAGTTTTCGGCCGGCTACTCCAACGTCGATTCCGGCGTGGTGGCGAACCTGTTCAACATCAGCGGTAGCGGCAGCATTTTCGGCGTGCGCTACAACCATAACCTGGATAAAGTCGGAGATCTGGAGCATAAACTGAGCTACGGCGCGGACTGGCGCATCTACCGCAGCGTGGTGACCCAGGTCGGCGTCGCCGGATCCGGCCTGGTGCCGGACATCACCGTGCATCCGGTCAGCCTGGCCTATTCCGGCGTGTACCGGAAACGGGAGAGCGAGAGCAGCTTCTATATTTCGGTCAGCCGGAATCTTCCCGGAGGCAACGATGCCGGGACCGGAGCATTTCAGGGCGATACCTCTACCGTCCCGCCGCGGCCACCCGCGCGCGCGGGTGCGAACCCTGACTATCTCGTGGCCCGCTGGGGTTTCAACCACAACCGTGCGCTGCCGGGCGATTGGCAGTTGCGCTTGGGCATGAGCGGGCAGGTGACACGCGACAAGCTGATTCCGGGCGAACAATTCGGCATCGGCGGCGCCGATTCGGTGCGCGGATTCCTGGAGCGTGAAATCATCGGCGACGAAGGTTATCGCGGAACGCTCGAGCTATACGGCCCGGACTTCGGCGACGTCCTCCCCGTTGCCGGCGCCAGGATGCGTGCGCTGGCGTTCACCGACTGGGGAGCGGTGAGGCGCGTGCATCCTACCGTGCTCGAAATGGGCGGCCAACATATAGGCAGCGTTGGGTTCGGACTGCGTTTTTCGCGCGCCAACAACGTCAGCGTCAGGCTGGACGCAGCAAGGGTAGTGGACGCAGATGGTTTGCAAAGCAAGGGGGACATGCGCGTGCATGCGAGCCTGGCTTATATCTACTAGCGTGGCGGTTCAAGAGCAACGGTTTTCCGAATGTCCCAAGGAAGGGGGGCAGAGTTGCCGCGGCGGCGAAGGACCGTGGTCTGTGCCCAGGCTGCGAGCTTGTTTGGCCGAAACTGCGAAATAGTGTGAAATAGTTCCTGTTTTATCGCGTCCGGAGCACATAGTCTAGATCTAGACGAGTAAAGACGGGAACACGCTGGATTGGGTCCGGCGCGCGGACTAAATCCGCATTTCGCAGTCCCGCCAAGCACATAGCTCGTATTGTGTTAGCATGAACGTCAGACCGGGAAGCGGCCTTCTTCGGCTTCTCGGCTTTAGGTTCGTGCACGGCTGACCTGGCGCGCAGAATACAACAAGCTTGGCGGGTGTGAGCGGAAGGGTGTTTTGTGAAAGCAGAACGCACGGTAGCTTCGTTACTCCGGCACAAGGCCCTGGCAATCGCGGTGGTCTCGTGTTTTGCCGCGTATGCGCAGGCCAATCCGATCAATCCCACGGTGATCAGCGGCGCGGCAACCTTCGCCGCCAGCGGCAAGAACCTGACCGTCACCAACACCCCCGGCGCGATCATCAACTGGCAAGGGTTTTCGGTCGGCAAAGACGAAGTCGCGCGCTTCATCCAGCAAAACGCGCAGAGCGCGGTATTGAATCGCGTAGTCAGCCAGCAACAGTCCGCCATCCTGGGGCAGCTGCTGTCGAACGGCCGCGTATACCTCATCAATCCGAACGGCATCACCGTTGGCGCCGGCGCGCGCATCGACACCGCTGGGTTCGTCGCTTCCAGCCTCGCCTTGAGCAGCAACGACGCGCTAGCCGGCAAATTCAAACTGCAGGACACGGGCAACTCGGGCAAGGTAATCAACAACGGCACCATCACGACGCCCAGCGGCGGCTTCGTCTATCTCGTCGCCCCCAACGCCGAGAACAAGGGCATCATTACCAGCCCCAAGGGCCAGATCATCCTCGCGGCGGGCAAGACCGCGGAACTGGTCGATTCCCAGTCACCCGACCTGCGCGTGCAGTTGACTGCGCCCGAGAACACCGCAATCAACGTCGGCAAAATGGTCGCCGAGGCCGGCAGCATCGGTATTTTCGCGGGCGCGATCAAGCAAAGCGGGCTTATCTCCGCCAACAGCGCGACCGTCGACGCGCAGGGGCATGTCGTGCTGCGTGCAAAGAAGGATATCGTGCTCGATGCCGGCAGCCGAACCGAGGCGAACGGCCTGCGGGGCGGCGGCGTTACCGTGCAGGCTGAAGGCGGAACGCTGCTTGCTTCCGGCGTCGTCGAAGCCAAGGGTGCGGGCGGCCTGGGCGGAACGGTGCAGCTGCTGGGCAAGCAAGTGGGCCTAATCGACGACGCGAGAGTCGACGCATCGGGCGACCGTGGCGGCGGCACGGTGCTGGTCGGCGGCGACCGCCACGGCGAAAATCCGGCTGTCCAAAACGGCCAGCGTACCTACCTTGGTCCTGCGGTCACGGTCAAAGCCGATGCCGTCGACGCCGGTGACGGTGGTAAGGTCATTGTCTGGTCGGACGACACGACGCGCTTCGACGGGAGCATCACTGCGCGGGGAGGCGCGCACGGCGGGGACGGCGGATTTGCCGAGGTCTCCGGCAAGAAGGCTCTCGTCTACCGCGGAAACGCGGACCTGAGCGCGCCAAACGGTGACTTCGGCACGCTGCTTCTGGATCCGCGGGACATCACGATCCAGGCCTCTGGCGCCGACGACAGTCAATTGAGCGCCGGAGTGCCGAGCGGGGAGGTCGCCGGCCAGATACTGTTCGGCACGGACACCACCACCGATTTCACATTGACCGCGAGCACGCTGTCCGCCTCCAGTGCCAATGTCGTGCTCCAGGCACAGCGCGACATAGATATCAATGCGCCGGTGACGCTGAACGACGACTTGAGCTTCGTCGCGCAGGCCGGCCATGACATCAATGTCGACGCTGCGCTGACCACCAGGGGCGTGAGCGCGGGCAAGGGCACCATTCATCTTGAAGCGGATTCACCCCACTCGGGATCGTTTTTCGACGGCAAAGGCGCGGTCAACGTCAATGCGCCGGTCAATTCCTGCGGCGGTGTGGCGGGCGGCTGCCTGGGCGGCAATATCACCTTGATCGGGGGGGGCAACAGCTCACCGACCGGCGGTTTCAATCTGGGCGCCGACGTGCAGGCGGGCGATGGCGGTATCAATGTCGCGCTGTCGGACTCCAGCTCCAACACGCTCAATTTCCTCATCGGCGCAGGGGGCAACACGCAGTTGAGCAGTAACGATACGGGTTATCTGCTGGCGACGGGTCCGCTGGTGCTTGGGCGGGCGACGACTGCGGGGACCGATGGTTACGGCGCCGGCGCGATCTCGCTCTTGGTGAATTCTCTACAGCAGCTCAACGCAACCCCGATGACGCTTTCAGCGAGTTCCGGATCCTCGCTAACACTGACGGCCGGCGGCGGCGGGATTACGCTGGACAGAAGCCTGACGACCTATCAGCAGACGGTAGTGGACACCACCGGCGCGTTCACGATCGGCAGCGGGTCCACGCTCAACACCTCGAATAACGATCTCGTCATTTCGGCGTCTAGCGTAGTCGCCGACAACGCGTCCATAACGACGGGAACCGGCACGTTCGGCTGTACGGGCACGGGATGTCCGGTCGGTACGGCGACGGTGGTTTCATGGAACGTGGATGCCGACGGGGACTGGATGACAGGGTCCAACTGGTCTTTAGGTAGGCCACCCAGCAGCACCCAGGTGGCATTGATCGATCGGCCCTTGAGAAACGCCTACACCATTTCGCTGGGCTCGGCCGGCCAAAGCAGCCCACTGAGCACGGCCGTCGGTTTGCTGGTCAACTATGAGCATCTGTCGCTTGCCGGAAATGCGTCGAATCCCACCACGCTGAACATCTCGTCGGATTTGACATACAACGGAAGCGGAAGCACATCGTCGTTCAACTACGGCACGATGACGCTTGACCACGCCGTCCTCGGGGGAACCGGCTTGCTGTCAAATGCCGGCAGTCTTGCGCTTTCCGGCAGTGCGGTGACGGCGGCGCTGGCCCAGGGGGTCGGCGGGACGATGTTTGCGAACGGGACAAACACGATCAGCGGCCCGCTTTCCATGGCGGCCGGAACATTCGAAGTCCAGTCGGGAACGACAACGCTGAGCGGCGACAACAATTATGCCGGTGCCGTGACGGTCGATTCCGGCGCAAGCCTCGCGCTGACCGGCGGAAATCAGAGCGCGTACATCGACTCCACGACGTCCGGCACCGGCCGTATCGATGGATTGGCAGGCAGCACGGTCGACGTGGCCGGGGCGGCGATCGACCTCAACCTTGGCACCACGGCTTCCTTGAGCACGCTGAACTTGAGCGGCGGCAGTGTAGGCGGCCAGGGCAGCTTGACGGTCGCTAAAGATTTCAATCAGTCCGGGACCGGCACGCTTGGCACCGCGTTTACCGATCTTGCGCTGACCAGGAGCCTGGGCACGTTCGTCGCGCCTGCGCTGGGGGCGACCCACAATATTGCGCTCACGACCACGGGCGCGAACGACATGGTAGTGAGTGGCGCCCTTACTGCAGGCAATCAGGTGCGCCTTCTCTCAGGTGGCGCCCTCACGCTGAACGACACCGTTACGGCAAACGGGAGCGGCGACGCGATCGTCGCATCGGCGTCGACCGCGTTTGCCAACAACGCCGGCGCCGGGGCATTTTCTGCGCCCGGCGGACGGTGGTTGCAATATGCGGCGAATCCGTCGACCAGCACGTTCGGCAGTCTCGATAGCGGCAACACCGCCGTCTGGAATGCCACTTACGGCACGCTTCCACCGGCAAGCGTCAGCCAGGCGGGGAACCGATATCTATTCGCCTTGCGGCCCACCGTTACCTTCACGTCGGCGAACGTGTCGAAAACCTATGGGCAGAATGCGACCGCGGTGCTTGCTTCCGCCTACAGCGTGAGCGGCCTTCAAGCCGGCGTGGCCAGCGCATTTCTTGCGGACAGCAATTCAACGGCGTTTACGGGAGCGCCTTCCGTAACATCCGCGGGCGCCGCTTCATCCGCGCACGTGGCCAGTGGTCCGTACGCGATTACGGCCGCCGCGGGTAGCCTGACTGCAGTGAATGGATACGCCTTGGCGTTCGCCTCGCCAGGGCAGCTGACGATCAACCCGGCGCTGGTGAGTCTCAGTGGGTCACGCGTGTATGACGGGGGCACCGGCTTTGCGGCGAGCGCGTTTGGCATCGGCGGCACGATTACCACTGGGCTGGGCGAGACGCTGACGGTGACGGGCACGGCGGGCGTGGCGAGCAAGAACGTGGGCACTCAGGCGCTGAGCAGCCTGCCGACGCTGGCCGACGGCCCCACGGGCCTGGCATCCGATTACACGCTCAGCGGCGGTACGCATACCGGCACGATCACGCCGGCGGCGCTGACGGTGGGGGCGACGGGGATAGACAAGGTCTATGACCGGACAACGGCGGCGGTGGTGACACTTACGGACAATCGGGTGAGTGGCGACCAGCTCACGGCGGGGTACACGGCGGCGGACTTCGACAGCAAGAACGCGGGCACGGGCAAGACGGTGAGCGTGACGGGCATAGATCTGAGCGGTGCGGATGCGGGCAACTACACGTTCAACACGACGGCCACGACCAAGGCGAACATCACGGCCAAGACGGTCACGGTGACCGGGTTCGCGGCGAGCGACAAGACGTATGACGGGACGGTCGCGGCGACGGTCGCGGGTACGGCGCTGGGCGGGGTGATCAGCGGGGACGTGGTGAGTCTTGACGGGCTCACGGGCAGCTTCGCGGACAAGAACGTGGGCACGGGCAAGACCGTGTCGGTGTCAGGGGGCGTGCTCGGTGGGGGCGATGCGGGCAACTATCAGCTGAGCTCGGGCTCGGGCAGCACCACGGCCAGCATTACGGCGAAGGCGCTGGCGTTGAACGCGGTGTCGGCGAGCAAGACCTACGATGGGACGGTGAACTCGGCGGTGTCGCCGACGGCCGTAGGGCTGGTGGGCGGGGACACGGTGAGTCTGTTGGGGCAGCAGTATGCGAGCAAGGACGTGCTTGGTACGGGAGGCAGCACGCTGAATGTGAAAAGCGGCTATGTGGTGAACGACGGCAACGCGGGGGGCAACTACACGGTGACGCTCAATTCGGCCGCGGGCACGATCACGCCGGCGGCGCTCATCGTCACGGCCAACGATGCGGGCAAGACCTTCGACGGGATCGCTTACAGGGGTGGCAACGGTGTGAGCTACGGCGGCTTCGTGGGCGGCGAGAGCGAGACGGTGCTCGGGGGCATGCTGAGTTATGGGGGCACGTCGCAGGGTGCGGTGAATGTGGGCAGTTACAGCATCGTGCCCTTTGGGCTGACGGCGAGCAATTACGCAATCAGTTTTGTCGGCGGGGTGCTTTCAATTGCGCCGACGCCGGCATTATCCGTTCCGGTTCAAGCGGCCGTAAATGGCACCACTAACCTCGACATCTTCGTGGTAAGCAATAACCAAGGATCAAACGCAACGCCCATCAAGGCCATTGTCGGCGGGGCAGATCTAACACCCGTGAAAACCAAGTCCAAGGAGAAGGACGACCGGAAGGCGCCCTATTGCAACTGACCCACTCTAGGGTGTCTGTTGAGCGTCGGCCGTAAGGACCGGGAGCCACTCGCCCTGCGAATAGAATAGCATAGGCAGGAATATGCCAAAGCTGGCAAGCGTATCGACCACATTGCTGCACCAAGTGCCGCTGTTCGCGCGCCTGGATGAGCAGCAGCTCGGCGTGCTCACGCGCGAGCTCGTGCGCAGGGCCTTCGGCCGCAACGTCAAGATCATCGGCGCCGGCGAGCCCACCGACTCGCTTTACATCGTCATCAGCGGCCGCCTCAAGGTGCTGATGAGCGACGAGCAAGGGCGGGAAGTGATCCTGGCGATCCTCGGCCCGGGGGAATACTTCGGCGAGATGGGCCTGCTGGACGACAGCCCGCGCTCGGCCAGCGTGGTGACGCTGGAAGCGTGCGAGCTGCTCACCATTTCCAAGGCCGATTTCAAGCGCAGTCTGGCGGAGAATTCCGAATTGTCGGTGAATGTGATGCGCGGCCTGGTGCAACGGCTGCGCGAGGCCGACCGGAAAATCGGCAGTCTGGCGCTGATGGACGTATACGGCCGCGTGGCACGGCTGCTGCTGGAGATGGCCGAGGATATCGACGGGGAGAAGGTGGTAGTCAAGAAGCTGTCCAAGCAGGATATCGCAAAGATGATAGGCGCTTCGCGCGAGATGGTCAGTCGCGTGATGAGGGACCTGCAGCTTGGCGGCTACTTCGAAGTGCGCGGGCGCGTCCTTGTCCTGCGCAACACAAGGCTGCTCGCAGACTAGGCGCCGCGGCCGGCCCGGCACGGTCCAATGGCGTACGCGGCTGAGCCGGCTGCGCAGGAATCTGATAGCATGGAAAAAACGCCGAAGTCCGGCCAGCGCGCAGCAGGCGCCGGCTGGCCAGCGCGGGGCGGTGCGCACGCCATTCAGCCTCAGCGGCTGGCCGTGCGATGCCGACTCGCCGCGGAACAAATGCAATAGTCTCTTATCAGTCAAGAGTTGACAGAAATGGCACAGATTTCGATAAATGGCGACGATGCATCCGCGGGGGGATTTACAAGGGGGGATGCATCCCCCCTTGTTCGTGGGATAAGGGTTTTTCCCCCGCCGAAGGCACTTTGCTTGGTTCCGGCTAGTCCGGCTTAGGGGAAGAAGCATGCTCGGGCCATCGCCGGTTTCCACCGCTTTGTTGCGTAACGTGCCCCTGCTTTCGGTGCTCAGCGAGGACGAGCTCGCGCTGCTGGCGCGCGTGGTGTCGCGAAAATCATTCTCGCGCGGGGCGCAGATACTGAACGCGGGCGATCCCACCGACTCCCTATACATTCTGATCAGCGGCCGGATCAAGGTATTCATGAGCGACCTGGACGGCAAGGAGGTCATCCTGTCGATCCTGGGGCCGAATGAATTTTTCGGCGAGATGGGTTTGATCGACAACAGCCCGCGTTCGGCCAGCGTAGTCGCGCTGGAGCCGTGCGAGCTGATCT
>Ga0307375_10003846_pt1 | contig 14540 bp, 13 predicted proteins | sample TR1MG_FD_202531 | JGI IMG/M metagenome (GOLD analysis project Ga0307375, IMG submission 202531) | Soil microbial communities from Risofladan, Vaasa, Finland - TR-1 | ecosystem: Environmental > Terrestrial > Soil > Coastal area > Acid sulfate soil | place: Finland: Risofladan, Vaasa | collected...
CGGCATTTCATCTTACTTTTGGCCTTAAAAATAGCGGTTTTTCCCCTCTCTGACGCTCTCACGGCATTTTCTCTTACTTTTGGCGTTTTTCATCGGTTTAACGCGTTTATGGCTTAAAGATTATTTTCGCGTTTTTAAAAGTTAGTCAGATTCTTCTAGGTCAGGCATTGATTCATATTCACAATGAAAAATATAAGAGCAGTTTTTATCTTCTATCAATATATTATCGCATAATATTTTATCGTCCATTTCCTTTAAGAAATCAGAAACGGCTCTTAATAATATTTTACAATTATTAAGAATCTTTCTATAATCTTCTCTTTTCTCACAATTAATACACATATATACTATCTATACAAAAAAAATTTACCAAATGCATGATCATCGAATATATGCTCGTCATATCTCCCCCTTCTTATATCATAGCATTCTTTATAATCGGGGTTATCTTTAACATATTTACGTTTCCAAATCCAATGCCTATATATTTCTAACAGACAACACATTATATTATTACTTAAGTTTTTCTTTTTTATCATCTTCTTCAAGCTCCTCTTTAGTTTTCATATCCTCGAATTTTACACGTTTTTCAGGTATTTTATCGTACAGATCCTTTTCTATGAAATCCTTTATAATAAGTTTTCGCTGTTCTACCGATAAAGGAAGCATATCCCATATTTGTTGTTGTGAATAACTTTCGAAACTGTTCATTAATTATTATATACTACTATAATATATATTAAATGTCTATATTTGGCGGATTAGAAAAAAGGGTTATCGATTTTATAACGAGTAATTTACCGGCTGAACCCGCTACACAAAACGAAATAAGAAATTTTTTAATGGGCCGAGTTACTACTGTTACACATCCTGAAGAATTCGGAACGGCATTGAAACAAGTTACTAGTGAAATAGCAGAAAGTACAGGGAATACTGGCATAGTATCGCAGGTTATGGGTGCTATAGATGGCGGTGGGCTTGTAGAATTGGGCGGGGCTGGTATTATTATATATAAGGCTACAGAGATAATAAAAGATTTATCTACATTATTAAAAGGAACATCAGAAGAACAAACAGCACGTAATCAATCCCGTGAGAATACTGAAAGAACAGCAAAAACCGGGGTTGTATATCCTCCTGCAGGTCCTGGTACTGCAGACCCCGCACAACTTGCTGCATATATTAACAGATACGTGGAAGGACGCGCCAGATCAGAAGCTAAAAGTGGCAAAGTACCAAAAGCCCGAACGTTTAGAGGTGGAGACCCTGAAGGAGGTTTTAGAAATAGAGGCGCACCCGTCAGTGATGACCCGGTCGTTATTGATATTGGCGACGGAGGACCTCAAGAAGATGAACCTGTAAGAGGGACTGAAGATAAGCCTAAAAATCCCAGAACAAGGAAAAGGCAGCAATACAGAGAACCCCTAGAGGATATAGAATTGGGTAATCCTGTTGGGGATGGATTACCTAGAGACCCGGAAAATCCTGGAGATAGAGATAATCCACCGGAAAGATTCCCACCACTTCCTCCATTCATTACGCCGTTTTTTGCTGGAAAAAGACCCGGTATTGATGCTGAAGATGAGGAAAAACCACCACCAGAAAGAACAAACCCAGGAGATAATACGGCGAACGATACAAATGATTATAAAACATTATCGATGGGATGGCTGAGGCCTGAATTTAACATGATAGGCACCGATTTTTTTGACAAACAGTTTAAAATAAAAAGTATGAATATACAAAATGAAGAGTGGACTGAATATAATTTTGTCCCGGTAATTGATAAAAAAAATGCTATTGAAATCGATAACCTTTATAATGATATGGTGCGTTTTAGAGAGCCTCTATTTTATCCTAAATATCAACCCCCGTTACCACCTCCGACGAAGGCGGCTTATATGTCAACTAAGACGCCTATGATAAAATATAATCAATTATATGACCCATTTAAAGACAAATTTGACGGTGCCGATATGGGTAAAAAGGTAGAATTTACATATACATATAACAGAACACCTTTCGATATTAATTTTAGAAAACTTAAGATATATAATCCATAAATATTATCTTTAATAATATATATATTGAAATTATGCCAAGAAAAGATAATAATTTTTTAAATAAGAGTGAATTAAATGAATTACTAAATAAAGATGGTAAATCTTTTAATAAGAAAAAAATTAATGTCCGAAAGAAGGTATTTCAGATTTTATATAGGTATGGTTATAGGGTCCGAGACCAGGGGCAAATAAAAATATTAGTTAGAGATGGTATCAAAAATGAATATAACCGTGAAATGTACGAAAAACGCCCACCTGCTGGGTTGCAAAGGTATGTTACTTTTGTAAATGGTTTATTATTAAATAATCCTAATTTATCGTATATTGGACTAATATCTGATATTGAGGCCGGAATTCGTGAATTTCATAACGCAGCAGACAAATTACAAGATAGAAGAATATCTGAGGGCTTACCCTTGAGCGATTCAGGTGAAGGTGAATCTGATGAAGGTGATTCTGGTGAAGGTGATTCTGGTGAAGGTGATTCATCAGGCCCAGAAAGAGAAGAAGCTGAAAAGGCTAAAAAAGAAAAAGCTAGAAAAGAAGCAGCGGAAAAGAAAGCTGAGGAAGCCGAAGCAGACAAAAGGTCTAAACTAATAGCCGAAGAGTCTGAAAAAGAGGAGGAAAGAAAAAGAATAAGCGCAGCACAAAGCAGCCAATTAAAAAGAGATATTGAACAGTCTAAAAAAAAAGAGGAAAAAGAAAAAAAAATTATCGAAGGGATGGTTGAGGAACAAAAAAAAAAAGAAGCTGAACAGCAAGAAAAGAATGAAGCTGCTGTAAAGCAGGGGCTAAAGGATGATGAACAAAGAAGGAGAGTTAAAGCACAAAAAGAAGCTAAGGCTAAGAAAGATGCTGAATTTAAGGAGAAGGTAGCTGTTACTAAAGCGGAAAGGATTGTGAAGGAAGCTTTAGAGAAAGAAAAAAAAGAAAAAGAAGCTGAGCAACGTGTGAAGAAATTCGAAGCTGCAGAATCAAGGGAAAAAGCGGTTGCCGAAAAAGCAAATAAAGAAAGAGCAGATAAAGCCCAGGCTTTATTAGATGAAGCTGAAATGGCAAAACGAACCGCCGAGGTTGAAACTAAAGCCACTGAAAGCGCGGAACAACTAAAAAAGATTAGAGAGAAACAGGAGGAGAGAAGGAAAGCCGCGTCTGAATCTGCCGAAAAACGAGAAGCCCGTATAGCTGCCGAAGAAGCTAAACGTGCTGCTGAAGAAGCGCAAAGAAAGCTTGATGCTGTAGAAGCCAAAGAAAAAAGTAAGGCTATAACGGAAAACTTAGCTGATGTAAGAGCAGCGAGGAGTGAACTTACGGAAAACTTAGCTGATGTAAGAGCATCGAGGAGTGAACTTACTAGAATTAAAGGGGTTGTTGAGGAAATGCCAGCTAAATATATGAAAATATTAAATGACAAAGTAACAGAATTAACTAAGCGACGCGAAGAAATGTTAAAGAATCAACGGATAAAGGAGCAAAAAAAAACAATGCTCGAGGCCCTGTTAGCATCCGAAAAATTGAAATCTAAAAGGGATACCCAGAAGAAAGAAGCAGCCGAAGAGCAGGAAGCATTAAAAAAACTAGGTGAAAGGCTTCAAGCTAAAGAAGATGAAGAATTAGATGAAGAAAATCGAAAACTAGAGGAATTAGTAGCAGAGAATGAAAAATTTTTATCCGAAAATGAAGACTTCATAACCGAAAAAGGGGGTGTATTATCGAAAATAGGTGATAGACTTCGGAAACAAGTACTTAAATTAAAATCTGATTTAGAAAAGTCTAAAGAAACCTTATTAAATAGACGTGGTGAATTAGTCAACCCCCAAGAAGCCGAAGAGGTATCAGATAGCCTTGTAGCGGAACAATTAAAGATAAGGTCAACAGAACAACAAAAAAAAACGATAGAAATACTCGATGCGATAGACGAATTAAACGCTAATTCACAACCCAGAGAGGCCGCAGCTGTAGAAAAAACCAATGAAAAAGCTATGGTTGCTAATACTCAATTAGGAGCTGTACCCTTAGAGGAATCATTCGAGCAACAGGACAACACGCAGGCGGCACAAGAGGCGCAGCTAAAAAAGCAACCCGGTAAGGCTGTTTTAAAAGAAGTAGACCTGGGTATCCCAAGGTTAAGCAAACTTAACAGAGCTGAAAGAAATAGACCGCATCAAGTCGAGGTATTAGATGATGGTGGCAATGATCAAGCCCCGGAAATAGCATTAGCAGCTAATCAAACCGCGAAAGTAGTTGAAAGAGCACGGAGACCCGAGAAGTTATCACAACGTGAAATAATTGTTAATAATAGATTAGCTCGATTATATGACACAGCTTTGGAATTAGTAGTCGGAGAATATTTAAAAGATTTAGATGTAAGCGGAGTAATATTCGAGCCTTTGGAGGTTGCACCGGATATTTTTTATCATGTGGAAATAAGGGCTGTAATAGGTTTATTAAGTGCTGAGGTAATAGACATAGATGCATTAATATATAGGTTAGACCGTTATGTTAATCTAAGAATTGATGCAGGTGCAAGAGAGATTACGAAAAGCAGAGAAGCTTTATTATTTTTAATATATATTTTGAAACATGTTTTGGATGATGAAAGGGCTGACCCAGAAGTCGAGGCACTAAGACAAGAATTAAAACGGAAACTTAATTCTTTGAGTAAAATGTTTATAAAAGTTCGTAATGCTTTGGAATTAGCAAAAGAAAATATAAGACTAAAAAAAGCTGAAAGAAAGTTTAATTTTATTAGGAAGGTACTTGATAGATACCAAGTTCCTGTTGTATATGATGGATTGTTGGACACATCGGAATCTCTCGGCGCTAATGCAGCAACACCTGTAACGGAGGATATAGGGGCTGCTGTTGAAGATTTAACGGCTGATATTCAAATTCACGGGGTCGACGAAACAAACCGTCAATATATAGTCAGGTTAATTAAAATTCTTTCATATGACACGAAAAACGTAGTTATCGATGTATTGAGAAATGATCCGTTAGTTATTCTAAATCCTAGAGCGGTTATTCAGCCTGTTTTATATAGATTTTTATCAAGGATTATATATTCAGGTCGAAGAGTGGATGATGAAGAGGCGATAGCTTATATAAAGTCTTTTCCAGGAAGGGGTGCTATGCCTAGAATTAATAGGGAAGTGGTGAGGGGGATATTAGCTCAAATAATTGACGAACCACCAGAGCTACCCCCAGAACTAAGACGCTCAGAACAGAGAGAACCGGGTTTATTGGCCTCTGCGATCAATAGGCAAGCTGAAGAATTAGCGGTTTTAGCTATCGATATAGATGAAGATGAATTAATAGACCAAGCAGATTTTGAAGTAAATGAGAGAAGGGAATTAGCGAGACTAGAAAGAGCGCAGAGGGTATCTAGGGTTTTGATTACAGATATTATAGCTTTAGATTTTATAACTAACAACGAAGCTGACGATAAAATTATTAGGGATTTTTTAGATTCTAAAATTCGATTGTCTGGTAAAGATCCTGATCGCAATCTTACTTCTTTTTATGAAAATATGACTCGTGATGAAAGAACAGAATATTCTGCATGGATAAGGAGAATCAAAACCGACCAAGCATTATTAAGAAACGTTAGGGAACCTAACGGGGAACCTAATCCATTAGTAACATTGATTACTAGAAGCAGCGCCGGAGTATATTCCTTTACACAAAGATTTTTAAACTCCGTTCGTAGAGCCGCATTAAATGCCAGTAAGAAAATAAGAAAGAAAAAACGATTTTTAAGAAACAGAAGAAAAATTGTTGAAGCTGATGAATCAATTCCCCAACCTAATAAGCCCCAGCGGCGTTCTACAGGTGTTACAGCATCAGAATCAAAACAAGAGGGTATTGAAGAAGAGGGGATACCCTTTGAATTTCCGGGAGGTGAAACGGTTGAAGAATTTGTGACGCAAGGAGTGAATACCCAAGACGTTGAACTCGGAGATTTAGGTAAGATGGCACAAGCAGCGGCGACAGTTGCAGCATTTGGCAACCCCACACCAGCAGAAGAAATAGGAATATTTAGACAAGTACTACAGAAGGGATTGGATAGTTTGCCCTCAACCGATAGCTTAAGGGATGCTGTAACAAGTTCGGGTAAATCCATAAGTGATGTATCGCGCGATATAGCGTCGCGTGTTATGCCTACGATTAGCGAAAATTCAAACATAGCTTCAAATATGGGAACGTATATAGCAGTTGCAATAGCAGGTATCATAGCGGTTGCATTGTACAATTATTTAACCACTTCAAGCGAAGAACCTGAAACGAAAGAATTTTCAAGAGGTTCAACAACAGAATTTTATAAAGGCAAAGAAATTCCAGTATCTGAAGAAGATAAAGATAAACCTGTTGGACAGCCTCTATTAAGGCCAGAATTTAAAATGCTAGGTATTGATTTTTTTGACGATCTATATAGTAGAAAAACCTTTGGCGAACAAAATAGCGAATGGGCACATTTTGATTTTGTGAAAGCTATAGATAATAGTAACGGTATCGAAATAGATAATAATTTAAACGAAAAAATAAGGTTTAGTGGTAATTTACCATTGCCTAAATTCGATGCGCCTAATAGCGGACCATCCAGATTAGTTGAAGCTTTGACCGAATACCCTATGATGTCTGTTAACCAGGTAGATCAAGCGTTTAGAAATAAATTCGACAGTTCCATTAATAAATTTGATAATTTGTCTGATAATGTTAACCGTAATGTGTTACCTGGGCGATGGCAACAAAATATTTTATATAATATTTAATCTATTGTAAAGATATATGTCTATGGAAAATATTATAAGTAAGGCCCTAAGCGGTTATAAGTATGTGGCAAGTGGAAAAATGGCTGTAATACCTCTAGACAATCCAAAAGAAGTTAAAATATACACAGATAACGAACTAAAAAAAAAATATTGCCCTAAGCCTAAAAAAAAGACTAAGACTAAAAAAAGAAAAACTAATATGGAAAAATTACTAGAAAGATTATCGTAAACTAATATATAATGGACCCCAACTTGAAAATCAAACCTTTTAAGACGGATAAGGACGAGATAGAATTAAGGCCGTATATGAAAGATAAAAGCATTCCATCTTTTCCAGAATCTATATTTATGATAGGAGCGTCTAAAAGCGGAAAGAGTACACTTTTAGATAATCTAATGAACAGAAACGATTTTTATAAAGGTTATCATGATCTTGTTTATCTATTCGCTAAAACCGCCAAATTGGACCAAGGATTTAAAAGGCTAAAAATTCCTAAGCACAGGCTATTTAGCAAAGAAACCGAAATGATTTCGTCACTTAATGAAATATATGAAGCACAATCAAGGAAAGTTGAAAATGAGGGGTTAGCGAAATCTAAAAAAATAATGATGATATTCGAGGATTTGACCAGTAATAAAAAATTAATGAGCGATCCCTCATTTTTGGATTTGTGGGTTTTAGGTCGTCATGTTAATATACAGGTTATAGCTAGTATTCATAAATATAAGGCATTACCTAGAACACAAAGGCTTCAGGCCATGAACATTATATATTTTAGGGGCGCATCAGATGAAACTTTACAGCTTGTTGACGACTGGACCCCGCCAGGTTATACTAAAAAAGAATTTTTAGAAATAGTGAATTACGCAACGAAACCCGACAAACAAAACTCGCACAATTTCTTATATATAGCCAAACTTTTAGATTTTTCGATTAGATATAGAAAAAATTTCGATATGATAATGAAGCTTACAAAATAAAATATGTCGTTATTATATTAAACAATATGGCAACCACAGATTTACCTACAAACATAAACACCGGCGACCCTTTTTATGAAATGACCGAACCGCTTGACATGCTACAGGCTGAACTAACTTCTAAAAATGTAACAATTGATTCATTAGACACGCGAGGGGTTAGCCTTGATACAGTTATGTATAATGGGTATGAACCGAGGGAATTACAAAAAATAACATCATTTATAAATGAAAACCCGCAAAATAATATAAGATCGTCACAGGTTAAAGATTTAAATGATTATTTCGATAAAAATCTAGATACTAGTAACCCTAATTATATATTTCGTACTGATTTACAAACCCGAAATAATATAGGAACTATAAGAAACGGAATTCAGTCTTATGTAGCGAGTCGTGATATGTTCGTAACACCTGCACCACTGGATACACAACAGAAAATATTAGAATTGCTTAAAAAACAGAAATAATATTATCTAAACTATAAGATATAATAAAATGTCTAGTTTAGCTAATGAAGTTGAAGGTGCAAGCGGTCAGGTTACCCAAGCACAGCCAGATGGCCTTGCACAAAGTCTAATTTACGCGAATGGTTTAAATTATAGAATGCCTAGTAATATGAGCGTTACGGTTTCAAGGACTATGAAACGCAGTTATGCTAACCTTGATGCCTATAACCAAAACGGAAAAATCATTATTACATGGAACAGCGGGTCTGAATATGTTAACGGTATGAATAGTTATCTTACCTTTGACGCTGCGGTTTTAGGACCTGCGGGGGCTACGGCGACTTTTGAATCCGGTAGTGCATGTAACCTAATCGATAACGTCACAATTAATTCTATTCAAGGAACCGAAATCGACCGAGTCGAAGGGGTTAACGCTTATCGTCGAGATATGGACCGTTACGAATATTCACAAGATTATATTAATAACATTGGTTCGATTATGGGTTATAAAAGTACAGAACCCGGTGCCAGTAATGACCATAACCAGCTTACACTAACCCCTAAACGTTACTGTATCCCCTTGAGTAAAATATGCGGTGCTTGTAATACAGCAGTTCTTCTTCCGTCTATGTTGGCCGGTGGTCTACGATTCGAAATTAAACTGGCTTCTTTGGGTGCTTCACTTAAACAGGGTGGCGTTGTTCCCACCGATTACCGTTTGACAAATGTTAACATGCATCTTGACAGTTTCCAGCTTGCCGACGGTATCCAAAAGCGACTAATGCAAGAAGCAGCATCGACCGGCCTAGAATTCTTTTATGAAACTTATGACAGGACTAGACATAATATTGCTGCATCCAATAAGGCTAATATTACTGTTCGAAAATCTGTTTCTCGTGCCCTTTCTGCATTCGTCAAAACCCGAATTACTGAAAATACTGAGAATCTTACTGAGGATTCTATGGCTTCGGAAACGAACGCGGTTTCGGGTTTCTTCTGGCGTCTTGGGGCTCTTAACTTCCCTAATTCAAAACTCAATTCTCTTGAAGAACAGTATTATTACGCACAGTATGCCATGAAAAAATTGGAACATCCGCATAAAAATAACTCGATTTCTCTTCAAGACTTCCAAGGGTCTGAGGGAATCGTCGCCGTGACTCTGGAAAGGTCTAGTGTGCTTAGCTTAAGTGGTCTACCTGTCAATAACTCACGATCTCTTCAGGTTGAACTCGACTATTCATCGGTAGCTAACCGTGATATGGACGTTTTTATGCATTATCTGCAACTGGCTCGTGTTTTCCCTACAAATGTTCTTGTTAAGGAGTAAATATATAATTGTTTCGTACAGAATATTTTTTATATCAACCTTTAATATTAATAATGGGTGATATAGCGAATAGTACATTTAGTCGTGATCTTAGAATTAGCAATATTCATTCGACTAACCCTAATGACACACAGTCTAATTTTACGGTTAATCTAAACAGAATGACAGAAACTAATAATATAGTTCGATGTGTTTTTAAAGGTGCATCATTTATTAACAATTCCTACAATATCCACACAGAAGGCGAATTTAAAAACAATGTTTTCGATTATGATATCGTAGGAGGTACCCCCGGAAGTGTAACGATAACACCCTCAGGATTTTACACCACTTCGGAATTATTAAATATAATATCACCTGCTATACAGGCGGCGGCTCAAGTTGTCGAAATTGGGGCAACCGTCACAATGTCCAGCGGATCTATTAGTAAAAAAGTTGAAGCGGTTGTAACGGGTTTAATAGTTGGGGTGGTTTTTCCTGCAACTGGATCACTTAATAAAGTATTGGGTAACACTACGACAGCAACAATTACAGCATTACCTGCAGGAGCTACTTATGTTTTTGATGGTACACCTGATTTATACGGACTGAAAAGAGTTTATATTCATTCAACTATGATGGCTGAAGGTAATACCGTAGATGGGGATGTCGAAACACATGACATTATAGGAAGTGTGCCGGTTTCGTCAATTGTCCCCTTTGGTGGTGAAGTTCATTATATTAGTAATGAAAGTGAACTCGATGCTATTAATTATAACTCTTTCCGGAATTTCGACTCCATAAATATTACACTTCGAGATTTAAATAATAAGGTTATTGAACTAAATGGGGGACCTCCAACAGAAATAATTTTTAAGATGTATTACATATAATTTTTATATACGAGTATAATATAATATGGATTTTAACGGAAACCCGATAAGTGGTCAAAGCCTCGCTAATGGCGGAATTGTTAACGGTTCTTTAGAAGTTTCACAAAATTTAACCGCTATAGGTAGTATCGGATTGATAAGCAAATATACATTACCTATAACTCCACCTTTGGAACCGGGAAGCGTGATAACATCCGACGGTACAAGCCAACTAATATGGACAGGCGATTTATCCGTCGGAGATGTTAGCAGCGTCACCAATACTTCAGTTAATAATGAAATCGTTCTATTTAACGGGGTTACCGGCAAGAGCATTAAGAATTCACAGATTACTGTAAACTCTGGAATCGTACAAGACCTTGGGGAAGAAATGAGCAATGATAACCTTGATAGTGTCGGAGCACAACTCACATATAAAAAAAGTCGGTTAGGTTCAGCTCTTCAGTCTGGTGATTCAGTTGGGGGTATTCGATTTAACGGACACGATGGCACCAATTATCAAAATATCGCTTTCGTCAACTGTGTAACTGGTGGGAATCTTTCGCCTTCTAATCGTTCAGCTCAAATGGTATTTTATACAACGAACGATAACAACAGCACACCAAGCTTGAAACTTACCTTATGGGATGAAGGGGTAGAGGTGGAAGATAATTTAAAAATCCCAAGAATTACATATATGGATGGTGGAATATCCAAATTTTATGCTGAAGCTGATGGTAATTTTATTTATTACTATAAACAAGACGGCACAAGCGTCAGCGGATTTAGCCCCGGAAACATTCAAAATTATTTATCTTCTAATTCTACCGTTGGACATAGAGTATTTAATTTTAGAAGTAGAGGGACGGAATTATCACCACTGCCTTTGATCAGTGGGGATTCGTTAAATGATTTGTTAGAAATAGGATATAATACAAACACATATTACCAATCATCACGCATTAACACGAAAGCTACGGAAAATTGGACAGCTACAGCCTCAGGCAGTTCTATTACATTTTATACCACCGATAACGGAACGGTTTTACAATCAGAAAAATTAAAGCTTGATACCGATGGGGTTTCAACTCCTGATAATTTAACCGTCGAAGGTAATAACCGTCAACTCATTCTAAGGGATAATGTCACGGGTCCGGGTTTGTGCAATGCATCTTTATCTTTTCATGATGTTAATGACGCTGGGGTAACGTCTTTGAGTTGCTCCACAGGGCCTTTAATTTTCTATCATCTAGGTGTACCTGAATTTTTAATAAGCCCTACTGAAGCAGTTGCACTAAACAATGCGACAACCAAAGGAACCCATACCGTAGGAGATACTAACGTCAACACGCACTATATTTTCCCATCTACAAAGGGATTGCCCGGACAACATCTAAAATTAAACGCTTCGAATGATATGATTTGGACAGATGAAACCCCATACGTTCCGCCTGTTATATCATACGGTGAAATGTTTTTTCAAGGTAACGCTACCCCCGTAACTATGCCTAACCAAGGCGCTTTTTATCTTATTGATAATGGCACTTTTCTTTCAGGTATTCTGGCAAACTTCACGCTAAACGGTACATATCTAACATATACAGGACCGGGCGGAGTTTTTAAAGTGGCTGTTAACGTCAGCTGGTATAATGGGGATTCAGGCACCGATACTTTTAGATTAGGTGTTTTTAGAAATGGTACCATATTACAATCTTCAACTATTAGAGCAAACCTAAATTCAACAACTAGCGTTTACCCTCGTAATTGTTCTGCTGAATGCTTTGTTAATCTTGGTAATGGTGATTTAGTGGCGCCTGTGGTTTCTTGTGTGACCGATACCAGTGCAGTTACTATTGTTGACATTAATTTTAATGTTATTCAGATTCAATAAAATATATTCGATTGACCTATTTTTGATCAATACAATATATTTATCATTTCTTCATTGCAATAGTTTTGTGTGATTTAATTACTTTATTAAGCCTATACTTATTCCCACAAGTTTGAACATAATGAACGAACATTAAATCATATTGATAGGTTATACGTCCTTTATATACCCATCCATCGCTTTCTGCGTATACTATCTCATAAGTGTAATCGTTTTTTGGTAAACAATACATACCACTTATTCTTATATCACTTCTTTCTGGTTTCATATTAATGTTGTTGGTTATGCAATATTTATAAACTGCGCTTTCCTTGGTTACAACGTCACTTATGTTGTCAACTATCCTATAACATTTATCTTTAGTTTCTATAAGGTAATACATCGTTATTATATTGTTTAGATAATATTTTTTGCTCTTTCTAATATCAAATTTTTAATATCTTTGAGCTCTTCCATATCAATGAACTGTTGTAACAAATCTATTTTTTTAATTGCTTCGTTCTTCTTCTTCGTCTTGCCATAGTAATATAAACTATTCTTATTTTTTCGGCATTCTTTACATTCAGCTCTCTTTTTATCAAACATGTTGATTGGTTTTATCTCGTCACACTTTCGACATTTCTTTTTTCCTTGTTGTCTTAAATCTCTTTTTAATTTTTTGACACATTCACAAGTACAATCTTCACAAGGCATTTTATATTTTATTATATTAATAATACTATATAAAATAATCCTTAAGCCATTTATTCTTTAATAATCAGTGCGGTTATTTTGTTGTTATTTATATTATGCGTCGCCTTAGTATAGGTCGATTTTTTCACTTTAACCTTTTCACCTTCTTCGTTAATCACCTCAACTATTTGCGTAGGTCCTTTTATTCTCTTACAGCTTTCGACTTTTATTAAACCTTTATCTTTAAAAATCATATCATTAACACCGCTCCTAAATTGCATAGTATCGCCTATTAAATCATATCCTCTACTCATTAACTTAAAATCTTTAAAGTCAATTTTATATTTACCTTCGAACCTGTTGGGCTCAGTATATTTTATAGTTTTATTCTTATGATCTATTATTTTTTTATCGAATCTCATTTTTATATTTAATCCTTTCATCTTTAACACAACCTTATTCTTTTTTAATGATTCGTTTTTTAAAGCATACATTTTATTACCTAATGTCACAAGCTCTTTATAATATCCTCCTTCTTCGCCTGTCTCGTTCGTTAGCTCTCCTAAGGCTTCACCTCCTGAACCAACCCATTTCTTACTTAGCCTCTCATCACCGTATATATTATAATCTGTCACTACGCTGTCAGTGTCCATATAATATATATTACCCCCAACGCCTTTAATATCTGTTAGCAGTTTGTATAATTCAAGCCTTGCGTATGAGGTAACCATCGAGGCAATACCCACGTTGGCAAAATTAGCCTTTATGCTATCTACAACCTTATATACATCATACTTGCCGATTTGTTGATAATCTTTAAGCTTTTGTGAGAATAAATAACCTGTCAATCTGTTCTCTCGGTTGTCTTCCGCTGTTTTGTATGAATGCTTTGATTTGGTGTTTTTCTCTTTAATAATTTTAGTTTGTTCGCGGTCTTTGTATCTAATCCCGAAAAATCCATATAGACTGTTAATTATAATTTTAGCAATGCTCCTTAATGCTTGGTTATTGTCTTTCTGGGCGTCTAATTTCATTTTATATAATTCATCAACAGACTTCTTAAAATATCCGGCCTTATTTTTATAATTATACACCTTGATATATTCATATTGATACCCGAGCCGTTTTTTTAGACTGTATCGAATCTCTTCAGTTGATATTATAGACTCTACCCATTTCTCGGCGTAGGGAAAGCATAACTTACCATCAATAACAACAGCATGCAGCGGTATTCGGTTTTGTTTCTTGTGTCTGAACCGACATTTTACAAAACCGAACCAATCAGGGTTGAATTTTTTAGTTTTAATATCTAACTCCTCAACCTCTCCATATTGAAATTCGTATTTTTGCATAATGTAGGGATATAAACTGGTGAAATCAACATAATATAATTTCTTCTGTATATGTCCTAGTTTCGTCATACATTCATTTCTACCCCCATAATAAAATTTTCTTAGTTCTTCGTCAACTCTATCAGGTAATTTATGAATGGGGTATTTTTCCTGATCATAATGTTTAGTCATAAAAAAATTTC
>Ga0307375_10003847_pt1 | contig 14534 bp, 11 predicted proteins | sample TR1MG_FD_202531 | JGI IMG/M metagenome (GOLD analysis project Ga0307375, IMG submission 202531) | Soil microbial communities from Risofladan, Vaasa, Finland - TR-1 | ecosystem: Environmental > Terrestrial > Soil > Coastal area > Acid sulfate soil | place: Finland: Risofladan, Vaasa | collected...
CTAAGCTCCGCCCGATCGAAATCCTCAACGAATCCCTCAAGAGGGCGGTGAAACCAAGCTCTCAAATGGCACGCCCAAAACCCAACTCATCTTTCCAAGTGTCCGTGGAAGGCATCTCGAATAGCAAATGCTTTGTGTCACCGTGGGTGCTCTACGCTCGTTGGCCATACTGCAGGCGCATGATGCAATCTGGAATGACCGAATCCGCTCTTCAGGCCGCCGAACTTCCCTCTCACTTGCCGCCACATATCCTCAAGAAACTGCTCGTCTACCTTCATTCTGGAGAGTTACCAAAAACACTGTCGGAAGAGGACTGCCTGTACATACTGAGGAATGGAGGAGAGTTCGACCTCATGGATCTGGATCGTCACCCCAATCGCGGATTTCACAAGCTCATCTCCCACTGCATGGCAACAGCTGTGCCGCGCCTCACTTTGATGAACCGCGAGCAAAATCTAGAACTTCGGAGAGAACTGTGCCCTCCAGAGGCGGTCAAACTAGCGGAAGACTACGCTCGCTCCTTCAAGTCCAGTATCGCATCTGGTTCGTCCGCCACGCCATAGAAACTCCCCAATCAGGAATATTGTCAATGTATCTCAGTAGGCAAGAGGGCTGCGCCTGTGAAAGATCCCAGCTCAAAGGGGACTACTCCCTGGACCGACACGGGCAGCGAGGCAAGCCACTCGGCGCGTTCGGCCCAGTTGGCGGTGCCATGTGCTGGGATGGACGCCAGATGGCCGGAAGCGACCAAAGCCACACAGGGGGAAATTTTGGTGATGTGCTGAGCGAATGCCAACGATCGCGGGCATGCTGTAGCGAGGAATTGTCCTTTCACTTCGGCTGTCAAGCCATCAGCACCGAAGCAGCCTGTTCGTAGACGACGAACCATGTAGATAATGTAACAGCAAGCTTATCCTTAAACAGATCACAGGGGCAAGTGGTACTATGAGACCTGGAGGCGGTCGAGGAATCAATGGTGGAGAAGGACTGGGGCGGGTGATTTATTCGCGAATTGCGCCAAATAGGAAAATGGCCGAGCAGCTCGGCAGTTGGGTTTTCTGCATGCTACTCTACTCTCTCCTTCAGTCGCATTGGTGACACGTGGATCTATTTGTCTGTACCTCGGAGCGTAGAGTGCCGAACATCTTTCGAGAGAGCAAGGAGTAGCCGCCAGAGTTTGGAACTCAAGACTCAAATCGATCGCGACGCGAAGAACAGAGAGATCGATCCAGGCGATTATTGGTGCGAAAATGGGTGACTCTAATATCACCCTCAATGAGCACTATGTACGATAACCATTGCATTGCGGAACTGTTCCAGTGTAAGTGAGATCCGCGTCTAGGCGCGTCTTCGGGTGGTTGATGGTCCGCTAACGTGCTTCCTTCTTGTTCTTGTGGCGTCTCCCTGGTGAATCTAGAAACTTGGCGATGTTCTCGGTCGTGGTGGATGGGGAATAGTGTACAAGGCATGGGATATGTACTCGAACACCTTCGTTGCTGTCAAGGAGGTGAGTTTGGCCCACATTCCTCGCGAACACCTCGGTGGAATCATGGTATGTCTGCCGCATTTGATGCCTCCTGGTCTCTTCTGCCTCATTCCGATCACTAGTACTCGTTCTCCGTTCATGTACTCCCAAAAGACGGCAAATTGAGAAATTCGGCTCAGGAGCGCGACCTCGACCCAGTTCCCGTTCCTCACTGACCTCCCACGTCCTGTTTGACTCTGCAGTCCGAGATTACGCTACTCAAGAGTCTCGATCACCCACGCATTGTGCGCTACATCGACTCGCTGAAGACATCCACAGCCTTGTACATCGTTTTAGAGTACGTTCTGCCCTTGCCTTGCTGTTCTTCACCTTATGTGCAAATGTCAAGTCATAGTACTGACCACCTTACGTACTTTTGTAGATATGTGGAGAACGGATCGCTCGAATGGATTGTGAAAAAGTTCGGAAACTTCCCAGAGCATCTCATCGCCAACTACATCCAACAAGTGCTCGAAGGACTCGTCTATTTGCACGCACAGGGAGTGATTCACAGAGATATCAAGGCTGCCAACATTTTGACTACCAAGAATGGAGAGATCAAACTCGCTGATTTTGGTGTGGCGACGAAGAGAGGCGTTTCGGATTCCGAGGAGTCTGAGCCCGCTGGATCGGTACGCATTCTTCGCCTCATACTCGTTTCCCCTTCTGCTTACGTATATGTTCGAGTTTTGAGACTTGACAGCCTCCTTATGCAATGGCATGACACTGACAAGTGTGTTATGATCTCTCTCTCTCTCTCTCTCTCTCTCTCTCTCTCTCTCTCTCTCTCTCTCTCTCTCTCTCTCTCTCTCTCTCTCTCTCCGAATCTCTCTCTCCGAATCTCTCCGAATCTCTCCGAATCTCTCTCCTCTGCCTGCGTGTGCTCGGCCTGTTTGTCTGTGTGTTGAAAAGCCCTATTGGATGGCCCCCGAGATCATTGAGATGCATGGTGCAACGACTACGTCCGATATTTGGTCCGTGGGTTGTACGATCATCGAGTTGGTGACTGGCAATCCTCCGTACTTTGAGTTGGATGCTATGCCCGCTCTCTTCCGCATTGTCCAAGATGACTCTCCCCCCATCCCCGATAACATCTCTCCGCTGTTGCGAGACTTCCTGATGACGTGTTTCCAAAAGGAGCCGCTGTTGCGTAGCTCTGCCGAGATGTTGCTGAAGCACCGCTGGATTACGACGAACATCAAGAAGGCAAATGCGAAGCCCGCTGAGAAGTCGAGCAAACCGACGACGACCGAGCCCCAGGCGCAGGTGGAAGATTGGAATAAGAAGGTGGAGGCGAAGCGTGAGGAGATGAAGAAGGCGGCGCCTGCGGAATCGCAGAAGCCGAAGAAGAAGCCCAAGTCACCGCACACCAAGGCCATGGCCCTCGACTCCTCCTCCTCCTCAGACGACGATGGCGATTATGGTTCCAACTTCGATATCAAGTCCTTCCAATTCCCAGGCACAACGACATCGCCCTCCTCCACTACGACAACCGCCTCCGGAAAGACCTCCGGCGTAAACACCACGGACTCAAAGTCAACTTCCAAGCCTTCTTCAACTGCTACCAGTACGACTACGAAGACCACCTCCGCAAAGACAAGCGCTGCTGCGAAAGCCGCCGAATCCGACGAAGAAGACTGGGGCGATATGGCGTTTGAATCGAAGCCTCTCTCGCTCTCTGGAAAGAGTGGTGGTGGTGGCGATGGCGAGAAAGCGAAGCTGACGGCGGCGTCGAAGAACACCCCGACGAAGAAGAACGCCGACGAAGACGACAACTGGGACGATATGGCCTTCGCCTCGCCTGCACCCAAGCATCCCTCTTCGATGACGAGCAGTGCAGGCAGCACGCCGATGAAGAAATCTGGTACATTGCGAAAGAGCGTGGTGAAGTCAAAGGATGATGACGACAATTGGGACGATTTGGGCTCTCCTCTGGGCTCTTCTTCTGGAAACCTTCGTGTGAATGCCGGTGGTAGCAAGATGACTGGCTCCTCGACTGCGAATACTACGACAACGACGACGAATCAGGGTACTGCTGCGTCTGGATCGACCTCCGGTGGAGGCGTTGATTTGGCTGCGAAGTTGGCTATGAAGATGAAGAGTGCTTGGGACACCGCCGATCAGGGTGAAGCCGATCCATTCGATCTGTTTGACGATGATGAGGCGAGCGATATGGATTTGAATGACGATGCGGTGTTGGAGAAGACTCAAGCGGCGCACATTGCCTCGTCCGCGATTCGTGCCATTGAAGGTTTGAACTCGTTTGCGACTGAGGAATCGATTCTTGCGCATTGCGACAGTATCATGGCAGTGTTCAAGGACTTCCCGAACGAGAAGAGTCACATCATCGCTCGCACTGGCGTGATCCCGTTCATTGAAATGCTTCAAATGCCCAACCCGAAGATTGTTCATGCGACTCTCAAGATCGTGAATGTGATTGTTGAAGATAGCGCCATCCGTGAGTCGTTCTCGGTGATGGGTGGCATTGCTTCCACTTTGCAGTACTCCAATCGCAAGTTCCCTCGCCCCATTCGTCAAGAAGCGTCTGTATTCATCAAGCAGATGCTGAGTGCAGGCAGAAAGACGATGCAACTGTTCATTGGTGCCCGCGGTTTGCCCGTGTTGGTCGACTTCATTTCCATCGAGGACGACTTTGTGCAGAATAAGGATCTCTACCTCATCGGCATCGATTGCATCTACTCCATCCTCACTTCCAACTTGCAAGTTCGCATTCCCAAGAACGACTTCTGCCGTCTGTTCGCGAAACTCTCGCTACTACCCCATCTCGCCAGAGCCTTCGAACTGGTCTCCAAGGACCATACTACCAAGAACATCTACCCCGATAAGATTGCCGACATCTTCATCATCTTCTCCAAAGGTGACGTGGTAGTCAAGACTCACTTTGGCGAGCAGGAGGTGGTGAGGCGATTGTTCAACATTCTGCCCGAGCTCCCGCCCTCCATCTTCCTCAAGATCCTCAAGTGTGTGAACGCTTTGAGTATGTCTTCCAACACTCTCGAAAATCTATCCACCGCAGGCGCGATCAAGGTCCTCGTACCATACATGGGAAGACGCGAAGGTCAACTCATGATGGAAACGCATCAACAGCTCTTCTCTACCTTGTATAACCTCTGTCGTCTCAACCCTGGTCGTCAATTGGTCGCTGCGAAGGCTGGTATCCTGCCGCACTTGCAGTGGGTCGTACAAGAGAATCACCCCCTGAAACAGTTTGCGTTGCCCATCCTCTTCGAAATGGCTCGTGTCAAGAAGATTCGCGACATGATGAAGCCCAAAGATGGTGTGTTGTTCTTCTTGGGTCTGTTGAAGCAGCAGTACCCCTGGCAAGTGCAGGCGATGGACTGTCTTGCTATTTGGCTTGGAGATGATGCCGTTGTAGCCGAGACAATCAAGTCCAACCTTCAGCCCGTGATTGATGTCTTCCTCTCCTCTACTACCGATGAGGCCTTCTCCAAACTGTTTGAGCACATGCTTGCCATGATTGAGCGCAGCGAGGTCGTGAACATCGCCCTCAGCGCCTCGCCAATCCTCGACACCGTCATCGAACGCACCGACCACAAGAACATTCTCGTGCGCCTCAACACACTCAAGATTCTGGAGGCATTCTTCAAGGTGCACCCAAAACCACTCGTCTTCGTCCACCAGGTGCAGGAGACTGTAAACGGCTTGCGCACGGACTCCGCCGTCCTCGTCAGAAACCTCGCCATCAAGCTCGCTTCCAAGTTCAAAAAGGCGCTCAAGCATGGTGGATCTTCTTCATCATCATCTTCTTCCTCATCAACGGGCACCTCGCGCACCTCCAAAGACACGGCCAGGAAGGGCACCGCCTCCTCGACCGCCATGGCCGCTGCCCTTTCGGGCGCATCCAGCACCTCCTCCACACCCACTGCCTCTTCCACCTCTACCACGGCTACCACGCAGGGAAACAGCGGATCGTCCGCGTCCACGCTCGCCGCACCGTCCTCCACTTCGACCGGAAGCACTCGCAAGACCTCCACCTCGTCGTTGCACGAAAAGGACAAGGATTCCAAGGACAAGGATTCCAAGGACAAGGATTCCAAGGACAAGGACAAGCACAAGGAGAAGTCCAAGAAGTAGAGACTGCGGTGTTCCGAACCCCAATCCCATCCTACGTGACATGTACATAAACTCCATACTCTAATTATATGACAATGCAGACATGTCGCAGTGCTTCCTCACACTCTCCTTGGCTGCATAGCGCATGGATGGAGATCGACGGATAGTGCCCTTAGGAGTTAGGACTGATGAGTGGAGCACACACTATTGACTTCGATACACAGCATCAATCTTACATTCTACTGTTAATACAAGGGTGTGTTGCTGGAGCGGTTTGGGCTCAAGTTTGTCAGTCATTGAGACGGCGAAGAGCCGAAGAACTTCACGGATGTCATGACATCTTCCAAAGACTTGGCATCGATGTAGTAGTGCACTGAGCCATTTGGACTAAGCTTTGCGTCTGAATGAGTTTCGATTTGCAGGGTCTTGAACATCTTGGCGGCCACATTGCGCTGAACGAGTTTTCCGAGAGCATTGGCAAGTCTAGCTTTGAAGTAGTATGCTTCGATGAGGAGCTGTCTAGCATTCAGTTTTAGAGCAATTTGGATGATGTCTTCGATGTCAGCATATGAGGAGTCCCAGATTTGGAGGTTCTGATCGATGATGAACTCTCGGTGTGCATCGCTTGTGCTTCCTTGTTGCGGTTGAGCTGTCGTACACAATAATAGAGTTGCCTTGGTAAGTTCTAGCTTTGCTTGAGCTTGCAGCATGGCAGGTGCATGTTGAAGGATGTGAGGCATCCATTGGTCGATGAGATTGATCGCCTCAATAGCGTGTCTCCTTTGAGACGACGATGATGTCCCTTTCTGGCCACGAAGTTGGTTTCCATCAGAGGTGCTCTCCTTGTTGGTGCAGTGGTCGAGAGTTGCGAGTGAGAGGTGTATGTGAGCGAGATGAGTAGCAGCGGTGGCCGCGATGGTGTGCATTCTGAATTGAGTGGCGAGTTGCAAGCAGTTGAGGAGTGGGTGAAGTGCGAGAAACGGTGGTGCCTGAGAGCGCATGAGTATCTCGGCCTGGGTGAGTCTCAGAGCGGTTGCAAAGATGGTGAGACCACTGGCTTCGCATGTCTCTATGAGCGCTTGCATGAGAGTATGTGCGCGTGTGAAGGCACTTCTATCCACCAAGACGAGACAAAGTCTGAAGAGAGCGTCGATGTGGTGATGAAGATCGAGATTGAGCGGAGATAGGGCGCCCAATTGTACCGCCTGCATCTCTGCCGTATCCACGTCTCCCCTCCTGAGAGCCATGTCAAAGAGAATCTGCCTAGTACCTCGTAACCATTGCGCCTCGGCATCGGACTGTGGGTACTCGCGCAACGCCTCCAGAAGCCACACAAGTGCCTCCCTCTCCGAGCCACTTTCACACGCCATTTTCGCCAATGAACATAGAGAAGCACACCCACTTTTAGTAGGCAAACGACTAGAAATCAATAGACTAGACGATTTCTCGGGCTCACCGGCATGACCGACCGAGTTCAAGTTGTGATGGCGATGGATATCCAACTGCAAGTGAGACGACAACTTCGACATCTCTCGATCGCCATAAATAGACCACATTTGCGCAGATGACACCAATGCTTCACTTGCAAGCACAGTAGACTCGGTGGCAGAGATGCCTGACGAGGTGCGCGTCGCGGCACTCATACTCGCCTGGATCAGACGCCAAACAGCATCGGGTCTCGAAACACTCATGCCAACCGAAAGAGAATCTTCCATGACACCATTCGTGCCAATATTGTCCACAAGAGAGAAGGTAGCCAAACCTGAAACTTCGCGAGGATGTAGTAAGTAGTGTTTTGCAGTGTCCAGCATCGTCGAAGCAGATAGATTACTGAGGGAAAGAGAGAGTGATCGAGCCAGGGTTTGTTGAAGCAGTTGAAGTTGGTAGGTTTGATCGCAACGATGCTCAGCAAGACGGAACAAAAGCGACAGAGTCCTCGCCAGGCAAACATCATCCTTGCGCCTCTGTACGCTCGCTGTCACCTCTCTTACCAGTTCCAAAGCTTCATCAATGTGTCCAAAACGCAAATGAACGGCGGCAAGATTGAGCGTCGCATAGGGCAGGAGTGAAGAAGTGTTACCAGGTTGCTGTACCAACACGTGGTCGAAGTACTGATGAAGCTTGTGGAGAGCTCCAACGTAATCACCGTGATGAAGACAGACGAGATAGGACAAGAAGTGAACCTGCGGAGTGAGGGGGAGACGTTTGGAAAGGCGATCAATGCGCTCTGTTATAACGTGTCTAGGTAGGATGCCAACGAGAGATTCGATCGTTTCTGCTTCTCTTTGCAAGTATGCGAGGTTGTTCTGACGAGAATGGAGGGCACGAAATCCAGATTCAGTGAGCGCGTCTTTCGTCGCGTCTTTCCGCGGTCGAAGCAACGTGAGCGAGCCGTTATCGCGCTTCATGTACATAGCAATGTGTTTACATAGGCGCAATTGTACTGTGAAGCTGGAAGAGTACAAAGCCTCGCAGAAAAGGGCCAAAAAGCGTCCGAAGAGCGATTCCGCCTCCAACTGCTTTTCGCTCAACAGCAACTGAGAAATAGAGTCGATTTTTCCATGTGCGGAGCACAAGGGAGCAGCAACAGAGAGTATCTCATCCACAAGAGAGACAGGAGTGGCGATACGAGCAAGTGAATCATAGAGGAGCTTCAGAACCTGCTTGCAGCTATTGGATGAGCCGACAGTCGCCTCAAATGAGGATTCAAACTCTTCCAACGTCGGTTCTGTCACATATTTCGTGTTCTAAATCGATCACAAGACAAGTTGAAGGTCAGTCTCGTACTTGAAGTTCCAAACTCGATTTCTCGCCTTTCAAAGAGGATGAAGTGAGAAGCATCGCTATGGTAACAGGAAAGATAAGATGACGGAGAGTAGGAAAATAGTATTGAACGGCGAACGCACGGTGAGTTGGTCAACGAGGAAGGAGCCAACGGTTGGGGCGATGATGGGATCGATTTGCTGCCTTGCATAAAGTCGGATCAGATGGAGAAGGTAGATTTTGTGAGGTGTGAGGTAGTTCGGAGAGGAATGTTCATGATGATGAGGACCAAGTCGGTACATGGGTTCGGGAGGGAGTGGGAGCTTCACGAGAGGAACGGGAGGAATCATCGTCTGCTGCTGTGTCACTATTGGCATGTTTCATTTACAAAAAGGCTCATCATGTTGTTGTTGTTCATCATGATATTCAACAATGGGTTCGGAAAGAGAATGAGAGAGACAGACCCTGCAGAGGAATGGGAGCAAATCGGACTCGTTGTTCTTCGTTCGTTGGTGTCCGATAGGTGTTCATTGATGTTCCATGTGTCTCATCAAGTATGGGCTGAACTTCCAGAACGAGGGATCAGCATGGATTCCGAAAAACGTGAGTACGGGGGCTGCCTTCTGAAGCTCCTTCGAGGCAGAGACCGAGTCGAGAAGATCCTGGAATAGCGCCTTTCGCTTCAGTAGTGTCGACTTTGAATTTCTGCAGATTCGGTTAGCAAATCATTGAACCGAGGCAGTATGTCAGTATGGGGCAATTGGGAAGCGGTGAACGCCGGTAACAGAGGGGGAAGAAGAGGGGTCTTTCCTTGTCTCGTACCTTCCTATGTACTTGCCTTCTGGTACTTCAGGCATGCCTACCTCTACTTGGTGTTGCTCCATATACTCGTGGAGGACGTTGTGGAACTCTTTGAAGTCATTGAAGCGCCTGAGGATGAAAGTATCGCTGATCGGGTGCCATTCACGCACGTTGGTTGTGATGTGGATGACATACTCTGCGTGATCATCAATCGATAACGTGTCGAGGACTTCAAACTTGAGTGAGTCTCCAAAGAGTGGCTCAGTTGGTACAGGGATGAGGGGAGCCTCGGCTTTCGGCAGCTCCGAACCGTCCGGCAAAATGTGAATTTCCAGCCAGCGCCATTGGTTCTTCTCGGGATAGTGCCATTGCATACCATGATGCATGTATACACGTCGGTTTTCGTCATCTATGAAGTCGTGAAGAGCAGCTACGACCCGGTGGAGGTAGTCTTTCATCTGCGCCTCGGTGGCCATCCTTTCGCGCGCCGGGGTGAAGATCAGATTGTTCGTCTCACAATAGGATTCCAAAACCTTCTCGCGCACATCTTGCACTAACAATTCCGAGTAATACTCTTTCCAAGCGACCGACGAGGAGTACACTTCAGCGTAGTACTCGACCTCGGCCTCGTGCAACAGGTTTGCAAACCAGTTAATGCCATCAATCGTGTGCTAAGGCGGCCATATTCAGAAACGAAAAGATGAAGAACGCACGTTAGAACCGGTAAACACAGATCAGCTGACCCAGTGGTACTGGAAAGAAGGACGGAAAGGACGCGTACTTGGAACTGCTGCTCGGTGCACTTGCCTCGCAAGAAGATCGAGAACGAATTGTCCATCTGAGTCTTCAGCTTGATCGTACCACGCACTTGATCCACAGCCGTCTTGAAGCTCTTTACAATCACACAGGTCGGAGTCGAAGTAGGAACAGCGGCAGCGCCGGAAAGCGTGTCTCTTTGCTGGGGAAGCACTCCGATCTTGCCCTTGGCCTCCAGAAACGCACTTCCTTCCATTCTATCAAGTATCACATGTAACGAAGAGTTAAACGTCAGTATTCGGCAGAAGACAGGAAAGTACATGGAAGCAATGGGAGGATGGCTATGTGGAAAAGTCTCTTGTGTTGGAATTCTAATGGGGGACCTGAATGACGCTTGAGAGGCGGTTGGTACCAAGATCCCAAGAAAGGACAATAAGATACAGGGAAGAAACGCACTTGGGGAGGTAAGAGGGAGCAGCCAGGACAGGAATGAGGGGGGGGCACTGTTCCGAAGAGGCAGGCACTCAGCTTCCAACACCGGGCCAGGAGATAGGCGCAACTGATAGAGTTTCTCAGTGTCATATTCCTGCATCTGTACATTTTCCAAATGGGAGTATACGCAGGCTTCCGTTGTTGATCTGGGACTTTCAATAGGAGGTGTCTAGTGTCTGCTACACCGAGAAGACTTTGGGGAATCGAGGAGCCTCGCCATTATGCGGCCTAGGAGCCTCTTGTTGCGTTGGTATTACAAAATTGGGTTGGTAGTGGTGTACTGCAGCATGATGTGAAGTAAACGGCTCCTCGTGCGCGTGATGCGGGTGTACGTGACGGACTTCCTGTATACCGCCTCTTTCTCGTCTGTTTGTGGTGTGTCCCTGCGATTGACTAGGCGGCACATTCTTGCTGTAAAACGAATACGTCAGTGCAAATGTGAAATACGTTACAGTTTGAAGAAAGAAGGCGATGGAATGGAAGCACTCGTATAGCAGTTTCGGTGCGAAGACGCTCCAAATGAAGAGGTGACCTCTGTGTAGGGTGATGAAGATGGCGTATATCACGAGCGACCAGCTTCTCCCAAGGAGTCGAATTTTGAGAGATTCGAAGAGGGACAGGTGCACAGGTTGCTCCAAAAGGAGTCGACCTTGTTGAAGGTTGGCAGCTGCTGGGGAGGCGGAAAGTTGAGTGGGCAGCAGTGAGTTGGAAGTAGAAGTAATGGTAGTACCAGTAACGGCGCCATGATCTTGGTGAAGGAAGATGAGGAGAAGGGTGAATTGGAAGGTGAGAGGCCCAGAGTACAAGAGGATGGTGACGAACAAGCCAACGAGACTGTCCTGATATCCGCTGAGACCGGCGTAGGCGCCTGCGATGTCTATTGATGCCAAGCTGTTCGAGTTTCCCTGTGAGAAGTACGCGTATTGTCCCAAATTGAACATCACAAGGGACCAGATCCAAAAAGGGAGGCGAATAGCGGAGACGCGAGAGGAAGAATCGTCAGACAGCACGCCAATCCAGTCCTTCGCCACGTCTACAAACTTGCTGGATGCCGGCGAGAATCCCTGAGAGAGCTTGAGCATGCCGTGAGCTTGAAGAATCCAGAGGGCAAGCAGGGGCACGTTGTGGTAACGACACATGAGAAGGCACAGTCCGAAGATGGTCCAGAAGACGAGCAACAGGCAATCGCTAATCGAAGCCGCATCCGTGGAAGTATTTACAATGAGCCAAACGAGAGAAAGTAAGAAGGACAAGAGGAAGCCATAGCGCGCGAGGTAAGCCCAGTAGTGGGATCCGGTGAGTTGAAACAGGAACGTCGCTAGCAGTCCCAAACTCCAGCATACCATCCACGCTTGAAGAGATACTCTGGGAACGTCGAAAGGAACCTTTTTCAAGAGGAGAGAGCCTAGTCCAGAAGAGGACGAAGAGTGGGAGGAGCGCTTCAGGAGGTTCACGACTTGGAAGGCGACATATGCCAACAATGAAGCGAAGGAGAGAATCACGAGAGCGTTTCGGAATGTAGTGTGCGGGCCATTCAGCAGTTGCGCAACGTCGGGCATGCCAATGCCCTGAAAGCCGGTTTGGTTCCAAAGCCTGCACGTTCTCATGGCCGCTAGTACCACGCCCACGGTTGCGATACTTGTATATTCGCCACTGCTTTGCATGATGGTGTAGTGAAGGAGGGCAAATACCGAGGTACAACACATGTAGAAGAAGGTCAAGTGCTCCTCCTCGATGAACGAAGATGACGAGTAGACGAGAGGTCTGATCACCAACCCCACTAGAAGAACGAATCCTATGAATCTGCCATTGTTCTGATCAGCAGGAGCGGTAAACCAATCCACAACGAAGGCAGAAGAACGAGATTCAACCATCTTCCAAAGTCTGTCCTTCTCCTTCCAGTAGAACTGCATTCCATTTGATGGGGATGAAGAATATGATGATACAAAGGAAGAATATGAATTAACCAGAAGTTTGGCACAGAGAGCGAGATGTGCGAGACAGTAGCCCATGAGGAGAGAAACGCAGATTCGGCCTCCAATCGTGGCCAAGTTGGATCCCATGACTGCCAACATCACAGTGTCGATAAGGAAGTGAGATACGGCGCAGATGAGGATGAGAAGAGGTGGAGGATGGTGTTTGAGGGGAGAAGAGAAGGATGCCGTGGCGAACAGTGCAGCAATTGCGAATCCAATAATTGAACTGATGAGCAGGTAGTCGTCATATTCTGAAAGAGCGCGCGCGAAGAGATAGGACGAGGTGTCGAGGAAGGTGCGATAGGAGTTGAGCGCCCTCTCTAAGTCCTTCTCATCTCCTGAGTCTGCAAACTCTCTATGTGCCGTTTTCGCCTCCGTGAGTTCAGATACTGCCTTTCTCGCATCTTCAATGACACCAACGCAGGGGGACGGATCGTGATATTGCTTGATGTTTCCTCCTTCGCAAATCGCAGCAGAAGTCTTGAGTAGGCGATGAATTTGAAGAGCATTGAGTTGGTAAGCACGAAGCATATCGGATGGGTTGTTGCCATACAAGTGCTGGACGACATCGGGGATGAGTTTTCCGACACTGTTCAGAGGAGTGGGGATTCCAATGAGGGTTGATAGAGTAGGGACCAAGTCAATTTGATCTATAGACATCGAAGAAGTAGTTCTATCGGCCCTACTGTTGGAGAAGGCGGGACTTGCAAGCACGAGAGCTGGAGAGGTTTCTCCAGAGGACGGTCCTCCGTGCGCTCCATCCTCATTCATTCCATGATCTCCAGACATGACGAGCAGGGTGTCTTCATCGATGGCATTGTATAGCATTTCAAAAACGCCGTTCATCTCTACTTGCTTCGGGTACATCAAGGGGCTGCGCGGGCCTTCCAAATGGCCGACGTGATCCAGACCCAGATAGTGCAGAATCATCACATCCCAATCGGCGTTCGCATCGCAAACAGTCCTTGTCGCTGACTCGGGAGGAGTTTCAAGAAGATGAGAAGTCTCGGCATTACGTTTAGAACTACCAAGCGATGAGACACCGTTCCGCGACGAATCGTACGACTTCTCGGCTCCATGTGCTCTACGTGAGTTGCCCATATCCGTTAAAGATTGAGATCTTGCCTTGGAAGAGGAAAAGCGTTGTAATTCCGGATCCAAATGACGAGTGACGTTGTTATCGACGATGACAGTATCCGTTACGAAAAACGATGTCGTTCCATCGTGTCGAGTGAATGAGTCCGGAAATAGCTTCAGCCAAGTATCATCTCCATAGAATACAATGCATTTTGAGTGTCTTTGCATCTGCCATACGATGTTGTCTTGATCAAGGGCGGAACTTTGGAAGTTGTTGAGGTAATCGCTGAAGGAGGGGATGCCACCAGTGACGAGTGCCTTTACGCGTGGAAGAGTGACAGTAGGTGGGTGTGCGTGGGCTTTGTAGGTGAAGGCTTGGCCCTGTGAGAGGAGGGAGCGGACAAACGAGAAACCAGATTTGGGATTGGAAATGAAGTCTGCGCGGAGCGAATCAACCAGCATAAAGATGACCTTTTTGAATTTGGGGATCGGTATGGCCTGAATTGAGGGTAGATGGGTTGAAGGAGCGATAAGGGAGGTCAGAATCGGGTCGTGTAAGGTGAGTACTCAACGTTGCACATCGTGTCGCAATTCTACGTGGTCATTTCGGCTGTCAAATCGTACGTGTGGATTCTTGAGAGTGTTGGTGCCAATGTAGGGGTCGTTAGAGAGGAAGGACGCTTGACCAGGGACGACAACTTTGCTGGGAAAGAAGCCGGCGTAAAAGCGCGCGACGCAGGTGAGTGTCAGGCACAGGCACACGACGAATGCAACCCATTTGGCAGCCTTGGTGGTAGGAGGGAGCGAAAACATGGGACATGGAGTGAGCCGCAGTGGACAGTCGACTGCAGGAGGCAATCGTTGGAACTTGGAAGCTGAACCAACGCGCCCTTTTGAAATGGATGTGGAGGCTTTCGACTCAATATGGCGCTTAGACATGTCCCTGTTTATTGTGTGTAATTACGTTCAGGAACAACTTGATCGAACTTGATGAGCTCGTCGGACACGGCAGAGGGCGTGAGCACGGAAAGATCGGTGAAGAGGAGAGA
>Ga0307375_10003848_pt1 | contig 14533 bp, 8 predicted proteins | sample TR1MG_FD_202531 | JGI IMG/M metagenome (GOLD analysis project Ga0307375, IMG submission 202531) | Soil microbial communities from Risofladan, Vaasa, Finland - TR-1 | ecosystem: Environmental > Terrestrial > Soil > Coastal area > Acid sulfate soil | place: Finland: Risofladan, Vaasa | collected...
CCTGCGCCCGAACCACATGACGCGCGGTCCCGACGGCAACTATTACCTGACCTACGGTGACGAGCCCGGACCGGACCAGATGCACGATGGCGCGGTGTGGAAGTTCAGCCCGACCGATGGGCGCTGGACCGACATCACGCCGATCCCGCGCCACGGCAAGCCGAGCGGCTTTGGCTGGGGCGACATCGCCGTCGACGCGCACGACCCGAAGATCCTGATCGCCACTACCTTCTGCCATTACACGCCCTACGACGAGATCTACCGCAGCACCGATGGCGGCCGGCACTGGGCCGCGCTGTTCCCGCGCTCGTCGTTCGATCACTCGAATGCGCCGTGGACGCGCGACCATCACCCGCACTGGATGAGCGACATCGCGATCGACCCGTTCGACCCGGACCACGTGCTGTTCGTCACCGGCTACGGCATCTGGGCCTCGCGCAACATGCGCGCGTTCGATCACGGCGGCACGGTCAACTGGTGGTTCCAGGACACCGGCCTGGAAGAGACCGTGCCGCTGGGCCTGGCCAGTCCCGCCGAGGGTGCGCACCTGCTCAGCGCGGTCGGCGATCTGGACGGCTTCCGTCATGACGATCTCGATGTCGCGCCGTTGCAGTTCGCCGCGCCGCCGCGCTACGCCAACGGCTACAGCATCGACGTGGCCGGCCGCGCGCCGCAGGTAGTCGTGCGCACCGGGCGCATCCGCGATGCATCCGGGGCGGTACGCGCCGCGTATTCGTTGGACGGTGCGAGGACCTGGCGTGCGTTCGCCAGCGAGCCGGGTGGGCACGGCGAGGGCAGCATCGCCATCGCCGCCGACGGTCGCGGCGCGCTGTGGTTCCCGCGTGACGCGGGCAACGGCTATGTCACGCGCGACTGGGGCCGTCACTGGCGCGCGGCCAGTGGCTTGCCGAAGGCAGCCCGGGTGTTCGCCGATCGCGTCGATCCGCGACGTTTCTATGCGCAGGACCTGCACGACGGTGCGCTGTTCCTGAGCCGCGACGGCGGGCTGCATTTCGTGGCGATCGGCGGCCAGCTCGGCGCGACCGCGCAGGAGTTGTACCAACCGGCGCATCGTCCCACCGACGCGGTGGCGTATGCGCTGCCGGACCATGCCGGCGAGCTGTACCTGATCAGCGCGCGCGGCGGTGTGGTGCATGGACGTGCCGACGGCAGCGTGCTGTGGCAGAGCACGACGATCGAGGCGGCCGACTCGCTGGGCTTCGGCAAGGCCGCGGCCGGCCGCGACGAGCCCACCCTGTTCCTGGCCGGGGAGGTCGCCGGCCGGCGCGGCCTGTTCCGCTCGACCGACAGCGGCGCGCACTGGCTGCGGATCAATGACGACGCGCACCAATACGGCGAGGTCGGTCATGTCACCGGCGATCCGCGCCGGTTCGGCCGGGTGTATTTCGCCAGCGGCGGACGCGGGATTTTCTACGGCGACCCGGTCGTGTCCCGGCCGGGCACCGACGCCTCCGCGAAAACGGAATCACCATGAAGCGCTTTCGCACGACCTCATTTCCCGTGCGCTGCCTCGTCGCCTTGCTGTTGGCCGTGCCGGTGGTTGCGCAGGCGCGCGTCGAGCTGCCGCCGGTTTTCGGCGACGGTGCCGTGCTGCAGCGCGACCAGCCGATGCGCGTGTGGGGCTGGAGCGGGCCGCGGGCCCGCGTGCAGGTGCGTTTCGACCACAGCAAGGCCGACGTTACCGCCGACGCCGAGGGGCGCTGGCATGCACAACTGCCGGCGCATGCGGCCGGCGGGCCGTTCGCACTGCGCGTGCGCAGCGGCAAGGACAAGGTCGTCTCGCACGACCTGCTGGTCGGCGATGTGTATCTCGCGGGGGGCCAGTCGAACATGGAATTCGAGTTGTACAAGGCACGCAACGCCGCCGCCGAAATCGCCCGTGCCACCGACGGCGCGATCCGCCAGATCAAGATCCCCGACAGTTGGGGCACCCGACCGGCCGACCACCTGCCTGACAGCCACTGGGTCGCCGCCTCGGCCGGCACCGCGGCGCAGTTCTCGGCGGTGGCGTATTTCTTCGCCCGCGAGATCCGCGCCGACCAGCACGTGCCGATCGGCATCATCAACGACAACTGGGGCGGCAGCCGGATCGAGCCGTGGATGGATGCGCACACGGCAGGGGTGAAGCCGGACGCGATCAAAGCCCGGGTCGAGCGCGAGGATGCGGTCGAAGCGAAGGCGATGCAGGCGACCGCCCAACACCTGCAGCGTTGGTCGGGCGTGCTTGGTGCCTCTGCCGCGGACGCGGCCCGGGCACGTTATGCGGCGGCGAATCTGGATCAGAGCGACTGGCAGCCGATCCACGTACCCGGCTACTGGGAGCCGCAGGGTTACTACGACATGGACGGGATCGCCTGGTATCGCACCACGTTCACGCTCAGTGCCGCCGATGCCGCAGCCGGCGTCACGCTGGGGCTGGGCATGATCGACGACTCCGATCATGCCTGGGTCGATGGCAAGCCGATCGGTGCCACCGACAATGCCTGGAACAAGTCGCGTGCCTATCACGTGGCGCCCTGCGTACTGCATGCAGGGCGCCACACGCTGGCGATCCGGGTCGACGACCTGGGCGCCGGCGGCGGCATCCATGGCGATCCGGCGCTGGTTTACATCCAGCCCGGTCACGGCGTGCGTCGCGCGTTTCCCGGCCCGTGGCTGTTCCGCCCGGAAGCGGTCAGCCTGGCGCCGACGCAGGGCTGGAACCAGATTGCCACCCTGCTCTACAACCGCATGATCCATCCCCTGCTGCCGCTGGCGATCCGCGGAGTGATCTGGTACCAGGGCGAGGCCAATGCACTGCCGGGAGACGCCTACCGCTACCGCGACCAGTTTGTCGCGTTGATCAAGCAATGGCGCCAAGATTTCCGCCAGCCGGCGCTGCCGTTCCTGTGGGTGCAGCTGGCCAATTTCAGCCAGGGCCTGGACACGCCGACCAGCAGCCCGTGGGCGATGCTGCGCGAGTCGCAGTCCCGCGCCTTGTCGCTGCCGCACACCGCGCAGGCGGTGACCATCGACGTGGGCAACCCGGATGACATCCACCCCACCGACAAGCAGACCGTCGGCCATCGGCTGGCACTGGCTGCGCGCCATGTGGTTTATGGCGAGTCGCTGGTTTACAGCGGCCCGGTGTATCGCGCGATGACGATCGAAGGGCATGCAATCCGGCTGCACTTCAGCAGCCCGGGCAGTGCCCTCAGGCCGCGCGGCGAAGCGCTGGCCGGGTTCACCATCGCCGCCGCCGACCGCCATTTCCATCCAGCGCAGGCACATATCGACGGCAACGACGTGGTGGTGCAGGCGGCCGACGTCAGCGCTCCCGTCGCGGTGCGCTACGGCTGGAGCGAGAACCCCGCCAGCGCCAACCTCGTCGACGCCGCCGGCCTGCCCGCCTCGCCGTTCCGTACCGATACCTGGTGACCAGGACCTGCCCATGACTTCCATGTTCCGCCGCCTGCTGTCCGCTTTGTTTGCCGCCGTCCTCGCCGGCAGCGGCCTGGCCCATGCCGCCACGCCGCTGCCGAAGATCGTCAGCGCGCACGGCCGCCACGAGCTGCTGGTCGACGGCAAGCCCTACCTCATCCTCGGCGCCCAGGTGAACAACTCCAGCGGCTGGCCGGCGATGCTGCCGCAGGTGTGGCCGGCGATCGAGGCGATCCACGCCAACACCGTGCAGGTGCCGATCGCGTGGGACCAGATCGAGCCGGTGGAAGGCCATTTCGACTTCAGCTTTCTCGACACCCTGGTGGCGCAGGCGCGCGAGCACGACGTGCGGCTGGTGCTGCTGTGGTTCGCAACCTGGAAGAACAACAGCCCGAGCTACGCCCCGGCCTGGGTCAAGCTGGACAACCGGCGCTTTCCCCGGGTGCTGAAAAAGGACGGCAGCTCGCTCAATTCGCTGTCGCCGTTCGGCACCCACACGCTGGCCGCCGATCGCGCAGCCTTCGTGGCGCTGATGACGCACCTGCGCCGGATCGACGGCGACCGCCACACCGTGATCATGCTGCAGGTGGAGAACGAGTCGGGCACCTATGGCACCGATCGCGACTACTCCGCCGCCGGCAATGCGCTGCTGCAGTCGACGGTACCGGCCGCGGTGCTGCGCAAGATGGACAAGCGTGCCGGCAGCTGGCAACAGGTCTACGGCAAGAATGCGGCGGAGTTCTCGTACGCCTGGGCGATCGCGCACTTTATCCAGCAGGTGGCGAAGGCGGGACGCGATGTGTACGACCTGCCGATGTACGCGAATGTGGCGCTGCGCGACCCGTTCCATCCCGGCCCGCCCGGCGGCTACTCCAGCGGTGGCCCCACCGACAACGTGCTCGACATCTGGCGTGCCGCGGCACCGTCGCTGGACTTGCTGGCGCCGGACATCTACATGCGCGAGTACGCGAAATACACCGCCGTGCTGGATCGCTACGCGCGTGCCGACAACCCGCTGTTCGTCGGCGAGACCGGCAACGACCTGCCCTACGCGCGCTACCTGTTTGCCGCGCTGGGCCACCAGGCGATCGGCTACTCGCCGTTCGGCATGGACTACACGAAATATTCGAACTGGCCGCTTGGTGCGAAGGTGATCGACGCGGACACGATCCAGCCGTTCGCCGCGAACTATGCGTTGATCGCGCCGATGCAGAGCCTGATCGCCCGGCTGAGCTTCGAGGGCAAGGTGTGGGGCGCGGCCGAACCCGAGCAGACCCACGAGCAGACCCTGGACCTGGGTGACTGGCGCGTGCACGTCGGCTACGGCCAGCCGCAGTTCGGCACGGACCCGCCCAAGGGCAACGACAAGCCGCTGGGCGGCGTGTTGATCGCCCAGCTGGGCAAGAACGAATACCTGGTTACCGGTTATCACGCGCGGGTGAACTTCATGCCGCCGAAGGGTCGCGACGGCGAGCGCTTCCTGTTCGAAAAAGTCGAGGAAGGCCGCTACGAGCATGGCCAATGGCACTTCGTGCGCGAGTGGAACGGCGACCAGACCGATTACGGACTCAACTTCACCAGCCAGCCGCAGGTTCTGCGGGTCAAGCTGGCAACGTACTAAGGGATGTACCGCATGCGCTTCAAGTCACTTTTGCCGATCCTGCTGCTCTGCCTCGACGCGAGCGCCGCCGTGCAGGCCGCAACGTCCGTTCCCACCGGCCCGCTCGCGGATTCGCCGGCGATCGAGCAGCGCGTCGATGGCCTGCTGGCGAAGCTGAGTCTGGCGCAGAAGGTCGAGCTGATCGGCGGCGAGGACAACATGTATGTCCGTGCCGAGCCGGCGATCGGCCTGCCGCGGCTGCGCATGTCCGATGGCCCGTTCGGCGTGCGCTCGGTGGGGCCGTCGACAGCCTACATGGCCGGTGTCGGGCTGGCCGCTTCGTGGGATCCGGCGCTGGCGCGGCGGGTGGGTGAGGCGATGGGGCGCGATGCGCGCGCCCGCGGCGTGAACTTCTTCCTCGGCCCGGGCGCGAATATCCATCGCGCGCCGCAGAACGGCCGCAACATGGAGTACTACAGCGAGGATCCGTTCCTCGCCGGCAGCATGGCGGTCGGGTTCATCGACGGCATCCAGAGCCAGGGCGTGGTGGCCACGATCAAGCATTTCGTGGCGAACAATTCCGAATACGACCGTCGCCACCTCGACACTCTCATCGACGAGCGCACCCTGCACGAGATCTATCTGCCCGCGTTCGAGATGGCGGTGAAGGATGCGCATGTCGGCGCGGTCATGAGCAGCTACAACCTGGTCAACGGCGACTACATGAGCGAGAACCACGCGATCGACGATGACATCCTGAAGAAGGAGTGGGGCTTCAAGGGCATTTTCATGTCCGACTGGGGCGCTGCTCACGACGGCGTCAAGGCGTTCGACGCCGGGCTGGATCTGGAGATGCCCTCGGCCGAGGCGATGTCGCCGCAACGGCTGTTGCCGCTGCTGAAGGACGGTAAGCTGTCGCGCGCCGTTCTCGACGACAAGGTGCGCCGCATCCTGCGCACGGCGGTGCGCTTCGGCTTCCTCGACCGGCCGCAGAAGGAATTGTCGCAACCATTGTTCAGTCTCGCCAGCGACGCGGTGGCGCTGCAGTCCGCGCGCGAGGGGCTGGTGCTGCTGAAGAACGCGCATCACGTGCTGCCGCTGGATGCCGCGAAGCTCCGGACCATCGCGGTGATCGGCCCGAATGCGTTCCCGGCGATCAGCAGTGCCGGCGGCAGTTCGCACGTCGACACCTTCGAGGCGCAAAGCGTGCTCAGCGGCATCACCCATCAGCTCGGCGACAAGGTGCGCGTGCTGTACAGCCGCGGTCTGCCCTCGCCGGACGAGGTCTTCAAGCAGTCGAACTTCGTCAGCCCGGACGGCGGCAAGGGCCTGCGGCGGCAGACGTTCGCCAATGCCGATTTCCAGGGCAAACCCGGCGCGGTCTCCACCGACGAGCACGTCGACCAGTGGAAGCCGGAGCTGTGGACCACCCCGGCCATCGAGCGTCAGAGCATTCGCTGGAGCGGCAGCTTCGTGCCCAGCCACAGCGGCAAGTACCTGTTCCTCACCGCCGCGGCCAGTCAGGACACTTACCGGCTGCTGGTCAATGGCAAGCCGGTGATCAGCCAGCCGCGGCGCGAAGGCCAGGCGCCGCTGTATGCCACGCTCGATCTGACGGCCGGCAAGCCGGTGACGATCCGTCTCGATTACCGGCCCGACGTCAGCTACAGCCGCATGGGCCTGGGCGTGATCGCCCTGGACGACCTGATCTTGCCGGACGCCAGAAAGATGGCGGCGATGGCGGACGCGGCCGTGGTCGCGGTGGGCTTCGACCCCACCTCCGAAAGCGAGGCATTCGATCGCACGTTCCAGTTGCCGTGGGGCCAGGAGGCGCTGATCGAGGCGGTAGCCGCGGTGAACAAAAAGACCATTGTCACCGTGAACTCGGGTGATGCGTATGCCACCGATGGCTGGCTGGACCAGGTGCCGGCGCTGCTGCAGAGCTGGTATCCGGGTCAGGAAGGGGGCCGCGCGATCGCCGAGATGCTGTTCGGTGCGCATACGCCGGAAGGCAAGTTGCCGATCAGCTTCGGTCGCGAGTGGAAGGACAATCCCACCCATGATTTCTACGATGCGCCGCCGCATGCCGCCGGCAGCAACCCCACCGTGCGATACGGCGAAGGCGTGTTCCTCGGTTATCGCTGGTATACGACGTACCCGAAGAAGCCGCAGCCGCTGTTCGCGTTCGGCTACGGACTCTCCTACACCACCTTCGCCTTCAGCCGGCTCAGCGTGTCGCCGGCAGCGGCGAAGGTCGGTCACACCGTCACCGTGGCGTTCGATGTGACCAATACCGGTACGCGTGAAGGGGCCGAGGTGGCTCAGGTCTACGTCGGCGATCCGTCGGCGAAGCTGGCCCGGCCGGCGCGCGAACTGAAGGCGTTCCGCAAGGTGAACCTGAAACCGGGACAGACCACGCGCGTCAGCCTGAGCTTGGACCGCCGTTCGTTTGCCTACTACGACGTCAAAAAACATGGATGGAAGGTCGATCCGGGTCGCTTCACCGTCTACGTGGGCGACGCCTCCAACCACACACCGCTGTCGGCCAGCCTGACCCTGGGAAACTGAATCATGCAACGCATGTCCATGAACATGATCGCCGCCGCATTGGCCGTCGCGCTGATTTCCGGCTGCAGCGGCCATGCCGATCCGGCCAAGGTGGCCGCACCGGTCAGTACCGCGGCGAGCAAGGCGGCCTTTCGCCCGATCGCCGATGGGGTGATCGTCGATGTCGGCAATACTTCACAGCAGGTGCGCCTGCAGGTGGTCAGCGACACGATCATCCATGTGACCGCGATCCCGGCCGGCAATTTCGATTTGCCCAAGAGCCTGATGGCGGTGAAGACCGGCGGCGACAAGCACTTCAGCGTCAGCACGGATGCCGGCCATGTGCGCCTGAAAACGGCCGATGTGACGGCCGACGTGGCCACGGCCAGCGGCGTGGTGAAGTTCTTCGGCAGCGATGGCAAGTTGATCCTGGCCGAGCAGCCGCATGGCCGCACGTTCACCCCGGTGACTGTGCAGGGCCAGTCGTTCTATGCGGTACGCCAGCAGTTCGCCTCGCCCGACGACGAGGCGTTCTACGGTCTGGGCCAGCACCAGAAAGGCACGATGAACTACAAGGGCAAGGACGTCGAGCTGGCCCAGCACAACATGGACATCGGCATTCCGTTCGTGGTCTCCAGCCGCAACTACGGCCTGCTGTGGGACAACAACTCGATCACCCGCTTCGGCGATCCGCGTCCGTACCGGATGATCGACCAGCAGCTGAAGCTGTTCGATGCCGACGGCAAGCCCGGTGGCTTCACCGCGAACTACTACGTCGACGGCAAGCTCAAGCTCAGCCGAGACGAGTCCGAGGTCAATTACCAGTACATCAAGGATCTCAAGCGCTGGCCCGCCGCGCTCACCGACGCCAAGGGCATCACCGGCGGCCCGGGGCAGACGGTGGAGTGGAAGGGATCGGTGGAATCCGACGTGGCCGGCCTGCACAAGTTTCGTCTCTACGCCAGCGGCTACTTCAAGCTGTACGTGGACGGCAAGCTGGTGCTCGACGACTGGCGCCAGAACTGGAATCCCTGGTATCGCAACTTCTTCGTGCCGATGAAGCCCGGCGAGAAGCATGTGATCCGCATCGAGTGGACGCCGCAGTCGGGCTACATCGCGCTCGATCACCAGGACCCGCTGCCCGCCGCGGAGCAGAACGAACTGTCGCTGTTTTCCGAGCTGGGTCATGCGGTCGACTACTACTTCATCGACGGCAGGAATCTGGACGACGTCATCGCCGGCTATCGCGAGGTCACCGGCAAGGCGGTGATGCTGCCGCGCTGGGCCTATGGCTTCTGGCAGAGCCGTGACCACTACGAAACGCAGGCCCAGCTGCTTGGCGTGTTGAAGCGTTACCGCGAGCTCAAGCTGCCGCTGGACAACATCGTGCAGGACTGGCGCTATTGGAAGGACGACGCCTGGGGTTCGCACCGGTTCGACAAGTCGCGCTACCCCGATCCGAAGGCGATGGTCGAGCAGGTGCACGCCGAGCATGCGCACCTGATGATCTCGGTGTGGCCGAAGTTCTATCCGACGACGAAGAATTACCAGGAGCTCGACGCGAAGGGTGCGATGTACCGGCGCAATGTCGGGCTCGGCACCAGGGACTGGGTCGGCCCGGGCTACCTCAACTCCTTCTACGATCCTTATTCGGAAGCCGGGCGCCAGATCTACTGGCGGCAGATCCGCGAGAACCTGGCCGACCTCGGCATCGATGCATGGTGGATGGACGCGACCGAGCCGGACATCACCTCCAACACCAGCATCGCCGAGCGCAAGCTGCTGATGGGACCGACCGCGATGGGCCCGGGCGCGGCGTTCTTCAACTCCTACTCGCTGATGACGACCAGCGCGGTCTATCAGGGCAGCCGCGAGAGCTACCCGGACAAACGCGTGTTCATCCTCACCCGTTCGATGTTCGCCGGCGAGCAGCGCAACGCCGCGGCGGGCTGGAGCGGCGACGTGGTGGCGCGCTGGAGCAACCTGCGCGACCAGATCTCCGCCGGCATCAACTTCTCGCTGTCGGGCATCCCGAACTGGACCACCGACATCGGCGGCTACGCGCTGGAGGCGCGCTACGAGAAGCCGGACGCGAAGAACCTCAAGGAATGGCGCGAACTCAACCTGCGCTGGTTCCAGTTCGGCAGCTTCATGCCGCTGTTCCGCTCGCACGGGCAGGGCGTGTACCGGGAGATCTTCAATCTCGCGCCGGTCGGTTCGGAGGTCTATAACGCGCTGGCCTGGTACGACAAGCTGCGCTATCGGCTGATGCCGTACATCTACACGCTGGCGGCCGACACCTACTGGAAGGACGGCACCATCATGCGCGGCCTGGTGATGGATTTCCCGAACGACGTCAAGGTGCGCGACATCAATGACGAGTACATGTTCGGGCCGGCCTTCCTGGTGGCGCCGGTGACCACATACCAGGCACGCAGCCGCGAGGTCTACCTGCCGGCCGGCAGCGCCTGGTACGACTTCTACACCGGCAAGCGCTACGACGGCGGCGTCACGATCAAGGCCGATGCGCCGCTGGCGCGGATGCCGCTGTTCGTGCGCGCCGGCGCGATCGTGCCGACCGGTCCGGCGATCCAGTACACGAACGAGAAGCCGGATGCGCCGATCACCCTGACCGTCTACACCGGCGCCGATGGCAAGTTCTCGCTGTATCACGACCAGGGCACCACCTACGACTACGAGCACGGTGCGTACGCGCGCATTCCGCTCAGCTACGACCAGGCCAGCGGCACGCTGCACATCGGCCAGCGCGAAGGCAGCTATCCCGGCATGCCGGCGCAACGTCACTTCAACATCCGCTGGATCTCCGGCCCCACGCCCACGGCCGTGGAATTCGATGCGCCGGCGACCCAGGGCGTCGACTACCGCGGTGCGGCGATCAGCGTCCACAGGAAGCCGCCGGCGCCATGAATGTCTGTTTGCCACGAGCGGAATTGATCGGCCTGGACTGGGGCACGACCAGCCTGCGCGCCTATCTGCTGGATGAGAGCGGTCGGGTGCTGGAGATGCGTGCGCGGCACTGGGGCATCCGGCAGCTGCCGGACGGCGGCTTCGATGCGGCGCTGGACAACGTGCTCGCCGGCTGGCCGGCCTGTCCGGTGCTGGCCTCGGGCATGGTCGGCAGCCGTGGCGGCTGGCGCGAAGTGCCGTACGTCGACCTGCCGGCGAATCTCGCCGCGGTCGCTGGCGCCTTGAGCTTCGTGGACAGTGCCGCAGGGCGACGCGTGCATCTGGTGCCGGGGCTGCGCCATACCGTCACTGCCGACGTGATGCGCGGGGAAGAGACCGAGATCTTCGGCGCGCTGGCACTGCAGCCGGTGCTGGCGGCGAGTTCGGCCCTGCTGTTGCCGGGGACCCACAGCAAGTGGGTCACGGTGCGCGACGGCCGCGTGGTGGATTTCGCCACCGCCATGACCGGTGAGCTGTACGCCGCGTTGCGCCATCACACGATCCTCGCCACCGGCCTGCCCGGGGAAGATCCGCAGTCCAATCAGGACGCGTTCCGGCGCGGGGTTCAGGCGGCCCGCGACAGCGGCGCGGCCGGTGCGTTGAGCCGGCTGTTTTCCGCCCGTGCGCTGGTGCTGGCGGGAACCCTCGAACTGCTGGCGGTGCCGGACTACCTGTCCGGCCTGCTGATCGGCGAGGAACTGCGCAGTGCCCTGGCCGCCGGTCGCATCGACTGCGCCACGCCGCTGCAGCTGATCGGCAACACCCCCTTGTGCCGGCGCTACGCGGCCGCCGCGAGCTGTTTCGAACTGGGCATGGCGTTGCCGCCGCAGGGCGCCGCCGCGCTGGGCCTGTGGCAGATCGCGCGCGCCGTCGGCCTGACCTCGCTGTCGCTTCACCACGCCGCCGGAGTCCACCCATGATCGCGCCCTGGCTGCAACCGCTGCCGCTGATCGCCATCCTGCGCGGGCTGACCCCGGCCGAAGCGCCGGCCATCGGTGAGGCGATCGCCGGGGCCGGTTTCCGTTTGCTGGAAGTTCCGCTCAATTCACCGCAGCCGCTGCAGAGCATTCGCCTGCTGCGCGAGCGGCTGGGCGCACAGTGCCTGATCGGTGCCGGTACCGTGATGACGCCGAGACAGGTCGAGGAGGTGGCGGCTGCCGGCGGCCAAGTGATCGTGATGCCGCACGCGGATGCGACGGTGATCGCTGCCGCCAAGCGCGCCGGCCTGCTGTGCACGCCGGGCGTGGCCACGCCGACCGAGGCCTTCGCGGCGCTGGCGGCCGGTGCCGATGCGCTGAAGATTTTCCCCGCCGAACAGGTCGCTCCGGCCGTGGTCAGGGCCTGGCGCGCGGTGCTGCCGCGCGAGCTGGCTGTGCTGCTGGTGGGTGGCATCACGCCGGACAGCATGGCGGCGTACATGGCCGCTGGCGCGAGCGGCTTCGGCATCGGCTCGGCGTTGTACGCGCCCGGCCGCGACGCCGCCGAGGTCGGTCGTCGCGCGCGGGCGTTCGCGCAGGCGTGGGCATCACTGCCGCACCGAGCCGCGCCATGAAGATCACCCGCCTGACCACCTTCGCCGTGCCGCCGCGCTGGCTGTTCCTGCGCATCGACACCGATGCCGGCATCAGCGGCTGGGGCGAGCCGGTCGTCGAGGGTCGCGCGCACACGGTGGCGGCCGCGGTCGACGAGCTGTCGGACTACCTGATCGGCAAGGACCCGCGCCACGTCGAGGATCACTGGAACGTGATGTATCGCGGCGGCTTCTACCGCGGCGGACCGATCCTGATGAGCGTGATCGCCGGCATCGATCAGGCGCTGTGGGACATCAAGGGCAAGCATCTCGACGTGCCGGTGCACGAACTGCTGGGCGGACCGGTGCGCGATCGCATCCGGGTCTACTCGTGGATCGGCGGCGACCGCCCGGCGGACACGGCGCGTGCCGCCAGCGAGGCGGTGGCGCGCGGCTTCACCGCGGTCAAGATGAATGCCACCGAGGAGCTGCAGTACGTCGACAGCCATGCCAAGGTCGAGCGCATGCTGGCCAACGTGCAGGCGGTGCGCGAGGCGGTCGGCCCGGACATCGGCCTGGGCCTGGATTTCCACGGCCGCGTGCACAAGCCGATGGCCAGGGTGCTGATGCGCGAGCTGGCGCCGTACAAGCTGATGTTCATCGAGGAGCCGGTGTTGTCCGAGCACCTGGAGGCGCTGCCCGAGCTGGCCGCAATCTCGCCTGCGCCGATCGCGCTGGGCGAGCGGCTGTATTCGCGCTACGACTTCAAGCGGGTGCTGCAGATCGGCGGGGTCGACATCATCCAGCCCGATCCCTCGCATGCCGGCGGCATCACCGAGACGCGCAAGATCGCGGCGATGGCCGAAGCCTGGGACGTGGCGCTGGCCTTGCATTGCCCGCTCGGGCCGATCGCGCTGGCGGCGAACCTGCAACTGGACGCGGTGTGCCACAACGCGTTCATCCAGGAGCAGAGTCTGGGCATCCATTACAACGCCGACAACGACCTGCTCGACTACCTCGACGATCGCAGCGTGTTCGCCTATGAGCAGGGATTCGTGCGCATCCCCGACGGCCCGGGCCTGGGCATCACGGTCGACCAGGATTACGTCGACGAGCGCGCCGCTGTCGGCCATCGCTGGCGCAATCCGCTGTGGCGCCACGACGACGGCAGCGTGGCGGAGTGGTGAGCGCGGTGACGATGCAGACCACCGCTTACGCCCGCTATCCCAGCCTGGCCGATCGCACGGTGCTGGTCACCGGCGGCGCCAGCGGCATCGGTGCCGGCTTCGTCGAGCACTTCGCGCGACAGGGCGCGCGGGTAGCGTTCCTCGACATCGACGTCGTCGCGGCGCAGGCGTTGCTTGAGGGTCTTGCCGACGTCGCCCATCGGCCGGTGTTCGTCGCCTGCGACCTGACCGATCTCGACGCGCTGGACCGGGCGATCGCGCAGGTGCGGACCGCGATCGGACCGATCGCGGTATTGGTCAGCAACGCCGCCAATGACCTGCGCCACGATCTTGCGCAGACCACGCCGGCCGACTTCGACGCCAACGTGGCGGTCAACCTGCGCCATCACTATTTCGCGATCCAGGCCGTGCTCGAGGACATGCGGGCACGCGGTGGCGGTTCGGTGATCTGCCTGGGTTCCATCAGCTGGATGATCAAGAACGGCGGCTACCCGCTGTACACCATGGCCAAGGCCGCCATTCACGGCCTGGTTGCCGGGCTGGCGCGCGAGCTGGGCCGGCAGCACATCCGCATCAACTGCCTGGTGCCCGGCTGGGTGATCACCGAGAAGCAGCAGCGTCTGTGGCTGGATGCCGAAGGCGAGGCCGAGATCGCCCGCGCGCAATGCCTGCCCGGCCACGTGATGGCCGAGGACCTGGCGCGCGCCGCGTTGTTCCTGGCGGCCGACGACAGCCGCATGATCACTGCCAGGGATTTCATCGTCGACGGGGGCTGGGTGTGAGCGGCGCGATGCTGCAGGCCCGGCCCGTGTTCGCGGCGGGCCATCAGCTGGGCGAAGGCGTGCTGTGGTGTCCGCGGGCGCAGGCGCTGTACTGGACCGATATCCCGGCGGCCACCTTGTGGCGCTACACACCATTCGATGGCGCGACCCGCCAGTGGCCCCTGCCCGAACGGCTGGCCTCGTTTGCGCTGTGCGAAGCGGACGGCTGGCTGCTGCTGGGGCTGGCCTCGCGACTGGCCTTCTTCCACCCGGAGCGCGGCGAACTGCTGCCGATCGTCGCGGTGGAGGCCGATCTGCCGACCCGGCTCAACGACGGCGTCTGCGATCGCCAGGGCCGTTTCGTGTTCGGCACCCTGCACGAGCCATTGAACGGGGCGGCGCGGCGACCGGTCGGCGGCTTCTACCGGCTGAATGCGGATCTCGTGCTGGAGCGGCTGGCGCTGCCGCCGGTGGCGATCAGCAACAGCCTCGCCTTCAGTCCCGACGGCGCGACCCTGTA
>Ga0307375_10003849_pt1 | contig 14532 bp, 27 predicted proteins | sample TR1MG_FD_202531 | JGI IMG/M metagenome (GOLD analysis project Ga0307375, IMG submission 202531) | Soil microbial communities from Risofladan, Vaasa, Finland - TR-1 | ecosystem: Environmental > Terrestrial > Soil > Coastal area > Acid sulfate soil | place: Finland: Risofladan, Vaasa | collected...
TGAGGCTTTTCGACGTAGAGTTCCGGGAAGGTCTCAGGCACGTCCGAACAGGTGAGGTATTCAGGCGAGTCCGGCTGATTGATGTCAAATAACCGGCTTAAGAGCCACACGCCGACCACTTCCACCACCACGAACACCACGGATACGATGATGACTTTCTCTATCACGCCTCCCTGCCTTCCCCCAACGCATTGCGTTGCACGTAGCTAATTGCATGAGTCAACACGTTCGCCGCCTGCATCGTCTCCGTGATCTCTTCCGCGCGGATGCAGCACGACAGACGGGAAGCCATGAGACCGAGTAGGTCGGCGACGACAGCGGATCGACAAGTGACGAGGTAAGAGATTGCCTGGAGACGTGGACTCATGCGACCACCGCCTTGCGCGGTTGCGCTTGCGCGGGCGCGGATGCGCGACGGGGCATGACCACGGGACGGCAGCGGCTGCATTGACAAGATGGAACGGGTTTATGGCGGAGTTCGAACAGTAGTTGCGCCGGGTCTAGATAGGCAACACGAACCGGGTGAAATCTCTGGCCTGTGCGCGCGAGCTTGCGCCAGTCTTTCCCGCTGCGCCAGAGAAAATACCCAACTACTGAAAGCAACCACTCATCGCCGGAGCGTGCATCGCGCTCCCGGTCACTCATTTCACGCACGATTCCTGAGCCTGCAAACGGTAACGAAGGCTGAAAAGCTACCAGCAATAATTGTGGTTGTCTAATCGCAGAAGTAGAATCCAGATCACGCATTGCGAGCCTCGTAGCTCGCCGCGTCTCAGGCTATCCGTTATCGGACGCGGCGAAAAGTGAACCCACTTTAGAGGTAGAGCCTAAAGGTGTCAAGAACTATTTATAACTAGTTTGGAGTTAGTACCATAAACGCAACCATCGTCGGCCCGCCCGTCTTGCCCGTCGCACTCATTCGATAGAACTTCGAACCCTGTTTGACGGCGAGTTCCGCAATTGCCTCCAGCTCGCATGCGACCGGTTTCGTCTCCATCGGAATGGGATCAAGTTTCACGTCGACGCCAAGCGAGGAAAGGGTTTCCATCATCTCGTCGATTCCCATGTCACCCTTCGCCGCCTTGAGCACCTTAAATAGTTTCACGTTGCCTCCGGGTAGCTACTGCAATTGTTCGACAACCACAGTCCACACATCGTTCACTGCCGTACTGAGATCGACCCCGATTGCGATGGTCGCAATTTTTGACGGGCCGACAAAGATGGTTTCTTGTATCGAGTTGAACGTATTCAACACATCGCTACACGTGAGCCACGGCGATGTGGTGATAACTCCGCCGCCCGGATCAAAATCGAGCCGTAGCCTTCCCCCAAGAGCATTAGGGCCGGTGACACCCGCAATGTAACACGTTGCGGTGACGCGGAATGTTGCGCCTGACGTTCCGCCACTGGCAATGGTAGTTGTGGGAGATCCGTCACCCGATGGATAAAAACTGTGACTGTATGTCATCGGCGCGAGTCCGAAGCCCGCCGTGGTGATGTTGTTGTACACCTTCGCCGTTCCACTCAAACTCAGTGCTGCCGCGTGGACGTTGCCCCGAAGATAAGTATCCGTGATGCTGGCATTGCCCAGAGTGGAGGTGTTGCTGCCGTAGCCGATTGCGGTGTTTCCGATTACATTTTCGTTCGTATCGCCATTGGCAAGCGGATAGGCTCCAAAGCCCACATATACTGAGTTGTTGCTGGTCTGATTGTTGGTTACGCCATCCGCGATGTATTGTCCCGCCTTATACCCATTCGCGGTGTTGTAGTAGCCGGCGGTGTTGAAGTAGAGCGCCTGATACCCATTCGCGGTGTTGTAGTAGCCGGTGGTGTTGGAGTAGAGCGCCTTATACCCATTCGCGGTGTTTTGGTAGCCGAAGGTGTTGGAGTAGAGCGCCGCGTCCCCATTCGCGGTGTTGTTGTTGCCGGTGGTGTTGAAGTAGAGCGCCTGATACCCATTCGCGGTGTTGTTGTAGCCGGTGGTGTTGGAGTAGAGCGCCGCGTTCCCATTCGCGGTGTTGTCGGAGCCAGAATAGGCGTTCGTGCCGTCATAAGCGACGTTTTGGCCACCGCCTCCAATCCAAATGTTATTTGCGGCGGTAGATGCCGCCATTTTCGTGCTGAGAAGTACGCTGGTGCCATTGGTATTTATCGTGAGCGTGCTCACCGTAAGAGGATTTACTCCCCCCGTGCGCCAGTCGATCCATACGCACTGCGCACACTTGGCCGGCATCGTCCCCGCCTGGTACAGCGCCAAGCTCGGATCGAAGATGATCAGGCACTTCATGCCCACGTTCGCGTTGCAGGCGAGTTGTGCGTTCGTGGCTTTGATCCCTACCGTCGCGCCGGGAAATTGTTTCACATAGAAAGTGTTGTCAGTCTGGGCCACTCCACAGGTAGCCAGCAGCAGGAAAAGTGAAAGGAACCAACGTCTCATAAAAACCTCGCTCTCTGCGTTATAAAGACCACAGAGGGCCGGGAAGGTTAATCCCTGCCCTCTGCGAGCGCCCTAGCCCGGAGGCTGAGGCTAGGCCGGTACGACGTTATGCAAGCCCGGTCCTGAAATCGGTTCAGCCGCGGCATTTGCGGAGACGGCCGGAGGCGGCGCGTTAATCGGTTCTCCCACGGGAACCACATCGGGCGTGTGCTGGAACTGGCCGACCGCATTCGCAATACTCACAGCGGAATCGATGAGGTCGCCGACGTGTCCAGCGATGGCCTGGATCTGCGTCGCGTCGCCAGGTGCGACGATGGATGCGACGCCAGTCGAAAGCCCCAGGTATCCCAGGGCAAGCTGCTTTTTCGTAGCACCCGTTTCGTGCGAGTGCAGGGTTTCAACAAACGTGATGACGGCAGGAATCGCCGAAATCGCGCGCATGACGTAATTGAGCCAGTTCATATACTCATCTCCTCCTTCATGTGGTACGTCCGGCATTCACGCCGGGAAACTTTTTCTTTTTCCAGTTCGCCGAGTCGCCGGTCATGGTCACGCAACGTTTGCACCACCACGCCCGCATAGATCAACAGGCCGGCAGTCTGCACAAGTAACATCACGGTTGCGCCGATGATTGCGGCGACGATAGGTGGAGGCATCGACTAGAGCCTCGCCTGCCCAAAGATCAAGCTGCTCGGCAGTCCAGTGGGCGAAGTCGAGTTTTTCTTGCCTATGAATTTGTGAACGATGAACAGTGCAATCACCAGAACGAGAACTTGCACCGCGAGTTTTTTCGCCATGTCGCTCATATCAGAATCTCCCAAATACGAAGTGGTAAAGCTTGCCCTCGCGGGCGATTTCATAACTGTGATTGCTCCGGTCCCGCCTCCGGTACAGCGCCTTCAACACACCGCCAAATTCAGCCAGGAAGTGGACCCAATCCTGCGACTCTCCGAAGCGAGAGACCATCATCACATCCAGGTCTCTTCCCTTCCCTTCCTTCACTGTCGAACCAAAGAGCGTTGCGATGTAACCGTGGCGATCCGCAATCTCTGCGACGCGCGCAAAACACGCCGGTACATCTTCGATGGTCCAAAGCTCAGTATCCATAGGCACTCGGGTCAAAACCGTAGTTGCTTCCGTCCACGCTGGACGGGTCGAAGTAATACTGGTTCGAATTGTCGGCCGGGTAACTATTGCTCCCGGAAGTATCGAGCGTCGGCATCGACACCGGCGCATTCAGGATGTTATCCATCGCCGTGCCAATGGAGTCGCCGCCGTAACTGAACGGGTCGATGGAGTCCCACACGTTCTGCAAATCAGGAGGACTCAGGTTGACGCCAGCCAGCGGATCGGACGGCAGAGAGCCGTTCGAAATCATCGGAGCATCGCCCAGGAATCCAAGCCACGACGGGAGAGACGAGCTACCCACGGTTTGTTTTGCCGGGGAAATATTCGGAGAGCCGCCCGTAAGTCCTACGTGACTCGCTGCGCTCTTGTTCCCACTGACCGCGCTCGCGAGCGATGTGCCGAGAGAGTTGATGAGCTTGGCAAACTGTGAGTTCGCTGCGGCTGTCGGATCGGTCGTGGCGTTCAGCGCCGCCGTGTTCGCCTGCATCTTGGCAAGGATAGTGGGGAGGAAAAGATACGCGGCAATCACTACACCGCCCCACACCACCACTTCGCCGACTCCGCTTCCCTTGGCCATAAGTTACCCCTGCGACGGAAGAGCCACGGGCCCTCCCAGAATTGTTGCAATGTCGGACGCACTCCCGAACGAGTTATCTTGCGGCAACACACTCGACAAATCGGGAGCGGTCACGTTGCCATAGTTGCCGGTGATGTCCCACAGCGAGCCGCCGGGAATGCTCGGGATCGACGAATCGGGCGCGGCCACTGGAGGATTGATGGATGCAAATGCATTCTTTATCGCACTGAGCAGCGTAGGACCAACAATCCACAGCGCCACCAGTGCGATGCCACCACCGACGAGAATTCCGATTGTGTTGTTTCGCGCCATCGTGTCCCTTTCTTACGTGAGCCAGTTGCCTGAACCTGGAGCCGGAGGATTCCCGATGCCGCCGCCCGTGATGGGAACAGTGGTTTCACCTACGCCGGTTTGATCCTGCGCAGTGCCAGCAGTCGATGAGCCAGTGGGGTTGTCGGCCGGCAAGAGGCTCTGCGGATTCGAAGATGTAAGCACCGCCGTCTGCATCTTTAGCTGCGACCAGTAATTCATCAGGTTTGCCAGCGCGTTCGGCAAGAGCCACAACGCCGCCAGGGCGATTGTTCCGATTACCAGCCACTTCGTCATTTCATTTCCCTTTGCCATATCCGCTCCTACACTGCTTTCATTACGAGCTTCACGCCCAGATACGCCACCAGCACGATCAACAACAGCCATAACAACGCCGTGTAATCGGGATTCGCCGCGCTCTTCGGTAAGCCCAGGGGATTGCCACTGGCCAGGTCATACACCGTTTGCAGCGGATCGCGCGGAGGCCAGTTGGTCGCCAGAAAACTGTTTTGTTCCGCGACTGCATCCACTGCATCTTGAGCACTGCCGCCCGCCTGCATGATGTTCGCGGAAAGGTCACTATTCAAACCGGCCGTGGTCAAACCGGCAGGCGATCCACCCCATGCCTCACTCCACCACGTAGACATTGCGTCAAGCAAATACGTGGGATCAAAGCTTGGATCGAGGCTCGGATTCATCAGAGCACCGCCTTTAGAATTTTCCAGCCTGCCCAGATGACTACTGCCCACACAATCAAGCTGCTCCAGTTGGTGCCCGTGGTAGTAGCCGCAGCGGTGCCGCTTGCCGTGCCTGTTACAGCCGAGGTCACGGAAGCGAGTATTCCGCTCAGGACCGTGCTCGCCGTCGCCACAGGAGCCGACGTACCATCCAACGCCGTGCCGGTCGCCGCCACTGGAGCCGAGAGCACGGGAAGCGTAGCCGGATTATCTTGCGGCAAAACGGAAGCAGTGTAGATCGGCGTCACAACTACAGGGGGAGGTAAGATCGTTGGCGTGAGCCAACTAAAAAAGCTGCTGCCCGTATCCGAGTTTTGCGATAAAATACCCGACACCATGAAAGCCCTCTCGCTCCTGCTGCTCTGTGTGTCCTGCTGCGTTGCTCAAACCTTCACGCGCTCCGTGCAAGTCCAAGCCGGTCACGGCGTCCGAATCGCGATTGTGTCACCGCATCGCTATCGGTACGACGTGCGCTCCACCTACCCCGTGCGCGTGTTCTTTATCGCCGATGCCTGGTTCCCGTTGATGAAAACACCGGCTGACCTTATTTCGCACGGCGGATGTGGCGCGGAAGGAACCGACCTCCACATCTCCAACACTTGTTCGGGAACGCTTAAACATTCATTGATCATCATCGATGAACGAAAACCGTTTTCCGATGCTGCCACGGTCCTGCTCGAGCTTTACCTCTTCCGCAAGCTGCCAGCCGAACCGCTGAAACGCGTGACGGATATGAACGCCGTCACCATCACCGCTACTTCTTTTTGAAGCGGCCCGTGGTTGTACGCTTGCGCCTGCCAGACTTCTTCGCTGCTTTCTTCAGTCCGAGAAGCCGCTCCACTTTTGCAATTCGACTCGTCAAGCTCATGCTCAAGCTCCCTTCACCGAGACCATGACGCCATCACCAATCGCGCCACAGGCCCAGATCGTGTTGGTGTTTTTCACCGGATAGACAATTTCCGCCCAGGCGGGCAGTGAATCGTTTGGACCATTCAAGGCAGACTCACGAGACTGCCCGACCTTGACGTTATCGCTGTTGCCGACCTTCGTTCCGTTCGTCGCGCGCACGCGCACAATCGCGCCATCGGGCACAAAGAACGGAGGAAGCACCTGCGGGACATTCAGCCCCGTAAACTCCATCTGAAACGACCAATTGATGCCGACCCGCTGACGCGGCCCATTGTCCGGCAATACGCTGTTGCTTCCCATCTATCCCCCTAACACCGAACCAATCGGCGTGTTCGGATCAACGCCCATGTACCCTGCTACATATTGCGCATAGCTATCGCTGTTGCCATCGGGAGAGTACGTCCCGAAAAAGTCATAGAAACTCTGCAACGGATTGCGCCGAGCCTGTGTCGCTATGTCTTTCTGCAGGGCGGTCCATCCATCGCCGATGTCACTGAAAATCGCAAAGCCCTGCGGGTCGACGCCAACCTGCCCGCTCCAGAAACTTGGATCACCACCTGGAGCCTTGAGGTTTCCGGGATTGTTGTTTCGCGTGCTTCGCCCGGTTCCCTCAAAGTTCGAAATCCCCTGCATAAAATTGTCGAGTCCGTCACTCACCGATGATGTAAACGATGGTGCCGAAGCTGTCCCCGTGCTGTCGCCGGAGTAGTTGAGACTGAGGTTCAACGGGTCCGTGGCCACGGTCGAGGAAAACAGCCCGCCACTGCCGCCGCTCGCTGATACCGTCTGTGCCTGTAACCACTGATACAGGACATAGACGATGATCAATGTAACGGCGGCAGTGACAAGGCTTCTCATTGCTGGTGGTACGCCTTAAGCGTTCTTGGCCGCTCCCTTGCCGCGCGACGCATTGTACTGTGCGGGCGAGAAGAGGCGACGGGTAAACACTTTCATGCTGTCGAGTCCAGCGCCGGAAATGTTGTTCACGTCGAACTTCGCCTGCAAATCCTGCGCGGTGATTGCGCCGGTCAACATGCCATCGGTAAAGTCGATGAAGTACAGACCCGTCGAGGTCTGCGAGGGATCGATCCACGAATCATCGAGCATCTGCTGCCGGATGTCCTTCGCGTACTTGTCGTAGTCGATGGCGACTCCGGCAAGCGTGACGCGATTCAACAGGGCATCGGAGAGCGTACGCGCTGCGGTCGCCTCCGACATGATCAACCACTGGAGGAAGGAACCATCGCGCGGCATCGCGTTATCCAACTGGCGCGAGGCCGTGGCGTTGATGATCTGGTCATGCTCTTCCTGCACGAGCACGTAGGTATCGCCCGCGAAGTTTTCGCGATCATCAGCCCACTGCACGTGCAGCGCAGAGAAGTTCGCCGTCATGGTGTTGCCGGTGAAGCAATCGGTCAGCGTGCCAGTGTCCACTTCAACGGTGATCGACTGGTACGCGGTCGGATCGGCGTTTAGCGCCGTCTCCACCTGCCGCTTGTTTTCCGAGTCACCAAAGTAAATCGGAATCGACATGTAAATCGTGTAACTGCCGGCCACGCCGCTTCCGAGCACGGAACCTGCCTGCTCAACCACTTTCTTGCTGCGCTGGAAAATCGCGTAGTTGAGAAGGGAACGGGGAGAGCAATCGACCACGAGCCCATCGGGATACCGCGAGCCTACGGCTTTCGCGGTGCGAACTTTAATGCGGCGAATCAGGTTCGCCGGTCCACCTTCGCCAGCCACCACACCAGCAGCGCCACCGCCCGGATCAGTCACGGTGATAGTGCCCGTAACGATCACACGGCCGTTGATGATCTTGCCGTTGAGGGGAAGCGTGAAAATGTTCTGGGAATTTGGATTGAAGAGTTGATCGAAGCGGTTGCCACGGTCGCTGTTTTTCATCAGTGAAATTCCTCGGCCGTCCCTATCGGGCTCAGCCTGGACAAAGATTCGTTTATGTCAATGAACGAAGAGAACCGCGCTAGGCGGTGAGGCTCTTCAGTCCGAAGAAGTTGCGATTGACGAGCTTCATGGTCACGAGGACCACCAGCACCATCAGACCAATTTTCCCCCACTGCATTTTGTTGCTCCCTTCGCTGCAAAAAATTGGCGGGTCGCCGTTCGAGGCAGAATCGACGCCCGCCCGCTCGCTGCGTTGTAGGTCTACAAAATCACCCAGGGAGAAAGGTGTCAAGAGGAATGTTGTTATGACGATTATCGTTCTTAAAACTATTTTGGAATCAACGGAAGGAACGCCCGTCGAACTCTTCCTTGCACCAGCAACGGATTTCAATCAACGAATCGTTTGGTATTTCCTTCGCAACCCACATCTCTAAATATGGACCACCTGAAACAACCCTCAAGGGCCATTTCACGTCAATAGTTGATCCGATAAGTTCCTTCGACGGCATACGATCCAATAAGTGCCCAGGACCGGAACTCACCTGAATAGAATCAACACCGTCGAGCCTGACGAATTTGAGGCGCACGTAATCCCATGGCGGCAAGGAAAGACTATACATAGACCCTTGTCCAACAAGGTGCGGTCCAGGCATACAGACCGTTCGCACGACTATAAATTCAGAGTTCATCGCCTTCCTCCCTTCACTTCGCCGCGCTCACACTCGTCCGTCCAGTAGAGATACTGGTATTTCTCCAGGCGTTGCAGCAGCGCGAGGTCTTCCGCTTCCAACCACTCCTTGAAGTACGCGACATAGCGCGGCTTCAATCGAAACAACCGCATGAAAGCGCACTCGTTCACCAGATCGTAAGAGACACGAAACGGATTGCGCACAGTCACCAGCGTGGAAACTTTATGATGACGGCCGTAATTCACAATGTCGTAGAGACCCTTTGGCATGTGCGAATCGCCGAACCGCGCGCCACAGCATTTGTCGACTTCATCGATGCCGACGATGGTATCGCCCACTGCCAGCACGATTTCACAAAACGACTCGAAGTGCGCATCGAAACTTCCGCCCCGCGGCTGATAGAGAATGCGTGAGGCAACGCGCCGCGCGCGAGCCAAGCGGATGACTTCTTTCATCGCGCCCGGCTCGCTGACCACGGTCCAGCCTCGCAACACTGCGGCGTGTTTCGAGACCGAATCAAAGAACGCAGCATCCCCGGTGCACTGGCAGAGCAACCGCGCCATCTCCGTGGTTTTTCCCATGCCACGGTTCCCACAGATGAGCGTCATGCCCCGGAGTTCGCCGTCCTGGTACTCACCGTCAACAAAGCCCCTCACGCTACCTCCACGCGCTTGTAATCCCACGCCGCGCCCGTGGAGCCGGTGTAGGCTTCACGGCGGTTCGATGCCTCCGTTGCCACGTCATATTGCAGGTGGATGCAGACCGGCCGGCCGGAACGGTCGCTTTCGAGAATGACTTTGTCGAACGGCAGGCGGCTATGAAGGCGTATCCAGTCGAACGCCGTTTGTAGATCGATACCGACTATGTCGAAGTCAACGGCGGTGTGAGTGCCGACGAACAGATGCCAGCTTGTCGGCTTCCCTCCGACCCTCGCATTGTGCCCCATGTCCCGATGCCCACAATGCACGCGGATCGGCACGCCGAAGTGTGCACGAATCGGCTCCAAGATCGATCCACAAAGGTGAAACGCATTCATACAGCGCGTCGTTTCGCCAACAACGCCAAGCTCATCTTCCGAAAAATGCTCAGTCAGTTGTGTCAATTTCCGCCTCCAATCGTACCCGTAGCGACCGGAACGTTTAAGGAATCGGTCTCGACTGAACGCATCGGAACCGGCTGCTTTTTCGGAACGTCGGCCGACGATTCCTTATTCTCTGGCGACTTCTTACCCTCGGCCGAGGCGCGAGAGAGTTTCCATTGCTTGAGACCCTTCGGCACCACCACCAGCCCGAACGCCATCAGGAACGCCGTCGCGCCTGGAGTCGATTCACACCAGCGCGCAATGATGTCGGGAATGCGGAGCTTCAGTTTGTCCCATAGCGAGTTCATCAGCTGACACGCCGGACGCCCCAACATGCGCACTTGTCGCGGCGTCAGCTTCCAGTGTTCCGCTTCAAAGTGTTCCGCCAACCACTCGAAGAGTTCTTCGAGTGTGTCCTTGACGTCCTGCTCTTCGAAGGCGACGGCATCCAACAGCGCGGAAATTTCATCCGCGCCGATTCCCTGCCCCGCCATCTCATCATCGTCACTGTCTCCGCCAACCACATCAGGGATGCGGTTGAGTTGCTTCTCGACTTCGGGCGTGAGAACGGGAGCCTCAGTCGAGGAGCCGGTCGAACCAGCTTCGGGGCTTGGACTTGGATTCGGATTTTTCGGCAGGAACGTCTGCTTCAGGCTGTCGAGAAACCCGCCGCTTGGCTTTGGCTCTTCCGGCTGCGGGCTTGCGAGCGGTTTGCTTGGCTGCACGATTTCCGGTTGTGGTTTCCTCGCGCGCGGGCGTCGCGGGCGAGAGTTGCGCGGGCTCTTCTTTTTTACTGTGACCAAGGTTCCCCCAGAATTTACACGCGGGACACTTTGCTATTACCACGCCGCGTTTGTTCGTTGCCGTTATCAGTTCACCGCCACACTTCGGACAGTTCATCGTGGTCCTTTCAGCGCGTCCACGATCCCGCGCCTGGAGCCGGTGCGTTTCCGCACATACATTCAGGTGGAGGCTGGATCGTGCTCGTTTGTTTTTGAGAACGCGGCATCGCCAGGAAGAACGCTGCCAGGAGAGAGATTGTTAAAACCCAACGCATATTGCCTCCTTACTGCATCGTCACTATAGTCAAAAAGAAGATGGTGCAGTTCGCGCCGCCAGTCCATCTCCCCGAGAAACGCTCCCATGTCTCCAGGCCGTTGCGTATCGATGCACCGCGCGATTTCATCCATACACCGCGCAACGGCCTGGAGGCGAACGTCAGAACGGAATGTCAGCATCGGTAATTATGGTGCCGTCCGGCAGTGGTTGCGGACCGGCAGGCTGTTCTTCGCCAGTCGGAGCCGGTACACGTTCCTTCGCTCCGAGCAGGATCAGGTTCGTGGCGACGATTTCCGTGATGTAACCCTTCGAGCCGTCTTCCTTGTCCCACTGCCGCGTGCGCATCTTCCCTTCCACATAGACAGGGCTTCCCTTTTTCAAGTACGCACCGGAAATCTCTGCCAACCCTTCCCACGTGACCACGCGCACCCACTCCGTTGTTTCAACAGGTTCACCCTTTGCGTTCTTATACTTTTCGTTGACCGCGACGGAGAACGTTGCGACCTGTTTTTGACTCGGAGTAAGTTTCATGTCCGGGTCGCCGCCCAGGTTGCCGATGATCGTGACTCGATTCAAACCTTTCATCATGCCTCGCTTTCGTTTTTCTTATTACGCAGCTAATTGCTGTTGCATCGCGTGGCGGTACCGTTCATAAAGTTCCGCCTCCGTGATCTTGATTGCACCGTCGTCCTCTGCGGGCTGAAACGGCGCGAGCCTGTCTAAAACTTTCTTAATATTCCCGTTCGCCAGTGGCGTGGCCCACGACTGGGCTGCCTGCCGTCCCTCTCTTAAAATGCGGTCACGGAAGTACATGCCCGCCATGTACACCATAAGCGAGTAGTTTTCGCCGTTTGGAAGTGGCGGTTCCGGCCGGCCGGGTTGCGAAAACGTCATCGACTCGAACGGGTTGAAATCCGTCACATTGTCTCGCAGATCACGGAGCGTGGTAAAGAGCGGCCGCTTTCCCATGCTGTCGACGGCGTAGAGTTTTTTCACCTGTTGCGCTCCTATTTGCCGTTCGAAGCGCGTCAGCACTTGCGTGGTTTCCATCCCGCAAAACTCTTTGAAGCTCGGACGTGGACCACGCTCCTCTGCCATCTGTTCCCAGGCGGCGTGTACCTGGTCAAATGCGGCGCGCATCGATTCGTACTCTTCGCCCGTCGCTGCCATCGACGCGCGGTCACGCTCGCACCAGTCTTTCCATGTCGGTTCGCGTGGCGTCCATCCACGCACGAATGAGTGGTAGGCTTTCATTCGTTCCGCCGTCTTATTGTAGACGCGAAAGCAATTCGGTTGCTTCCCCGCGTACGCCGTCTGCAACTCGCGCGTCCCCATCAGCATGTACTCGTCGCGTTTATCGACAGCGACCGCCGTCTCCACTTCGTTTACTTTGCCGAGTTGCGCGCCGAACCGCTTTCCCGCAACACGCGCATGATTGAGTACCCACGACATAGGGACATTCTCTACGTCGACGGTTAAATCAGTGCGCATCGGTTCCAACTTCAACGGGTCGGAGTCGACGATAGCTTCCACGTCCGCCATGTGTTGCCCGAACGAATATTGGCCGGTGCCGACCATCTGAATTTTGTGCGAATGTCCCTTGTCGTGTTTATTACCCAGGTGTAGGAACGCGTCGGCAATATCGAACTTCCTCAGGTCCACCACGGCGGCATAGTGCTGGCTCTGGACGAACTCCGAACGCTCCCCGTTACGCCAGGTGGCAATCGCTTCCTGGACGCGCGGGCGAAACGGAACGAGTTGTGGGAGCCGAATTTCTAACCAATCCATACCACCACCCCAAGGGTTTACCGTCGCGCGGAATTCATCTGTCACCGTAGCCGTCATTCTTCACCGTGGTGCCTCGGTACACTTCGACCTTGCCGCTTTAAGATCATGCGAGCTTCGTCTGGAGACGTGAGTAGACGGGTATTACACACCCGTCTACTCGAATTTTGTGGCCCACACCAGCGGAGCGAAAAGACCGCTCCGCAATCGGACCCCGTTTTTACCTCCATTACCGGCAGGAGGGACCGAAGCTTCCGGGTGCTGCTGGCCTCTCTGCGGGACCATCGACGTGCCGTTTAAAGTCGCCAGTCGTGAAACGGGGTGGAAACACGTTGCTGGCACTTGTTCGCATCGATGGCCCCGCACAAAAGCCAGTGTTAATCAGGCTCCTCTGTAATCGCGTTATAAAGACTTCTCAGGGACTCGTAGAGTCCTTCCGATAATTCCCCCGCCCGCCGCGTTCCCGGACCTGCCACTGCCAGCACAAAGCAGTCTTCGCAGATCGTGACAGCCCGGCCCATCTTGATATGACGTGTCGCGCCACGAACGTACATCTGTGGAGCAATAGAGAGCACTCGTGCGTCCTTTGTAATTTCCGTCGACCAGGACTGCTCGAGGCCGCAACAGATGCACACACGCTTGCGGGCGTAAAGCTTGGCTTGTTTAGCCTTCGGCATGTGGTAGCTCCAGTTGCCCTAGCTCACGCGCCTCTTGTTGACGCCGCGCTGCGAGTTGATCGTTGAAAGCGGCGCGCCGCTCATCATGGGCCGGTACGCTTGGCTTTGGCCGGCTGCTCCAGATCGGAGCGGCCATGCAAAGATGACCAGGTTGTGCATGGCACTCGGGACACATCACGTCGATGACTCTGCGGAGTTCTTTCATGAAGCCATCTCCCTTCTTCCCTGCATCCACTGCTTGAAAATGAATTCCGAATACGCGGGAGGAATTGCTTGCGCCATCTCAGCGCGCGTCATCCAATCGATACCCAGGGCTTTTTGCGCCTCTGCTTTTGTCCAGGCTAACAAGCGATTCGATTGTGTTTTTGCGTTCGTCCCGCCGCCATGACCGCAGATACAAATAACCTCTCTGCGAGCAACTGCACCACGCCGTGCGCAAATGTGAGGCGGTCGGAGCCAGTAAAAACTCGTCTCGAACAAACGGTGACGGATCAATGGCAAGCCGAACATTTGTCCGCATAGAAAAGAATCCGTGCGCAGTGGCGATCGAGGTACATTTTCGATGACGTAGGGGAGGCCCGATTGCATCAGCTTTTCGCGTACACCTGGTACCTGGTCCGGCCATCCTGTTCGCCTTGAATTCGTGCCATAGTGCCGCAAGGCGCTATATCCCTTACACACTGGACTGGCCCAAATGAAATCAAAGGTTGAAGTATCCACGGTCTCCCAGGAAGAGCGGATAAATGAAAACGGATACCTGGATTGAGGCTCAACATCGACACCGACAATCTCTGCGGATGGCAATGCGCGATGTAGTCCCATCGCTGCCCCGCCCGCGCCGCAGAAAAGGTCAAGTATTCTCACCGCGCCCTCCCCATATTGAGTTTCTGGATCGATCCCCAGTGATCGCCCACCCCGCCGTTGACGCGCATCCACTCAGCGAACGGCGCGGGCGGTATCCCCATGTCGATGCACCAGGCGCAATATTGCTTGTAGCGTTGCTGGTCCGTTAAGCCGTTCATGCCCGAATCCCCCTGCGCTCCTGTGCGCGACGCTGCACGCGGCGTTCGTGCGCGTTGCCGACAAATCGCGGCGTGATGTGCTGTTTTTTCAGGTGAGGCTTTTCGACGTAGAGTTCCGGGAAGGTCTCAGGCACGTCCGAACAGGTGAGGTATTCAGGCGAGTCCGGCTGATTGATGTCAAATAACCGGCTTAAGAGCCACACGCCGACCACTTCCACCA
>Ga0307375_10003850_pt1 | contig 14532 bp, 14 predicted proteins | sample TR1MG_FD_202531 | JGI IMG/M metagenome (GOLD analysis project Ga0307375, IMG submission 202531) | Soil microbial communities from Risofladan, Vaasa, Finland - TR-1 | ecosystem: Environmental > Terrestrial > Soil > Coastal area > Acid sulfate soil | place: Finland: Risofladan, Vaasa | collected...
TTATTCTATTGCTCTAGCAATAAGTAAGAATCTCTCTCTCTATATGAAAAAAGAGGCTGAACTGGAAAAGGCATTAATAAAAGCTAAATTTCCAATTGAAATCATATTTATTGATAATCTTTAATTTAAGATATTGTAAAATAATTTTTATTCAGTAACTATCAAACTATTCTTTTGTGTATAGCCTCGATTTATGTATAACGGATCGGTGCAATCAAGATTGCCCTCATTGTTATGTTATTTCTATTGCTGTTGTAGTCGCGGTCGCGGTGGTAGGGGGTATTCTAATAGGCTGGCGACTCCGGCGGCGTTCATAAATATTAGGTTAAAGGTGAAAAAAAATTATTTGAACTTATTTAAGGAAATATGCAGTGAAAATGATTTGAATATCCATTGCGCAAATAGGCAACGCAGATTTATATATTACCCTTACCATTCTTAAATTGATAATAATATATTAGATTTACTTCTGAAGGGGTTCTATATGGAAGATAATATTAAAAATCTGATACGGCAGGGGCAAGAAGCGCAGAATAGGGGAGAGTTAGGTAATGCATTGGAATTCTTTCAACGCGCAAAAGAACTTGCGCAGAAAGGGGGATATATTCTACTTAGCTCAACCTGCCTCGATTTTATCGGTATCATATATACGGTGAGGGCAAATTACAAAGAAGCACTTACTTATTTCCAGCAATCTATGCAAATAAAAGAAAGGACAGGCGATTTATTAGGACAGAGCAGACTTTTTAACAAAATTGGCGTTGTATATCATGCATGGGGGAAATATAGTGAGGCAATCTCTTATTATAACCAAGCATTACAGATGAAGAAAGAGTTAAGGGATTTAAAGGGGCAGAGCACGCTCTTGAACAATATTGGAAATCTATATAAACTTCTGGGGAAGTATAAAGAGGCACTTGATTCTCTCCGGAAATCATTGCAAATAGCAAAAGAATTAAGTGATTTGAAGGGGCAAGTCACGATTCTCAATAATATAGGCGAAATCTATCGGGTATTAGGGAAGTATGAAGAAGCATTTGATTATTATTGCCAATCTCTAAGGATAGCAGAAGAAACTGAAAATAAACAAGGACAAAGCACTGTCCTCAATAACATTGGTCTTGTATATTATGCATGGAGAAAGTATGAAGAGGCGCTTACCTATTTTCACCAATCGCTGCAAATGCAAGAAGAACTGGGGCAGGAAACGGCGCAAAGCGTAACATTAACCAATATCGGTGATGCCTATCGGTCACTAGGGAAGATTAAAGAGGCGCAAATATATTCTGAAAAGGCAATACAAAAAGAAAATGAATTGAAAAGTTGAATGGATAATAACATCGATCTTTAATATAACCGATGAAACGCATGACTCTTAAAAAGCCAAATCTCTGAAGTAAATCCAGAAAGGTCTTCATTTTTTAGACGGCGTAAATAATGGAATAGGTTTTTCTTCTTTTCTTCATCAGCAAGAAAAGATTGTATGATATTTCTAATTATTGATTCGAAGAGCGGTATGAGAACGAATACCTTTGAAAAATGCAACTCTCGCGCACTAGTGAATATGTTGGGGATGTTTGTATAATCTTGAATTGCAATGGTGAATATATTGCTACCATTCACGTGATTAAATTGAAAATGACCATCGTTATCAATAAAGAATTGATCAAATAAATCTGAATGTTTTTGTAATTCCATCCAGAAGGCCTTAGTGAAACAAATATTATTTCCCACGTACCTGAGAATATTGTAATTAATACCCACTTGTATATATTTAAAATCCTTTTTGGATAACACGATTGGCGACATATTCCATTAAGAAACCCTTTGTAAAAAGATACGCTGCGATAGTATTTAAATTAACTCATTAAGAACCCCTACTGATCAATGAATTAATTATAAAATTCTTTTTCCGACTAAATTTTAATAAAGTTCCAATTTAGTTCAATTTTTAATTACAGCGTATTTTCTATTCCGCCGTGCCGACACAAAAGCGGCAGATTTATTAGGGGGGTTAAAGGGGGCTGTGTATGTCAGGTACGAGCTCGAAACTTAAATTTATAAAAACACGTTCAATCCCTGATTTCACTAATATAACCCCTCGATCCTAGTCCAAGGTTTCCTTTTCACTGATCGAGAAGGTCAATGACTCAACTCCTATTGAAAAAATCGTCCATCGCTTATGACGATTTTGAATGGCTCCAGAAAGTCAATCCTTTTGTTGGTTTTTCGCTCCATGGCCCCAAAGAAATTCACGATGCCTTCTGCCAGATGGAAGGCAGCTATGACAAGACGCTGGCTTCGCTTAAAACCTCTATTAAGATGAACATTAATGCAGGGGTTATAACTTGTGTTACTAAATTAAATTATAATTATTATTACACATGGATCCAATCGCTTGTTGGATTAGGCATTTCAACTTTTTTTATTCTCTATTTTTCCCCCCTTGGACGTGGAAACGGGCGTCATGATTTACAATTATCAAATGAAGAATGGATGTCACTGTATTTAAGTTTAAAAGACTATGTATTATACTCAAACCTGCCACTAAATATCTACTTTGAAACATCAGTTTTTCAATCTCCTCCCCCTCTTTCCAGAGGCGCACGCACTTCCTGTTATATCTTCTACAATTCTAATTGTGTTGTAGATGCAAATGGCGATGTCTATCCTTGTATTCTTTTGCTTAGAAATCCGGAATTTCGATTGGGAAATTTCAAAATAAATTCAATGTACGAGATTTGGAGTCGATCAAACCCTGAATTATGGGATACTAAGCTTCAATCAACATCAAAATGTGATGTTTGCTCTTCTCTTCCCATATGCAGAAAAGGATGCCCCGCGTATTACAGTGCAGGATTAGACTTCCGGTGTGATGGAAAACATATTCCAATCTGCCCTTTATATACCGAATTATTATAATTTCTTTCCAATACTATTTAAAGGATAAATTTCCATAAGTACTCGGATAAAATGTCAAAAGAAGGGAAAAAAACAGATAATGAGGAAAAAAAGGCTCGTATTTGGAAAATACGGGATTTAATTCAAGACCTTGAGGATGTTAAGGATAAAATTATTACGTTTTTGACTCAGGACGCCGAAATAGATAGTTCAACTCAGAACATTTGGGGAACAGATGTGAAGGAAGTATATTATAACATTGTTGCTGCTTGGGAGATGCTTGATGCTGCAGCTGGAGGCGAAATAAAATATGCCGAATCTTCTGAGGGATTCTTAGCAACTGCAAAAAGTCGGTTCGCACAGTGCTCAAGCGAATTAAAAGTGTTTGGGGATGAAGGATTACAACTTGATTCAGAATTAACTAATACTTTCGAAAAATGTTGTACTGCACTCAATATTGAATTAAAACCCTTAATTGCCCAGAAGGAACTAACCCCTCCATCTAAGAGGATAATCAAAGTCAGTGAAACGGAATACAAACTACCTTGCTCGGTCTGTGGAGAAATTGCTGTATCTTTCTGGACTGGTATTCCGCAATTTTCTGATAAAGAATCGTTAATTTGTAGTGGTATTGTCCATCGCGCTGGTATTGCCCTCTCTGCCGCTAAACAAATATTTTCTTGGTTAGATCATGATCAAATTGCTGAAGTGCATTCCTATCTAGAGAAAAACACTGTAGTCTTCGAAGAAGGGATTGATGCCTATTGTCCTGAGTGTGATAAAATCTATTGTTACTCCCATTATGATACTCGTGAAGAATGGGACGAGGGCTTCTATGATTGCACGTATGGAACTTGCCCAAAAGGGCATACCCGAATAATACACGATTAATTATTATACCCCCTTTTTTTCCTTTTTTATCTATAGATTTCAAGGAAATTTCAAAACTGGCTGAGAGAGATCTCAGAAATTTATAATTCTATTTCTCCTGCTCTTTTCAAAATTTCATTGATTAGTTCTTTATCGAGATAATAACCCGCAGTTATAAATTTGAGAATGTAATCCTTTATAGAATTGATTAAGCCACTTTTTTTAGCTTTAATAAGAATTCCCAGAGTTCCTTGAATTTTTAAATTAAGAGATTTAGCTATTTTACGCCCTTTCTTCTCATCAAGTAAAATTGGAGCTTTCATTTCATTAGCTAGGGTAATTGTTTCGGCTTCCCCTTCATCAAGTAAATTTATTAGCATTTTTAAAATATCGGACTTTTTAACCTCAACAACTTTTATCCAGTTCGTGTTAACTATCTTCTGCCCCTCAAGATTTTTTCAGTAACTCAAGTTGAACCGCTTTAGGTATTATTATTTCTCTATAAAGTTCTTTTAAGAGCCAGAGAAGAGATATCTCATGAAGGACTATAAGGGGGCCTGTATTCGAAACTTTCAAGTCAAATCCTCGAGTTCTTCTCTTAAATCCTCCACATTAATATTGGTAAAAGAAATCTTCATTTTCCCAAGTTCATGAAGGAAATCCCAAAGTGATATTTCTGCTAGATCCGCCGCTTGTTTTAAGGTGATTTCTCCCTCATTAAATAAATTTGCAGCGACATGAATCTTGACTTTTTTTTCAGAAATCTCAGCTGGAACTTTTATAATGATTGTTTTAGTAGTCATCCTATATCCCTTTTTATACTAAAATAGTACGATTTTATCAAGAATAAAGTTTTTTTATATCTCAATTGTGTCTTAATATAAGTAAGATCTCGATAAAAATTAGTCGTTTATTTCGCTTCTATTAATTAGAATTTACCTGGTGGAAATTCATTAAAGGATTCAAAAAACAGCCTTTTGAGGTCATTAAAAATAAGCTCTCTATTTTGAATTGTTAAATTAAATACTCTCACATCATTCCGTTGATATACTTTAGTAACAAAAGGATGCGTGATTTGCCCAATAGTCCCTAGTACTTTTTGGTAGTTCAAGGCATCCCAGACCGTCTCTTGAAATTCTTCAGAAACTAACTCCATTTTTCCAATTTCATCAATTATAATTAACGCTACGTTTTTTTCAATAGATCTTTTTATCCCTAATACTCCAATCCGGTTAAGATCCTCTAACTTTACTCGATAACTTGCGACTTTTGGACCTTCTTTTTGATTGATATGCGCCAAGATACCTCGTTCGCCAGTCATCATGTCTACAATTTCAAAACCCAATCGACTTCGCTCTCTTATTTCAGGAGTATAGATACCTCCTAAAGTTTTTCCTTTTCGTTTAAATAGATCAACCAATTTTTGGATTAGGGTGCTTTTTCCGCTCCGGGGCTTCCCTCGTATTAGAATATTAATTAAGGATCCTCCTAACCATATTTCATCTTTAAAACGACATTACAGGTCGGACACTTTTTATTCAAATCAACAGTATACACGGAAAACGTTCGCTGGCAGGTTTGACAGATTAGGATCGTTTGGAGAAGTGCCCCACAAGCTGGACATTCTTCGGTCTTTATTTGATCTGATAAAAAAAATTTTTTGCATTGATCACAATACTTTTCAAATTGCGGTAATTTAAACGAAGCCATACCATCAGGCCACCTTTTTACTCATAAAATCCGTTAAAGTTCGTTGCATTTTAATTTCATGATAAGGAAGTCTCATATTTCTTTTAAATTCATTTGCATCTTGAGGTGAAAACCCTCTAAAATGATTGTTGAAGTTCACCAACGCTTCATGAACCTCTGGGGATCGTTCAAAGCTGTTCAATTTCCGCTTCACTTCTTCCAGAATCTGATCTTGAGCACGTTGAATTCGGTTAAACTCCGTTAATTCACGATCTCCAACAAGCCTAATATAATAGGTACTTTGATTCGGTAAATAAATTGGCTGCACGCCTTCTTTATAATTGGTTACTAGCACAACATGCGATCCGTCTATAAAAGTAGTTAGGATCTCTGGATCAAACCAAGCAATATCGCGAAATTCTAGAAAAAGTGGTTTTTCTGTTGGTATTTCTTCTAATATTTTGGTTAAATATTTATAATTCGCTTCAGAATATTTGAACCTAGGAGGGAATTGTAATAAATATCCTCTAATTTTAGGTTCAAGAACTTCTAATCGTGTGAAAAAGGATTCTATTAACGCTGATTTTTGAGTTCCCCCTTTCTCATGCGTAATTTTTTGCCATACTTTGACCGAAAACCGAAAACTCTCTGGAGTGCTACTCATCCATTGTCTGACTACATTTTCGGCTGGGAGATTATAGAAAGTTGAATTAATCTCGGTAAAATCGAAGAATTTAGCATAATATGATAAGAAATGATCTTTTTTTAAGGTTTTTGGATAGAATGGGCCAATCCAATCGTTATAAGACCAGCCAGCACACCCAACTATGATTTTTAGCATGAATTATTGTTTCCTAATTTTGCTATCTCTTATTTAATATTAATTTTTTTTAAAAGGGCATTGAGTGGTAGGGTATTTAACACCTGTTGCTTTTCCAACCATCCGCGCCGTGCGACGGAAACGCCCAATTCCATAAATTGTAGATGCTCAACGGAGTGGGAATCGGTTCCAATAGATAACAGGATTCCTTGTTGGCTGGCTTCCCGACAATTAACGTCCGATAAATCCAATCGAGGTGGATATGAATTAATCTCAAGAATTTTCCCATGTTTTCTTGCTTCTTCAAATATCTCAACTAAGTCAATATCGGATCCCGGACGTTTATTTAAAAGACGACCCGTTGGATGTCCAAGAATCGTCAAATATCTATTAGATAATGCATGAGTAACCCGATCAGTTATTTCTTTCCTCGGCATTTTTAGTTTTGAATGAACTGACCCAATTACAATATCGAGCTGTTTAAGAACCTCTTCCGATAACTCTAAATTTCCTTCAAGATCAATATTAATTTCAGCTCCTACAAAAACTCGAATACCTTTTTCCTGTTTATTCAACTCATGAATATGTGAAATCTGCTCTTGAAGCTTTGTCTCATCAACCGCATTTGCAACAGCTAATGATCCTACATGATCGGTGATTGCAATGTACTCATATCCTCTTTTTTTAGCGGCTTCAATCATTTCCTCAATACTATTGGCTCCATCACTGTAATTGCTATGCATATGAAGATCTCCCTTAATATCCGCTACCTCAATTAAATGCGGCAGCGTATGGTTTTGTGCAGCCAAAATTTCTCCGCGATCTTCACGAAGCTCAGGGGGCATCCATTCCATACCTAAAACTTTGTAAATTTCTTCCTCGGTCTTTCCTGCTACCTTCTCGTCAGTATCTTTTAAAAATAATCCATATTCATTGAGTTTATATCCCATTTGTGAGGCTATTGTGCGGAGCACTACATTATGTTCTTTCGAGCCTGTAAAATATTGTAATGCTGCTCCAAAACTATCATCTTCTACTACTCGCAGATCAACTTGGATATCTTTTTTCACGATCACTGTCGATTTCGTTGGTCCTTTTAGAGAAACTTCTTTAATCATTTCCAAAGACGTAAATACCTGCATAACTTTCTCTGATTTATCTGAAGTAACTAATATATCTATATCGCGGATTGTATCTTTCTTTCTCCGTATGGAACCTGCCACGCTAATTTGTTTAACCTCTTTCAATTCTTTCAATTTCTTGATTATTTCATCTGCAATAGGCAGAATTGTACCAAGTAGGGTCCGCTGCGGTTTTTTTATATTTTTAATGTTTTTGAGAATCGTCAGTTCGGTCTTGGGGCCAATTCCTTTAATTCTTTGGATTCGGTGCGATTGAGCTGCCTTTTCCAGATCATCAAGGCTTTTCAAGTGTAACGAATCATACAACAGTTTCGCAGTCTTGGGACCGATTTCTGGAATTTGAATCATTTTCAATAATAAGGGCGGTATCTGTTTTTTTAATTCCTCATAATATTCTAACTTTCCAGTCGTTACTAGTTCTTTTATTTTCTCTTCAAGCGCTTTTCCTATTCCCGGTAATTTCTCTTTTCCCAAAACTTCTGCAATATTTTGACTTAAGCTCTCAATCGTCCGAGCTGCACGGCGATATGCTAAAAACTTCCATTGAATCTCTCCCTGAATCTCAAGGAGCTCCGAAATCTCATATAATATATCTACAATCTCTTGATTTCGCATCTCAGTCTTTCCTTTTTCCTTTCTAATTTAGATATTTAACTTTCTGCTTTAAAAAAATTTATTCAAAAAAAAAAAAAATGAATAGACCTACAATCCCCCTTTTTTTAAGGCAGTCCGGAGAAGACCGTGTAAGTTGAGATATTTATTGCTACTGGTAATAAATTGGTGACAGTCGTTTCTACATAAATCAATATTAAAATGGAAGTAGTGGATAATATGAATGAAGGAATGTATAGTGGATCCATTTCAATTGTTAAAGTGCTCGAATAGGTGGTTCCCGGTTCCAATGTCGGAATTTGCTTTTGCGCCGTTCCTAAGTGTAGTCCTGGCTCCAAAATTATACTCGTGGTATCATTCACATAGAGATCAAGCTTAAATTTGATATCCTGAATGGGTAGAAATCCCCCATTATCTACAGTAAAATTATAGATGATGTCTAATGTATCATCATCAAAAATAAACGGGGTTCCGTTGTCATTATATACATACCCAGGTGGCTCATCAACAGATCCCCCAATCTGGGTAGCTGAGAACAGGACTACCATGAAGAATGAAGCCATGATGAGAAACAGGGTGGTCTCATCCGAAAGTTATCTCTGATCAAGCTGATTGGTGGAATGATGGCATGAGCATAGACCCTGCAATCGCTGTTGCCCCTAACGGTGATATCCATGTAGTTTGGGAAGATACTTGTAGTGGTCCTTGGAGTGGTGATTGGGATATTTTCTATGCAAAATATTCTGCTGGGGCATGGTCAAACGCCACGGTGATTTCGGACAATGGGGCGTGGTGGAATACAGGGAATAGTTATGAGCCTGCGATTGCAGTGGATGCCAGTGGCACCGTCCATGTTGTTTGGAAGGATGAAACCTCTACTCCATTCAGTAGCCCTACTGATACCGAAATCCTTTACATAAATTACACTGTTGCGACAGGGTGGTCCAATGCAACTGTGATTTCGGATAATGGCAATTGGTGGAATACAGGAAACTCGGAAATGCCGCAGATCGCGGTGGATAGCACCGGAACCATTCATGTAGTCTGGGCAGACGAGACAGCTAGTATGTGGGGTGGTGATAAGGAAATAATGTATGTTAATTGGACGAGTAATTCAGGGTGGTCTAACGCCACGATCGTGTCTGATAATGGAAACTGGTGGAATACTGGCGATTCTACATACCCTTCAATAGTGCTCTATAATGATACTCTGCATCTTGTCTGGGTAGATGATACACCCGGGGAATGGACCGGCGGAAGTGAAGAGGAAATTATGTATGCTACCTATACATCTTCTCAAGGATGGTCAAATGCTACCGTGATTTCCGATGGTTATAACGGGGTTTGGTGGCGTGATGGATCACTTTTTGAACCCGCTATTGCTGTTGATAACCTTGGAGGGCTCCATGTAGCTTGGTCTGATAGAACCCACGCTGAATGGCTCACCATCCTCCCAAGAACGGAAACCGAAATTCTCTACGTGCATTATAATTCGACGATCGGGTGGTCCAATATCACATTGCTTTCGGATAATGGCAATTGGTGGAATACAGAATCTAGTTTGAGTCCTGCTATCGCTGCCTTCAATCCCGAGGCAATCTGTGTAATATGGACTGATTCAACCGATGGTTGGTGGGGTGAAGATACAGAAATTATGGGTGCCATCTTTGGAACTTTTGCTTTACAAACAGAAGGCGGAATTCCTGGCTTCGATCTCACCTCTTGCTTATTTGCTCTCATTCTCCTCGGAACTGCTATTCTTTTCGTGCGTTTCTTAAAATATCGAACTTACAGAAAGTTCTCCCCTTCTCTTTTTTTTATATACGTATCATAGAGGCGTCCTGGAGTTTCAACGAAAAATACTCGGCAAAATACGGATAGATTTTCGGCGTCTCCTTGCAGAGCCTAATCATCATTTTAAAGGGGTTGGTTTGCACCTCTGTGGGAATGATTATTTGTAAGCGGGAGAGATACACCCGGAAATAGCCATGTAAGAACATTTCCCACAAGATTGTGCCATGATACACTTCTCTTTCCAAGTCCTTACAGGAATACGCATACGGTTTCTTATCATTCATTGAAATGGCTAAAAAATTCTCATCAATTTTATAATCTTGCCCGAGAATATGTTTATATAACACTGCATCTATGTGTGTATTGACGATATCGTACAGTGGAGCCTTCTTCTGAAGTGATATTTCCAAGACCTTCTCTATCTGGGTTGCAAAAATCTCATCCACGCTCTCAAATAACTTGCGAAGGAACCCATAAGTGACTGAAATATAAGCCTCGTATTCTTTCACTGTTAATTTCTGATCTTCGAAAAGCGGTACTCTTAATAAGTCGCCTAACCCTCTATACATCTGACTATTTTTCTGGATGATGTTAAAAAATAATTTCGATGAGTAAAGAAAGGAGGCTGCATCTCTTTTTGATTGGTTCTCAAAAAAAGTCTCAAAATATTCATAATGGCTCCGCCACTCCTCCCTCAATTCTTGTAGTGGTGAGAAAAGGATTCCCGGTAAGATGAAGAAGGCATAAGCTAAATCCCCGAAAAAAGATCGAAAAAGGGTGCTGAAAAACACATTGCGCGCAATTTTCTTCACATTAAACGACTGAATTATCTTCGGGACTTCATCCCATTCCAACCAAATAAATTCATCCATGAGTTGATTGAAGCTATTTTTATCCTCCCGCTCATAGGCTTCCTTTAGTAACCCATAATAATCTTTTTCTTGTTCCATTAAAATATCCTCTAATCTCCTACTTTCTATCCCTAATTTTATTACCTTTTGATATATTTATTTCTCTAAATAGGATGAAAAGAATACTCTCTTCCATTAAATTATAAATAATAAATTTTTAATGAAAAAAATACTCATTAGATTGTTGCTCCAAATTTATAGAAGATCCTCTCTGAACAATCAAAAAATAAACATAAAGATGTTTAAGATCCTTATATAGTAATAAATGTGAAATATCTTTATATAGAAACGAATGGTTAACTTAGATCAAACAAAATTTTTTATACTCTATAGAAATCAGTGACCGACAAGATAATTCCTCATAACATCAAAAAACACAAATAAATCATTTTAAAAACAACAATTTTTGAAATATGGCTATAGAGTATTGAAGATCGAAAAATAAAAAATAAAAAGAAAAAAAATTAAAAAAAGTCAAATAAAAGTTGCAAATTAGAAAGGAAAAATAGACATGAAATAAAAAATAAGGTGGAAAAAAAAGATGGCACAATTAAGTGGAACCCCAGTTCTTATTTTAAGAGAAGGAACAGAACGGTCTCGTGGAAAGGATGCACAACGGAACAATATTTCAGCAGCGAAAATTATTTCAGAGGCAGTGCGAACAACGCTCGGTCCGAGAGGGATGGATAAAATGTTAGTTGACAGTCTAGGCGATGTAACCATTACGAACGATGGCGCTACCATTTTAAAGGAAATCGATGTCCAGCACCCTGCCGCAAAATTAATGGTCGAAATTGCGAAGACGCAAGACCAAGAAGTCGGTGATGGTACGACATCTGCAGTTGTGCTCGCCGGCGAACTGCTCAAGAACGCCGAGGAATTACTGGAATCTAAGATTCATCCAACAACCATCGCGGCGGGTTTTAAGAAAGCAGCCGCGAAGGCGAGGGACATTCTAACTAGTATGGCCATAGAGGTCGATATCAACAGCAATGATATCAATAAGGCTGTGATGACAAGCTTGAATAGCAAGGCAATCCGCGGATTCAAAGAGAAATTCGCCAAAATTGCGGTTAATGCAGTGCATGCCGTGAAAGAAAAGCGCGCTGGTAAATGGTTCGTCGATCTCGATCAGATCCAGATTCAGAAAAAGCGGGGCAAGAGTCTCGCGGAAACTGAAATGATTGACGGAATCGTGATTGATAAGGAAATTGTCCATACCGACATGCCCAAGAGTTTAAAGAATGCAAAAGTCGCGTTACTCGATTTGGCATTGGAAATCAAGAAAACCGAGTTCGATTCTGAAATCAGGATCACGGATCCAACGCAGATTCAAGCATTCCTTGATGAAGAGGCACGAATGGTGAAAGCCTTTGTTGATAAACTCAAAGAGGTCGGTGCGACGATGGTTTTTTGCCAGAAAGGAATCGATGACGATGCGCAGCATTTCTTAGCTGTAAATGGAATGAGTGCGGCCCGACGAGTCAAGAAATCGGATATGGAGAAGCTCCAACGTTCAACCGGGGCAATCATAGTTATGAACATCAAAGATCTCTCACCCCAAGATTTAGGGACCGCTGAACTAATAGAAGAACGAAAAATTGGCGATGATAAAGTAATATATATTACAGGTGCAAAACAATTGAAATCGGTGAGTATTGTGATTCGTGGAGGCGTAGAACATGTCGTTGATGAAGCAGAACGAGGAATTCATGATGCACTCTGCGTAGCGAAAGATATCATTCAAGAAAATAAGATTGTAGGTGGCGGTGGAGCTAGCGAAGTTGAAGTTGCAAAACAACTGCGTGCTTATGCCGCACAAGTTGGCGGACGTGAGCAATTGGCAGTAGAAGCTTTTGCTGATGCTATTGAAATCATACCAAAAACTTTAAGCGAAAATGCTGGTCTGGATCCAATTGATATCCTCGTCAAACTTCGCGCGAAACACGAATCAGACGGAAAAAATATCGGCATTGACGTTTTTGATGGCGAAGTGAAAGACATGATCCAAGCAGGCATTACTGAACCTTTAGTGGTGAAGTTACAGGCAGTGAAAACCGCAGCTGAATCAGCGAGCATGATTATTAGAATTGATGATGTAATAGCCGCTAGGGCATCCCCAGGTGGACCCCCAGGCGGTGGAATGCCACCAGGTATGGGCGGCATGCCACCAGGTATGGGTGGCATGGGAGGATATCCCGGGATGATGTAAGGAGGTTATGGAAAAAATGTCACAATTAACAGGAACCCCAGTTCTTATTTTAAGAGAAGGCGCAGAAAGATCGCGCGGGCGAGATGCCCAATCGTCGAACATTATGGCAGCGAAAGTAATTGCTGAATCGGTTAGAACATCGCTCGGCCCAAAGGGCATGGATAAAATGCTTGTTGACTCCTTTGGAGACGTAACTATCACGAACGATGGTGCAACAATCCTCAAGGAAATGGATGTGCAACATCCTGCTGCAAAAATCTTGGTTGAAGTCGCAAAGACCCAAGATGACGAAGTGGGAGATGGTACGACAACCGCCGTAATCCTCACAGGCGAACTCTTGAAAAATGCGGAAGAATTGATTAAAGAAAAAATTCATCCTACCATTATTGTTGAGGGCTATGGGAAAGCGATGGAAAAAGCCATTGAAATCTTGGATTTACTGGCAAAGGACATTGGCGTTGATAATAGAGATATCCAGAAGAAAGCAGCTATAACTGCGATGTCAAGCAAAGTAGTCGGTGAATCTTCAACATTTCTTGCAGATATTGCTGTAAAAGCTATTAATACCATTAAAGAACAGAAAGAAGGCAAGTGGGAAGCCGATTTAGATAACATTAGTATCCAGAAGAAACAAGGTGAGAGTGTAGAAGATTCCTCTCTTATTACAGGACTCATTATCGACAAAGAAATCGTGCATTCAGGCATGCCAAAAAGCATTGAAAATGCTAAAATAGCTTTACTGGAAACTGCTTTAGAAATCGAAAAGACAGAATTCGATGCAAAGATTTCAATTACGCAAGTTGATCAAATGCAAGCATTCCTTGCACAAGAAGAAACAATGCTTCGTAATATGGCCAATAAAATCAAAGAATCTGGCGCAACAGTTGTCTTATGTCAAAAGGGAATTGATGATCTCGTGCAACACTTCTTATCAAAGGCAGGAATTGCGGCAATCAGGCGGATTAAAAAATCGGATATCGAAAAATTGTCGAAAGCTACTGGTGCAAGAATAATCACCAACATCGACAAATTAGCTGCAAGTGATTTAGGTGCGGCTGGTTTAATCGAAGAACGGCGAATTGGGAATGATTTAATGGTTTTCGTTGAAAAATGCTCCGACCCCAAAGCAATTAGCATCCTCATTCGTGGAGGCACTCAGATGATCGTGGATGAAGCCGATCGGGCCTTGCATGATGCACTATGCATAGTACGGAATCTAATTAGTGAACCCAAAGCCGTCATTGGTGGAGGCGCACCTGAAATTGAAGTAGCAAAAGGTTTGCGGGCTTATGCAGAGACGCTATCCGGTCGAGAACAACTAGCGGTTCAAGTATTTGCCAAAGCAGTCGAAAGTATCCCACGAACATTAGCAGAGAATGCAGGTATGGATCCAATTGATGCCCTCGTTGAACTTCGCTCGAAGCACGGAGCTGGCCAAACGACCGTTGGAGTCGATGTGATGGCTGGCAAAATTGGCGATTTGAAAGATAAGGCAATCTGGGAACCAGTAATAGTGAAGAAACAAGCAATTAAATCAGCAGCTGAAGCAGCCCAAATGATTCTACGCATTGATGACGTCAT
>Ga0307375_10003851_pt1 | contig 14532 bp, 12 predicted proteins | sample TR1MG_FD_202531 | JGI IMG/M metagenome (GOLD analysis project Ga0307375, IMG submission 202531) | Soil microbial communities from Risofladan, Vaasa, Finland - TR-1 | ecosystem: Environmental > Terrestrial > Soil > Coastal area > Acid sulfate soil | place: Finland: Risofladan, Vaasa | collected...
GTTCCTCAGGTAGCGGAAATCATCGCCGAGACGGAGAAACTTTCGTACTCGAGGAAAATGCTCCTCCCGGATTCGGAAATTGAGCAGCTCGTGCTCGATACAATCGCGCGAGGAAAGGCAGTCGAAGGGCTCCCGATCTCCGGAAAACAGGATTCGGTAGTGAAAGTGAGCGTTACTCCCGACGGTCTGAAGGCTGTTCTTACGCTGCGCAAAGGCCGCGGAAGCGGAAAGGCACTTTCGTTGCGCGAAGTAGGCGCAGCGATCACTGCGGCCGGGTTGAAGTCGTTTGACAAGAAACGAATCCAGAACGAAGTCACCGCATTCTACCGTGGACCCGAGGACAAGCTCACCGACTACATCCTGGCTGAAGGTAAGGCACCGCAGAAGGGCGCCGACAGTGTAGTGGAGATTAACGTGCGCTTCTTCACCGATGAACAGACCGGCGAGCTGCGCGCCCAGCTCTCAGACCTCGCCGGTTGTGCCGAGTCGGTGGCGTCGCTCGCAGAGGATTTTCCCGTTGAGAAAATCGAATCCATGGGCGCGGTTAGGCGGGACCAACGCGTCTTGAGCTACTCGATTCCCGGACCCGGAGCCCCGGGGTACGATGTTCACGGAAAGGTACTCCCGGGTATTGCAGGCCGCAAGCCTGAGCTGAAACTATTCGAGCACCTGGAGCTGAAGCAGAACGTCGTGGTGGCAACCGCCGACGGTATTCTCGATCTGGGGAGGGGAGAAAATCAGGCTCTGCTGCTCCGCGTGCGAATCAATGGTGACGCCAAAGTGGAAATCTCGGTGAGTGCCGACCGGATGAATGCGCTCCTCGCCATTTCGGAGCGGATCGGATGCGGGGCAGTGGCCACCGAGGAATCAATCAGGGGAGCAATAACCGCGGCAGGAATTTCCGCCGGCGTTGACGACTCCGCGGTGCGTCATGCCGCGGGATTGGCCGCCCGCGGGGAGTCGGTTGATAAGATTATCGTGGCGCGGGGCGAACCGCCGGTCCGTCCCGGACAGCGGCAAACCAAGTACCTTGTCCCGCTTTCCGCCAATCGAGGGGTTGTCATCCGGGACGACGGAACCGCGGACTATCGCAACCAGGATCGGATGACTACAATCGAAGCAGGAACCGAAATAGCAGAAATCGTACTGCCCACTGCGGAGGCGCGCAGCGGATTCGATGTCACGGGAAGGGAGATACCGGCCGGTGCCACAAGCTCCGGCTCCGGAATCGTGGCGGGCCCGAACGTCGCCCAGCGAGTCCGCGATGACGGGACTACGGTCCTCGTCGCAGAGGCAAGCGGTGAGCTGATTGTTGAAAACAACACGGTTTCGATACGTTCGGTCCACACAATCCGGGGAGATGTTGACCTTCAGACGGGTAACCTGCGTTTCAACGGACCAGTTGATATTACCGGGAATGTCCGCACCGGGTTTTTTGTGATGGCCAAGGGAGACATCCGGGTCGGCGAGGGGGTTGAGTCAGCGCTGCTCTCCTCTGACGGCGATATCCTGGTGAAACTCGGGGTCAGAGGCGCGGGCAAGGCAGTACTGCGAACGAAGAAGAACCTGCGAATTGGGTTTTCCGAGCAAGCGATACTGCTCGCCGTCGGCGACATTGTTCTCGCACATGCCTGTCTTCATACGAGGGTCAAGTGCAACGGCAGACTCTCGATGCCGGGAGAGAAGGGAAACTTGATTGGCGGGACAGTTCAATGCCGAGACGGAGTGGAGGCCGCCAATATCGGGTCTGAGCGGGGCGTCCAGACTCACATCTCATTCGGCCAGAACTACCTAATTTCGGACCAGATCGACGTTGAAGTAAAAGAGGTAGAGCGGTTGAAGAAGCATCTCACGCGGGTTGATTCCCTTATCCGCAAGGCCGAGCACTCTACCGGATCGGTTATCGGTTCGAGCAGACAGGTGTCGCCGGCTCTGACTGCGCTCTACCACGAAAAATCGAAGATTCTCCGGATCATGGAGAAACGGAACCTCCGGATCTTCACCCTGAGGGAGAAATTCGAGGAACATTTTCCATCTGAGATACGGGTCCGCGGAACGATCTTTGCGGGAACCACGATCGAAAGCCACGGGAGAATCCTCGAAATATCATCCCCGAAGAAGAGGGTGGCGTATGTTTTCAACACCACGGCCGGACGAATTGAAGAACGGCCAATAAAGGACCCCTGACTGGAGGCGCCGATGATTCTCTATCTCAAATATCCAGCATGGATTTCGCCCGAGATAATTCCGGGATTGCCGTTCAGATGGTATGGGCTGATGTATCTGATCGCCTTCGGAATTGCGTATGGGCTTTTCATTTATCAAGTCAGACAGCGACAACTGAAGTTCGACGCCGATGAAGTGACCAGCTTTTTCTTCTGGACGATTATCGGACTTCTTGTCGGAGGCCGTCTGTTTTCCGGAATTTTCTACGATCCGACCGGTCTCTATCTGCACAAACCGTGGCTGATCTTCTGGCCCTTCGATGAGCACATGCGCTTCACCGGTTTCCAGGGCATGAGCTACCACGGCGGGCTGACCGGCGCAATTGTCGCGGCCGCCATCTACGCACGTGTCAGGAAACTCAACCTGCTCCTGTGGGGCGATATGCTCATCGCAGGAGTTCCCCTTGGTTACACATTCGGCCGGCTTGGAAATTTCATCAACGGGGAGTTGTGGGGCAGGGTCAGCACGGCGCCGTGGGGTATGGTTTTCCCCGATGCGCCCCGCTACCCGGCGAACATCGACTGGGTCTCGCAAATAGCGCACAAGACCGGCGTTCCCATGGAGTTTTCCAACCAGCTGTTGAATCTTCCGCGTCATCCGTCGCAGTTGTACGAAGCGTTCTTCGAGGGAATAGTTCTGTGGCTGATACTCTGGTTCGTGTTCCGAAAACGCAACACCTTCCCCGGATTCATGGTATGCGCGTACGTGATCGGATATGCGATTATTCGATTCACTCTGGAATACTTCCGGGAGCCGGATCAGGGGATCGGGTACGTGATACGACTTTCGTCAATTCAGGCCCCTCCGGAGCTACTGAAAACCCCGTTCGATTTCACGATGGGCCAGATATTGAGCTTTGCCATGCTTCTGGCCGGAGTAATAGCCATGCTGGTGCTGAAACGCCGGTACGATGGTCGGCCACAGATTGCGGCCTTTGAAAAGACGCCGCCGGAACCCGAGCAGAGATCCGGGCGACACGGCAGACGGAAGCGACCGGGGGCGTAGCGCTTCGGGCTACACGGAATAGCGCGCCTTACTCTTGCGGATCCGCATCCGGGAGGCGCGGATTTCGTCGCCGTATGCGGCGAAAACTTCGGAGAGTTTGTCCGAAAGAGTCTGCAAGCCAAACTCACGCTTAGCTGTCTCAAAGTTCTCTTCAACCAGCTCGGCGCGTTCCTCCGGGTGCGTAATTACATCGTCGATCGAGTCGAGCACGTCGTCTTCGATAACCAGCCGGCCCTCTTCGTAGCGATCGCGAATCTCGATGTTCCGGACTCCGATCACTTTGATGTCGGTCTTGTACACCAGGTAGGTAGTGGTCACTACGGGCACGCGTGCCGCGAGCGCCTCGAGCAGTGCGTTCCCGAACCCTTCCCAGATCGGAAGATAGGTCACCAGATCCGCATTCACCAGGACGTCGCGATTTGTGTAGAGCTTTCGTCCCTCTCCGTCCTGTCCGCGAACAGAGGCGACCCGATCCGAGATGAAATGAATCTGCACGCCGAGCTGCGCCGAAAGGGCACGTATTTCATCCACGTAGTTCTCATCGGGTTCGTCTCCCTGGTAGAGCGAAATGATGTAGTGGAGCCGATCACGATAGTGGGGAAAACGGTCTCCGAGCGCGGCGACCAGCCGTACAGAATCTTCGATCCGTTTCCTTCGCACCACGCGGGTCGGCTGTACGACGAGGATGTCTTTCTCCCGGAATCCGAGCTGTGCGCGGAAATCTGCATTGTAGTCGTCCCGGGTCACGGCATGCTCAAAATCTTCGCAGTTGGGAACGATGTGTGGCTGAACACGTTTCAGGGAAGAAAGGATGTGAGCGGCGTACGAGGAGATGACAACGTGTTCCAGGCCCAGATCCACCGGCGGCATGATGCGGTTAAGCAGCGCTTCGATGTGAGCATTGCTGAAGCGGCTGCGTTCCCACCAGAAGTCGTGGTGATGAAAAATCGTGGCGACCCGTTTCTCGGTTGCAACGTGATACATCCCGATTCCGCCGAGAAGAGTCATGGGCATGGCATTGGTGTTTTCTCCCACCAGCACATCGATATCGTTGTCCTGTACATGCTGGTGAAGGACTGCACCGACCTCTGCACCTTCAGCCATCATCTGATCGATCAGATCGTTTCTCGAGTTTCGATTGTCGTGCGGAGGTAGTTTCGAGAAGTAGGGGAAGAAATGCCGTTCGTAGTTGAGCTGACTTTCAGACCCGAATCGGATCGACGGCAGAAGAAACTGGTTCTCCCTGGCAACGTTCTGCAGTGGACTGCGGTAGTGCCCGGCTATGGTGAATACCTCGTGTCCGAGCTTCCCGAGCGCGTCGATCCACTTGTCCACCTCGAGCGAGACGCCGTCCACATCCCCAAGCTTCCCACTCACGAACCCAATACGAAAATGATCAGACATGAAATGAAGTTACCAGCGTGCGCCGCCCATTTCAACCGACGCCGCAGAGTTCGTCGGAATTATCCGATCATTACCGATTCGTACTCCTCGATCGACCCGTTGTTCATGCAGACGTCAATGATTCTGCGGCCCAGAGGATTCAATTCCGGGGTATCGTACTTCCTGAGCTCGTCATGGAAGAAATCGAGCAGAATCTTCGCTCCCGCGTCGTATCCCTCGTTTCCTACCTCAAGCTGTTCATTGACCCTGAGCATTCCTTTCGGGATCGTCTGTCCGTCGACTTTGAGCGACGGCAGCGCATATCCCAGAAGCGAAAGCCTCGACTCCATCAGGTGACCGGGCCGGAATCGGACGCTGCCGCGTCGCGCCATGTACTCACGGGCAATCCATTCCGGCTTGAAGCCGACTTTGAATGCGCCGATGTGTTGATTCGGAATGAGCACGAACTTGGTGCTCGGCGTTGCTACAATCTGTTCCAGCAGCAGATTCGCCTGCCGGACCATTTTTCCGGTTGCAAATGGCCAGTAGGAACCGACGCCCTCGCTCACCAGGCCGCCTCCCGAGACAATGCTGGGATTGGAGTGACCGCGCGGGGCGGCGAGCCGCCAGAGCCACGCAATTGCAGGCGGAAGAATGTGGAGCATGCCAATGATTCCGTAGTCCGGACTGTCGTGCGTGCACGGCGGGGTGCGCACGCCGAAACTTCGTACATCCACTTCGACCGGTCCGTCGATGATGTTGGGCACAAAGTGACGCGGCATGATCACCCGTGGGTTCGGGCAAGGCTTGCCTGGTGAATCCATGGTGTGCTCCCAGATCAGAATCGTCGACCCGGGAACCCCTTCGAGGTTGAGAAAGATTAACGGTTCGGGGGGTGTTATGGTGAGCTTCTCCAGGCTCGGTTCCGTGCCGTAATCGGTCAGGTGATCGACACGCAGGAACCATCCTGCCTCGGCGTCTTCTACCGTGAGTTTCTTTGCGTTGCGCTGGAGTGAGGGCGGGGCGAGCGCCATATCGTCGGTGATCGGGTGCAGCTCGCAGGCATCCTTCATTTCCAGGTAGACCTTCTCATTGGTGACGATGTTTTCTCCGAGAAGAATTCTTCCGTCCTGCTCGCGATGAATGGGCTGGGTCATCTCGCTCTTCCCGCCGCCGCTTGCCCCTTCGTGGACGATGACAAATTCGTTGTCGTAAGGAGTAATGAGCTTCACCGCCGAGCTGTGCAGCGTTACCCACCCCTCCTCTTCGCCAATCGTCAGCAGAATTCCGTACACACCCTTCTTTGCGCTCGGACCCGGATAGAGATTGTAAGAAAAAAGCTCGTGCATGCCGGGGAGCCGGTTGTGAATGACAACCTGCTTTCCATCGAAGTGAGTGTGGCGGAAGGGCGGCGCCACATAGATCACCGCGCGCGGAGTGAATCCTTCCGGGATCTCATCCCGGGGGATGAAACCCTGCATGTCAGCAAGTCCTGCGACAAAAAAGCCGGCATTTGCGGGCGCCACAATGAGCGTGGGATACCCACGGTGTTTGTCACCGGACAGAAACGGCATCACCATAAGCGGCTGCCGCGCCAGCCACTCGAAGGTCTGCTGGCGGACCGAATCGAACGAGCCGCCAAAACGCTCGGAGTACCGGACCTTATCGGTGGGACCGTCATCGGCAATGACCATGGCGTCCGGATCGCGTCGCCGCATGTAGGTTTCCGTGTAATTGACGGCGATACCGTTCTTGCATCGCGCCACGGTTGCTTCCACCACGCTGCCGCGACCGGGAACCTCATACGCGACTTCACAGCTGGAATCTTCCGCTTGCAGGCAGACAAGCTGGAGCAGGTGTTCGCGACTTTCGGGTACAACGACGTTGGTGGCTTCCACTATCCTGGCGAGTTCGGGAGGCAGTTTGCAGCGGTCGAGCAATATGTTTCCCGTTACGAGGTTCTTCATTCTTCGTTCGTCCTCTCGCGCAGAAAGAGTCTACGGTCCCGCGTATCTTACATGCACCGGATTGTATATATATGCAGCGTTCGCGCGATTTCGGCGACATTATATGCGCTTTCCGCAAAAACATGCAATGCCGTTGCCATCCCAAAAAACAGCGGTCGTTCGCGTTTCCGCGCGGTCGTTCGCGTTTCCGCGCGGTCGTTCGCGTTTCCGCGCGGTCGCAAACGCTACGGGGAGGTCGCCGCGGATGACCCCGCGAGAAAAGCGCGGGCCATCGTCTCGAGGTTGGCAAGGATATCCGGTGCGAGCGGGTTTACCACCACCACCGAAACTCCGAGCGATTCCGCGATCCGCCGTGCCGTCGTTTCGGAGAATTCCGGTTCGACAAATACCGACCTTATACCCGCATCGCGAGCTCGTTTGATCAGCTCAAGGAGCTCCCGTGGTCCCGGATCACGGCCGTTCGTTTCTATCGCGAGCTGTGAGATCCCATAGGTGTCCGTAAAATAACCGAAAGCGGGGTGAAATACGAGTATCGATCTCCCGCGGAGGGGCGCAAGCATTGCACTGAGCTTCGCATCCACCGCGTGTAGCCGCTCGACAAAGCTCTCGTAGTTATTGGTGAACAGCGTCCATTTATCCGGTCGCAGCACGCCAAGCGCGTCCCGAATCGTTTGGGCCTCAATCGCGAGCTCCCGTGGTCCAAGCCAGATGTGCGGGTCCAAAATGTCCGCAGCAGGAGATCCGGGCGCGAGTGTGAGTCGTTTGCTGCCGTCGATCGTTCGAAGGGGGACGTTCGTCCGCAGATCCACGACGGTCAGTCGGGGCGACGACGAGGAGATTCTCGGCAGGAGGACGTCCTCGAACGGCATCCCGGTACGAACGTACAGTTGCGCGTGCGACAACTCCGTCATCTGCTGGGGAGTCGGCTCGTAGGTGTGCGGTTCGCGACCGGGAGGCACCATGACGTCAACCTGCACGGCAGCGCCGCCGACCTGCTCCACAAGGTACTTCGCAGGAAGGACGCCCGCGACTACGCGCAACACCCCGGATTCCGGCACCGCCGAAGCCGTCGTCTGCACCGGGCGATCCGTACCGGCCCGGCATCCCCACATAGTGAACGCAGCGAGAAGCGAGAACAATAAAAGTGCCGACTTGTGTGTTGCCATTTGGTATTACTCTGTATTACAATATTCGTGATACCGACAGAGGTCAAGAGGAATCGGAGATGTCGCGAAAGCACGAGGTGATAACGTTCAAGGTTGACGAAGCACTTGCAAGCGAACTTGCAGGCATACCGAACCGTTCCGAGTTTATCCGGTCGGCTGTGCTGCGGGCGCTGGAGAACGCCTGCCCGGTGTGCGGGGGAGTCGGCATTCTTACGCCCGATCAGCGCCGTCACTGGAACGCGTTTGCCGAACATCACCGCATGCAGGAGTGCAATGACTGTCACGCCCGCTATCTTGTATGCGAAGCGGATGACGGCCCGTCCATCCCCCAACCGCAGCAATAGGAGTGGTAGCATGGCTGGCGAACCGGTCGTCAAGTTCGACCATGTCGATTTCCGATACCCCGGAATCGAGGTGCTCAAGGACGCGAGTTTCGAGCTTCTTGCGAATGACTTTGTTTCGGTGATCGGGCCCAACGGCGGCGGAAAAACAACGCTGGCCCGGTTAATTCTGGGACTGCTCGCTCCATCTGCCGGATCGATAACGGTATTTGGAAAGTCACCGCAGACCTCCCGACATCGGATAGGGTACGTACCGCAGTACACCTCCTTCGACCTCAACTTTCCGGTAACTGTCCGCGATGTTGCGCTCATGGGCAGGGTCGCGAATCGACCGGGACTGCACGGACGCAAAGACGTTGAGGCGGCTGAACAGGCGCTCGCGCAGGTCGGTCTCTCAGATCTTCACCATCGCCCCTTCGCCGACCTTTCCGGGGGACAACGCCAGCGGGTGTTGATTGCGCGGGCGCTCGCGGCCGGACCGGACATCCTGCTGCTTGACGAACCGACCGCGAACGTCGATGTGGCTGTCGAGCATCAGCTGACGGCGCTCCTGCAACGGCTCAACGAACAACTCACCATCCTTCTTGTTACGCACGACCTCGGGTTCGTGAGTGATCTGGTCAGCCGGGTCATCTGCGTGAATATGTATGTGAAAGCGCATCCCACTGCGGAGGTGACCGCCCAGATGATCCAGGAACTCTACGGCGGCCACGTCCGGCGCGTTGAGCATGGCGTGAACCTCCACGGAGATCGGTAAGGAACCACTGAATATGGGCGATTTTTTCCGCGCGCTCGGCGACCCGAGCATCCCATTCCTGCGTTACGCGTTTCTCGCCGGAATAATCTCGAGCGTTGCTTTTGGCGTTATCGGCAGCTACGTGGTAGTGCGACGAATAAGCTACATCGCCGGTGCGATTTCCCACTCGGTACTCGCCGGCATCGGGTTCAGCCTGTACGTACGCAGCGCGTATGGCATCACCTGGATTACGCCCATGGTCGGCGCAGTAATTGCCGCGCTTCTTTCGGCAGTGATCATCGGCGTAGTGAGCATGTACGCGAAAGAACGCGAGGACACGGTCATCGGTTCGATCTGGAGCCTCGGGATGGCCATCGGCGTCCTGTTTATAGCCCGGACGAAGGGCTACGTCGACCCGATGAGCTATCTGTTCGGAAACGTCCTGCTTGTTACCAGGAACGACCTCATGCTGATTGGTGTTCTCGATGTGGTTGTTGTCGTCCTTGGGATTCTTTTCTACAACCAGTTTCTCGCAATCACGTTTGACGAAGAGTTTTCCACCGCCCGTGGAGTTCCGACCGGGCTCTACTACCTTATGCTGCTCGTGCTCACCGCGCTGGCGATTGTTCTGCTTGTAACGATCGTCGGCATCGTCATGCTGATCGCCCTGTTCACGATTCCCGCGGCGATTGCCGGAATGCTGGCCCGACGACTGTGGCAGGTAATGATCATTTCGGCGTTGCTCACCATGCTTTTTACGAGCGCCGGCCTCATTCTGAGCTATGCGACGAATCTGCCGAGTGGTTCGACGATCATCGTCTTCGCAGGGGGCGTCTACGTTCTTATCGCCGCGGTTCGTTCGGTGATACAGCGATACCGTTCCTTAACCTGACTTTTTGCGTTGTGTATGGCACCCGGAGATGCTATACTTTTCTGGTGTCGACTAATTCCATTCACCTGCCGATGTAATAAAGAGTAATATGCTGCGGTGCATGGGAAATTTGGAACTATGACGTCAGAAATTCAGAAGCTGCGGGACATCATCGGCCTCGATTCGGAGCTGAACAAGATTCAGGATATGGATATCCTGCTCGAACGGATCCTGCTGGAGGCGCGCCGTGTAGTGAACGCGGATGCCGGGTCCATCTACGTCAAACGTGGTGATGAGCTGGTAATCACCTACGCGCAGAACGACACGAAACAGAGAGAACTTCCGCCCGGTGAGAAGCTGATCTACAACATTTTCACCGTGCCGATTAACGAAAAGAGCATTTCCGGCTACGCTGCCGCGACCGGCAAAACGGTCAAGGTCGCCGATGTCTATCATCTGCCACGGAACGCTCCGTACGGCTACAACCCGAGTTTCGACCGGATATCCGGATATCGCACCAAGTCCACCCTCGCGCTGCCGCTGAAATCGAACACCGGCGATCTTCTCGGCGTGATCCAGGTCATAAACTCGAAGAACGAGGACGGGAAGGTCATTTCTTTCAGCAAAGACGACGAGATGGTCGTCATGCACTTTGCCGCCAACGCGACGGTCGCCCTGCAACGCGCGCAGATGACCCGCGCCATCCTGCTCCGCATGATCATGATGGCCGAGCTCCGCGATCCAAAAGAGACCGGCCCTCACGTAAACCGGGTCGCAGGATATTCGGTGGAAATCTACGAAAGATGGGCACGAAAGCGAGGCCTCGCCGAATCGGAGATCCAGAAGACACGGGATAACCTTCGCATGGCCGCAATGCTTCACGATGTGGGCAAGGTAGCGATATCCGATATCATTCTCAAGAAACCGGGCCGGTTCACAGATGACGAGTACGCCATCATGAAGTCGCATACCTGGGTCGGCGCCCAACTGTTCGTGAATAAACAGTCGGAATTCGATGAAATCGCCCAGCTGGTCGCCCTGAATCACCACGAAAGCTGGGACGGAACCGGCTATCCGGGCCACATAGACATACAGACAGGGAAGCCGACAAGAAAGGACCGGAAAGGCAACCCGATCGGCAAGAAAGGCGAGGAGATTCCGCTCTTCGGTCGGATCGTCTCGATTGCCGACGTGTACGACGCACTGAGCTCTCATCGGGTCTACAAAGAGGCCTGGACGGAGGACAAAGTGCTCGATGAAATGCGAAACATGTCCGGAACGAAGTTCGATCCGGAGGTCCTCGACGCATTCTTCGGCGCTCTCCCGTCGATCAAAACCATAGCCCAGAAATTCGCTGACGAGGAGTAGGCAGGAAAAGCCGCTGCTCCGGCCGTTCGCAATCCTCGGTCGGGCGTCTCAGGCTGCGCTGTCGGCGACCGGCGCTACGATTTCAGCGCGGCGACCAGCTTTTCCACCGCGTCCTTTCCGTCACCAAAGAGCATAAGTGTGTTGTTGGCAGCGAAGAGCGGGTTGGGAATACCGGCGAATCCCGGGCTCAGGCTGCGCTTGATCACCACTACAGTCTGTGCTCTGTCGACGTCCAGAATGGGCATGCCGGCAATCGGGGTGCCGGATGATTTCCGTGCAAGCGGATTGACCACGTCGTTTGCACCGATAACGATAACCATATCCGTTGAAGGAAACGTGGGGTTGATCTGGTCCATCTCTTTCAACTTGTCGTAGGAAATGTTCTCCTCGGCCAGCAGAACGTTCATGTGGCCGGGCATGCGGCCGGCAACCGGATGGATGCCGAACTCGACCTCGATCCCGCGCTTTTCCAGAAGTTCAGTCAGTTGCCGCACCGCGGTCTGCGCGCGCGCTACAGCCATGCCATATCCCGGCACGATCACCACACGCCGTGCGGTCTGCAGCAGCAGCGCGACCTCCTCGGGTGAGGTCGATTTGACCTTTCCCGCGTAGGTATCGTCTTCCCCTTCTTTCTGCTCGACAATCGCACCCACGCCGCCGAACAGCACGTTTGCGAGCGATCGGTTCATCGCCTTGCACATGATACGCGTGAGAATGATCCCCGATGCGCCGACCAGAGACCCGGCAATGATGAGCACCGTGTTATTTAGCACGAACCCGGTCGCCGCCGCCGCGATCCCCGAATAGGAATTGAGGAGGGCGATAACAATCGGCATGTCGGCACCGCCGATCGCGATCACCAGAAGAACGCCGAGAATCGAGGAGACCGCGACGAGCAGCCAGTAGAGATCGGTCTTTCCGGGCTCGAAAATCACCCAGACGCCGACTGCAATCGCCGCGAGTGCAACCGCCGCCTTCACCACCTGTTCGCCTGTATAGCGCAACGGTTTTTCGGTCATGATGCCCTGTAATTTGGCGAATGCAACCAGACTTCCCCAGAAGGTCACTGCGCCGACCAGACCCGATGCAACCGTTGCTATGGTGAATTGAAGGTCAGCCGCCGGGGCGCCGGCGACATGACCGGAGTTCGCTGCCTTCACTACGCCAATCAGTACCGCGCCGGCAACGAGCACTGATGCGGCTCCGCCGAAACCGTTGAACAGCCCCACAAGCTGGGGCATTGCGGTCATCTGGATTCTGAGTGCAAGAAGCGTACCGATTCCGGTCCCGAGGACGAGCCCAATGACAAGCACCGGATAGCTGATGATGTGACGATCGAGCAGGGTTACCGCGACTGCAATGAGCATTCCCACTGCTCCGAGCAGGTTCCCGCGTACTGCGGTTCGCGGATGGCTGAGACCCTTCAAACCGACGATGAAAAGCGTCGCGGCCAGAAGGTAAGCTATGCTTGTGGCGCTATCGCTCATCTACGCACCCTTCTTTCGGAATTTTTCCAGCATCCGGTGGGTCACGAGGAATCCGCCCACCACATTGATTGTTGCGCACACTATGGCAATCAGCCCGAGAATCATCGTAAGCGTGGTGCGCTCTCCCCCGGCCGAAAGGAGAGCACCGATCAGGGTGATTCCGGAAATCGCATTCGACCCGGACATCAGCGGCGTGTGAAGTATGGGCGGAACCTTTGAAATCACTTCGAAACCGACAAAAATGGCAAGTACAAAGATGGTGATGACACTGATAAGGTTCATCCGTTCCTCCTGAAATTCGAGCTACAATTCGAGCGCCGCGCGAACGGTTTCGTTTGGGATTTCTCCGTTTCTGGTGATCAGGGTTGCGGCCACAATCTCATCGTCGGTATCCGGTGCAAACTCGCCCTCCTTCACCATCGACAGGAAGTAGGTCGCGATATTTCGCGCATAGAGCTGGCTCGCGGTGAAGGGCAACTCCCCGGCGAGGTTGACAGGTCCCAAGACAGAAACACCGTTGTGGGAAATTGTCTTTCCGGGTTGCGCAAGTTCGCAGTTGCCTCCACGCTCGGCCGCAAGATCGACAATGACCGATCCCGGCCGCATCTGTTCAACCATCTCACGGGTCAGAAGTACAGGGGCCCTCTTCCCGGGCACCGAGGCCGTAGTGATTACCACATCGGACTCGGAAACGACATAAGACATAAGGTCCCGCTGTTTGCGATAGAACTGGTCGTCCATCTGCCGCGCATATCCTCCCTGACCCTCGGAGCCGTGTGTGTCCAGTTCCATCTCCACGAATCGTGCGCCCAGGCTGGTGACCTGCTCTTTCACCTCCGGTCGCACGTCGTACGCGCTCACCACCCCGCCTAGCCGCCTCGCAGTGGCTACTGCCTGGAGTCCGGCAACCCCCGCTCCGATCACCAGTACCCGCACGGGGACCACCGTTCCCGCGGCAGTCATCATCATCGGAAACATACGTGGCAGCGCTTCCGCTGCAACGAGCACCGCCTTGTATCCGGCCAGACTGGCCATCGATGAGAGCGGATCCATGCTCTGCGCTCGAGTTATTCGCGGCATCAACTCCATCGAGAACGCGGTCACCTTTCGTTCCACCAGGCATCGAAACGAGTCATGCGGCGCGTAGGGGTCGAGAAATCCAATGATGATCTGCCGTTCGCGAAGCCTGCAGGCAATGCCGTGCCCGGGATCCTCTCCGTCGGCCGCCCGCGCTGCGCGCACACACAGAATTGCGTCCGCCTCCTTGAGCACCTGCTCCGCCGACTCGAGAACGCGGACTCCGCGTTCTGCGAAAAGCGAATCGGGGTAACCGGCGGGGTCGCCGCAACCGGGCTCCATCACCACATCGCAACCGGCCCTGGTGAGCGACGGCACCTGGGCCGGAACCATCGCTACCCGGCGTTCGTTCGGCGCCGTCTCACGCAAAAACCCAACGGTCATGCACCTCTCCTCCCTCGGACGGGATGTTCGAAATTCTTTCCGGAAAACAGAGTCTGCGTTCCTCCAGCGGCCGGGCACAAGCGGAATTGAACCGATCGTTCTGGCCGTCGCGTGGCCGCCAAACCTGCATACGAGGTGGGGAATGAATGAAATCTGTCGCAGAAACGGTGGCCGATCATGACGGGACTAAAGTTGAGCCCGGGTGCGATAGACAGCACCGGCAACTTCGCAAGCAATGCGGACCTGAGCCTCCAAGTCCTTTCTGGCGGTAACTTCCACCATGCCCCGGTTCACACTTACCTTTACTCCATCAACACCGGTAATGGCGTTCAGCCCCTTACGTATCACTTCCGCTCGATCCGCGGTAAGCTTGTCGACTATGTAATAGAACGATCGGCTCTTGGACATGCGCTCATAGTAATGAGCGCCCGGGCGCTAGTCAAATCACCGGGAGCCCTGCGGATGGTCCACCCGTGAGACGCGCACGCAGCATGATGTGAACCAGGAAGCTGGCCGCGATG
>Ga0307375_10003853_pt1 | contig 14530 bp, 11 predicted proteins | sample TR1MG_FD_202531 | JGI IMG/M metagenome (GOLD analysis project Ga0307375, IMG submission 202531) | Soil microbial communities from Risofladan, Vaasa, Finland - TR-1 | ecosystem: Environmental > Terrestrial > Soil > Coastal area > Acid sulfate soil | place: Finland: Risofladan, Vaasa | collected...
TTGCGCAGCGCCGGCGTCATCGGCTCGCCGCCCACGTATCCCGCGGTGCGCGGCAACAGGCGCGGATTGAGCAGCAGATACAGATCAGGATCGCCCACCGTGAACGCGCCGCCCACGGCTTCCTGGTAGATGGCCACCTGGTCGCGCAGCGGCAGGTTCGCCACCTGGAGCCCGTGTCCGCGCACGTACGACGCCTCGGGGTTGGGGCCGCAGGCGACGGCCGCGGCGGCGAGGAGCGCGAGCACCCCCGCGCGGACGGCGCGAGCGAGGTTGGGGACCTGCGCGGAAACGGACGGCATGGCCGGAATGTAACGGCCAGCCCGCCGCCTGGCGCGTGAGCGCCGGCGTGCCGCGATCACGTCTTGCGCCGCCCCGCGGCCACGGCGTCGCCCTGCGGTACGCGCACGGGCTCGAACGGTGCGTCGCCGGCGCCGAGCGCGGCCGGCGCCGCGGCGGCCGCCGGTTGGGGCACCGGCTCGGCGAGCACGCGCGTGATGAACCGCTGGCCCTCGCCCACGCGCTCCACCTCCACGGCGATCGTCTCGATGGCCGACTCCAGCCGTTCCATGCGGCGCAGCCCGTCTTCCCAGCGTCCGGGCTCGATGGCGCCCGACGCCCGTGCCGGCGCGCGATGCCACATCCGTCGCACGGCCAGCAGGCCGAACGCGGTGACCAGCGTCATGGTCATCAGGCCGGCGACGTCGCGGATCGTTCCGCGGTCGATCCCGTAATTTCCGGCGGGCACCGTGGTCTGCGTGCGCAGGCTTGCCGGGATGCTGGCCAGCGCCTTGCCGTTCTCCGCGATGTCGTTCTCGATGCCGAGAATGCGATTGTCGAGGAACTTGACCTGGGCTTCGAGTCCGGCCTGGTCCACCACGTTGGGGCGCGCGAGTTGCTGGGCGAGGTCGGCGCGCCGGCCCTGCACCGACGAGAGCTGATTGCTCAACTCGCCGCGGCGCGCTTGGAGCGCGCGCACTTCGGCGCGCGTCATCGGCATCGGGATGTTGATGTTCACGCCGCCCGGCCCCTGGACGACGGCCTGGGGGGTGGGTGCGGGCGTGGGCGTAGCGGGGGACTGCGCCTGATTCTGCATGCCTAACACTACGGCATCCGGCCCCCGGGGTTCCAGAGGGCGGCCGAACCCCCGGCCCCCGGGGCATGGCGCCCCGGGGCCGGAGTGAACCGCGCGCTAGTTGAGCGTCTCGGTGTGCATCATGCCGTGCATGAAATGCGGCTTGCCGTCCTTGGCGTCGGGCACGAAGCAGATGAACAGGTAGTTGCCGGCCGTGAAGTCGACCGAGAGGTACTCGGTGGTGCCGGGGGCCTGGAACGCCGCGCCGCCGATCGGGTCGCCCGGAGGCGGGCCGACCGGTTTCTGGATCCAGGCCACGACATCCTCCGCGGTCTTGCCGGGCGCCAGCTTGACGATCTCCATCTCGTGCGGCTGTTGCGCGATGTTGGTGACCGCGAACTCGTGATGGCCGGTGGTGAGCGGTTTCGAGAACACGAAGCCGTAGTCCTGCAGCGCGATCGAATCGTCGGGCACCGGCGCCGCCGTGGCCACGGTGCTCGGCGTGACCGTGAATGGGTGCACCATGCCTTTCACGAAGTGCGGCACGCCGCCGGGGATGTCCACGAAGCAGACCATGAGGTAGTTGCCCGGGGTGAGCGACACCGTGGCGTCGAAGCTCTGGCCGGGGGCGGGCGCGTTCGGACCGCCCAGGGCCACCGCCCACATGGGAATCGGGCCGGGGGTCTTGAGCGCGGCCTCGAGATCGGTGGCCGTCTTGCCGCTGTCGAGCCGGAAGATCGTCGCGTGGTGCAGGTCCGGGCCGTCGTTGATCAGATGGAACGTCACCCAGCCAGCCGCGATGGAATCGGGCGCGACGTACGCGAAGTCCTTGGCATGGATGGTGACTACCGTTGGGGCCGCGGCGGCGGCGCCGGCGGCGGGCTTGGCCTGCTCCTGCTTGGCGCAGGCAGCGAGGGTCGCGAGCGCGGCAATCGCCGCGCCCCACGTGATGCGGGCACGCATGGGAGAGGAAACCTCGGGGGATTGGAAGGTGGGGGTGGTCCAGCGGTGCACGATGATCGCGCGCTCTGGTGGTCGTGTCAACGGGAGGGCCGCCACGGCCAGGCGGCGTGTGGAAAGCGCAAGGAGGCCGGTGTGGGGTTGGGCGTGCTCTCGACAGCCGCGACCGGATGGCGGTAAGTTCTCTCGTCTCCCACCTGCAGGGTTCTGTCACCATGTCGCTCGTGTCACGTGTTGCGCGCCTCGCGGTTCTGGGCGCGGCCTTGATCGCGCCGCTCTCCTCGCTCGCCGCCCAGCGCGAGCCCATCGACACCGCGATGCTCGCGAAGATCCGCGACGTGGGGCTCCATCATTCGCAGGTCATGGACCACATGGTGTGGCTGGCGGACGTGTACGGGCCGCGCCTCGAGGGCAGTCCGGCCACGGAGCAGGCGGGGCAGTGGGCCATGAAGACCCTGCGGTCGTGGGGGCTGTCCAACGTGCACGAGGAGCGGTTCCCGTTCGGCAAGGGATGGTCGCTGGAGCACTTCAGCGCCGAGCTGGTGGAGCCGCAGGTGCAGCCGATCATCGGCATGCCCAAGGCCTGGACGCCGGGCACCAACGGGCCGGTGACCGCCCAGGTGGTGCGTCCCGATATCCAGAGCGAGGCGGACTTCGCGAAGTATCACGGCAAGCTGCGCGGCACGATCGTGCTCACGCAGCCGGCCCGTACGGTGCGCATGCTCACCGGCAAGATCATCCTCGAGTACACGCCCAAGATGATCGACGAGATGATGACGCCGCTGCCGGCGGGCTGGAAGCCGCCGGCCCGCCGTCCGGGCGCGGCGCAGCGCTTCCAGCGCAAACTGCTGCAGTTCTACAAGGACGAAGGCGTGGTGGCGCTGCTCGACCGCGGCATGGATGCCGACACGGTGACCGGCGGCAGCGATCTCTCGTGGTACGCGCAGCACACCGACGGCGGCACCTTCATGGTGATGGCGGGCGGGCCGCGCGACTCCACGGCGGGGCGCGGGCTGCCCGAGATCACGCTCGCCGTGGAGCACTACAACCGCATGGTGCGCGTGCTCGCCGTGGGGGTGCCGGTGAAGATGCGCCTCGACGTGGCGACGAAGTTCTACGACGAGACCACGCCGCGCGGGTTCAACATCGTGGGCGACATCCCGGGCACCGATCCCAGGCTCAAGGATCAGATCGTGATGATCGGCGCCCATTTCGATTCCTGGCACGGCGGCACGGGCGCCACCGACAATGGCGCCGGCGACGCGGCGATGATGGAGGCGATGCGGATTCTGGAGACGGTGGGCGCCAGGCCTCGCCGCACGATCCGCATCGCCCTCTGGGGCGGCGAGGAGGAGGGCCTGCTCGGCTCCAAGGCATATGCAAAGGCTCATATCGGCGACGCCGCCACGGGCACGCGCAAGCCGGGCTACGATACCTTCGACGCCTACTACAATCTGGACAACGGCAGCGGCAAGATCCGCGGCATCTGGATGGAGAACGACGCCGCCGTGGCGCCCATCTTCAAGGCGTTCCTCGCGCCCTTCCGCGACCTCGGCGTGGATCTGTTCAGCCCGCGCCCGGTGCGGTCCACCGACCACCAGACGTTTTCCGAAGGGTTCGGGCTGCCATCCTTCCAGTTCGTGCAGGACCGGCTGGAGTACGCGGCCCGCACCCATCACACCAACATGGACGTGGTGGACCGCGTGCAGCCCGACGACATGAGGCAGATGTCCACCGTCGTGGCGGCCATGGCGTGGCTCACCGCTCAGCGCGACAGCATGCTGCCGCGCCGGCCGATGCCCGCGGCCACGGGAACACCGGCCAGGGGCTCGGGGTCCCAGTGACCGGCAACGGGGGCGGGAGGTCAGACTTCACAACTCAGCGGAGTGCTGGATGATGCGAACGGGGCACGGACGCGCGTGGACCGTAGCGGTGGTCGTCGGGGTGGCGGCGGCGATCTCGGCCGTCCCGTGCTGCGTGCAGGCCCAGGCGGCGGATTCCGCGCGCGCGATGAACGCGGCAGTGCAGGCACCCGCGCAGGCGCGCGCGCCGCGCCCGCTGTTCACGCGGCACGATGCGTGGGTGGCGCTCGGGTTCACCGCGGCCACCCTGGCCGCACTGCCCATCGACCAGTTGGTGGCCCACAACCTCCAGCTGCCGCAGAACCAGAACGAGCCCGGGCTCGTCCGCGCCTCCACCGTGTTCCGCGACATCGCCGACCCCGGCACGGTGTACATCAGCGGCGGCATGTACGCGGCCGGGATGCTCTTCCGAAATCCCACGTTGGCCGACATGGGGCTTCACGCGAGCGAGGCGCTGGTGGTGGCGTCGGCGGTGGGGTTCGTACTCAAGGGCGTCGTGGGCCGGCCGCTGCCGCGGCAGGCCCACGCCGATGCCGACAGCTATCACTTTGGTCGCGGCGTACGCGTGGACGGCAACTGGCAGGCCTTCCCGTCGGGGCACACGCTGGCGGCGTTCTCGGTGGCGTCGGCGGTGACCGCCGAGGCCATGGATCGCTGGCCCGCGCATGCGCGGCTGGTGGGGTTCCTGACCTACGGCGCCGCCTCCGCCGCCGGCGTCTCACGCCTGTACAACAACGCCCACTGGGTGAGCGACATCATCTTCGGGGCCGGCATCGGCATCTTCTCCGGCATGAAGACCGTGCAGTACGACCACGAGCATCCCAACAACTGGCTGAATCGCGTGTTGCTCCACACGTCGGTGGCGCCCGGGGCGCACGGCGGCGCGACGTTCGGGCTGCACTTCCAGCAGCTCTGACGCAGCCGGTCAGGGTTTGTCGGGCACGAGCTCGGCCCGGACCGCCAGGATGACCGTCCCCGTCGTGCCGCTGGCGGCGGCGCTGCCGAGCACGACAGTCTGCCCGATGGGCACGGTGAGGCCGGTGAAGAACTCCGTGCTCGGCGTAGCGCCGCCCACGCCGTCCCTCACTTTCGGGCCGGTGAGGTTGAGCCGCAGGTCCACGCTGTGTCCGGCCGACGTGGACGTCAGATTGCCCATCTGGCCGGTCACGGTGAACCGCGCGAGTTGGGGTGGTTCCGACGCGGCGTTCATGGTGAGGCTGAAGGTCTCCGATCCCTCCGCCACCGCCGCCGCGCCCTCGGCGAGCAGGCGATAGCCGCGAAATCGAAACAGGCCACGCAGGGCCGCATCCACGTCGGCGATGGCGGCGTCGTGGACGACGCTGTCCTCGGCGGCAATGAGCTGGAAACGCAGCATGACGGTGGCCGGCTTGTGGTCATTGGCTTGTAGCACGCTGTCCACCACGGCCAGGACGGATGCCGATGCACGCACGGTGATGGCGCGGATGTTGTCTCCGGCGCTGAACGCGCCGCTGTTGACGCCCTGCACGTACGGTGAGATCAGCTTGGCCGCCTGATCGGGATGCATCTGCTTCAAGTGGAACGTGCGAACGGGCAGCGTGGCCGTTTCGCGTTGGGCCGCCGAGGCATGCGCGGCGGTGAACGCGAGCACCAGCGCGAGACCGGCAGTACGAAGATGGCGAGACATATGAAAACCCTCGGGTCGGGGATCAGTAGAGCCAGACGACGGTGATATTCGGATTGGCGGTCTGCAGCACGGCGGCACGTACCCCGGCCGGCGGGCGGACGACGACTCGCCGCGCGGCAGCGAGAGTTCTCGAGAGCGCGTCGCTCGTGGAGGCCATGGCCTGCGCCGCAACCGGCGATTCAACGAAGCGGTCGGCGGCGATCGGTGCCGCCTCGGCATACGTGCGTGACGGCCCTTGGAGCGGGCGGCCGGCGATCGCCGTGGTTGCCCTGGGCCGCGCGGCCGCGGCCGGGGGCGGGGGCGGGGGCGGTGCCGGGGCATCGACGGCCGGCGCCGGGGCAGGCGGTGCCGCTGCAATCGCGGGTTGAGGGTCGGGGGGCGATGCGGTGGGCGGCCAGAGGACGACGGCCGTGACCAGTGCCGCGGCAAGCGCGCCGGCCGCCGCGAGCCGCAGCCTGGGCCGACGTCCGAACCGGCCGCGCAATGACGCCGCGACCGGTGCGGAGTCCCGGGTGGCGGCCACGACGGTGGCAAGAGCGCTCGTCTCCGCCACCAACTGCCCGGCCACCGCACGGCACCGGGCGCAGTCGCGCAGATGCACGGCCAGCGGTGAGTCGCCGTGGCCGAGCAGTTCGTCCGGCTCGGCGTCGAGCATCTGCTCCAGCATCGTGTCGCAGGTCATGATCTGTACTCCTTGAGCAGTTGCGGGTGGTGCTCCAGGATGCGCAGGCGGATGGCGCGCCGGGCCTTGAGCAGCAGGCCGCGCGCGGTGGACGGCGTGATGCCCAGCCGCCGTCCGATCTCCACCGACGTCAGGCCCTGGATATCGGATAGCTCGAATACCGTGCGTTGCCGGGGCGTCAGTTCGGCACGATAGAGTTGCACGAGGTCGGCCAGACGGGCGGCGGCGTCGTCTTCGACCTCCAAGGCCGGCATTGCCGCCGACTCGTGCACCTCCCGGGCCAGCAACGTCTGGCGCCGGGTGTCGGTGCGTCGCCGGCCCAGCGCCACGTTGCGGGTGATCGCATACAGCCAGGTGGTGAACCGGCTGCGCGCGCCGAATTCGCCCGTCCGCGCGTGAAGCGTCAGCAGCACCTGCTGCGCCACGTCTTCGGCTTCGTCCTCGTCCAACGTGACGGCGGCCGCCCAGCGGCGCACCCGGTCGCGCACGCGCAGCGCCAGTTCGTCGAACGACCTGGCGTGGCCGGCGTACGCCCGCCGGGCAAGGGTGGCGAGGTGATCGTCGTCGCGCGGAATGGGAACGGTCAGCTCCGGGGAAGTCACGTTTCCGTGATGTTACGACATCGCCCCGCGTTTACGCACGTCCCCGCGACAATCCCGGCATTTTCCCGATTAACGCCATCCCTCCCTCGGCGTCTCATGTGGGCCGGCACCCCCGTCGGCACCGCGCGCGGTTTCCCGAGACCGGTTGTCGAGGGAATCTCCCTTCCCAGACCCGCGCACGGGCAGCGTCGGTTCTACCTGCAAGGAGGGGAGATGCTCCGCAAGACTCTGTGCGCTACCGCACTCGCGCTCGCCGTCACGGCCTGCGCCGATCATTCCACCGTCGCGCCCGCCGCCAGCGCGACCGACGCGTCGTTCGCCGTGGCCCAGGCCTCCGCCTCGTTGTTCGGGTCGGACGCCGTGAGCGCCGATGCGCCCTTTGCCGGCCTCGACCGCATGTGGGGGCTCTGGCAGCTCCCCGACAGCCTCGCCCTGAGCGCCGAGCAGCAGGCCACGATCACCAGTCTCGTTGCCGCATTCCGCGACCAGGCCGCGCCGCTCGTGGCCCAGCTCGACTCCATCCGCGCCAAGGCCGTGGCCGCCCGCCGGACCGGCGCCTCCACCGCCAACGTGCGGGTCATGCTCGCCGCGGGCGCCGACGTCCACCTGCAACTGCAGGCCGCGCTCGACACGCTCAAGCAGGCCATCACCAACGCGCTCACGCCGGCGCAGGCGGCGTGGGTACTCGCCCACGAGCCCGGCGCGTGCGATCCCCAGGCGGCCCCGCCGCTCACCGACGCGCAGCGCACGCAGCTCCAAGCGCTGGTCACCGCGTTCCAGCAGGCCAACGCCGCTGACATCGCCACCGTGCGCGCCGCGCATCTGGCCGCCGACTCGGCGTATCACGCCGGCGCGTCGGCCAGTGAAATCCAGGCTATCGTGGACGCGGCGCGCCCGGCGCTCGACCGGCTGCGCGCGGCGCAGTTGACCCTGCAGCAACAGATCACGGCGGTGCTGGGCACCGATCAGCGTCCCGCCACCTGCCGGCGCCGGCGCGGTGGCTGACGCCGCATCCGCAGGCCACCAACTCGTGAGCGAAGGGCCGGGGGTTCTGCCTCCGGCCCTTCGTGCATTGGAGGGCCCGCTAAGTTGCGAGGACAATGCCTGCCGTCCCCATCCCCCCCGTCGCATGATCCTCGGCCACCTCGGCCTCGCCCTCGGCGCCCGCGCCGTGGACCGCGAAGCGCCCCTCGCCTGGCTGGTGGCGGCGTCGGTGGCGCCCGATGTGCTCGACGTCGGCCTCGCCGCCGGCGGTGTGTGCAACGCCGCCGGCGTCTATACCCACTCGCTGCTCGCCATCGCCGCCACATCGGCGGTGCTGGGCGCGGGGGCCGCCTGGCAGACACGCAGCGGCCGCACCGCCCTCGTGGTAGCGGCGCTCGTCGTGTCGCACCTGCTCGCCGACTATCTCACGGGCCTCAAGGCGCTGTGGATCGGCGGTCCGGTCATCGGGCTCGACCTGTATCGCTGGCCGTGGGCCGATTTCGCCGTCGAAGCGCCCATTATCGCCGGCGGGTGGTGGGCGGCCCGCCGGTGGGGCAACCTGCCGCGCTGGCTCAATGCGCGCGCGGCCCTGGTTGTGCTGCTGGCCGGCCAGCTCACCGCCGACGCGTTGCAGAAGGCGGACGCCATCCGCCGGCCCTCGGCGTGCGCCAAGTCCGACCTCCTCAAGAGGGCGGGGCGCCTTCTATAAAGAAGCCGAACATCCGGCGTCCTGACAGCGGTGGTACCAGGGAGTAAGATCAGGGGTCCCGCATCCCTTTCTTTCGCCCGCCCACGTCATGCGTCTCATCGCGTTCCTCGTCGCCCTCGCCGCCGTTCCCTCGCTCACGCTCCGCGCCCAGAGTCCGGCGCCGGTCTATACCCACGCCGACACGCTGCGCGGTTCCAACGGGCCCGCCCGCGCCTGGTGGGACGTGACGTTCTACGACCTGCACGTGCGCGTGAACCCCGCCGACAGCAGCATCAGCGGACGCACCGGCATCACCTACCGCGTGCTCCAGCCCGATCAGGAGATGCAGATCGATCTCCAGCAGCCGATGCAGGTGGACAGCATGATCCAGGACCGCCGCGCACTGTCGTACCGCCGCGACGGCAACGCGTTCTTCGTGACGCTGGTCCAGCCGCAGCACGCGCGCGACGTGAACACCGTGACCGTGTATTTCCACGGCAAGCCGGTGTCGGCCAAGAATCCGCCCTGGGACGGCGGGTACATCTGGCGCCGCGACAGTCTGGGCAACACCTGGGTGGCCACCGCCAACGAGGGCCTGGGCGCCAGCGCCTGGTGGCCCGACAAGGACTACCTGGCCGACGAACCCGACAGCCAGCGCATTGCCGTCACCGTGCCCGATCCCATGGTGGACGTGTCCAACGGCCGTCTGCGCAGCACCGTGCACCACCCCGACCACACCACCACGTACGAGTGGTTCGTCGAGAGCCCGATCAACAACTACGACGTCGAGGTCAACGCCGGCACGTACGCCCACTACTCGCAGGTGTATCAGGGCGAGGCGGGGCCGCTGACCATGGACTTCTGGCCGCTCAAGTACCACGAAGCCGCGGCGCGCCGGCAGTGGGCCCAGGCGGTGCCGATGATGAAGTGTTTCGAGCACTGGTTCGGTCCGTATCCGTGGTACGCGGACGGCTACAAGCTCATCGAGGCGCCGCACCTCGGCATGGAGCACCAGAGCGGGGTGGCCTACGGCAACCGGTTCGCGAATGGGTATCTGGGGCGCGACCTCTCGCACACCGGACTCGGCTTGGCCTGGGACTTCATCATCGTGCACGAGAGCGCGCACGAATGGTGGGGCAACAACATCACGATGCAGGACCAGGCCGACATGTGGGTGCACGAGAGCTTCGCCAACTACGCCGAGAATCTCTACGAGGAGTGCCAGCACGGCAAAGCCGATGGCGCCCGCTACGTGATCGGCACCCGCGCCAACGTGCGCAACGACCGCCCCATCATCCCCGCCTACGGCGTGAACGCCGAGGGCTCGGGTGACATGTACTACAAGGGCGGCAACATGCTGCACACCATCCGGCAGATCGTGAACGACGACGCGAAGTGGCGCGGCATCCTGCGCGGGCTCAACAAGACGTTCTGGCACCAGACCGTGACCGGCGCGCAGGTGGAGCACTACATCAGCGCCCAGGCCGGGGTGGACCTGAGCACGGTCTTCCAGCAGTATCTGACCACCACGAAGATACCAGTTTTTGAATACAAGATCGCCGGCGACACGCTCTGGTCGCGGTGGGCCGATGTCGTGCCCGGCTTCGACATGCCGGTGCGCGTCTGGCTCGGCGCCGGCCGCTCCACGGTCCTGCACCCCACCGAGGCCTGGCAGCCGCTGGCCCTCACCGGGCCGTTCGCCGTCGCCGCGCCCTCGGACTTCCACGTGGACGAGAACTTCTACGTGATAGCCCGCGACGTCACCACCGGCGGCTCCGGACAGCCGTAGCCCGCCGCGCTCCATACTGATTCCCGCATGCCCACTCCCAGGGAGAAGATGCTCATGTCTCGGTTCCCGGCCGTTCTTCGCGCCACGCTGCCGGCGGCGCTCGTCGCGCTCGCGGCATCGTGCACGCTCCGCGAGCAGCCCGCCGCCGCATCGGACGCCCTCGCCCCGCTCAAGGTCGTGGACGTCGCGTACATGGACACCACGGTCAAGGCGTGCACCGACTTCTTCGAGTTCGCCAACGGCGCCTGGCTCAAGACCGATACGATCCCGGCGGCGTACTCGTCGTCGGGCGTGTTCAAGGACATGGCCGACCGCAACGAACTCGTCGTGCGCTCGGTGCTCCAGGAAGCCCAGGCCCGGGCCGCCACGCTGCCCGACACCAGCACGCAGCACAAGCTCGGCACCTTCTACGCCACCTGCATGGATTCCACCGCCGCCGAGTCGGCGGGGCTCGATCCCCTCACGCCGACGCTCGCCGCCATCAACGGCATTGACGGCCCCGCCGCGCTGCTCGCCGCGGTGGCTAGCCTGCAGATGAGCGGCGCCAACGTGCTGTTCAACTACTACCCGTCGGTGAACGTCCACGACGCCGAGCATTACATCGCCGATCTCGATCGCGGCGGCCTGGGCCTCCCGGATCGCGACTACTATCTGAATCCCGCCGCCTCGGCCGATTCGACGCGGCAGGCCTACGTCGCCCATATCACAAAGATGCTCGTGCTTGCCGGCGAGGATTCCGCCGCCGCGGGCGCCGACGCGGCCCGCGTGCTGTCGGTGGAGACGGCCATGGCCACGGCGCAGCTCTCGCGCGTGGCCCGGCGCGACCCCAAGGCCAGCGACCACCAGATGACCATGGCCCAGCTCGACCGGCTGGCGCCCAACGTGCAGTGGGCCTCGTACTTCCAGGGCATCGGCGTCTCGGCGCCGCTGACCACCGTGAACGTGGACGAGCCCGCGTATCTGAAGGAAGTCAACGCCCTGCTCGCCGGCCGATCGCTGGACGACTGGCGCGCCTACCTCCGCTATCACGCGCTGTCGAGCGCCGCGCCCTGGCTGTCGTCGCCGTTCGTGAACGAGAGCTTCGCGTTCAACGCGCGGTTCACCGGGGCCAAGCAGCTGCTGCCGCGCTGGAAGCGGTGCCTGCGGGCCACCGACGGCGAGATGGGCGAGGCGCTGGGCCAGGCGTACGTGGCCCGCACCTTCCCGCCCGAGGCCAAGGCCAAGGCCACGCAGGCCATCCACGACGTGCGCGCCGCGTTCAAGGCGCGGCTCATGCACCTCACGTGGATGTCCGACGCCACGCGCGCCCAGGCGCTCGACAAGCTGGCCAAAATGGGTGAGAAGATCGGCTATCCCGATAAGTGGCGCGACTACACCAACCTCGCCGTGAGCGACCAGCCGTTCGTGCTCAACGTGCTCGCCGCCAACCGGTTCGAGTGGAACCGCATCGCCAACCGACCCGGCCACGCCGTGGACAAGACCGAATGGGACATCACCGTGCCCACGGTGAACGCGTATTACGATCCCACCAAGAACGAGATGGTGTTCCCGGCCGGCGCGCTCGTGCCGCAGACCTTCGACCCCAACGCCGACGACGGCGCCAACTATGGCTCGCTGGGCGGCAGCTGGGCCGGGCACGAGCTGACGCACGGGTTCGACGACGAGGGCCGCCACTACGACGCGGCCGGCAACCTCCGCGACTGGTGGACGCCGGCCGACTCCAAGCGGTTCGACGCGCAGGCCGCGCTCCACGCCAAGCAGTACGACGGCTACATCCAGGTGGACACCTTCCACGTGAACGGCGAACTCACGCTGGGCGAGAACATCGCCGACTACGGCGGCGCGCTCACCGGCTACGACGCCCTCGAACTGGCGCTCGCGCGCGACGGCCGCCCGCCGCTGATCGACGGGTTCACCCCCGAGCAGCGGTTCTTCATCGCGTTCGCCCAGAGCTTCCGGACCCACACGCGCCCCGAGAGTCTGCGCAGCCGGCTCACCGTGGACCCGCATTCGCCCGACCGGTGGCGCGTGAACGGGCCGCTGTCCGACGTCGAGGCCTTCGCCAAGGCCTTCGGCTGCAAGCCCGGCGATCCCATGGTGCGCCCGCGGAACCTCGTGGCCAACATCTGGTAGCGCGTTAGCGGAATCTCCACGGCGGAAACCTTGCCATCCGGCCGGTGAAATGCTCTACTCCGAGCATGTCACCGGCCGGACTTCCTTCATCTGGTATGCGTATGCGTCTCACCGTCGCGTCCCTCTGCCTCTCGCTCGTCGCCGTGTCGGCGTCGGCCCAGTCCAACACCGCGCTCATGGCCGTGGGCCACTACGCGCGCTCGCACGACTACGATCTCGTCCACCAGCGCATCGTGCTGTCGGCGTTCAACTGGGATTCCACCTCGTTCAAGGGCGTCGTCACCACCACCGTCGTGGCGCGGCGGCCGGGGCTCGACTCGCTGGTGCTCGACGAGGGCGCGCTGCTCGAGAACACCAAGGTCACCGGCCCCCACGGCCGCCTCATCCGGTCGGCGCGGCACGGCGACACCCTGGTCGTGTTCCCCTCGCAGCCGGCGGCATTCGGCGACACGCTGGTGTTCACGGTGGCGTACAACGGCAAGGTGCACAACGGACGCGGCCTCACCTTCATCACTTCCGACGGCCTCGCCCACCGGCCCCGCCATCTGTGGAGCCAGGGCGAGGACATGGACAACCACTTCTGGTTCCCCACGTACGACTTTCCCAACGACAAGGCGTCGTGGGAGATGGTCGTGACCGTGGACAAGGGCGACGTCGCGATCTCCAACGGCCGCCTGGTGTCCGACGTGAAGCACGGGGCCACGCACACCATGACCTGGCGCGAGGACCGCCCGTCGGCCACGTACCTGGCCTCGCTCGTGATCGGGCCGTACGCGAAGATCCACGACTCGTGGAAGGGCGTGCCGGTGGACTACTACGTGTACCACGCTGACAGCGCCCGCGCCTGGCGGCTGTTCCACCACACGCCCGACATGATCGATACCTACTCGCGGCTCACCGGCATCAAGTATCCGTGGGCCAAGTACGCGCAGACCACGGTGGCCGACTTCTTCGGCGGCATGGAGAACGTGAGCGCCACGACGCTCGTGGACTGGCTGCCCGACGCCCGCGCCTATCAGGACCGCCCGTGGTATCTGTGGCTGCTCATCCCGCACGAGCTGGCCCACCAGTGGTTCGGCGACTACGTGACCACCGAGGACTGGGCCAACCTCTGGCTCAACGAGGGGTTCGCCGAGTTCATGCCGGGGCAGTACTGGGGCCAGACGCTGGGCGCCCACGCGGCGCAGGACTACTACGCCGACGAGTACACCCAGTACATGGCCACCGACGCCCGCCGCGTGATGCCGCTGGCGTCATACCACTCCAATAATATCTATCCCAAGGGCGCCCTCGTCCTGCAGATGCTGCAGGACTACCTCGGCCCCCAGCGGTTCTGGGCGTCCCTCCATACGTACCTCAGCCGGCACGCGTTCGGCAACGGCACGTCGGACGATCTGCGGCAGGCCATCCTGCTCGCCACCGGCGAGAACCTCGACTGGTTCTGGCGCGAGTGGGTGTACGGCGCCGGCTATCCCAAGATCACCGTCACCGCCGCCTACGACAGCACGGCGCACGCGGTCACGCTCCACGTGGCCCAGACCCAGCAGGACACCCTGCCGCCGGAAAAGGACAGCGTGCAGTTCCACGTCGCGCCGGTGTTCCGCATGCCGGTCACCATCCGCGTGGGCACCGCGCAGGGCGACGTCGTGCAGACGGTGCAGCTCGACGCGCGGGAGCAGACCATCACCGTGCCCGGCGTGAAGAGCGCGCCCACCATGGTGGTGTTCGACGACGGTAATCACCTGCTCAAGCAGCTCACCTTCGACCAGCCCACGGCGTGGCTGGCCGCGGAACTCGCGCGCGACTCCAACCTGTGGGATCGCGAGTGGGCCATCACGCAGCTCGCCGCGCGCACCACCGACCCCGAGGCGGCCGCCGCCCTGCGACAGGCCGCCCTCCACGCCGACTACAAGCTCACGCGCGAGCAGGCGGTGTCGGCGCTGGCCGGATTCGACGCCGACGCCACGCGCGACGCCGTGCGCCAGGCCACGCGCGACACCGCGGCGTCGGTGCGCGGCGCCGCCGTGTCCACGCTGGGCCGGCTGGGCGGCGAACGCGCGCTGACCCGCATCCGCGACGCCTTCGCGCACGA
>Ga0307375_10003856_pt1 | contig 14522 bp, 15 predicted proteins | sample TR1MG_FD_202531 | JGI IMG/M metagenome (GOLD analysis project Ga0307375, IMG submission 202531) | Soil microbial communities from Risofladan, Vaasa, Finland - TR-1 | ecosystem: Environmental > Terrestrial > Soil > Coastal area > Acid sulfate soil | place: Finland: Risofladan, Vaasa | collected...
AACCTCTTCGAGCGCGCGAAGAAATTCCGCGACGACAACACGCATACGATCACGGACTACGAGGGCATGAAGGCCTTCTTCGGCCTCGCCGCCGAGGACGCCGCCGGCACGACGGCCTCGAAGGGGGGCTTCGCCGAGGCCCTCTGGTGCGGCGATCCGGTCTGCGAGAAGAAGCTCAAGACGGAGACCAAGGCCACGATCCGCTGTATGCCCCTCGATCGCCAAAACGGCATCGACGGAAAGTGCGCGCTCTGCGGGGCGCCCGCCAAACATAGAGCGATTTTCGCGAGGGCCTACTGATCCCCCTGTCGCCCTGTCCCCGCCTCCCCGCGAGGCGGCGGCCAGGGGCCCGCACTGCGGCGGCAGGAAGAGCGGTCTTCGGCGGAGCGACTTCCGGCAGAGCGACCTCCGCCCTCGCGGCGGCCGTCTTCCTCCTCTCGCTTCTCGCCTCCTCCTGCGCGGGCCGGGTAGCCCCACCCCCCAAGGCGGGCCAGGCCGATGGCTTTTCCTGGCCGGCGGCCGACACCACGACTCACGGCTTTATCACGGGGCCGGCTGGACTCCTGGCCATCCCCCCGGAAGGCCGGGCGTCGGAGCCGACCCCGAGCGGAGAAGGTGAGCCCGAACTGCCCCGGGTTTCGGCCATCGCGTCCATAGAAGGGGGAGGGGGAGCCACTTCTAGCTGCGCAATAGCCCTCGAGGGCTGGGGCGCAGCCTTCCTTGCTTTATCCCCCGATGGCGGGTTTTTGCGGCTCGGCCAGAGGCCCATCCCGGAGCTGGCGGGTCTCAAGGTGGGCGGCCTCTGGGCCTTTGGGCAAGGCTGGCTCCTTCCGACCTTCCGCGATCCCTTTGCCGAAGACGCCGACGGAAGGACCGGCAAAGCAGGATCCCAGGCCTCGCTTCTGGACCTGACATCGTCGGGAGCCAGGCCCCTCGCCCCTCCCCGCCTTGTCGAAATGGCTGCGGGCTACGAACTCTTCGCCCTCCTCCCCGATCCGGCTTCGAGCGAAGGCTGGCTGGCCCAGTTCCGCGATTCCTCTGGCCCCAGGGCGACGAGCATGTGGCTCTCCATTCCTCGCCTCGATGCGGATGCAAAGCCGCCCTCCAGCCCCCCTCGCAGGCTGTCGCGCGAGGCCTTCGAGAGCGCCCTCAAACCGAGGCCGCTCTCCGCTGCCCCGGCCACCCTCGCGGCGGCCGTCGCGGCAATAGCCGACACTCGATCCACCTCGGCCCTCCTCCGCCTCGACGGAAGCTCGGGGCGGAGTTCCTGGTACGAATGGGGCTCCGATTCCGGCGACTCGCGCGAATTCCACGCCTGGGTCGATGGAAAAGGCGATGTTTTCGCCCTGTCGCCCGATGGTAGGGCGGCCCTGGCCTTCGCCGCGGCCTCGCCGCCCCGGAGTTTTACGCTGAGCGCCCCCCTTCCCGGAGGCTTTTTCACCGGCTGCGCCTTGCTCGACCTTGGGTCAGCCCTCCCCGCCTCGCGGGGAAAGGAAGGGAGGGTCCTCCACTTCGTGGCCTCCTGGGAGGCGCAGGGATACACGGGCATCATCGTCGGCTCTGCGCTAGAATAGGATCGTGAGCAGCACAAATCGAAGACTGGCCGTCACGGCCCTGGTCGCGGTCCTGTCCCTCCCGCCCTGCCTCGCGGCAAGCTTCCAGACTATCGATCCGCGCATCGTCGTCGTCTATGTCCCCATGACGATCCCCCTCGGCAGCGACGGCAATCCGGCGGGTGGGCCGCCCCTCCTGACCTACATGCTCGGCGCGGGCAGCAGCCTCGATCTGGGCGGCGGATTTACCTTCGAGCCAGCCCTCGGCTTCTTCTCGAGCATCGATCTTTGGGATTCCTACAACCTGACCGTCCTTCCCACCGAACAGTCCTGGAGGACGAGTTATACGATGAACTTCCTCCTCCAGCTCCCCTTCGCCTTCACCCTCCGCTTCGCCGGATCCTGGAGCGCCGCCCTCAGCCTCGGCCCTGCCTTCGACTTTCGCGTGGGAATCCTCGACGTGGGCCCGAGCGACGTCGCCAGCGCCTCCCCCGACATGCCCTTGATCAACGCCTGGTTCTGGCAGCAAGGCCGTTGGCTCATGCCCGAAAGCGCGATCCGTGTCGGCTACCGCCTCACCGACCGGGTCGAGTTCGCCTTTTCGGCCCTCGCCTTCTGGCCCATCTACAATCTCTGGCTCTCGCCCAAGCCCGCCTTCGGCCTCGACGGTGGGATCTTCGGCGGGGAGCTCCTCGTAAAGGCGAAGCTCAGGTGAGGATTCCGGTCGGCGGAAGGGGCCAAAGCCGGCCGCCCGAGGCCGAGGACTTCCTCCTCCTCGCCGCCGACGCCGCGAGGCTCGTCCTCGAATCGGGCGGCGAGACCTATCGCGCCGAGGAGACGGCCCAGTCCATAGCCACGGGTCTCGGGGCCGTCGACGTCGAGTGTTTCGCCACGCCGACGGGCATAGTGCTGTCCTTCTCGGGACCCGACGGCCGCGTACGCTCGATCGTGCGGCGGGTCTCAACGCGCAGCCTCAATCTCGATCGCATAACCCGCACCGAGGAGCTCGTCAGGGAGGTCGTCGCCGGGACGCTCGAGTGGGACGAGGCGGCCGCCACCCTGGGCGACATCGAGTCCTCGCCCGAGGTTCCGCTGCTTCCCTCGTTGGCCGCGGCGGCCGCCGGCACGGGCTTCTTCACCCTGTTCTTCGGGGGCGCCTGGAACGACGCCCTCGTCGCGGCCTTCTCGGGTCTCATCCTCTCGCGGATGACCCACTACCTCGCGCGGAGACGAATCTCGGATTTTTTCACCAATCTAGCGGGCGGGGCCCTCATCGCCGCCGTGGCCCTCTCCGCCAAGGGCATGGGACTCGCGGCCAACGCCGACCTCGCAATCCTCGGCGCCGCCATGTACCTCGTGCCCGGCGTCGCGATCACCAACGCGATACGCGATACCATAGCCGGCGACCTCGTCGCCGGCGTGGCCAGGGCCGCCGACGCCTTCATGTCGGCGGCGGCCATCGCCATCGGGGCCGGCTCGGCCCTCGGCGTATGGGGTCTCTTCGGGGGGCGGATATGACGCAGGTACTGCTTCCCTATCTCTGGACGGCCCTCGCGACCTCGGCCTTCGCCGTCCGCTTCGGCCTGCGAAAAAGCGAACTCCTGCCGGCGGCGGTCGGCGCGGCGGGGGGGTGGTTCGTCTTCGAACTCGCCAGCGGCGCACTCCTCGCCCGCCTCGCGACAGGCTCCTCCTGGAATTCCCCGACCCTCGGCTACTTCGTGGCGGCCCTCTTCATCGGCCTCTACGCGGAGATCGTCGCTGCCGTTCTCAAGAAACCGGCGACGATATGGATCGTCACCGCCATCTTCCCCCTCGTGCCGGGCGGCGGCATGTACTTCACCATGCTCAACTCGGTGCGGGGCGATCTGTGGGAATCCGTGCGCTCCGGCTTCGAGACCCTCTCGGCCGCGGGCGCCATAGCCTCCGGTCTCGCCGTGTCGAGCGCCTTGTCGAGGCTCCTCTCGCTGCGCTCGATCACGAGGCGCCTCGCCGACCGCAGCTCGGGTCTGGGACGGTAGCGCCTTTGACGAAGCGGACGGCCGCCATTCCGATCGCGCCCGGACTTGCGGGAGATCAGCCCAGGACGATGCGCCTGAAGCTGCCCCGGTCGAGATAGTTGCTTTCCTTGACCAGCCGACCCTCGCGGTAATAGCGAAAGTAGGGCACCTCGCCGTTCCCGTAGACGCCTTCCTTGAATTTGCGGAAATCGTCGAAGAAGGGCTCGCGATCGTACTCGACGAACCACGCGGCGACATCGCCTTCCGTGTCGAGCTCTTCGAGCCAGGGCCGCATGCGCGTCCACTGGGGACACCAGCTCTGCGTCAGCGCGAGGACGACGGTGGGCGCCGCCCCGACTATGTCCGCGGAAAAATCGCCGAGCGCGATGGCGGCTCGGCATTCGGCTTCGGTGAGTTTCTTCAGCATGGTGGAAATGTACGGGAGGAAGGCTCCCGATTCAAGCTCCCGCCGTCGCGAGGAGGCTCCGGCAGGTCTCCGAAAAATGCAGGGCGTTCCAGGGCTTGAAGAAGAAGGCGTCGAGGGCGCCGGCCTGCCTGATCCGCTCGACCTGGCTCTCGTCGGCCTGGCCCGTCATCATGATGGTCTTGATCTCGGGGTGGCGCCGCCTGAGCTCGAGGAGGAATTCGTCTCCCTTCATGCCCGGCATGAGCCAGTCGGATACGACGAGGACGACCCTTACACCCGTGGCCACGAGTTCCTCGACGATTTCGAGCCCCTCCTCGCCGTCGCCCGCCGTCTCGTATATGTAGGCGGGACCGAGCCCCGCCCGGAGTTCCCGCCGAAGCGCCATGAGGATGAGGGGCTCGTCGTCGACAATCAGAATGGCCTTGTCCCTGACCATGGTGGCTTCGGAAGACATCCAATAATCTCCTTAGGTGACTCTGATAGTAAGATATTGCAAAAGCCCGAACAAGTCATAAGTTCCTCACTCTCCGCCAGGCCCAGGGTCGATTCGGCCTTGCCCTTCTTGTTGACAGCCCCTCGCGGTAGCGAATAGACTATCTCTCGATATGTTACCATTTACAGTAACATTATGTCTTCCCCGACAGGCATGAAGGAGCTTCCGTGATCCGACCATCCCGCCTGGACTTCCTCAAGACGGCGAAGAAGGGCTGTGTCATCCCCGTCGCCAAGGACGTCGTAGCCGACCGATTGACCCCGATCGACGCCTGGTACTCCCTCGGCGCCACCTACCTTCTCGAATCCGCGGGTGGCGGATCCTTCGGGCGATGGTCCTTTCTCGGCGTCGAACCCGTCGCGAGGCTCGAGATCAGGGGAAGCAAGGTGCTCTGGTCGGACGAGGACGGCGTGCGCCGCTTCGAGGCGGGCGATCCACTGCGCGCGGTAGGCGATCTCATGAAGTCGCGGGCCTGGCTCGGAGAGGGCGATCTCTCTCCCTTTCCAGGCGGCGCCGTCGGCTACCTCGGCTACGACGCGGCGCGGCTTTGGGAGCGGCTGCCCGAGGTCTCGGCGAAGCCGGGACCCGAGCTGCCCGATGGGGTTTTCATGATCACCCGCTATACCCTCGTCTTCGACAATCTCACCCACGGTCTCCGCATCGTCTGCAATCGCCGGGTGGGCGATGATCCCGAGACCGACTTCGTCGAGGCGATACGGGGGATAGAGAATATCGAGGCGACCCTCCTCCGCGCCGATCCCGGCCGCGACGCCGCGCGGAGGCCGCCTCGCATCGGCGACATCTCCGCCGAAATCGACCGTCCCGCCTTCGTCGAATCCGTTCTCCGCGCCAAGCGCCTCATCGAGGACGGCGAGGCCATCCAGATCGTGCTCTCCCGCGAATTCAGCGCCGACTTCGAGGGCTCGCCCTTCGACGTCTACCGCGCCCTCCGGAACATCAATCCCTCGCCCTACATGTTCTACCTCGACTTCGGCGACTTCACCCTCCTCGGCGCCTCGCCCGAGGTGATGGTGCGCGTCGAGGACGGAAGGGCGATCCTCCGCCCCATCGCCGGCACAAGGGCCCGGGGCAGGGACGGCGAGGAGGACGATCGCCTCGAGAAGGAGCTCCTCGCCGACGAGAAGGAAAGGGCGGAGCACCTCATGCTCATCGACCTCGCGCGCAACGACCTGGGCCGCGTCGCCAAGGCGGGCAGCGTGAGCGTCGACCGCATGATGGAGATCGAGCGCTACTCCCATGTCATGCACATCGTCTCGGAGGTGAGCTGCCGCCTCGCCCCCGGCGTCGACGTCTTCGACGTGCTGCGCGCCACCTTCCCCGCCGGCACCGTATCGGGGGCGCCCAAGATCCGGGCCATGGAGATCATCGACGAGCTCGAGCCCAGGCGACGGGGGCCCTACGCCGGCCTGGTCGGCTATTTCAGCTATCGCGGCGGCTTCGATTCCTGCATCACCATCCGCTCGGCCCTCGTCAAGGACGGGAAGATCAGCGTGCGGGCGGGCGCGGGCATCGTCTTCGATTCCGACCCCGATCGCGAGTTCGAGGAGACCGCGGCCAAGGCCGAGGCGGTGCTCGCGGCGACGCGGAAGGCGAGGTCCTGACATGACCCTCATCATCGACAACTACGATTCCTTCACCTACAACCTCGCCCAGCTCCTCATGCGCCTCGGCGAAGAAGTCCAGGTCCTCCGCAACGACGCCCCCGAGCTCGACGACCCCGAGTCCCTCGACTTCGACCGCCTCGTGATCAGCCCCGGTCCCGGCCGCCCGGAGAAGGCCGGCCGATCCATCGACTACATTCGCCGCTTCGCCGGTCAGAAGCCCATCCTCGGTGTCTGCCTCGGCCACCAGGCCATCGCGGCGGCCTTCGGCGGCCGGATCGTCCACGCCGCCCGCGTGATGCACGGCAAGACCGACACCATCGAGCACGACGGCAAGACCCTCTTCGTCGACGCGCCCAACCCCCTCCGCGTTGTGCGCTATCACTCCTTGGCCGTCGAGCGCTCGAGCCTTCCGCCCGAGTTCGAGACGAGCGCGGTGTCCGGCGACGGGGAGATCATGGCCATCCGCCATCGCCAATTGCGCATCGAGGGTCTGCAGTTCCACCCCGAGTCGATCGGCACCGAGGAGGGCGAGCGCCTCATCCGCAACTTCCTCCACGGCGTGCGCGAGCTGCCCTCGGCCAAGTCCCTCCTCAAGCGAATAAGCTCCCGCGACGATCTCTCGCGGGAGGAGGCGCGCAGCCTGATGGACCGCATCGCCGACGGCGGCCTTACCCAGGCCCAGATCGGCGCCGTCCTGGCGGGCCTCACCGTCAAGGGTCCGAGCATCGAGGAGATGACCGGCTTCGCCGAGTCCCTCTACACCCGAGCCGTGGCGGTGGAGCTCGCCTCGAGCCTTCCCCTCGTCGACACCTGCGGCACCGGGGGCGATTCCTCGGGCAGCTTCAACATCTCTACCACGGCCGCCTTCGTCGCGGCGGGAGCGGGCGCCCGGGTCGCCAAACACGGCAACCGCTCCATCACCTCGCGCTCTGGTTCCGCCGATGTCCTCGACGCCCTCGGCGTCTCCACCTCGATGGGTCCCGCCCAGGCCGCTAAGGCCATCGAGGAGGCGGGCATGGCCTTCCTCTTCGCCCCCCTCTACCATCCCGCCTTCAAGAACCTCGGCGCCCCCCGCAGGGAACTCGGCTTCCGCACGATCTTCAACATGATGGGTCCCCTCCTCAATCCCGCCAAGGCAAAGGCCCAGGTGGTCGGCGTCTTCGCCCCGGAGCTGACGGGCACCGTCGCCAAGGTCCTCGCGAATCTCGGCATCCAGCGGGCACTCGCGGTCCACGGCCGGGACGGTCTCGACGAAATCAGCCTCGCCTCGACGACCAAGGTGACGGAGCTCCGCGAGGGTTGGATGCGCGACTACGAGTTCGATCCCGCCGACTACGGCTTCGACCTCTGCCAGGCCACGGACCTCAAGGGAGGCGACGCGGCCGAGAACGCCCAAATCACCCTTCGCATATTGTCGGGCGAGCCCGGCCCCAAACGCGACGTGGTCCTGATCAACGCCGCCGCCGCCATCTATGTCGTCGGCCTCGCCCCCGATTTCGGCGCCGCTATCGCCCTGGCCCGCGAATCCATAGACAGCGGCGCCGCCTCGAGGGTCCTCGAGGAGCTCCGAAGACTTTCCCGCGTCTCCGCCACCGGTCCGGCGGGCCCTGGCGGCGCCTCGGGCGAAGGCGCGGCCGCGTCGCAATCGCGGGCAGCCGCGTCACGCCAAGCTTCGGCCTCCTGACCATGGGCATACTCGAAGCCATCTGCGAGGAAAGGCGGGCCGACGTGTCGCGGCTCAAAAGGAAGCGGCCCCCTTCCACCCTCGTGCGCGCGGCGAGCGGTCCCCGCCCCGCCTTTCCGCCCCGAGCCCTTCCGCCCGCCTCGGCGACGATGTCCTTCGCCGGGCAGGCAGCGGCCCGCGGTCGGCCCTTCCTCATCGCCGAATGCAAGAGGGCCTCGCCATCGAAGGGGCTCATGGTTGCCGACTACGATCCGCTCTCCCTCGCCCACGCTTACGAGGCCGGGGGGGCCTCGGTGGTCTCGGTCCTCACCGAGCCTCGCCGCTTCCTCGGCGCCGACGAGCACCTCGCCGCTGTCAGGGCGGCCATCGGGCTTCCCGTCCTTCGCAAGGACTTCGTCATCGACATCTGGCAGCTCCGAGAAGCCTGGGCCTTGGGAGCCGACGCAGTCCTCCTCATCGCGGCCTGTCTCGAGGTCTCGCAGCTTGCCGAATTCGCCGCGGCAGCCCGGGAACTCGGTCTTTCCGTCCTCGTCGAAACCCGCGAAGCCTCGGAGCTCGAAGGCGCCATCGCGGCTCGACCGGACGCTATCGGCGTGAATGCCCGCGACCTTCGGGACTTCTCCATCTCAAGCTCCGTCCCCCTCGAGATGCTGCGCGAGATCGCGCGACTCGCGCCGGCAAGCCTGCCCCGGATCGCCGAGTCCGGCATCAAGGGCGGGGCCGAGGCCCTCTTCCTCCGCGACGCCGGCTACGACGGCTTCCTCGTCGGCGAGGCCCTCGCCACCGCCGCCGATCCGCGGCGGGCGACGGCCGACTTCGTCGCCGCCATCACCGGGGGCGACGCCGCCCAGGCGCAAGGCGACGCCGCCCAGGCGCAAGGCGACGCCGCCGGCCCGAACCGCGGGGCCGAAGGCTCCCGACGCGACCAGGCCACCGGCGGCGGGCGGGACAAAGCCCCATGACCAAGGTCAAGATCTGCGGCATCACCCGGCTCGGCGACGCCCGCCTCGCGCTGTTCCTCGGCGCCTCGGAGATCGGCTTCATCCTCGCACCCTCGCCGAGGCGGGTCGAAGCCGCCCTCGTCCGCGACATCGTGGCCTCCCTCCGCGACGACGGCGCCCTCGCGACCCGGCGCGAGGCCCTCGGCCTGCCCCCCTTCCGGGCAATAGGAGTATTTGTCAATGAATCGCCCAACGTGATGCGCGACACCCTCCGCGCAGCGGGCCTCGACGCCGCCCAGATCCACGGCGACGAGGACCCCCACGAGTGCGCCCTTTTCGACTTCCCCTGGTACCGGGCCGTCAGACCCTCCACGCCGGAGGAGGCCAGGAGGCTCGCCGAGGCCGACTGGGCCTGCCCCCGCATCCTGGCCGACGCGGCCCTTCGCGGCGTCTACGGCGGTAGCGGTTCCGTCCTGGCTTCAGGCGTCGCGGCGGCGGCCAGGGACGCGGCCCGAGGCGCGGGCAGGGAATTCTTTCTCGCGGGCGGACTCGGGCCTTCGAAGGCGGCACAGGCTATAATGGAGATAGGGCCGGACGGCATCGATCTCTCGAGTGGGGTGGAAGAGGCCCCCGGACGCAAGTCGGCAAGCCTCCTCGAGGCCCTCTTCGAGGAAGTGTGGCGGGCCGACCGGGAACTCGGGAAAGGCAAGGAGGCCGACCATGCGGCACGATGAGCGCTATTACGGACGTTTCGGCGGTCGCTACATCCCCGAGGTCCTCAGACCCGCCTTCGAGGAACTCGAGGCCGCCTGGAAGGCCGCACGGACGGACAAGGCCTTCTGGACCGAACTCGAGGAGCTGCGCCGCGATTTCATCGGCAGACCGACCCCCCTCTCCCTCGCCGCCCGCCTGGGTTCCGAACTCGGCGGCCACCGGCTTTGGCTCAAGCTCGAGGGTCTCGCCAACACAGGCGCCCACAAGATCAACAACGCCCTCGGCCAGGCCCTCCTCGCGAAGCGCATGGGCAAGAAGCGCGTCATCGCCGAGACCGGCGCCGGCCAGCACGGCCTGGCGAGCGCCGCGGCGGCCGCCAAGCTCGGCCTCGACTGCGAGGTCTTCATGGGCGAGGTCGACATGGCGCGCCAGCATCCCAACGTCTTCGGCATGCGCATGTTCGGCGCCAAGGTGACGGCCGTCCTCGAAGGCACGCGCACCCTCACCGACGCCGTCAACGCCGCCATGAAAAGCTGGACCGAGCGCGTCGCCGACACCCACTACATCCTCGGCTCCGCCCTCGGGCCCTACCCCTATCCCGAGATCGTGCGCGAGCTGCAGTCCGTCATCGGCCTCGAGATACGCAAGGAGATCCTCGCGCGCGAGGGCCGCTTACCCGACGCCATCTACGCCTGCGTCGGAGGCGGCTCCAATTCCATAGGGGCTTTCTCGGCCTTTCTCGGCGACAAGGTCGAACTCGTCGGGGCCGAAGCCGGCGGAAGGGGCAATCGGCCGGGCGAGCACGCGGCGCGCATGGGCGGCGAGGCCAATGTCGGCATCGCGCAATCCTACAAGTCCCTCTTCCTCCAGGACGCGGACGGCTCCCTCCTGCCCACCCACTCGGTAAGCGCGGGCCTCGATTACGCGGGAATCGGTCCCGAGCTCGCCCATCTCGGGGAGATCGGCAGGGTCCGCTTCGAATCGGTGCGGGACGAGGAGGCCCTCGAGGCCGTCGGGCGCACGGCCAGGAGCGAGGGCATCCTCCCCGCCCTCGAATCGGCCCACGCCCTCGCCCTCGCCTTCCGCGAACTTCCAGCCATGCCCTCGGGTTCGCTGGTCGTGGTCAACGTCTCCGGCCGAGGCGACAAGGACCTTTTCATCACCGCCCCCCTCTTCGACCGCGACGACTGGCTCGCCTTTCTCAAGTCCGAGGTGACGCGCATCGAACGAGGTGAAACATGAACGATGGGGTCGAACGCATCCGCAAGGCCTTCGAATCGCGCGAGGGCATCAAGCTGATGACCCACGCCGTCGTAGGCTATCCCGACCTCCCCGGCTCCGCCCGCATCCTCCGTGCCATGGCCGATTCGGGGGCCGACTTCATCGAGGCGCAGCTGCCCTTCTCCGATCCCATCGCCGACGGCCCCTCGATCGTCGAGGCCAATCATGCGGCCCTCAGGGCCGGTTCGCGGACGGGAGCCTGTCTCGACCTCCTCGCGCGGCTCAGGAGCGAGACCGGGATCCCCATCCTTGTCATGAGCTATCTCAATCCCCTCCTTGCCCATGGCATCGAGGCGATCGTGCGCCGCCTCGCCGAGGCGGGTCTCGACGGCCTCATCGTGCCCGACTGGCCCGACGACGAGCCCGAACTCGGCCTCGGGGAGAAATGCGCGGCCGCCGGCCTGGCCCTCGTCCCCCTCATCGCGCCTTCGACGAGCCTCGCGCGAGCCGAAGGCCTGGCCGCCGCCTCGCTCTCGCCCTTCGTCTACGCCGTCACCCGCCTCGGCGTCACCGGCCGGCGCACCCAGCTCGAGGAATCGGCCCTCGAGCGCCTCTCGAAGCTGCGCGCCCGCAGCGGCAAATACGTCGCAGCCGGTTTCGGCATCCGCGAGCGCGCCCAGGTCGAGCTCCTCGAGGGATATGCCGACTGCGCCATCGTCGGCTCCGCCCTCGTCGACGCGGCGCGGGCCGCCCACCACGCCGGCCTTCGCGGCGAAGGACAGGCGAAGCCTTCGATGGAAGAGGGCGATCCCGCCGCGGCCGTCGCCCGCCTCGTGCGCAGCCTCGCCGGCCGGGACTGATGGCACCCAAAAACAAGACCGCCCGACGCTGCCGTCGGGCGGTCTCCACCGGGGCTCCGCGTAAGCTCAGCCGATGGCGATGCGCCTGGGCTTGGCCGCCTCCTTCACCTTGAGTCGTAGGTTCAAGACGCCCTCCGCGAGCTCGGCCGAAATACCCTCCCGATCGATGCTCTCGTCGATCGTGAAGACCTTGCGGTAGTCGAGGCGGCGACGCTCGCGCAGGAGCCATTTGCCCTGGGGTTCTTCGTCCGAGCGCGTCCCGTCTATGGTGAGCGTGTTGCCGTCGACCTTGATGTCGAGGCCCTCGCGGGACACGCCGGGCATCTCGATGCCGACGAGGACCTCGGCCTCGTCCTCCGTGATATGGCAGGCGGGCACGACGAAGCGCCTGTCGGTTCGCGTCATAGCCTTGTCCATGTCGTCCTCCTTATTTCACCGATATCTGCACGGACTTCTTCCGGGCCTCTTCGCGCTTGGCGATCCTGACCCGCAGAATCCCGTCCTTGAGCAGGGCCTCGACCTTGTCCGGATTGATCGTGTTGGGAAGATTGATCGTGCGGCTGAAGCTGCCGGCCCAGGTTTCCTTGCGCAGCGTCTTCCTTCCCTTGGGGGCCTCTTCCTGCCGCTTTTCGCCCTTGAGCGCAAGCACGTTGCCCGTCACGCTGAGGTCGAGGTCCTGCTTCCTCACGCCGGGCACGTCGGCGAGAACGAGTATCTCCTCGTCGCCCTCGACGATGTCGATGGAAGGTCCCGTCTGCCAGTCGAGAAGACCGGCGACGCCCGGAACGGCCGCGCCGCGCGCGGCGAAGCCGTAGCCGGCGACGTCCCCGAAGCTATGCTCGAGTTCCTCGCGCAGCTCGTCGATCGCGTTCCATAGGTCGATGGAGTTCGACCTTTCGCGCCTCGATTGATCCATGACACACCTCCTCTATGTAAGATGACAGCGCCGCTGTCATCGACATAAATGCAAGATTCGTGCCAAACCAAAGGGGCTTCGCCCTAAAATACAATTCTCGCTATCGCCGCGATTTATGCCTGCCCTGCGAAGGGCTCGAGGTTCCCTGCCCCCCATCCTCGGCGGCGAGAGAAGCTCCTTTGCCGAAACCCTGCTTCGCGACGAAACAAGGAAAAACCATAGGAGCAACTAGCTGTTTCTTTTCGAAACGCCATGCGCGGGCAGGCCGCGTTTCGGCATGTCATGTCGAAACAAAGGCCAGGCAATCGCCGCTGTTTTAGGTTGTGATAATACAATAATCAATATATAGTCGTGCCGACATGAAACACCCCGTCATCGCCGCCCGGCTGGGCCTCCAGATCGCCCTCGGCTCGATCGTCTTTGTCGCCCTCAATTTTTTCAACGTGCCCATTTGGTGGATTCTCGGCATCGGCGTCGGAATCTCCGTCCTCGCCGGCAAGGTCTTCTGCCGCTGGGCCTGCCCCATCGGCCTCCTCATGGAGTTCCTCTTCAGCAGGGGCGGCGACGAGGCCCAGAGCCAGTACATGTACCACAAGCTCGGCTGCCCCATCGCCTGGGCGGGGGGCTTCCTCAATCGCCTCTCTCCCTTCAAGATCACGCGAAACCAGGAGAGCTGCGTCGATTGCGGTCTCTGCGACAAGGCCTGCTACATTCCCTCCTTCAAGGAGGGGACGAGCATCTATAAAGCGAAGGCGATAAGACCCATGGACAGCTACACCTGCTCCCGTTGCCTCAAGTGCGTGCAGGCCTGCCCCAACGGCAGCCTTTCCTTCCGCTTCTCCCCCCTCCGCCGCGGGGATTGAGGAGGATGGGCCGGCGAAAGGAGACGCGACCCTCTACTGATCGCCACCCTCGGCGGGCCTATCGGCCGCCCTTCCTCTTCGCCTTGTCGGCATAGAGGGCCTCATCGGCGCGCCGCAGCAGGGCCTCGAGTTCGCCGCCGTCGTCGGGATAGATGGCCCAGCCCACGCTGGTTCCAACCCTCACCATGGCAGCCTGCGTGGCAATCGGCTCGTCGAGGACGACCGCGAGCTTGCCCGCGATGAGGAGGGCTTCATCCTTCGTTCGCACGCCCGGAGCGAGCACGGCGAATTCGTCGCCGCCCATCCTCGCCACCGTGTCGACCTTGCGGACGGCGGCCGACCAGCGGCGGCTCGCCTCGCAGAGCACCTCGTCCCCCGCCGCGTGACCGTAGGTATCGTTGATGGGCTTGAAGCCGTCGAGGTCCATGCAAAAGACGGCCAGGGATAGGCGATCCCTGGCGGCCGCGATCAGGGCCTGTTTGAAGCGGTCGGCGAAGAGGGCCCGGTTGGGCAGGTCGGTCAGGACATCGTTGTGGGCGAGGTGGGCTATCTGGGCCTCGGCCGCCTTCCTTTCGGTGATGTCGAGTTTCACCGCCACGTAATGGGTCACCTTGCCGCGATCGTCGGTGACCGGGGCGATATGCGCCTCCTCGGCGAACAGTTTTCCGTCCTTCCTCCGATTGACGAATTCGCCCACCCAGGTCTCGCCCTTGGCGAGATGGGTCCAGAGATCGACGATCGTTTCCCTGCTCGTCTGCCCCGACTTGAGGATCTTGGTTTTCTGACCGACGACCTCCTCGGCGGTGTAGCCGGTAACCGCCGTGAAGCCCGGATTCACGAACTCGATGGTCGTCTCGGGATCGGTGATGATGACCGACACGAGGCTCTGCTCGATCACCGTCTCGAACATGCGAACCCTGCCGAGGGTCCTCCGCAGCCTCCCATAAAGACGCCAATAGACGACGGCGATCGTCGACGCCACGATGATCCAGAGGGCCACGAAGCCGAGGAGTCTCCACGACCATGGGCTCGCCGGCGCCGGACTCCAGAGAAAGCCCGCGGGCACCGTGGCCGCGGGCAGCATGCCGAGGGAGGCGTAAATGCCGGCGATCTGTTCCCAACGGCCCCGGCTCATGTAGCCGAGCTCGACGATGTCGTCCCTCACGAGGGCCGCGATCTGGGTCGTCTCACGTTCGAGAAAGTCCCTCGTCTCTTTGGAACCATAGCG
>Ga0307375_10003858_pt1 | contig 14520 bp, 13 predicted proteins | sample TR1MG_FD_202531 | JGI IMG/M metagenome (GOLD analysis project Ga0307375, IMG submission 202531) | Soil microbial communities from Risofladan, Vaasa, Finland - TR-1 | ecosystem: Environmental > Terrestrial > Soil > Coastal area > Acid sulfate soil | place: Finland: Risofladan, Vaasa | collected...
CGAGGGCTCGTGCAGCCACGACGATCTCTTCTTCGCCCGCAGTGTCGATGGCCTGGTCTGGACCACCTACACGATCCCGTTCTTGCGGCGTGGCTTCAGCGCGTGGGCATCGGGAACGCTGTATAAATCCACATTTCTGTACGATCCCGTTGGCGACGTACTCCGCACCTGGTGCTCGGCCATGGCCGGCGATGGGACGTGGCACCTGGGGTTCGTCGCCTACCGTTTCGCGGATTTCGAACGGGCGCTGGCAGGGAAATAGGGAACGGTCGGAAGCCAGGCGACCTGTCATGGTCTGGACAGCCTGCGCGAATATACTTAATGCATCGGGTCACATTCACCACCACGCTCGGAGCAACCCCATGAAACTCACGTATCTCGCGTTGTCCCTGTCGCTCATTGCCGTCGGCGCCGCTGGGGCGCAGAAGCCAACCTACGAACGTGACTTGCCCCCCGCGCTGCTCAAGCGCGCCAAAGTGAAGGAAGCCGATGCCGTCGCCATGGCGCGGAAGCTCATGCCCGCTGCCACCATCGGGGCGTTGGAACTCGAGAACGAGGGCGGCAAGCTCATCTACTCGTTCGACATGAAGACGGCGGGGAAGGACGGCATCGACGAAGTCAACATCGACGCGATCACCGGCAAGCAGGTGGGCTCCATCCAGCATGAGTCGTCGGCGTCGGAGCAGAAGGAAGCGGCCACGGAACAGAAGGCTGCTGCGCACAAGAAGAAGGGCGGCGGCGGCGAGTAAGCGATTCCGCACCCATGGGCCGACCGCGCACTGGTACCTGTCTCGTGGCGGCGTTGCTTGCCGTCGTGGCTCGGCCCGTGGCTGCGCAGCGGGATACGATCCCGCTGTTCAGCGCGCGCGATGCGTGGATGGCGCTCGGGTTCACCGCCGCCACGGTCGCCGCGCTCCCCATCGACGAAATTGTCGCACACAATCTCCAGCTCCCGCAGAACCAGAACGAGCCCGGCCTCGTGCGCGCGTCGGCGGTGTTTCGCAATCTCGCCGACCCCGGGACGGTCTATATCGCGGCCGGGCTCTATACGTCCGGCCTGTTGTTCCGGAATGCCACCCTGACCGACATCGGCCTCCACGCGAGCGAGTCGCTCGTGATCGCGTCGGCAGCGGGCTTCCTGCTCAAGGGAATCATCGGCCGCCCGCTGCCGCGCCAGTCAGGCGCAGATCCCGACAATTATCGCTTGGGTCGCGGCATCCGCGTGGATGGCAACTGGCAGGCGTTCCCGTCCGGCCACACGCTGGCGGCCTTTTCCATCGCGTCCGCCATCACGGCAGAGTCCGCCGAGCGCTGGCCGGCGCACGCGCGCCTCATCGGCGTGCTCACGTATTCCGCCGCCGCCGCTGCCGGGGTTTCACGGTTGTACAATAACGCGCACTGGGTGAGTGATATCATCTTCGGCGCCGGCATCGGCATCTTTGCCGGGACCAAGACCGTCCAGTACGAGCACGCACACCCCGACGACTGGCTCAACCGCACGCTGCGCCACGCCGTCGTCGCACCCGCGCCTCGCGGAGGCCTGAGCGTCGGATTTCAGTTGTCAACGCCCTGAGTGATTCGCGGGACGGGCGTCGCGGCGCGCGCGCCGTTACTTGGCCGCGAGCCGGTGCGCCACGCCCTCGCATCGCCGCGGCTCGAGCGCGCCGGTCGTGCCGCAGATTACCCGGTCGGTGCTGTGCCCCGTCACTCCCACCGCCAACGGCTTGACGTCGATCTCCACGTTCGTGTGCGTTGCCTCATCGGTGGATGGGTCTCACCGCTTGATCTAGTTCGGCGTCCCGGTCCGCCGACTGGCGCGGAGGACCCAGCAAATTCCGCATTCGGGATGGGGGGTAAAGTCAGCGTCAAGCGGCGGCCTTCTTCTCCGCCGCCGCTTCTGTACGTTCCGATGCGGACGCCTCGTATTGCACGGGGCCGACTGGGCTGCCGGTGCTCGCATCGACGTTCACCTCGTCGATACCGTCGTTCCTGGGCGGCTTCATGTCGAACGAATAGATGAACGTCCCGCCTTCGTTCTCCACCTCCAAGGCAGCGATCGACGCGGCGGGCACTGTGGTCCGTGCCAGCGCCGCGGCGTCGGCTTCCTGCAGCGTCGCGCGTGCGGCGAGCTTCGGCGGAAGGTCAGTTCAGCTCCCCGACCGCGAATCGGGCCTGGAGTTGCAGCAGGAATGGCGACCGGAACGGTGATTGGCTAAGCGACGAGGAGCCAAAGTGCTGATTCACCTGATAGCGAAACTGCTGTGTTGACGCGTCGAAGCCATTCACGAACAGGAGGTGGTCGTCGGTTCGTGCATACTGCCCCCACCCGCGGAGATGGTCCATGCCATGCAGCGCCGCGTCGAGACCCGCCATGGTGTTCACCGCGGTGACCGAGAGCGTGAGGCGCCGGTGCAGCCCCAGGACGTTGGGTGTCAGGTTGAGCTGAAGGTCGAAGGTCGTGCGCCAGGGTGACGAGCAGCTGTTGCGACCAGCGATGGTGCCCATCTGACTCTGCAGACAATGGCGGGTTCGCGCGTCGGCGTTCGCCAGCAACTCGCGCATACCGGCCGCCAGCGTACTGTCGCTCGTCTTCGCAGGGTCGAAGACGAAAGCCCGGTCGTTCTGGATGCCGTCCCCGTTGATGTCGCCGCGAACGCGCGGCGTGAATCGGCGGCCAGACATCGCATGGCCGACAAAGGTGAGCTCGACCGCGGGGTTGAATTGATAGGACAGCAGGGCGAGGAACTGGTGTTGGCGCGCGTCGTCGTTCCAGGACCACTCGGCCCGATTGGGGTTGCCGGACGTGCTCTCGTCGTACTCCGCACCTTCGAACCCCTGCGACTGGTCGCGGGACTGGGTGTAGGTATAGGATGTGCTGAACGATAGGCCCGTGTTCACCTCCCGTTCGAACGTGACGATAAGTTGCCGCGTGTCGGAGTGCAGCGCCGAGTTGATCTGCAACACGTTGCTCAGGGACGGCACGAGACGTGACGCGTTGAGCGACGTCGTGCCCGTGGACGGGTCAATGCTGCCCGCCGGTACATAGACGGGCCGATTGGCCTCGGCGGCCAGGCGAAACTGGGGGGTCGTATTGAGATTCAGGTCGGTCACCCCCTGCTCGTGCAATCCGTACGCATAAAGGGCATCGACCGCGAGGCTGTAATGGTCCCCGAAGGGCTTGGTGGCACCGAGGGACGCACGCCAGACTCTCGGCGCGCCGTAGCTCGGTGAGAATACCGTCACCCGGGGCAGGGCCGACGAGGTGTTGCTCGCGGCGCCATTGCACGTGCTCGGAATCGTCGATGGATCGCTCAAGTACTGCGACCAATCGGGAACCGGCACAGCGCCGCCGATGCACGTGAGTTGTTGCTCGGCACCGACGAGCCCGGTCTGCCCGGACGCCAACGAGAACAGCCAGGACCTCGCATTCCCGCGGAACTCGCCAACTCCGCCGCGAATCTGGAGGGCCGGACGATCGGCATCGCCGCCCGCGGAGTACGCGAATCCGACCCGTGGACTCACCAGAAAGTCGGTTGGAAACTGGTTGGTGCGCCGTTGGAAAAGAGAATCTACAAGTGGATTGTACCCGGGGCGCCGTCCGTAACTGGCCCATTCGGCCCGGAACCCATAGGTCACGGCGAGGGCGTCCGTGGGCCGCCACGCGTCGCCGAGATATACGGCGCCGCTGGTGCTGGCGGTGCCCTGCGGTTGCGTCGCCAGCGTGCGGGAGTAGCTGCTCGGCTGGTTGGCCAGGAGGTTTGCAATTGACGCGTAGGTGAACGCGCCGTACTTGTTGCCGGAGGCATTGGTCGATTGCGACTGATGATCGAGCAACACGCCCAGTTTCACGCGATGCGTCGCGTCCGGGGACAGCCAGGAGATCTCATCGCTCGCCTCGAACATGGTGGAGTGATTCCAGCGGGGTAGCGAGCTGTTCCCGCCGAATTGGAGCGACGTGACGCCCACGACGCCGTTCGGCAACACGGAGGTGGTGTTGACCCGGCCGCGCGGGAGCGTCCAGTAGCCGCTCTGGTCAAACGAGTCCCCCGCGCGATACACGCGCGCGTCGTTGACGAAGCTGCCGAACTGAGAGGTGAGCGCCAGCATGGCCCCGGTCCCTCGGCCACTTCCCTCTCCCTCGCTCTGTGCCAGCCCGTGCCACTCGACGCGCGCCCCGGTCTGCTGCCGGTCGTGCCAATCCCCTCGAAACACCAGATCGTTGGCGTCGTTGAGTTGGAGATCGAATCGGACCAGGGCGGATCCATCGCTCCGCACGCGGTTGCCGGGAAAGCCCGGCGGCGAGATGGGAAGTCCGGCGCTGGATACGCCGCTGAGAAAGCGCGCTAGCGTATCGGGGCTGAGCCCCAGGCGGGACAGTGTAACCGGGTCCGCCGCGAGGACTGAGGCGACTGGGGCGCTCCGGCGGTCGAATTGGAAGGCACCGAAGGCGTACAGCCGATTGCGGATGATCGGGCCCCCGAGACCGGCGCTGAATTGACCGTTGTGTTCCGCACCAGAAAACGCGGGACTGATGGGCTCGGCAAACGTGAGCGACGGATTGCGCATGGTTGCGGTCATCGAGGCCGTCAGCTGGTTGGTCCCTCGCCGCGTGGTCGAGGCAATCTGACCGCCCAGGAATTGACCCTTCGCCACGTCGTACGTGTTCGTGATGATGCGGGTGCTTTGAATGGCGTCGCGCGGGACTTGGCCGGTGCCTTGCGTGAGGCCGTCAAGGGTGATCGTGTTTTGAGACGCCGGCTGCCCGGCCACGGAGAAGCTCGTCGTGGTCGAATCCGTCGCGGCGGTGATCACCACCCCTGGAGCCAGTCCGGCAAGCGAGGCGAGGTCGCCTGGGTTGACGGGTAGTCGGTTCAGTTGACCGGGGGCAATCGTGCGTCCCGTACCGGATCCGCCGCGGGTATCGGAGGAGTCACGGCTCGCACGGACGACGACCGTGGTGAGCGTCAAAGCGGCGCGTCTGAGCACGGCATCGGCGACCAGGCGATCGGTTCCCGGGCGAAGTCGGATGTCCGTTCTGCTCGGAACAAAGCCGATTCGAATGACGGACAACTGGTACGCCCCGCCTCCGTCCGGAAACACGATGGTGTATCGCCCATCGCGCCCCGTCATCGTCTGCCGGGTGAGGCCTGTCTGCGTCGAGACCGCGGTCACGCGTGCCCGCACAATGGGAAGGCTGTCGGAACCGACAACGCGACCGACGATGATATCCGTCGTTGAGCCCGCCTGCGCTGCGGCCCGTGTCGGCAGCCCAGCGCCGAGCGCCATCAGTGCCATCCCGAAGAGCGCCAATCGACGGGCGCGAGCGTTGAGGCAGCGACGCGACGCCAGCCGCGTGAACAGTGGTGCACATTGCATGAAGATTACCAGAGCCAGATGTCGCGGTGCGTTTGCGGAATGCGCAGCCTAACGCGAGAACCTGACGTTCTGATGACACGCGCATCGTCGCGGTGCGGAGACAATCAGCCCGATGCGCGGCGACAACGCGCGGTACCCCTTGCTAAGGAGTGGGCTGAGTCGCTAGGTCTATGTCCCATGATGCCCAGTGTGAGCGCGGTCGCGGGGCCAGCATGGCAAGGGGATCGATGCGGATCCTGATCATCGAAGATGACCCTCTCCTGTCGCGCGCGTTGCGGGACGGATTCCGCAATCAGCATTTCGACGTGGCCCACGCGGCGTCGTTCGATGACGGTCGTCAGCGCGCGCTCTTCATCTCGCACGACGTCATCGTGCTCGACATCATGTTGCCGGGGGGGTCCGGATTCGATCTCTGCCGATTGATCCGCGATCGAGGCATCAAGACACCGATCGTGATGTTGACGGCGCGGGACACTGTGGACGATCGCGTGCGTGGCCTGGAGGGAGGGGCGGACGACTACGTGACGAAGCCGTTCTCCTTCCGCGAATTGGCGGCTCGGGTTCGCGCGCTCGTCCGACGAACCCCGGCGGTCGAGTCGGAGACGGTGGAGGTGGCGGATCTTTGGGTGAACCTCGTCACGCGGCAGGTGCGGCGTGCCGGGCGCGATATTGAATTGACGGCGAAAGAATTCGCCCTCCTCGAGGTATTCGTGCGTCATGTCGGTGAGATTGTCGATCGACCGGCCATTACCGCGCACGTCTGGGATGAGAACCATGATCCATTCACCAATGTGCTGGAAGTGCTGGTCCGGCGGCTCCGGCGAAAACTCGATGACGAGTTTTCGCCGAAGCTGATACACACGCTACGCGGCCTCGGGTATCGATTCGGCCCCGACGAGCCCTGACCAACGGGCGGTCAGAGGCCGCCGATGCCGCCGGTATCCTGCTGGGCTTTTCCCTTCTTCTGCGCCGCCTTCCGCTCGGTGGCGGCTTCCGTGCTCTCGCTGGCCGCGGATTCGTGGCCCACGTTCCCGACCTGCGTCCCGGTCATGGCATCGACGTTCACCTCATCGATGCCGTCCTTGCCGGGGGTCTTCATGTCGAACGAGTAGACGAGCTTGCCCCCCTCGTTCTCCAGCTCAAGCGCCTGAATGTGCGCGCCCGGCACAGCCCTGCGAGCCGAATCAGCGGCAGCCGAATCCTTGATCTTGGCGAGCTTGCATGGTTGTTTCCCCGGTATGGTTGGTGGTGCGTTGTTGCATTGCCCTAAAGCTAGGACCATCGGTTGTCACAGAACGGTGACGACGGCCCCATCGGTGGTCATGCGGTAGGCGCCGAATGCCGGGGAGCGTGAGGAAATGAAGAGAGTGTGCATCGCCTAAGGGGGCGGCGCGGTGACCGACCGACAGCCCGAAACGCATGGGGCAATCGCGATGATGGTAGGGTATAGCGCGGCCGTCCGTGTCACGTGGTCATTCTCGGTGGGCGTGGTTACTTTCCGGCCGTTGTGTACTCGACTTTGCGAAACGCCGCACCCGGCGCGACCGCTTGCAGGACCCCCGCGATCTGCGCTTCCGTGAATTTGCTCTTCCCCACCGTCCGACCCTCCTTCCTGGCAGCGGGTAGCTACTCCGTGGGCTCGGACTGCGACCAGACGCGACAATTCCCGCAGTAGACGTATCGCGCCCGGCGGATGTAGTCCGCCGTCGCTTTGCGGATGAACACGGCCCCGCACAGATGACACCCGAGATCTTCAGAGCCCATGTCGGCCGGGTCGGTTGGTGTCACGGGTGCGCGCAAGGTCTCGCCCACGCCGGCAGGCGGATGGACAGCCGAATACGACTTCATCGGACCTCCAGACCAGTAGACAATCCGCAGCGGGCGATCACGTCATAGTATAGTTGGACGCCCGGGGCTTGGGCCCCTGAAAACCTGTCCAGCTGGGGCCGCGTGTTGACAGGGGGTTTGCGGCCGTCAAGAACTCCCTGAGCCGCGGTCGCCAAAGGACGGTCCGAGTCCGAAGGCGAGCATCGCGGCCCCGGTCGTCTACCGCGATCTGGAGGCGTGCCGATCGGAGGCCGACGGTGGGGCGTTACCGCCCCCCATCTCCGCCCCTGCCGGTGTCAGCGTTGCCTTTGGCCTTCTTCGCGGCCTTCGCTTCGGCGGCGGCCTCGCCAGCCTCACTCGCCGAGGACTCGTGCCCGATCTTGCCAACCTGCTTTCCGGTGATGGCGTCCACGTTCACTTCGTCGATCCCGTCCTTGCCGGCAGTCTTCATGTCGAAGGAATAGATGAGCTTGCCCCCCTCGTTCTCCAACTCGAGGGCTTGGATGTGCGCAGCGGGAACGAGGCGCTGCGCCATGGCGGCGGCCGTGGACTCCTCGACTTTGGCGCGCTTGGCGAGCCGGGCGGGTACGTCGCGATTGTAAGTCGGGTGTTGCGCACCCGCGGTGGCGGCTGCGACGGCCAGCGCGCCGACGATCGCAAAATGATGAATCTGCATGGTGGTTCTCCTGGTGTTGGTGGTAACGGTGTGTTCCATACTGACAAAGTTACCCGCGCCGGCTGTCGGTTTCGTGACAGCGAGGGGCAGGCATCCCCGCGCGCCGCGAAACAAATGCGGCGCGCCGTCCACGCCGAAGGCGCCTACCCTGCGCGGGGACGATCGAGCAATGGCGCGCCGACGGGTCGCATCGCCGGCAAATGAATTTCAAAGACGCTCCCGGCCTCGCTCGAGTGGGCCAGCGTGACCGACCCCCCATGTAGCTCGGCGATGTCGCGGGAAATGGCGAGGCCCAGGCCAGCGCCTGCACTGTTTACCGTTTCATGATGGGGGCGGGAGCTGTCGCCCCGGAAGAAGCGCTCGAAGAGACGCGGAACATCTGCCGCCGAGATTCCCGGGCCGTTGTCCGATACCGTGATGACGTACTCTGCCAGCGCGGCCTCGAGCGTGACGGCGACGCGTCCTGGACCCGGCATGTACTTGATCGCATTGTCGACCAGGTTTGTCAGCGCGCGACGGAGCAACTCCGGGTCGCCATCATAGACAACGATCGGCAGCCGCGGGGTGTCGAGCGCAATGCCCTTGGCCTCTGCCAGCGGCCGCAGGCTCTGAAGGGTCGACCGGATCATCTCGTCGAGACGCATGCGCTCTGCGACGACGAGCGTTTGTCCGGCGTCGGCGCGTGCAAGCAGAAAGAGGTCTTCCACGATGCGCGACAGCTGGCGACTGCTGTCTCGCGTCGCTTCGAGCGCGGCGCGATACTCGCCGGCGCCGGCATTGTCACTCGATAGCGCAACCTCCGCCTCGGTACGGAGGAGCGCGAGCGGCGTCCGCAGCTCGTGGGATGCGTCCGCCGTGAACCGACGTTGCTGCTCGAGCGCCGCATCGACCCGGGCGAGGACCTCGTTGAACGCGAGCGCCAGCTGCCCGAGTTCGTCATCCGGATCCTGGATCGACAGCCGCTCGTGGACGTTCCGGGCACCGATGCGCCGCGCCTCGGCGGTCATGGCGGCCACCGGTCCCAGCGCGCGGCGCGCGAGCAGATAGCCGGACAGGACGGCGATGAGCAGCGCGACCGGCAGGGCGAACAGGGCGGCATCGCGGGCTGTCTCGAGCAACTCGGCCGTGTCATGAAAATGCTCGCTCACGACGAACGTGACCGGGCGCGACTCGAGCGTGGCGCGCCATGCGAGCGCGCGGAGCTGGCCCCCCCGGGCAAGAATGTTGAACGCCCGGTCGTCGTCGCGTTGGGCGGCGACCTTGGCGGTGAGATCCCGCCAATCAACGGTCGTCGGCGGACGAGCGACGTTCCCATCCTGAGAGGCCTGGCCGTCATCCTCGTCGAGGGAGACGGGCATCGTGACGATCATGTCCGCCTGGCCGGGCGACCGGAGGACCTCGAGCCCGTGGGTCTGCAGATCGCTGATGAGCGCTGCCACCAGCGTTGCGCGATCGCCCTGCTGACCGGCATGCGCGGCGATCGTGGACGCGACCAGGTCCTTCTCCTGCAGCAGCGACCGGTTGATCTGTGTGAGCGAGGCATAGCGGATGAAGACATAGGCCGCGGCGAGCAGCACACAGACGATGAGGGCGAGCACGCCGGCGTTCCAGGCGGTGAGTCGCGTGCGGATTGAGGCCACGCGTCAGCCCTGCCGCGGCGCCCGCGCGGATGCTGGGGACGGCGCGGTCATCGGGGGCACGACCAGTGCGTACCCCAATCCGCGGCGCGTTTCGATCATCGCCTCCCCGGAGGGCGGCTCGATCTTGCGCCGCAAGCGGCCCACGAGGACCTCCAGCGCATTGCTCGACGGCTCGTGATTGTCATCCCAGACGTGCGCCGTGATGTCGGCGCGCGACAGCGTACGTCCGATGTTACGTGCGAAGTACTCGAGGAGTACGTACTCGCGGCTCGTGAGGTCGATGCGCTGGCCTCGGCGGGATGCGGTGAGCGCGAGCGTATCGATCTCGAGATCGCCGACCACGAGCACCGCGGGCTTGAGTGCATCGCCGCGCCGGAGGAGTGCCTGAATCCGTGCCACGAGCTCCTCGAACGCGAACGGCTTCACGAGATAATCGTCGGCGCCGGAATTGAGGCCGGCGACACGGTCCGCCACCGCGTCCCGCGCGGTCAGCATCAGAATCGGCACGTGAGAGCCGCGGGCGCGCAACTCGCGGGCGACGTCGAATCCGGTGGCGCGCGGCAGCATCACGTCGAGGATGAGCGCGTCGTACGGTGTCACGGCGGCTTCAATGAGCGCGCGTGCTCCGTCGTGTACGACGTCAACGGCGAAGAGCTTCTGTCGCAGGCCACGCGCGATCGCGTCGGCCAGACGTTCGTCGTCCTCGGCAATCAGAAGGCGCATGGGGAGAGATCGTCGATTCGGGGTGACATGGCAAGGAGAAGGTACATGGGAACGGTACAGAACGAATGCTAATGCGTTCACGACTCCGCTGAACCGCGCGGGGCAATCTGTCAGCGAATCGTCAGAAAAGTCGCGTGTCGCGTCACCGAAACGAAAGGTTCGAGCGCCAGGTGTTGCGATTCGATTGCACGTTGCCGCTGAGCCGCTCGCCCCGTACTAGGCTCCAGTCAGTCATCGGTTGCCATCTGTCGCTCGCGCTAGGGCTCTCCATGACGGCGGTGAACATCCCGGCCGGACTGGGCGCGGCGCTGCACGGGATGGATCACCTGCGCGGCTGGGGCCAGTACGCGCGAACGGATGAACATCTCCTGTTCGTCAAAGGGTTCGCCGCGCAGACGCAGCAGTGTCGTTGTCAGGTGAACCAGCACTTCGGGTCGTCGTCGCTCAACGAGACGCCGTTCCAGACGCCCTTCATGCTGCAGGTGCAGGTGCAGGTGCAGGTGCAGGCGCGGTTCGCGGTCGGGGAACTGGGAAACGAGACGGCTGGTGTATTCGCCCCCCGACCGGCCCCGCCATGGTCAGCGATGCAGGGTGAGCAGCGTGAACGAGTTGGCCAGCATCGGGGGACGCCCGCGACGACCCGGCGGCACCGCCCCGAACTTCGCAGAAGCTGTGTAGAGTGCGTGGCTCCGGGGGTCGAGCTCCATGGTGCGGGCACCGTTCATCGTATGGACGGTCTGGACGACGCGGTAGGTGTCCGGCGCGTCTTCATGGATCACCGCGATCGTTCCGTCGCCGCAGGACGCGAAGGCAAGTTGCGTCGCCGGGTCGAACCTGGTCGCGTCGACGCCCTGTCCGATCGGTACCGTCATCACGAGTTTGCCCGCCTGCGCGTCGGAGATCGCCATCACCCCACTCCGGCAGCCGCTGAACAGTCGGTGATGTCCGGTGTCGATCGCAAGGCCGGTGGGCTCCGTGCACGGCGCCAGCGACCAGTGCCGGGTCACCTTGCGGCTCGCGATGTCCACCTCGTCCATCTCACCCTTGTCCGCGATATTGACGTACACGTGCCCCGCGCCGTCCGCGATGCCGAATTCCGGTTTTCCGGTGAGCGGAACGTTGGCGACGTTCGTGTTGTGCACGGGGTCCACGATCGTCATCGAGTGGGCGTCGCCGTTCATCGAGAACACGAGATGGCTCGACGGGTCGTAGACGATGCCATCGTCGTCCACCTGCGATTTCACCTTCGCCACCACCTGGTGCGAGGCTAGGTCGATGACGCGAATGGTGCTGTCGCCGCCGGACGTCGCATATCCGCGGCCTACGTCATACGCAAAGGCGACACCGTGCGCCCGGTCGAATCCGGGGATGTGGGCGAGGACCTTCCCGTCGGCCGGGTTCACCACCATCACATAGCTTCCGCGCGCGATGTAGAGCTGGTTGTGCTGCGTATCGAGCGAGAGGTAGTCCCAGCCGCCGTCGCCGCCAAGCAGATGACGCGCCGTCACGTGGTAGTTCGGGCTCTGCATCGGCAAGATGCCGATGAGCGCCGCGGCAGCAACGGCAATGGAGCGGTGGAGTACGGTTGCGGTCATGGCCAGACCTCCGGACGAGGATGATCGAAGCAGAAGCTGGCACTGAAGCTACCGGCCAAACCTGACGGTTAGCTGACACGCGAGCGCCATCGCGCCGCTCCGCCGTCGGTGGCATCGCCCGTGAAGGGACGCGGTTGCGGCCGCAAGTTCATCAATCTGACAGGCCGCGCCATGGCCGCAGCCGACCGTGATGCGCAGGGTCGCCATGGGAGCGCTGCTTGCAATGGGGACGGTTGGCCCGGAAAGGTCCACAGCAGATACGGTCGTCGCCCGTGCGGTGCGCGGCGGCGTGACGGGAATGCCAAGACCAAGCCCAGGACACGGGTGCGGGCACGGTCGTCGTCAGTCCCGCGAGTGGGAATCGCTGGCCGCCATCGTATCCTGTCGCCACTCTGACATTTGTTGCGGACCCCTTGAACTGACGTGTGTCCGGGCCCATCGTGCGTCCGCCGCGCTCACGGCGGTACCGCCATCCCCACTCTAGCCGCGCCCCGTATGTTGTGGTCGGAAACGTTGGTTGTCGCCCTCGGGTCCCTTCGTGCCAACAAGCTACGCGCCTTCTTGACGATGCTCGGCATCGTCATCGGCATCGCCGCCGTGATCGCCATGATCGCGCTGGGCGACGGTGCGCAGCGCTCCGTGCAGGACCGCATCACGGCGCTTGGGACGACGCTGCTGCAGGTGGACGCGACGCGGATGTCGCAGAACGGGGTGCGCCTCGCGACGTTCAAGCGCATCACAACGCGGGATGCCGACATGCTCCGCGACAGCACGACCGCCCTCACGGCTGTGCAGGCGCAGGAGGACCAGAACCAGCAGGTGACGTTCGAGGCCTACAACACCAACATTCGCATCGTCGGGACCACGGCCAATTACCCGGAGGTCCACCGCTACGAAACGGATATGGATCGATTCTTCACAGCGCGGGAGGACACTGCCGGTCGGCGGGTCGCGGTGCTGGGCGCGGACGTCGCGCAAGCGCTCGGCCTGAGGGATCCCCTCGCGATGCTCGATCAGAACATCCGAATCCGCGGCGTCCAGTTTCAGGTGATCGGCGTCCGCAAGTCCAAAGGCTCTGCGTCGTCGTTCGAGGACCCGGACGAACAGATACTCATCCCCTACAACACGGCACGATTCCGCATCTTCGGCAGCCCCTATCTTGGCGACATCTTCGTCCTCGCCAAGGACGAGGCATCGATTCCGCTGGCCATGGCCGAGATCGAGCACTGGATGCGCCGGAGTCACCGACTGACCGCCGATCAGCCTAACGATTTCCGGATACGCAGTCAGAGCGACTTCCTCACGACGATGGGCGAAACCTCGCAGGTATTCACCGCGCTACTCGCCGGCATCGCAGCGGTCAGCCTGTTGGCGGGCGGTATCGGCATCATGAACATCATGCTCGTGTCCGTCACGGAGCGCACACGCGAGATCGGAATTCGGAAGGCCCTCGGGGCGACCCGGCGCACCATTCTGCTCCAGTTCATGATTGAGGCGGTGGCACTGTGCCTCGCGGGCGGCGCTGTCGGCATCGCGCTCGGCGTGGGGGCGGCGGTGGTCATGCAGGACGCCTTTGCATGGAACACCGCCGTCTCCACGGCATCCGTTGGGCTCGCGTTCGGCTTCGCGGCACTCGTCGGCATGGTGTTCGGTGTCTGGCCTGCTCGGCGCGCGGCGGCCCTCGATCCGATCGTCGCCCTACGCTACGAGTAGGTTGGCCGACGAACGTCGGTACGGCGCGTGAGTTATTCAACTCGGCCGGGGCCCACCGGCCATTACTCACTGACCCGCTGAGACGTCGCGCGATTGGCGGGACGCCGGTATCAGCTGATGGCGATCGCCCGGCTCGGAGGTGCGTCGCTGTCGACTGATTCGCGCGCCGGTCCACGGGGGCAGTACGATGGTCCGCGCACCACGTGCCCCGTTGCGGTACGCTTCCGTGATGCGCCTCCTCCTGATCGAAGACGAGAAAAAGACGGCGGCCGCGCTCCGGAGCATCCCCAATGCGCCGATCGCGTCCGCGACTGAAGGATCGGTCTCCACGGGCAAGCGCTCGAGCAACGCCGCCAAGGCGGCGGCCAACCCCGTGGCGCCCAGTGCCCAGGCGGCCTGCCGCCGGACCAAGGGCGCAGGGTCCGCGAGCGCCGCCGCGAGCGCGGGTAGGTCGTGCTCTGTTCCCGGGCTGCCGAGCACCACGGACGCGTTGCGCTTGAGCCCCGTGAACTTGGCCCGCTTCATGGGCGATCCCGAGAACGCGGCGGAGAAGTCCGCCTGCGACATTTCCAGCAACGCGACCGCCAAGGCCCGGGCGTCCCTCTCGACGAGCGCCTCCCGGGGGGAGAGCGCGGACTCCCGCAGCCAGCGGCCCACCGCCAACTCATCGCATCGGTTCCAGGATGCGGAGCACGGGATGGCCGTTCACGTCTTCGAGCGGCAGGTACACGCGGTGCGTGCGGAGATCGACGGCTACGGTGTGCGCATGCGGGGCCCGGAATTCCCCGATGGGCCGTAGCGTCGCGCCGTCCAGCCAGAACGCCGAGAGCACGCCGCCTTCGGAGGCGACGTAGAGACGGCGCCACGCCGGGTCCCACGCCAGCACGTCGGGCGATGCGCCCACCGTGTGCTGTTCCACCACCCGCATCGTGCGCAGATCCACCACCTGCAGCAGCGCGGTGTCCTCGGA
>Ga0307375_10003859_pt1 | contig 14518 bp, 8 predicted proteins | sample TR1MG_FD_202531 | JGI IMG/M metagenome (GOLD analysis project Ga0307375, IMG submission 202531) | Soil microbial communities from Risofladan, Vaasa, Finland - TR-1 | ecosystem: Environmental > Terrestrial > Soil > Coastal area > Acid sulfate soil | place: Finland: Risofladan, Vaasa | collected...
AATACTTGCCCGGCACCTTGGCCTTGGGCAGCTGCCGGGCCGAGAGCACGGTGCCCTGGCTGCGCAGGATGAGCCGCTTCGTGAACTCGCGGTCGAAGGAGTAGCGCCAGCCGCGGGAGCCCGTGGGCCCGCCGTTCTCGTGCGTGGCGGCCACGGAGCTGAGATAGGGCTCCTCGATGGCCTTGGCCTTCTTCGGCTCGTCGAGATAGTACACGTCGTGGATGTCGCGGGCCGAGTGGAACTGCGGCATGAAGAGGGCGTCGGAGTTCCAGAACTCGGTCTCGACGAGGCTGCCGTCGAACTCCTCGAAGCCCAGGGATACGAGCTTGTCCTTGACGCTGTCCAGGAACTCGACGTAGGCGTTGCGCCGGCCGGGGATGAGCCGCGCGGCCGGGCTCTGGATGTTGTAGGGCCGGAACGAGGCGCTCTTCCAGAGTCCCTTCTCGAGAATCTCGGGGGTGACGGCGCCGAGTTCCTCGCCGGTGACGCCCTGAGCCTTGAGCTCGGCGGAGGCGGCGGCGGCCTCGGCGCTGAGGCGGTAGCTGACCGTCTCGCGCTCGGAGGCGCGGAAGGCCGCGTCGCCGGCGCCGCGCTTGCGGGCCATGCCGCCCATCGCCGCCTTCTCTGCCGCGTCCAGTCCGCTCTCGTCGAGCAGGCCGCCCGGGGCGGCCGCCGCCCTTTCGAGGAGGCGGCGCGCCGCGGCCAGGCGCGCGGAGGCGGCGCCGGCGATTCGCGACGCGCGCTTCTCGGCGTCCATCGCGGCGAGACCTTCCTTGGAGAGGAGCCCGAAGGCCGAGCCGACGTCCTTCTGCTCGAGGCCGAGGGTCTCGGCGATCTCGGGCAGGCGCGAGGCGCCCTTTTCCTCGAGGAAGCGCAGGAGGCGCTCCTCGGGCGTGCCGCGCTCGGCCATCTCGCGCCCGAGCGGCGTGAGCTCGTAGACCGTGCGGGCGCTCCTGCCCGCCTCGGCGGCCAGCCCCTTCGCGCAGAGCCAGGAGAAGGCCTGGTTGGCGTGCCCTTCCTTATAATCAAGTTCGGACTGCAGGCGCGCCGCGTCGAGCGGCTCTTCCTGCCCGTATCGAAGAAGGACCTTCACCTCAAGGGGGTGGAGTGTCTTGACGAGGGATCCAAGATCCATGGGGCTCTCCGGCTCAAGTTCAGGTTGCGGGACGCCCGGCGAGCCGCGCATTCCGCGAATTTTCGGCCATTGTGGCGAAAATCGGCTCGCCGGTCAAGGAAGCGCGAAACCGCGGCATCTGTCGGCGCCGCCGCCTGGCCTCGGGAGTCGCTCCCGGCGAAAAGGTGGTGATTCATTCCGCGTCCGAGGCTATACTGCCGCCATGAGCCTCACCCTGCGCGCGATCAAGCAGCTTGCCATTGTTTCACTCATCGCATCGGCTCTCCTCTTCTCGGGCTGCGCCACGCAGAAGCCCGCGCCCGAGACGGCCGTGTCGGCCAGCCTGAAGCCGGGCCGCGAGGTCGCTCTGGATCAGTTTCGGCTCAAGCTCCCCCTGGCCCTCGCGCTGGACAATCCCGGAACGACGGCGCTCACGGTGGAATCCGTCGACTGCTCGCTCGCCGTGGACGGCGAGCGGGTCGGCGCCTACTCCTCGTCCGAACCCCGCCTCGCGGCGGCCGGCGGGACGCTCGCCATCCCGCTCGAGTTCCCCGTCGACCTGCGATCCGATCCGCAGGCGGCCGCCGGGGGGAGCGCCTCCACGGCCGCCTGGAAGGCCGAGGCGCGGATATCGCTCAGGAATGCGAGGGGCGGGCTCCACGTGCTCGCCGCCTCGGCCGAGGGAGCCTTCCCGATCGTGCGCGATCCGAAGTTCCGCATAACCTCCATCCGGATCGAGCGCGATCTCCTCGTGACCACGAACCTCGACCTCGCCCTCCAGATAGAAAATCCCAACGCCTTTCCTCTGCGGTTCAGCGGCTTCGTCTACAATTTCTACGGCGAGGGCAGGGCCTGGGTGGACGGCGGCAGCGACGAGCCCGCCATCGTTCCCGCCGCCTCGTCGATGACGCGGGTCCTGCGCTTCACCATGAACTTCGCCGACATGGACCGCCGGCTCCTCGACCTCGTCGCCAATCTCAAGGCGGTGCGGTACCGACTGCGCGGCCAGGCCCAGATCGCCACGGGCCTCGACTACCTTCCGACCTTCGTGAGCCGCTTCGACCGCGAAGGCGTCTGCGCCGTGGAGCGCTGAGGGCAGGATGGACGCCGACTACCTCGTCCGGCTCGCCAACGCGCGCATGAGCTTCGGCAAGTACTCTGGCAGCCTCCTCATCGACCTGCCGGAGGCCTATGTCGTGTGGTTCGCGCGGAAGGGCTATCCCGAGGGGGAGATCGGCGAGCTCCTGGCCTCGCTCTACGCGATCAAGGAAAACGGGCTCGAATACCTGCTGCGGCCGCTCGTCACGGGACGTTCCGATACGGCGAAATGACCGCCCGGCCGACCACCGTCTGCGAATCCCTATTTCTCGAAGGACAGGACCACTTTCGTGCCGTTCCCTCGCTCTATGCCGATGGTCCCATTGAGCTGCCTGGTCAGCATTTCCACGAGCATGAGGCCGAAGCCGGTCGAATTCCTGAAATCGATGCCCTCGGGAATGCCCATCCCGTCGTCCTCGATCGCGAGGCCGACCGTGGCGCCATCGAGCATGGCCGATATCCGCACCGAGCCTTTCGCCCTTCCCGTAAAGGCGTATTTCATGACATTCGTCAGAAGCTCGTTTATGATTATTCCCAGCGGCAGGAGCTTGTTCGTATCCAGGTCGAAAAAGCCGATTTCCTTCTCGACCTTCACGTCGATGGTGGCGGCAAAATTCGCCAGAATCTCGTCGACGAGCGAGGGCAGATAGTCCCTGACGGGCAGGGACTCGAAGCCGACGGACCGGTAGAGCTTGTCGTAGAGCACCATCATGGTCTGGACACGGCTCCCCGCGTCCTCGAGCGCCTTCCTGGCCCCCGGCTCGGGCAAGGTCCCCGCCTGCAGTTCGAGAAGGCTCTTGATCGTGGCCATGTTGTTCTTGATCCGGTGATGCACTTCCTTGAGGAGAACTTCTTTTTCGGTCAAGAGTCGCTGGATCGCGTTTTCCGCGACCTTCCTTTCGGCGATATTCCGGATTTTGCATTGGATCACCCGGCGCTTGTCCACCAGGTACACGTTGCTCACGAACTCGACTTCGATGCGCTCGCCGCTCGCCGTCTCGAGGGGAAGATTCTCGTAACGGATGTATTCCTTTTGCTGCAGTTCGATGAAATGATCCTTGCTCGCGACGATGTCCTTGAAGGTCCCGATTTCCCAAATGGCCTTTTCGAGGAGCTGCGACTTCGAGAATCCCAGCATTTCCATCAGGTAGGGATTCACGTCCACGATCTTGCCCGTCTCCGCGTCGAGGATGAGTATCCCGTCCTGAGCCGTCTCGAAAAGGCGCCGATAGCGGGTCTCCGAGAAGCTCATCTCCACCTCGTCCCGCTTGCGGGACATGATGTTCCGGATATTGCACTGGATCACCTTGCGGCCTTCGACCAGATAGACATTGCTGACGAACTCGACCTCCACGATCTTTCCGGTCGCGGTCACCAGGGGCAAATCCTCGTAGCGGATATACTTCTCGTCCTGCAGTTGAATGAAGTTATCCTGGTTCGCGATGACGTTCTGGAATGATCCGATTTCCCAGATCGCTTTCTCGAGGAATTGCGACCTCGAGAATCCCAACATCACGACCAGATAGGGGTTCACGTCCACGATCTTGCCGGTTTCCGCGTCAAGGATGAGAATTCCGTCCTGAGCTGTTTCGAAAAGGCGCCGGTAGCGGATTTCCGAGTCCGCCATCGACTGCTCGGAGCGCTTGCGCTCGGTGATGTCGTGATAGTTCATAAGCACGCCGCGCAGTATCGGGTCGCCCAGGAGATTGACCGCGGTCAGCTCGACCTGCCGGTAGGTGCCATCCTTGCAGCGATATCGATATTCTTGCCGCGCCGGGGTCCTTTCCGAAGCCACAAGCGCGGAAAAATACTGCCTGACCCGCTCGACATCGTCGGGATGGATATGCGCCCAGCCGTCGCCGAGCACTTCCGCCGGCTGCCAGCCGAACAGTCTTTCGATACTGGGGCTGATATAGGTCAGCCGGCCTTCCTCGTCCATTACGCCTATGACGTCGGAGATATTCGATATCATGACACCCTGCTTGATTTCGCTTTCGATCAGCAGCTTTTTCGCCTCGAAAAGCTTGAAAGCCATCTTGATCGAGGCGTCCAGGATCGTGATCCCCGAGTTCTTGACGACATAGCCGTAGGAGGTGATCTTTTCCGTCGTCTCGACGACGGACTGCTCGGTGTGGCTCGACAGGAAAACCACAGGCAAATCCCGTTGCTTTAGGATGATTTCGGCCGCGCGGGAGCCGTCGATCCCGCTCCCGAGATCGATATCCATGAGGATCAGCTCGATCTCCCTCGACTTCTCGACCGTTTCCACAGCCTTCTCGCCGCTGGTGGCGATCGTGACGCTATATCCGTGCTTCTCTAGAACCATCTTTTCGCTCAAGGCGATGATGACTTCGTCCTCTACGAGCAAGATATTTCGGGGCATCTGGAATTTGTGTGGAAAGGCTTGGTAATATCTTCGTATGAACTTAGAATCGCTTGAAGAATTCTACGGTGGTCTGCTTGGCGTCGAGTCGCCTTGGGAAGTAGAAGAGATTATCAGGGACAGCAAGGCGCGAGAGGTTCGTGTCATCGTGGCATACATCGAAGGGGAGACCCCGCCGTGTCCGACATGTGGGAAGTCATCACCAATCCATGATCGTAAGACGAGGAAATGGCGGCATCTGGATTCATGCAACCACAAGACCATCATCGAATCAGATATACCCCGGGTCAAGTGCGAAGAGCATGGGGTACTACAGGTTCCCGTTCCCTGGGCTGAACGGAACAGCCGTTTCACCCAGGAGCTAGAGCGGCATGTATGCATGTGGCTGCTGGAAGCCTCGATATCGGCAGTTGCTTCAATGTTTAATCTGAGCTGGGACGCTGTCGCCGGCATCCAGGAGCGTGCGGTGAACCGCGGCCTTGCGAAGCGGGAGACTGTCAGCCCCAAGAATATCGGGATAGACGAGACCTCATTCCAGAAGAGGCACGAGTATGTGAGCGTCATTCTCGATAAGGACAACAACACGGTGCTCGACGTGCTCCAAGACAGGAAGGCCGAGACGTTGGATGGTTGGTTCAAGACGCAAAAGGTGGCTGATTTCAAGGCTTTGGGAAGCATCTCGATGGACATGTGGGACGCGTTCATCAAAGCCGTTAAGGCAAACTTCGAGGGAGCGGAAAGTCTCATCGCCTTCGACCGATACCATGTTGCGCAGCATCTGAATAAGGCTGTTGACAAGGTACGGGCCCAGGAGCATCGGGAACTCATGAGAGAAAATGGAACGAGCGAATTGACCGGGACCAAATACGACTGGCTCCGGACTTCGGCTAACATCGACAACCGGACTGGGGACCGGCCGGCCTTCATGCGGCTCGCGCGATTTAACTTGAAGACAGCCCGCGCCTGGAGGATAAAGGAAACTGCGGCGTTGCTATGGGACTTTACCTACGAGGCAGTCGCGGTAAAACGCTGGAAAGAACTCCTTGGTTGGATCAGCAGGAGCAAGATCGAGCCGATGGTCAAGGTCGGCAAGATGATCAAGTCCTATTTCTGGGGAATATTGAACGCGATAAAATTGAAAGCCAGCAATGCGATGCTCGAATCGATGAACTCAGGCATCCAGCGAATAAAGCGGATGGCCTGTGGATTCAGAAACAGGAAACGCTTCCGAATGTCCATCCTGTTTCACTTCGGCGGACTGGATATGGGATTTTAATATTACACCCGAAACCCGGAAGCGCCGTATTGACTAGTAAGAGAGGGAGAATAATATGGGTTGTGTAGATACGGAAAGAATGGAATGAGAATCATCCGGTATGTGAGGGAGAAAAAATTGATTACTTTGCATGAAAAACTCGACGAGTGGAAACAGCAACTTCTTGATTTCAGCAAAAGGAACCGCTTGTTACACTTCAAAGAGACTAAGCGGCAAACGCTTTGTGTAGAGCAACCCGAGGCTGAGGAAGTATTTCAGCGAATCGTGGGGATGGAGAAACCACTGACAGTAGCTGCCGTCGATTTGAAACACTTGGTCAATCCGATGGATGATACGACGGATCCCGATCCGACGAGTGTACGATCACCGATCAAGCCGGACGAGATCCGATTCGCGGGTTCCCCCCAGATAGTAGCAACTGCCCTTTATGCCCTCAAATCTCGATCAAAGGTAGAGCTTGAAGAGCGTGGCGTCGGCGTCCTGTTCCTCGCATTCGGCTTCCTGCACTGGTTCGAATCAGACGACAGCGACGATGAGATCGTTTCGCCGATCGTGCTCGTGCCGGTCGACCTTGACCGAAAGACTGCGCTCGAGCCCTACCGCGTGGTTCCTAGAGACGATGATGTGGTTGCGAATCCAACTCTCCAAAAGGCACTAGCGGATCAGTTCAACATCAAATTGCCTGATCCGCCTGATGAAGAAGACTGGTCGATAGTTGACTACCTGAGCCAAGTGCGACTGATGCTTGCCAGCAAATCACGGTGGCGAATCGATGATGCGATCTATCTGAGCATCTTCTCATTCATGAAACTGAACATGTATCGGGATCTCGAGAATGGACTCTCTGATGCCGAGGAGAATCCCATCCTCCAGGCTCTGGCCGGCGATCGGTCGCTGCTCGTATCATCCATGGGAGACGTCTGTGAGATTCCAGCTCGCGAGCTGGATGAGCGAGTGGATCCGAAACAATGTCTTCAGGTGCTTGACGCCGATTCGAGCCAACAGCAAGCGATTGAGCTAGCCAAAGCAGGCGGTAGCTTCGTACTTCAGGGCCCGCCCGGGACAGGCAAGAGCCAGACGATCGCAAACATCATTGCCGAGCTGCTCGGACTTGGCAAAACCGTTCTGTTCGTGTCGGAGAAGGCGGCCGCGCTCGACGTAGTGCATCGGCGGCTTTCCGAGGCAGGACTTTCCGACTCGTGCCTCGCGCTACACAGCCATAAGGCGAACAAACGGGATGTTGTACAGGAATTGGGCAGGGTCTACTCACTCGGCAACGGAGTCGGCCCCGTCGTCGACGATTTTAATTACCGCCGACTGCGCGAGAGGAAGGATGCCCTCAACGCGTACGTACGCGAACTCCACGCTACCCGGGAGCCGCTGGGATGGTCGGTCTTTAAGGCGGAGTCCCAGGCTGAGGCTTTGAACAAGGTCCCCTTCGTGCCGTTCGAGCTCAGGGCAATCGACGAACTCACACCCGGCAAATTGGATTCGATGCGGGACGCTGTCGCCCGCCTCGCGGGCAGTGCGGCTACGATCGACGCCATTGAGGAGAACCCCTGGCGCGGCTCGAAACGAGATGGACGCTCTCAGGAAATCAGACGCGTAACCATCGAGCGTCTTAATACTGCAATGAACAGCTGCAAAGAAGTCGAGCGGCGGGCGAGAACATTGGCTGGCAGCCTCGGGCTTGAGACTTCAATACAGAGTATCTCTCATGCAGAGTGGATGGTAGGTGTCGCGCACGCATTGGCCGGCGGGCCCGATTTCTATGGCCCCTGGCTTGCCCATGATCGCCTTAATGGGTCGATCAATTCCGCGAGAGAAGCCTCAGTGCAGCATCTTGCTGCGCAGCAGGAGGCAATGGAGGTCGGCAAGGTCTTCACTGAGGATCTAGCCGCGTACGACTTGGAAGCGTTGGCCAAGAGGATCACGACTGAGTATCACTCCTTCTTCGCAAGACTGGGGGCTGCGTATCGCGGCGAGATCCGGCAGCTGGCGACCCTGACCAAGTCGGGGAAGAAGCCAAGGTTCGGCGACCTTGAGCGGTTGGTGCCGATTGCCCAGAGGCTGAAGGGCCATCGTTCATGGGTGGAGACTTCCAAACCGCGACTTCTCGAGGCTTTCGGCCCTTGGTATCGTGGTTACGATACAGACTGGGCTGCCCTTGAGGCTGCGCTGGCTTGGGCGAACCAGCTTTCGGCCTTGTTCGTCGAACCAGTGCCGGAGTCTTTCGTAGACCACGTGGCGGATGTCCTAGCCGATCGTGGCGTTCTCCGATCAGAAGCCGAGGCCCTGCATGTCGCGCTATCAGCGCTCGCAGGATCTCTGGACGAGGTAGAGTCCTGGTTCGAGGAGTCTGCCCCAATCCGAATCGCGCTGAAAAGTCGGGCTTCCACACCACTTTCAGCGCTTTACGGACAATGCAAAGAACTCGCGGAACGTATCGAAGGTCTTTCGGACTGGACGCGGTTGGCCAGCGCGGTGGAATCGTGCGCCGCGGCGGGCATCGTCGATCCAGTCGAATTTCTTCGGCCGGCCTCGGTGCGCGCGGACGATTATTGCGACGCACTCGAGAAGCGAGCGCTAACACTCTGGCTCGACCATTGGTTTGGGAAGGTCCCCGTCCTTCGTGACTTCGAGGCGACCTCTCACGCTCACGTAATCGAGGAGTTTCGTCGGCTCGATAAGGACCGCAAGATCGCGGCCAGGCGAGTGCTTGCCTCTAGACTTTCAGAGCGCCGTCCGCATTCCTCGGCGGCATCGTTGAACCTTGCGAGTTCCCAGCCGGCCCTGCTGATGAAGGAAGTGAGAAAGAAGCGCCGACACAGACCGTTGCGGGTCCTGTTCTCAGAGATCTCGGAGCTACTCGTTGCGATCAAGCCATGCTTGATGATGAGCCCCTTGTCCGTGAGCCAGTTCCTTCCCTTGGGAACTGTGCATTTCGATGCTGTCGTGTTCGACGAGGCATCCCAGGTAAAGCCCGAGGATGCGGTCGGTACTATCATGCGGGGAGGCCAATTGATAGTTGTTGGCGATAGCAAACAACTGCCCCCGACTTCCTTCTTTGATGTCTCAATGGGCGATGATGTGGATGAAGATGATTACGACAGCGATGCAACCGCATACGAGAGTATCCTCGACCTATGCGGGACGGTCGGTCTGCCCGAGAAAATGCTCGAATGGCACTACCGCTCACGCCGGGAGGGCCTGATTGCCTTCTCGAACAGATTCGTGTATGAGAACCGACTTATCACCTTCCCTTCTCCTGACTTCGATGGCGCCGGCACCGGAGTCGAGTTCAATTACGTCGAGGACGGGGTCTACGATCGTGGCCGAACCAACACTAATGCCCGCGAGGTGCAAGAGATTCTCGAAGCCATACGGGCTCACGCTCGACAACACCCCGACAAGTCGCTGGGTGTCGTGGCCTTCAGCCAGGCTCAGATGACGGCTATCGATACAGCCATCTCGAGGATGCGCGCGGACGATCCAACGCTCGAAGACTTCTTTGGGAATAAGCCCAAGGAGGAATTCTTCGTAAAGAACCTCGAGAACGTGCAAGGCGATGAACGCGATGTCATTGTGTTCAGCATTGGGTACGGTCGTGACACGATGGGGAGACTTTCACTGAATTTCGGCCCCCTTAACAAGACGGGAGGGGAAAAGAGACTCAATGTCGCTATAACTCGGGCAAGAGAGAAGGTAATCCTCGTCTCCTCGATTCGCGGCGCCGATCTCGACCTTTCGAGAACGAAGAACGCCGACGGGGTGAAACTTCTCAAGCGCTATCTTGACTACGCGGAGCGCGGCATCGAGGCGCTTGAATCGGTGAGCACGGCTAATGTGAACGCGGAATACGACTCCCCATTCGAGGAGCAGGTAGCAGGCGTGCTTAGAACGGCCGGATACCGCGTCGACACGCAGGTCGGGTGCTCCGGCTACCGGATCGATCTAGCGATTATCCATCCCGAAAGACCCGGGCAATATGCGATAGGCATCGAGTGTGACGGGGCGAGCTATCACAGCGCGGCTACTGCCAGGGAGAGGGACCGTTTGCGCGAGCAAGTGCTTCGTGATCTTGGTTGGAAACTGTACAGAATTTGGAGCACGGATTGGTTCAGGGCACGTTCAAAACAGGTAGAGAAGCTACTCGGGGCAGTTGAGGAAGCAATTCATGCTCCTGAAGCCGCCGGAGCGTCGTATCGGCGGCAGGCCGATGAAGCCGTCAAGAAGCCACCGATTCAAGGTCAAAATATCGCGGTATCGCCCTCCTCCGAAGCATCTTCGCACACTGCCTACCTAGCTGAGCTTACCAAGCCGTACACTGAACATAGGCCACCCAAACAGCATGTCGACTTCTATGAAAACATAGAGGCAGTGAAGAGAGTCTTGCTCGAAATTGTCGAAGCAGAGGCCCCCCTGCACCGCGAAGCCGCCGTGCGGCAAGTCGGTGCGGCTTGGGGAATCGAGCGGGCAGGAAATACTGTGCGGAGCATATGCGGTCGAGCACTCGAGTTGTGCGTGAGGGATAAAACTATCGTCGTTCGCGGCGACTTCATCTATACGACAATGGAACGGCCGTTAATCGTTCGGCGAAATGTCCCAGGAGGCTCTATCCGTCGAGCGACTGAGATTGCCCCCGAAGAGGTAGCTGAAGCCGTGAAGATTGCCTTGAAGGATCAACTAAAGCTATCTATAGACGATCTTATGATTGCCAGCGCTCGCGTCTTAGGCTTCGAGCGCACAGGCAAGGATGTGAGGGCCGTAGTTCAAGCCGGAGTGGATCTTTTGATCGAGAACGGAAAGGCCACTCAAAAATCCGGGCTAATTTCCATCGTGTAAGACAAGATTGATCATCGCAAGGGAGGAGCCGTGAAAAAATCAGCCGTATCCACGATCTGCGCAATCTTCATGCTAACCGGCCTGTCTCTTTGGGCGCAAACCGTCGATTTTTTCAAGCTCGTGCAGAATGGCAGCCCGGACGAGGTACAGGCGGCCATAGCGAAGGGCGCGGACCTGGGCGCCCTGAACAAGGATGGCTATACCGCGCTGGCGTATGCCGCTGCTTTCAACCAGAACCCTGCGGTCATCGATGTTCTAATTAAGGCCGGGGCGAACCTGGGCGCCAAGGATAGGAGTGGCGGTATCCCTCTGATGTACGCCGCTGAGAGCAACCAGAATCCCGCGGTCATCGAGGTGCTCCTAAAGGCTGGGGCGGACCTGGGCGCCAAGGATAGGCTTGGCGGTACCCCTCTGATGTACGCCGCTGAGAGCAACCAGAATCCCGCGGTCATCGAGGTGCTCCTAAAGGCTGGGGCGGACCTAGGCGCCCGGGACTCTTTTGGCAGGACCCCGCTGATGTACGCCGCTGAGAGCAACCAGAATCCCGCGGTCATCGAGGTGCTCCTAAAGGCTGGGGCGGACCTAGGCGCCCGGGATGAGGATGGCGATACCCCTCTGATGAACGCCGCTGAGAGCAACCAGAATCCCGCGGTCATCGAGGTGCTCCTAAAGGCTGGGGCGGACCTTGCCGCCCGGGATAAGGATGGCGATACCCCGCTGATGTACGCCGCTGAGAGCAACCGGAATCCCGCGGTCATCGAGGTGCTCCTGAAGGCTGGGGCGGACCTTGCCGCCCGGGATAAGGATGGCGATACCCCGCTGATGTTTGCCGCTGAGCACAACCAGATCCCTGCGGTCATCGAGGTGCTCCTGAAGGCCGGGGCGGACCTGGCCGCCCGGGATAAGGATGGCGATACCCCGCTGATGTTTGCCGCTGAGTACAACCAGATCCCTGCGGTCATCGAGGTGCTCCTGAAGGCCGGGGCGGACCTGGGCACCCGGGACACGAATGGCCGTACCCCGCTGATGGATGCGGCTTCGAACAACCAGAATCCCGCGGTCATCGAGGTGCTCCTGAAGGCTGGGGAGGACCTTGCCGCCCGGGACACGAATGGCCGTACCCCGCTGATGTTTGCCGCTGAGAATAACTGGAACCCTGCGGTCATTGAGGTGCTCCTGAAGGCCGGCGCAGACGCAAAGACCACGGACGCTTCTGGAAAAACCGCCTGGGACTACGCCCAAGACAATGACAACCTGAAAGGGTCCAAGGCGTACTGGGAGCTCAACGACGCGATGTACGCGAAATGAAAGGGCCGGGGCCGAGGCGCTCCGCGAATCGCGACTAATCGGCGGCGTCTATCGAACGCTGCCCCATCGCCACCGCCAAGCACGTCCGCATCGCATTGACGGAGATCATGTAGGTATGTACACGGCGCCCGTTTCCGGCGGATACCGGGCCTTCCGCGAAAAGTCAACAAATTTTGCGTGCCAGGAATATGCGCGTGGAAAAGTCAGATCAGTGCGCGAGGCGACAAGAGGCCGCTTCCGGCCCGTCAACGCGCTGGGCGCCCTTACCCCTTCGGTGGCCCCGTCCAAGTCTCTCCCAACGCATCCGGTGGCTGACGCGGTATCACTCCCCCTAGGTTCTCCCCCTACATAGGAATGCCTGGGCAAAGGTCTAATTGACATTACCCCAGCCCATGTGGTCATTCGATGGGTTCAGATACATCAAAGTCCCAGATACCGTGGGCGGTGACATAACCGACTCTATGGCAGGAGGCTGTGAATAAGGCTCCTCGTGCGTGTGTGGTTCGCTGCAATGCAGATAGCCAGGAACTTCGAAAAAAACCAACGAGACACTGGCGAAAAGGGGCAAAACAGCGCAATGTTTAATTTCTTTCATGACGAATCTCTACTCAATAAGTTACTACCCCAACCTCCTTCGGCGGCAAGTAAAATCATGCTCCAAAGCCCCAGGGCCGTTATCGCGTCCGATTGGCCTTTTCCTCTATAGCCCGAGCACCACGAAAGCGCATCGAGCCCAGCCGGAGCGACGCATCTTGCGCCAGCCAGGCCAGCGTCGTATCCGGCTTTCCAGTCGGCCGTCGTCAAAGTGACTATCTTTTTCGATTCAGCCCCAAGCTTCGTCCGGTGACCTGTCTGTGCCATTGTTCAACAGCCAAGCAGTGCAAGTGGCCGCCTCGCGGGAAATCTCCCCCAGCCTCGTTATTGACTAGACCATCGGCGGAGATGGGAATTCGATCATCGGTGTGGAGGAAACCATGAAAAACCAGCCGCATCCATGATCTGCGCAATCTTCATCCTGACCGGCCTGTCCCTTTTGGCTCAAGGAAGGCTTGGTGACGAGATCGATCTTCTTGCCGACAAGCTCCCCGAGGGCGAGTTCGTATTCGACGATGTCGAAGAGACTCTTCTTCGCGCCGAACTCCACGAGGACATCTATATCGCTGTCGGGTCCCGCCTCCCCCCCCCGCGCGTAGGAGCCGAAAATGGCGACCTGGACCGCGTCGCGCTCGGCGAGATACTCGCGAATCACGGAGACTATGCGCTCGTTCGTTTCCGCCCTCTAGTCGATTGTAATTCTCGGCCTTTCGTCCGGACAATGGGGCTCCAGCTCTATGCCCAATCTCGGCCGCGAGCAATGGCCGAATCCGGCTTCGCACGCGATATCGTCGAAGGGGAGTCGACCCGGCGTAACGTGGGGGTGATGCGAAGTAGCCGTGCGCCTTCGCGCAACCCCGTGGCTGAAGGCAGGGGGAGCCGCGGGCGGGGAGGAACGGAACCGCGATTTGATGTCGTCCGCGCGGAGGAGGCGGTTATAGGTACCGTTGAGCGTTTCTGAACGACAGGCGAGGGGCGCGGGGGAAGGGGGCCGAGCGGTTCCGCTACGATGCATAACAATCCAGACTCGAGTGATTTTGCCGTGCTCGATCAAGGTTTCTCTTTGAACGGGGTCGATATCGTCATCCATCGACCGCATCCGCGGAAAGAAGCCGATAAGGGAGCCGTCAAATCGGTTCGCACATTTCTGATCAATGCAGGGGTGAAGCCGTGAAATACAAAGGGTACACCGGCCTCGTCGAGTTCGACGAGGACGCCAGGATTTTCCATGGGGAAGTCATCGGGTTGCGCGATGTCATAACCTTCCAGGGGCGATCGGTTGCCGAGCTTGAAAAAGCCATGGCCGATTCTGTCGAATACTATTTGGCGTGGTGCGCCGAACGCAATAAGCAGCCCGAGAAGCCTTTTTCCGGAAAGCTCATGGTCCGGACGACCCCCGAGCTCCATAGCCGGGCCGCGATCGCCGCGGCCCGAGTCGGTTTGTCGCTGAATAAATACATCGAAAAAGCCATCGAGGACGAAACACAACGGGTCCTGGCATAGTCTCTACCCCGGAAGCCGAAAGGCAGACGAACACTGGATAGGTTCCCGGTTAGCCGATGATGGCAATCACCGCCTTCTGGAATTGATGTTACCCATCGCAATGTCGGTTCAAGATATCTGACCCCAGCATCCCGAATGATAGTAAAAGTTATAGCACCTCGCCGGCCCAGAAGGCTCGTCGAAGACCACCGAACCGCCCTTCGGAGTCCGCTTCGCCGTTCGGATCGCTGTCCGCCGATCCCGCGCAGTCCATCGCGGCAGCAAAATAGCTTAAAGTCACTGCCTGCTCCGTTCTCCAAGCCCTCAGATCCCATCCACGGGCAGACTACTCCCTGAAGGTCAGGCCGTCAACAACGCCATTCTAGGCGTGAGAACTGAACCAGAGATGCGCTTTCCC
>Ga0307375_10003862_pt1 | contig 14496 bp, 14 predicted proteins | sample TR1MG_FD_202531 | JGI IMG/M metagenome (GOLD analysis project Ga0307375, IMG submission 202531) | Soil microbial communities from Risofladan, Vaasa, Finland - TR-1 | ecosystem: Environmental > Terrestrial > Soil > Coastal area > Acid sulfate soil | place: Finland: Risofladan, Vaasa | collected...
TCTACCCGTGCCCCTGCGTTTCGCAGCAGCCCGGCGTCCTCATTCGCCTTTCAGTGCAAGAGGCGTTGAACAAAGACCCCTATTTAAACGCGTTCCTTCTCGCCACCACCTCCTTTCCGGAGGCGTCGATATTTGCGACCAGTGGCGAGGCTTTTCCGGCGATTGTACCGGCGGCGTTTTATGACTCCAGGCTATGCGTAGCGCGCCTGCCCGCCGTGTTTGAGCCGCGATTGCTAGAGTTGGCTACAGAGAGACTCGATGCCTTCACGGAGCTCAGCACAGATTTGATGAGCGCGAGCACGCACCTGGTTTGGGAATTGCCGGACTTTTCAATCCATTTCTCGATTGACGGATTCGAACCCCTGTTTCCCGGAAGCGACGATAGGCTCCATTTGCTCTTTCTCTTCATTTCGGGCGGGACCGTATTGCTCTGTCTGCATCCTGTCGATGACACTTTGTTGTTCTCTTTGCAAGCCAGTGGCATGGGCAGTGGTGAGAATTATCGCCCCTACCGAGTTTGGTCTGATGAGGAGCTTTCGGAAGCGGCGAAAAAAGCGCAATTCGAGGAGCCCGAGTTTGTATGCACCCTGGACGATGGCACCATCGCACTTGAACTTCAGGGGTACGCTCCCAGAGCTAGTGCTGAACTCAACTGACCGAAGGCGGCCGAGTGCCGCGTTCGAGTTCCATGGCCGTGGGTAATCGCGATCGAGATGGCGCGATATAAATCCCACTGGCTATAGAAGGGACAGGCTGCGGCCTCTTGCTCAAACACATTAGGAGATATTTAGATGGAAAATGAATTTCACTACGAATGCCCGTGCTCATTTTGCGGCACACCTTTGCGCCCCCGCGAGCAATCACCTGAAGAATGGGACGGGAAAGGGATGCGAGATTTCTATGCGTGCTCTTGCACGGTCGCAACGCAACCTGATGTCTTGGCACGATTCTCCCTCTCCGATGCATGTCAGCGAGAGGCTAACCTAACCCGATTTCTAATTAGTACGGCGCAGTTTCCAAAAGCGTCCATATTTGCGTCTAGAGTGGAGTATTTCCCGGCGCTGGTACCCGATACGTATCGTGATTCTCCGCTCTGGGTGGTTCGGCTGCCCAAGGAGCTCGAGCCCCATTTGGGAGAAATGGCTAAAGAGTGGCTGATGGACTGGACCGTCCACAGCACAAACTTGCTGAGCGCACGCACGCACCTCTATTGGAAGTTGAAGGCAATCAACGTCCACTTTCCCATTGCCGGATTTGACGCTCTATTTCCCGGTCAAGGGGATAAACCTTGCATACTGTTTGCGTTCGTCGCGGGCGAATCCGTGGTCGTGTCGCTATATCCGCTTGATGAAGATTCCGGCGCATCCATTCAAGCGCGTGGAATGAGCACGGGTGGAAACTATGACCCATACAAGTTTCTTACCCCTGAACGACTAGCGATTGCGACACTAAACGCAGCACATGAAGACAATCCGAGAAAGCCTGGGTCTAGTCGCATATTGGAGGACGGGACCATTGACTACGAACTCGCTTCATTCTTTCCCGGAGATAGCATCAAGCCCGATTGAACGTAAGGGGCCAGTTCTGCATCAGGTGCTGGCCCCGATTTTTCTGGGGGCGTCAAAGGATCTTTCAGAAGTACATCACGAAGACGTGGTGACCGAAATAGGCGCCGATCACCCAGCGAGTACCGATGCCTCTAGACATAGACAGCCAAGTCCTCCGCGCCTACGCAGTAAAGCGCGACGGGACGCGCGGAACCGAGGACGACTTGCCCGGTCGAACGCGGACCGGGTGTCGCGGCTGCATACGCTAGAAAGGTCGGGTGCCCGCCAGCCCTAGCATCGAAGGGCGCCCGTGAAACGCATTGGAAACGTTATCGACCGATAGCGGCTTGGCCGTCCTCCTGCCGTTCCCTCCGTACCGCCTCTAGTGCGATGTTTAGGTGGGTTACCCGAGCCTCGGGTGCCACGTCGACGACCATTGGCTGCGCTTCCTTGGCTGCCTCCAACTCCTCGTCGCGGTATAGCCGGGCGTAAGGGGAGTCGGTTCCGAAGCACGTCACCAAGGCCTGCATGGCGTCTTCGATGTCACTGCCTGAATCGTATCGAAGAGCGAGAACCACCCGGTCCACTGAAATGAGCAGAAGCAGGAACGCGAATACGTCCTCGTTCACCCTCAGTTGCAAGCCATCGACAACGTAGCTCGGAATGCTTACTGACAACGGCCCCGCATCAAGGCTCATATAGAGATTGTTGCAGCGCGAATTGGCTGAGTTTTCGATATTGATGCTCATCGCGGCAACAGCGAGTTTGCTCATATGCGGCTGTGCGCTCTCGGGCAACCGCAGCACGACTGCGGGGAAACCACGCAGGCAGCGGGGCACGAGACTTCCCAGGCACCGCGCGTCCTCCTCTTCCCACACTGCCGCTTCGGGCAGGTCTGAGCACGCCTGCAACCAGTCCGCCAACCCCTCGTAGAGGACCACGGCTTGGGCACGAGGCAAGTCGCGCAGCGTCCTATTTTGAAGCGCGTCCTTCACAACGAGGGGCGTGCATTCGGGACGGTCGATGCAAGGGTTATCGCCTAGGCACGACCTGCAGATTTCATTGTTCATAACTTGTTTCTCCAGAAGCATGGCCGGATTGCCCCTTGGGGCGATCCGGGCCCGCCCGAATTTGCGCGGGGTATTTCCTATAGCACCGGTTTTTATTCCATTGACGGACCCGGTCTGTGCTTCCTTTCCGTGAGGCGATGCATTGAAAGTTGTGCCATGGGAGCCAGGGTGGCGCCGTGAAGTTGTGGGATCTTGATCCAGCGTGAAACTAACGATTCCTTGCTGACGACAAGCAAATCGCTACGTAACACTTACAGAAAGAAATCCGTGCCGACATGGAAATGCTAACGACAGGAATCAGACAGTGGGCATCCTCGCGCTGAACTAACGCGGGCCGGGGCAGCGCGGGCGGCAAGGCCACCGTCGCGCCACCTATTCAAGAAGCACGGTAATGCCACGGAGCGCGAGGACTAAAGTGTCTGTCGCGCTTGATTCCTCCCAACACTTGGTCGCGAGCCGCGCTCTTGCGGCCGATAGCTATACGAGTAGCAGCAATAGGCCAACTCAACAGGAGACAGCATGAGCAAAGATGAAAAAGGTGCGTTTGAAATCACCGAGGACGCATTCGCGTCGATTGAAGCGCTAGTCAAAGATGCCATTGGAAACGCAACGCTTACAGGCGACAGGAAACGACTGCATATCGGCGCGGAGTACTTGCGGCTCGCCGGACGCAAATCGGCTGCCCTGGCAGAGCTGATTACCGCCGTCGCGAATCAAGAACGTGCGCCCGGCCGCAGAGCCATAAAGCGTCTCGCCGAAATCGACCGCGCAATCGAGAAGCACCTCGCCATGGTCGCAATCGACAACGAACGATGGGCCAGGGAAAACGGCGCTGTACGTATGAAGATAAGCAACGAGGACTTGGAGGCACTGATGCGCGGCGAGCAGCCGCCTGAGTTGATTGCAAAAATCGAGGCTATGAAGGCAGAGCAGGAATCGGCGTAGGCAACTGGCTTACGCTGTGAGCAATTCATGGGCCCCCAGAAATGGGGGCCTTTCACTTTTGTGGGGCAGCACCGGGCGGCGGCTATCGACTTTGAGCGGTCTCCCCACTAGGACGCGGCGAGCGGCTGATCCTCGGCCTAAGCGGACGCCCGGATTCAAGGCGCAATGAGTCAGCATTGGGCCGTCGAGCGGTCATTCCGGGGGTGTAGGCCGTCGGAACGATGCACTCGATTTCGGTAACTGGAAACCGACCGAATCGGTTCTAAGAATTGCTCAAATCGTACGGTCGTAGCAGCCCGTGCATAAGAAGGTTCCTAGTCGAAATGTGCGCTATACCGCAAATCATATTGACCCTTAAATGCATATGGGTATACTGCCTCAGTACAGCGCACCGTGGACGCTGTACTGTTAAAAGCGGTCATGCTGGCCGGTGAGCCAGCAGCTAGGCAGTGAAAACGTCTCAGAAGGCACGCTCTCCCTAATAGCATGTCAATCTTGCTAGACACTCTTGACCGCGCGGCACAACGGCCCTCACGCACAGGTCTCGCCAAATCGCTTAACGAAGCTTTGGCGAAATCGCAAAGATCGGCGTTCCTAAGTCACAGCCACCTGGACCGTACCCGCGCCAAAGGATTGCAGACACTATTGGCAGAGCAAGGCTGGGAGCTTTTCATCGATTGGGAGCACAACACGTTGGACGAGCGGCCGACGCGAGAAACGGCCGAATGGTTGCAGAAAAGCATCTTGGCCTGTGATTGGCTTCTCTATCTCGCGACACCGAATTCGGAAGGCTCACGCTGGTGCCCTTGGGAAGTAGGCTATGCCGACGGCAACAAGGGAGCCGACTCAATAATCATCATTGCCACCAGCGACAGTAGCGGCACATATGGTAGTGAATATCTAAAGCTGTATCGGCAGATTAGCGAAACAGACGGTGGACGAGGTCTGGCCCTCTTCGAGGCCGCTAGTGCACAAGGTGGCCGGTTCTTGCGCGATATTTCTACCGCTAGGGCATGAACGATGGCGTTTACGGCCAGCCCGCACCGTTTGTCAGCCTTCCTTAGCCATCGACTATGCGTAGATATTAGGCGGTTACTAAGACCGGTCGGCGTTGCCTTAACAATGTCACTAAAGGTGACTACTGCGCAGTTCATCGCGGACAGGTTTCTTCAGGTGAAATTATAGCGGCTGGTATCGGGGATGCTGTTGGACATGCCGTCGTGCCCGGCGCAGGCGGTGCCATTCTCGGCGGCATTGTGGGAACCGTTGCGAGGTCATTTTTCAGGGAGAAATCAATGGCAAAAAAACGTGTGTTCGTCAGCTTTGACTTTGACAACGATCGCGTGCTTAAGGACTTCGTCATCGGGCAATCGAAGCACGAGGATTCGCCCTTTGAGGTCATCGACCACTCGTTGAAGGAAGCCGCACCCGAGAAGGACTGGGAGAAGAAAGCGGCTGCGGCAATCGCCCGTTCTGAAATTGTCTTGGTAATGGTAGGCGTGAAGACCCACAAAGCGTCTGGCGTCTTGAAGGAAATAGCAATGGCACGCAATGCTGGGGTAAAGATCGTGCAAGTCATCGGCTACAAGGAGGGCAATTACACACCCGTGCCGGAGGCTGGGCGACTGTACGCATGGAACTGGGAAAACCTCAAGAAACTGCTGTCTTGAACCGCAAGAACTCGTTCCTTAGTCTCCCTGGATAGCGCTGCATCATGCCTAGCGCCGCTATCCGAACGGTCGTGGTGTGCAACCTCCCAAGTTGGGGTAATGACCGATGACAGGATCACTGCATGGGGTTCGAATTTGGCTTTCCGGGGCAGTACCTCCGGACGCCACAGAGGCGCAGCGAGAATCCATCCTTGCTTTCGTCGCGCAATTCGCCGCGTTAGCATTTCGCAGCGGGGGGCATATTCTTCACGGCAGCCATCCTAGCTTTACTCCGACCTTATTGGCTGAGGCAGATAGGTTTATTAGGGCCGAAGGCCGCAAAGACTGTCTCACACTAGCTGTTTCCCGTTATTGGTCGAAGACCCCCGACGCCATGCCGATCCAGGAGTGGCGCGAACACTGCATGGTCTACGAAACGCCCGAGTCCTCCGGTGATAACGCTCGAGACGAAAGTCTGTCGGAACTCCGTCGTTGGATGTCCGAACGTTGCGACGCCTTTGTTGCCGTTGGCGGGCGCTGGTGGCAAGAAGTTGCCGGACGCGCCGGGGTACCAATTGAAGCAGGGCTCGCAATAGATCGCGGACTTCCGTGTTTCCTCTTGGGCGGCCTGGGAGGGGCGGCGCAAGGCTTTGTGCGCGATCACCCTGAATTGATTAATGTCCTGCGAAATGGACTAGATCAAGATACCAATGCAGCAATTGCAACAAGAGAGGATGTTTCAGCACTCGTCGACACCGTTTGTACTCAGCTTACCCGGCTGCCGCTCGTTCATGGCCGAGTCTCTGACGGGATATCCTTCCGTATATTAGCGTTGGACGGCGGAGGAATTAGGGGGGCCTTTACTGCTTCCGTGCTGGCAACATTAGAGGAAGCGATCGGCGAGTCGGTGGGACGGCATTTCGATCTGATTGCTGGAACATCCACCGGAGGGATACTCGCGGTTGGCCTTGGAATGGGGCTGACCCCCCTTCAAATGCTCAAGTTTTATCGCGAGCGAGGTCCAGTGATCTTCCCCGTTACTCGGTTGCTTGGAAAACTGCGCCGTGAGCTTCGTCACTTCTTCAGACCAAAGCACTCGCAGGAGATATTGCTAGAGGAGATCGAGGCGGCATATTTCCCCGATGGCAAACAAAAAACATTGGGTAATTCGATCTGTCGTCTTGTCATACCAGCATACGACGCAGGTAGCGGTGCGTGCCATACCTTCCGAACTCCGCATCACGAATTGCTGACAGCGGATGCGGGGACGTGCGCAGCTGAAGTGGCTCTTGCGACCGCAGCGGCTCCGACCTACTTTTCCGCCGCTAGAGTTAAGAACATGATCGCCAACCCGTCATATTTCGACGGTGGAGTATGGGCCAATTGTCCCGTTATGGCAGGCATTGTCGAAGCGGTCTGCTATCTGAACGTTCCGTTGGATCGAATCGATGTGCTGAGCATTGGCACCACCGACGAACCGTTTACGGTGAAGATGCTTGCCAACGCCGGAATCGCAGGGTGGAACAAAACTCTGATCGATCTACTGATGAACGCTCAAGTCGACTCGGCTATTCAGCATGCCCGCCAGTTGGTCGGAGACCCGAGATTTCTGCGGGTCAACGCGACTACATCGCAGGGACTATATAAGCTCGATGACTCGAAAGAGATTGAGAGTCTTATTGCACTCGGCAATAAGACGGCTTCCGACCCTTCAATCCTCTATCAAGTGAAGTCGCGCTTCCTCAACGGCATTGCGGCGATGGACTGGAAGCTATAGGGGCTTTAAACCTGTTCCTAGGCTCAATTGATCTGGAAAGCGGGGTAGTTGCATGGCCAAGCGCGTGTTCTTCAGCTTCCATTACAGAGATGTAATCGACTTCCGTGCAAACGTCGTTCGGAACCACTGGATGACGAAGCCCGACCGCGAAATCTGTGGTTACTACGATGTATCCATTTGGGAATCTGCACAAAAGCAAGGCGACGTGGCGCTCAAGCGCCTCATCAATTCGGGCCTAGAGCAAACGTCGAATACCTGTCTGTTGATCGGGAGCGAAACCTACCTCCGGCCTTGGGTACGCTACGAGCTGTTGAAGAGCTTCAAGCGAGGGAACCATATCTTCGGAGTGCACATCAACTCGATAAAGTCAAAGGAAGGAACAACAAAGGCAAAAGGCCAAAACCCGCTTGAGTACGTCGGGGTTACCTTCTCCGAATCCGGCCTAACAGCCACCATCTGGGAGCACAAGAATGACAAATGGGTCGAATACGACAAAATAGATGGATCCGCGTCATACCGTACCGAGGTGGCCGTGCCGCAGCCGTACCGCGGTCAAGGTTTCAAGCTTGACCGTTTCTGCAATATCTACGACTGGGTATCGGACAACGGCTTCGACAACTTCACGAAATGGGTCGGGTAGTTCGCCAATAACGACGACTACGCGGCGGTGCTCAGGTCAATGTCGCGTCACCGATGTAGACCGGCCGATGGAACTTCATTTGATGAACAGCGGCTATGGCCGAACAGCGGTCCAGAACAACGACAACCCTGGCAGACGGCAAAGTGGTCGTATTGGGACAGTCAATTCCGCGAGTTTGCGGAGGTTGCGCCTTCGACGCACTACACAACCTTGTCGAGTACACTTAGTCTGCTCCCCCGCAAAGTGATTCGAGCCGCCGCAGGGACAAAATGACGCGTCAATAATGGCAATAATTGCGCGTGATTCCAGTTAGCGCGCACACGCTACTTCTTCGCTTTGGTCTTCGCGCTCTTGCCCGCAGAACCGGGCAGTTCAATGCCGTGGCGCTTGCACCAGTCAAAAACAATCACATGCAAGACGTTCGCCTGGGAGCGCTGCTCTGCCTCGGCAGCAAGCCGTAGCGCCTCCCTGAATTTGGCGGTCACGCGGAAGGAGACCGGTCCTAGCTTGGGTTCTACCTTAATCTTTTTCATATGCGCTTGGAGCCCAACGGGAGATCGTACCGGAAACTCGGCGAATTATACCGCGCTACGTTGCAGTGCGACCGCAAACCGGGGGATTGCAACACGGAAACCAAGGGTCACAGGCCACAAGCGGCACTCGGTTAGCTGCGCGATCGCTCCTTTCTTCACTATTTTTTCTTGTGGCCAGCGAAATACGCTGATTTTCGTGCTGCGTTAGCTATACATACCAAGTGCAGACTGCTCCGTGTCTGCGCCCACCGTGGGCCACCTGCCCGCACCGCCGGGCGGCAACCCGGCACCGCCCCCTGGCCAACCCCGGCTGGGGGGCTTTTTTCACTTTAAACGATGGTGTCTATACGTTTTATCCGAGCACTGCCGCTCGGGGCAAGACGGAGCATCAACATGGATACATCCAACTGGCTCCCCCATGGGGAGAGGGTCCGCGAGCCAACGGTTTTTTGCTCGGGACACCGCCTTTTGGCGTGCCGCGTCCAACCACAATTAGTTCCTAGCCTCTTTCAATGGGGGGGTGGCGACCTTCTCAACCGCTCGGCTACGCGGGCACTGCAAGAATCTGGCGCCGCTCATGGATAACACAGCACGCGCCCTGAGCGCACTGCATGCGCTTGACCCGGGCTGCGCCCGCGAGCAATGGGTACGCATCGGCATGGCGGCGAAGGCCGCAGGCCTGTCGCTGCAGGATTTCACCGACTGGAGCAGCGACGCGGCCAACTTTTCCGGCGAGCGCGACTGCGCGAAGTTCTGGCGCTCGATCAAGGACGGGCCGGTGACGGCGGCAACGCTCTACAGCCTGGCCGTTGCCGCGGGCTGGACGGATGTATCCAAGTCACGGCAGAACGACAGGAGCAAGCACCCTCCCCCTCCTGCCGCCCGCCCCGCCACCCCTGCCCGCCAGCAGGTCATTCCAAAGCAAGCCGACAAGTCCGTCGCCACGCTCTGGGACCGCTGCGCGCCCGCGGACTACACGCACCCGTACATTGTCGCGAAAGGCGGTCGACCTGACGGGCTGCGCGTGGTCGGCGCAGACGACACGACGAGCATAGCCGGTCAGCAGGTGGCCGGCTGGCTGGTTGTGCCTGCCAGATCACCCGATGGTGAACTGCGCACGCTGCAGCTCATACCGCCGCCAGGCACCGGCAAGAAACTTAACATGCCCGGGGCGTCCTTTGGCGACGGCCTCTTCGTGCTGGGCGCGCTTGCGCAGTCTGCGCGGGTATTTATCGTAGAAGGCATCGGGCAGGCATGGGCATGCGCGCGCGTCACGGACTGCGCCGCCGTGGTCTGCTTTGGCGCCGGACGCATGTCGGCAGTGGCCGCCCTCTTGCGCCGCAGGTCTCCCGCGCTCCCGCTGGTGCTGGTGCCCGATCGCGGCAAGGAAGCGCAAGCCGCGGCAATCGCCCGCGACGTCCGCGGCGAATGGGTGGAACTGCCGGAGGACATGCCGGCGAACTATGACGCCAACGACTTTGCCGCCGACCATGGAGCGGACGAATTGGCCGAGCTTCTGGATAAGCCCAAAGCGCCGGCGAGGCGCTACCGGGTGCTGACCGCCGGGGACCTGCTGAACACCCCGCCGCTGCGCTGGCTGGTGCGCGGCGTGCTGCCTGCGCAGGGCCTGGCATGCATGTACGGCGCGAGCGGCAGCGGCAAAAGTTTCCTTGCGCTCGATCTGTGCGCCGCCGTGGCCGAGGGGGAAGAATGGTTCGGCTGCAGGGTGAGCGCGACCCGTGTGGTCTACTTGGCCCTGGAAGGTGAATTTGGATTCCGCCAGCGGTTGCATGCGTGGCAGGTGCATCAGGGCCGCGAAGTTCCGGCAGGCTTGCGCTTCATCATTCAGGCTTTTGACTTGCGCAGCCCCGAAGACCTCGCCGAACTTGCCGATGCGGTCACGGCATCCGGCGGCCCCGACGGCCTCTTGATTATCGACACCCTGAACCGCGCCAGCGTCGGCGCGGACGAGAACAGTGGCCGGGACATGGGCGAGATTATCGACGCCGCCAAGCTGCTGCAAACGCGGCTGGGCGGCGCGGTACTCTTGATCCATCACAGCGGTAAAGACCAGACCAAGGGACTGCGCGGGCATTCGAGCCTGAATGCGGCGCTGGATGCCGCCCTCGAAGTCCGGCGCGAAGGCGACCGCCGGGAGTGGGTTATCGCCAAGTCCAAAGACGATGGCGACGGCACCGCTCATCCCTTCCGGCTGGAGGCGGTGGAAGTCGGCACCGACGAGCATGGCGACGCGATGACCTCCTGCGCCGTAGTGCCTGAAGCGCGACAAACCGAGTTTCGCCGGGTGCTGCCGCCCAAATCGGGCAATCAGGCCGTGGTGTGGAATGCGCTTGGCGAGATTCTGCGCCGTACGGGTGAGGCCCGCCCGAAGGATGCGCCGGAGCGCCTACCCTTTGGCAGGCCGGCAGTGACGCTCGAGCGCGCCATTGTGGGACTACGGGAGCGCCTGGCCGTCGACCCGAAGCGCAAGACGGAGCGCGTACAGCAAGCGCTCACGGGTCTGCAGGCGAAGGGACTGATTGTGATCGATGGTGGCTACGTGTGGACTGCCTGAAGCCGTCCCGCGATTCCCGCGGCGGGACGTTTCGGGAATTGCCGCATTTTCCCGCGATTCCCGCGCCCCCTATAAGGGGGCGGGAACTGGCGGGAGGGAAACGGTGGAGGCTGTGTCTGCCGTCTTGGGTCCCTATTGTTGCTGCACCTATTGTGGAGAGGGGGAACCATGACTGACCGCCGCATTGCCGGAAAGCCGGCCGGTCATTCCGGCAGTGCATCGCTCTTCCTCACGCCGGCAGCAAGCCTTGGATGGCGGCCAGCAAAACATTTATTTCGCCAATCGCGCAGACCTTCGACGGTGCTCGCTATACCTATCAGAGCCGACGGGCTCCCCCGCCATCACCGGATGGCGGGGCTATTGCAGACCGCAAGACCAACTAGTGGACTGTAACGTGCGAATCCGTAGTGATGCGGTGGGCCGGATTTCGGTGGACCCACTTCACGGGTTTCGGCGCAAGGTTGTACTGACGGATATATCGCATGAGCTTTCGCTTAAGATCGGCCACCGAAGTGAAGATGCCACGAGCGATCACGTCGCGCTCAATCTTGGCAAACCACAGTTCCACCTGATTCAGCCAGGACGAGTACGTCGGGGTGTAGTGAAGATGCACGTTGGAGTGAGCAACCAGGAACGCCGTGACGCTCTTGGTCTTGTGCGCCGAGAGGTTGTCGCAGATGACGTGGATCTCCTTGCGCTTGGGCTGGTGGGTGCAGATGTCAGTCAGAAACGCCACAAACTCGGCGCTGGTATGCCGAGCAGCGGTCTTGCCCAGCACCTCTCCGGTCTTGGTGTTAAAGGCAGCGTAAAGCGACAGCGTCCCGTGCCGGTAGTACTCAAAGCCATGGCGCTCGATCCGTCCGGGCGAGAGCGGCAGAACCGGAACGAGTCTGTCCAAGGCCTGGATTGCTGTCTTCTCATCAACACAGAAAACCGCGGCGTGCGCCGGGGGATTAAGGTAAAGCCCGATGACATCGGCGGCCTTGGATTCAAACTGCGGATCGTTGGAGGCCATGTAGCGCTCGAGCCGATGTGGCTTCAGGCCGTGCTTGGCCCAGATGCGCGCCACCATCATGTGCGATATACCCAACGCCTTGCCCAACCTGCGGGTGCTCCAGTGCGTCGAACCATCGCCAGGCGCTTTCTGCGTCCAGGCGAGCACTCGCGCCTCGATTCTGACGGCATCCTCAGCCGGGACGCTACCGAGGTGACGTGCATACAGTCCGCCCAAACGCTCGCGCTCAAAGCGCCGTTTCCAGCGGTTAATGTAATCGGGCGTACATGGCAGCCGCTCGCCGATCATGCTCCAGCTCAGGCCTTCATCAAGCAGCATGATCAACCGAGCTCGCTTCACATCGGCCGCCGGAGCGGTACGCGAGCGCGACAGCGCTTCGAGCGCACGGCGCTCTTCCATAGTCAAACTGAGGGGCGAGGTCATGCCTCATATGATACTATGGATATGAGTGTTACAGTCCACTAGTCGAGGACATTGTGAAATCCAGAACAAAAAACGAAAAGAGGGTAAAAGCCACAGCAGGATTCAGCGAACCGCTTTTTTGCATCAAGGGACGCGCAGTCAGGAAAGGCCAGGAGAACAAAACGTGGGCCGTCATTGCAGGCGCATCACCGGCCCAAGCGCTCGAGCGGGTCGAGCGACTGCGACGAGAGCTTCCCGGGCTTCCGCGGCGGGAACAGCTCCGGGCTGAATTTCTGCGGTCGGGGCCGGTGCGGGACGCTCCTTTCTACGCGGGGGGCTACTTCAGTTTTCTGGACGAAATATTGGACCAGTTCGACGCGGGGGAGCTTGTCTGCCCGTTCTGTGGACGCTAGACGCCCGGGTCAATTGAAATGCCGTAGGTAAATCGGTTGGTTCATTCAGCAATCGCGCCCCGGGGGAGAAATTCCTCGGGGCTTTTTTCTGCCCACTATTTTGCGTCCTTCGATTTTAAGCCCCCTCTCGCCCGCCGATTGCGCGTTTCCCCTTGTTCGCTTGGGGTAGGAGCCTGCTCCGCCTCCCATCGTCTTATAGGCAGTCCGAAGGGCCCCGCAAAGAGCGTCTGCTGCGTCCCCGCCCAAGCGCTGACTCGGCGACCACAAACGCCTGAGGCGGAAGATCTGGGCGATCTGAAGGGGACGCAACGGACTCCGTGGAGTATCGGCGCCGCATATTAATTGGAATCCAAAATCGCCGAAGTGGGATGGCCGTGCGTTGCCTACGCTTTGCCTTCTCGCGCCAACTCCCTGAGCAGATCCTGTGCCAAGAGTTCCGCCGGCGTTGAGCCAACCTGCCTGCTCTTGCCGCCCATGCCGGTGGAGACGGTCAAGATCTTCCCGGCAACCCAGTACGTGCCGCGGTGCGTCTTGCCATCAATTTCGCACGTCACCGGGTAGCGTCGTGGCGTTTTGTCCATGGTGTGATTACAGCAGGTGTTAAAGTCTCTTGAGTGTACAACACGGACGAAAAAAAGCGCCAAACACCTGGCGAGGCCAATTTCTGCCGCGGCCAGATAGCGAAAAAGCTACCGGTGTCGCTCACGCTGCTCGGATTTGGAGGCCACGAAACGCTTCCACCCGTGCGCGCCTCAAAGGCGCGCGACCCCAGCTCTGTTGGACGGAAACAATACAGCTCACCCAATTTGCGGCGACCAACTGATTGTCCACTTTACGCCCTCAATGCAACGTCCGCGGAGCCTCGTCCGCCCCGCAGCACTTCTTGAATTTCTTTGCACTGCCACAAGGACAGGGATCGTTGCGACCTATTTTCGGGCCATCGCGAACAACCTGCACGACACCCGTCAGCCCGCCAAGATCAACATCGTCGTCAATCGGTCCGGGCGACTCGCTGCCGCGCATCTCGTTCCAGTAGGCATGAATTTTCACCAGCGACGGTTCGATTTCGTCCATCCACTTCTTGGCGTCACCTTCCTTTGCGGTGATTTTGACGCCATCATCTGTACCCAGGCGCAGGAACGGCGTAAACCATGTCGGCTGTCCTACGGCCAGCAGGCTCCATTCTTCGTCGTTGAACTGGATTCCGAGAAGAAAGCCCTCGCACCATTCAGCTGCGCCCCAATGGTCCCCCCGCCGGAAGATCGGTTCAAATGATTCCGGATCGTTCATGAATGCATAAATCACGGCATTGTAGTGCCGCATGACGAGCGACATGATTCGACTCGCCTGCTCCTCGCTTGCAAATTCCACCTCGGCCTCTGCTTCATACATGTCCCATACCCACGGAATCCACTCCGAAGGCAGCACGGTGCGCGGACCGATGGCGATGGCGGTCAAGAACCCTTCCAGCGTGGAGACATCCATCGACGTTTCCTCGATGGACTCGTCGGAAAGGAAATTGTCGAGTTCGTCGAGCTCCGCATCGGAAAGGGTTCGATCCAGCTCAGTCGCGTGCGGCCCGTCAGATGGCGAGCCAATCAACGATTCGATTCCTTCCTCCTCGATAGTCTTTAGCGCCTCATCCAGCGCTTCTCGGTCAGTCGTGAACGGAGCGTCCCACACGGTCGAGTTTCCGTTGTCATCGACCACTTCTAAAAGCCAGCCGCCTTCGCCGTCTCGGTAAATATCCACCTTCACGGTCTTCCCATCTCGCGTTACTGTCTGAGCGAGTGGCGATTGGTTTGGAAATTGGTCCGGATCAGTCATTTCTCGTTTCGCATGCAACTGCAATTCCGCGGTCCCCCGTACGGTTGCCGTTCATCCGGCCTTTTCAGCCCGTTCCGCGTGGACAAAGGGAATCAGCCCCTTC